>BNJU01000758.1_pt1 | contig 168168 bp, 218 predicted proteins | sample 8539281 | NCBI WGS metagenome assembly BNJU01 (sample SAMD00202456, study PRJDB9452) | human saliva metagenome | isolation source: human saliva | place: Japan | reverse complement strand
GGAGTTGGTGTGAGGATGACGATTCTTGTATCAATTAAAAAAAGAATTTGATTTTTTTCTCTAGATAATAATATGAAAACGAAGGGATAGGTATGGTAACGCATTATACAGAAGCTAGTCAGCGAGCGGAATTACATAGAAAGATATGGTCCATAGCTGATGATGTTAGGGGAGCAGTTGATGGCTGGGACTTTAAACAATATGTACTTGGGATTCTTTTTTATCGCTTTATCTCAGAAAATATGTCAGCGTATTTTGATAAAGCAGAGCATGAAGCAGGTGATTTAGAATTTCGTTATGCTAACCTGACTGACGAAGAAGCAGAAGAGGATTTCCGTCCTGGAACAGTTGAGGAGAAGGGTTTCTTCATACTTCCAAGCCAACTTTTTGAAAATGTTGTAAAAAATGCTTCACAAAACCAAGAGTTGAATACTGAACTGGCTAACATTTTCCAAGAAATAGAAAAATCAGCGATTGGGTTTAAATCAGAGGATGATATCAAAGGCTTGTTTGATAACTTGGATACACGAAGCAATATCCTTGGTGGAACTGTTCCAGAAAAAAATAAACGACTTTCTGATATTCTAAATGGTATCAATAGCATTAACTTTGGTAACTTTGAAGACAATGATATTGATGCCTTTGGGGATGCTTATGAATATTTGATTTCCAACTATGCTAGTAATGCAGGGAAAAGTGGGGGTGAATTTTTCACACCACAGACAGTATCTAAACTATTAGCTCGACTAGTCATGGTCGGAAAGGACAAGATTAACAAGGTCTATGACCCAACATGTGGGTCGGGTTCACTCTTGTTACAGATGAAAAAACAATACGAAGACCATATTCTAGAGGATGGATTCTTTGGTCAAGAAATCAACATGACCAACTATAACTTGGCTCGTATGAATATGTTCTTGCACAATATCAACTACAATAACTTTGATATTAAGCGAGGAGATACCCTTTTAAATCCTCAGCATCTGGAAGAAAAGCCTTTTGACGCCATCGTCTCTAACCCTCCTTACTCTGTCAAATGGGTGGGAGATGGGGATCCAACTCTGATAAATGATGATCGTTTTGCGCCAGCTGGGAAGCTAGCTCCTAAATCAAAAGCTGACTTTGCCTTTATTATGCATAGTCTCAATCATTTGTCCAATAAAGGTCGAGCTGCTATTGTTTGTTTCCCAGGAATTTTCTATCGTGGAGGTGCTGAAAAGACCATTCGTCAGTATCTGGTAGATAATAACTTTGTTGAAGCAGTGATTGCTCTTCCAGACAATCTCTTCTTTGGGACTTCTATCGCAACGACGATCTTGGTTTTGGCGAAAAACAAGCTTGAAAATAAAACACTTTTTATCAATGCGAGTAAGGAATTCAAAAAAGAGACAAATAACAATGTTTTGACCGATAGCAATATCGAGCATATTGTGGAATTGTTCACTAATTATCAAAGTGTAGACTATAAAGCAACTCTTGTTGATAATGAGGAGATTGGCTCAGAGCAGGATTACAACCTGTCTGTCTCAACCTATGTCGAACAAGAAGATACACGTGAGAAGATTGATATAGATGTGCTCAATAAAGAAATCGCAGAGACTGTCACCAAGATTGACCACTTGCGTGCAGAGATAGATAAGATTGTAGAGGAATTGAGCCATGGCTAATGATGTGATTCTCTATAGAACTGATGACGGGGAGTCCGCTATTGAACTTCACTTGGATAATGGAACAGTCTGGCTGACCCAACAAGAACTAGCTGAGCTTTTTCAAACTTCTAAGCAAAACATTAGTAAACATATAAAGGCGATATTTGAAGATGGTGAGTTGGATGAAACAGTGGTTGTCAACTATCAGTTGACAACCACTCGTCACGGTGCAATAGCTGGTAAAACTCAGTCAAAAAAAGTCGCCTACTATAATCTCGATATGATTTTAGCGATTGGCTATCGTGTGCGTTCTCCTCGTGGAGTCCAGTTTAGACACTATGCTTCGACAGTCTTGAAAGAGTATCTGATTAAAGGCTTCGCTATGGATGATGAGCGCTTGAAAAACTTGGGTGGAGGCTCTTACTTTAAAGAACTCCTGGAAAGAATCCGGGACATTCGCTCAAGTGAAAAAGTCTTTTACCGTCAGGTTTTAGATCTTTTTGCGACATCAAGTGACTACAATGCAAACTCACCAGAGGCAAAGAAATTCTTTGCGACGGTGCAAAACAAGATGCATTATGCCATTCACCACAATACTGCCAGTGAACTCATTTATCATCGTGTCGATAGCGAAAAGGAGTTTATGGGCTTGACCACTTTTAAGGGAGACCTTCCCACTCTATCTGAAGCAAAAGTTGCTAAGAACTATCTGACAGAAAAGGAACTCCGTGGGCTTAATCAGCTTGTATCAGGATATCTAGACTTTGCTGAAAGACAGGCGGAGCGAGAAGAAGTCATGACTATGGCGGACTGGGTGACACATGTAGACCGTATCCTTCAGGCTACTGGAGAAGACTTACTTGATAATAGTGGCTCTATCTCTCGTGAACAGATGAAGCAGAAGGTAGAAAAGGAATATAAGAGCTACCAAGCTAAGACCCTTAGTCAAGTTGAAAAAGATTACCTCAAGGAAATCAAAAGCATTGAAAATCTAGCCAAGGAAGGAGGTAAGTGATGAACATCCTAGAAGAAATCCAGAACTGTCCCGTTGAGTGGAAAGAGTTGGGGAAGTGTGTAAAGTAAAGGCAGGAAAAAAATATAAATAAGACTTTTTATTCAAAAATAATTTAGGGAATTTCCCGGTAATTAATAGTGGAAAAAGAACCGTTAGGTTATATCAATATTTTTAACACAAAAATGATCCTATTGGAATAACTTCACGAGGAGCAGGTGTTGGTTATGTTTCTTGGAATGAAGGTAAGTATTTTAGAGGAAATTTGAATTATTCTGCGACAGCTAAAGATGAGGAAGTATTACTACCTAGATTTTTTTATATTTTTATTTAAAGAATAGTTCCAAAGAAATTGAAAACTTATGCACGTTTGATGGCATACCAGCCTTAAATAAATCATCTTTAGAGGGATTATTAATCCCTATCCCTCCTAGAAAAAAATCCAAGAAAAAAATAGTGCAAACACTTGACAAAATGACTGATTATGTTACAGAATTGACCTCAGAATTGACCTCACGTAAAAAGCAATATTCTTATTATCGAGATAAACTTTTATCATTTTGAGGATGAGGTTTATCAGGTTGAGTGGAAGACACTTGATACAGTTTCTGAACAAACAAATAATATTTTTTTGGAATAAAATTGGAGATGATGAATTATTTAAATATATAGATTTATCGTCAGTAGATAGAGTTACTAATAAGATTATTGAAACTACAGCAATAACTAAATCGACTGCTCCAAGTCGGGCCCAAAGAATTGTAAAGTCTGATGATATTATCTTAGGAACAACAAGACCAACTTTGAAACGTTTTACGAAAATAACTGATGATTACAATAACCAGATTTGTAGTACAGGGTTCTATATTTTTAGAACAAATGGTGAGGTCTTACCTAACTACGTATATCATATATTTTCATCAAGTGATTTTTATAAATATTTGGAGGAAAATCAGAGTGGGGTAAGTTATCCAGCAATTTCTGATACTTTGGTAAAGAAGTATAAAATTCCAGTTCCTCTCTCGAAATTCAATCTCGTATAGTTCAAGTTCTGGACAACTTTGATACGGTTTGTAATGACCTCAACATCGGACTTCCCAAGGAGATTGAACTACGCCAAAAACAGTACGAATATTTTAGAGAAAAACTCTTGACATTCATCGCCGAAGGCGAGTACACTGAGAGTAGAGTAGAGGAGTGGGACAATTCCGCTCTTATCAAGCTTTTACAGTGGGTATTTGGCTCAATTCGGGTGGAGTTGGGAAGCATTTGTGAATTTGTAAGAGGAAATGGACTTCAGAAGAAAGATTTTACAGAAATCGGGAAATCTGTTATCCACTACGGACAAATTTACACTAAATATGACTTTACAGTCACTGAAACTCTTTCCAAAACTAGTGAAATAGTGTTCGAAAAGCTAAAAAAAGCCTATCCTAATGATTTAGTAATGGCAATAACATCTGAAAATGTTGAAGATGTTGGGAAAGCAATTGTTTGGGAAGGGAAAGAAGAGATTGGAATTTCTGGGGATAGTTATATAATTCGAACAAATCAAAATTCACGATATCTAAATTATTGGTTTAGGTCGATTTCTTTTCAATCTCAAAAAGAAAGAAAAGTAACTGGAACAAAAGTTATTCGTATCAATTCGAAGGATATGGAACAATTTAAAATTGTTCTTCCACCTCTCACTGAACAAAAAAGAATTGTCTCCATTCTTGACAATTTCAACACCTTAACCAACTCTCTTTCTGAAGGTCTTCCAAAAGAAATCGAACTAAGACAGAAACAGTATGAATATTGGAGAAATCGATTACTCAATTTTTAATGAATAAGGAAAAGTGAATCATGGCGAATGATAAAGTATTTGATACATTGGAAGATGTTGCAGAGGAATTGATCTCAAGTGATAAGAAGGTGCATTTAATTTATGCTTTTAATGCTACAGGGAAAACAAGGCTATCTACAATTTTTAAAGGATAAATTAAATATCTCGGAAAATAATGAAGAGTCAAAAAGTTAAGAAAAATACTTTATTTTAACGCTTTTTACAGAAGATCTTTTTACTTGGGAAAATGATTTAGAAAATGATGAAGATCGTTACCTCAAATATGATAAACGTACCTATTTTTGGTAACTTTTTTTGGAGAATCAGCAACAATTTAATCAGGTTATTATAACTTTTCAGAAATTTGTCGGTGATTTAATAGTTCCTATTTTTGAGGATATTGAAGAACAGGCTGTTGATGATTTTGGTATTCCAATTATTGATATTATTGGTGGTCAGCGTATACCAAGATTAGAGAGTAACTTCAAAAAGCATTCGTTTTACAGTAGATGATGAAACGATCAAAAATTTCTAGGGGTGAGGAGAGGATATTTGTTTGGTCTATATTCCTAACTCTTTTTGGAACTTATTATTGAAGAGTTAAGCGATTCAGATATTGACTCTGATTTTCAGGACTTTAAGTATATTTATATTGACGATCCAATTTCGTCGTTAGATGATAACAATACTATTGATTCCGCTATTTTTTTAAAAGGAAATTATTGCCAAATCTAAACGCACTGATTTAAAGTTTATTATTTCTTCTCACCAACCACTTTTTTTATAATGTTTTGTACAATGAAATACGATTTGACAGAAAAATACCAAATAAAAAGTCCTTTTATGTTATGAAAAAAAGAAGTTGATAAGGAAGATAAAGTCGGATATATTTTTAACTGACATTGAGAGAGATTCTCCCTTCGGATATCATCTAAGGGTAAGAGAAGAATTACGTAGAGCTGTAGACAGTGGACGAGTAGAAAAAAATTTCATTATGCTTTGTTAAGAAATCTATTAGAGAAAAACAGCTACCTTCTTAGGTTATAGTAGATGGGAAGAAGTTTTATTAGGGTTAGAAGTGGCTGGTGATGAGATTACTCCAGAAAAATATAGAGTTATATGCTCAAAGGATTGATTTATTCACACATAATCGTCAATCAGATTTGGAGTTTAGAGAATTGCAAGAACGAGAAAAAAATACCTTAATAGAATTATTCAATAGCTTTGAGAAAAATTATAAATTTAACCCAAAAGAGGAAAATGAAAATGGTTGATTATTCAAAAGTACATGAAGTAATTGCGGAAACAAATGAAGGGATTCTCTTGGCTGAGTATCAACCAGAGTATCGCACAGATAGAGAATTTCAGTCTGAGGCTGATTTAGAAAATCAGTTAATTTCTGATTTGGTGAATTATCTTAACTACGAGCGACTAGATATCCATACACCTGAAGAGCTCTTAGCAAATGCCAAGGTTCAAATTGAAAAGCTCAATAAGGTGACCTTTACGGATGCAGAGTGGCAACGTTTTGTAGTTGAGTATCTGGACTGTCCCAATGAAGGGCTAGTTGAAAAAACACGAAAAATCCAAGAGAATCATATTTACGACTTTGTCTTTGATGATGGGCGGATTAAGAATATTTTCATCCTTGATAAGAAAAATATTCATAACAACAGTATGCAGGTTATCAACCAAGTGACCCAAGTGGGTAACCACACTAACCGTTATGATGTTACTATTTTAGTGAATGGTCTTCCGTTAGTTCAGATTGAATTGAAAAGACGTGGTGTTAGTCTTAAACAGGCTTTTGAACAAATCCATAGATATAGTAAGGAAAGCTTCAATAGCGAAAATTCTTTATACAAATACATTCAGATTTTTGTTATTTCCAATGGGACCTATACACGCTACTTTGCAAATACAACAGCTCAAAATAAAAATCATTATGAGTTCACCTGTGAGTGGGCAGACCGCAAAAATAAAACAATTCATGACCTAGAAGACTTTACTGTTACATTCTTGAGCAAGAGAGTCCTTTTGGAAGTTTTGACCAAGTATTGTGTTTTTGATGCTGACAACACCTTGCTCATCATGCGCCCTTATCAGATAGCTGCTACAGAGAGCATCTTGCGCAAGATTCATTCTTCCAATGAAATGAAGAATTTTGGCTCTATCAATGCTTGTGGCTATATCTGGCATACAACGGGGTCAGGAAAAACTTTGACCAGCTTTAAGACTGCACGCTTGGCAACAGAGTTGGACTACATTGACAAAGTGATTTTTTTGTAGTTGATAGAAAAGACCTAGACTATCAAACCATGAAGGAATATCAAAAATTCCAGCCAAATTCAGTCAATGGTAGCAACAATACCAAAGAACTACAACGAAGTATCGAAGAAAAATGATGATCGAATCGTTGTTACCACCATTCAAAAGTTAAATAAATTTATAACAGCAAATCCAAATCATGAAATCTATAGTAAAAAATGTGTTTTGATTTTTGATGAGTGTCATCGATCCCAGTTTGGGAAGGCTCAAAAGCGTATTAAGAAGGCTTTTAAACAGTACGCCCTATTTGGGTTTACAGGGACACCAATTTTCCCAGAAAATAGTTTAACGGGAGAAACGACACAAGAAGTTTTTTTGGAGAACAACTTCATAACTACGTTATTACGGATGCTATTCGAGATAAAAAAGTATTGAAGTTCAAGGTTGACTATAACTATATCAAACCTGAAATCAATAAGTATAGAGAAGCAGAAAAAGCAGTTGGGCAAGAGCTTGATGAGAAGAAATTCAAAAAGATGGAGAAGGAACTCCTTTTGCATCCAGAGCGGATAGCGACCATCACAGAGTACCTGTTGAGAGTTTATAATGACAAGACGCATCGGAGTAAATATTACACTCATAAACAAAAGAAGATGCATGGTTTTAATGCTATGTTAGCAGTACAAAGCATTGAAGCTGCAAAACTATACTATGAAGAACTCCAACGACAACAGGCAGCAGTGCCAGAAGCTAAACGCTTGAAAATTGCAACCATCTTTAGCTTCGCGCCAAATGAAGAACAGTTAGCCTATGGCGAAATTCAAGACGAAGAGTTAGAACCTCAAGATACAGCCATGCCTCTATCTTCTAAAGAGTTTCTGGGAAAAGCGATTGATGATTATAATCGAATGTTCAAGACCAACTTCTCAACTGATGGGAAGGAGTTCCAAAATTACTATCGAGACCTTTCTAAACGAGTTAAGTCTAAAGAAGTGGATTTGCTGATTGTAGTGGGTATGTTCTTGACTGGATTTGATGCACCAACTATGAATACTCTCTTTGTAGACAAAAATCTACGTTATCATGGTTTGATACAGGCATTCTCTAGAACCAATCGAATTTTTAATGAGGTTAAACCTTTTGGGAATATTGTTTGTTTCCGTGATTTAGAAAAGGCTACGCAAGAAGCTATTAAAACTTTTGGGGATACCAACAAACTTGAAATCATCCTAGAAAAAAGCTTTAGCGAATACATGGATGGCTTCGTGGACCAAGTAACGGGCATCGAGGTCGAAGGATATACAGCAGTCTGTCAGGAAATTCTGGAAAGATTCCCGAATCCGCAAGAAATTGAGACAGAGCATGAGAAAAAAGAGTTTGTTAAGTTATTTGGTGAGTTGTTGAAGCTTGATAATGTTCTTCGAAATTATGACGAATTCCAAGAAATCGACAAACCCATTTCAGAAGGGTATCTTCAGGATTTAAGAAGTGCCTATGTGGAAATTCGAGATGAATTTTTGAACCTTAAAAACTATGAAAAGACCAAAGATATAGATGTTGACCTTTCAGATGTTGAGTTTGAAATAGAGCTCCTAAAAACAGATGAGATTAATCTGGATTATATTCTGGCATTGATTGTTGAAAAATCTAAAAATTCTGAGTCTAAAGAAGCAATGAAAGCTGAAGTTAGTCGTGTGATTCGTTCTAGTATAGATATTCGTGCCAAAGAAGAGTTGGTATTGAATTTCATCAATTATACGGATTTATCTCAATTACAGGATAATGAAACTATCTTAACTTCTTTTTATAATTATGCTAAAAAAAGAAAAAGAAGATTCTATTCAAAAACTAGCTGATGATGAAAAATCTTGGTGGAGGCTATCGTTTATTTATTGATAAAGCGATACAAAAAGGATATGCGGAAAGTGGTGGGACTGATCTAGATGATATTATTCCGCCAACTTCTCGACGTAAGGGGGCTCAGGGAGTTGAAGAAGCAGCAAATCCTTGCTAAAACTTCAGAAATTAGTAGAAATTTACCGCGGTATATAATTATAATTTAGAAAGGAACCTATGAGAAAAATCTTTTTACAGCTGGCTGATGACAGAGCGCAATCCTAAGAGCAAGGAGCCAAAAGGCTATTTTGGCGGACTTGGCTTTTCAGGATACGGCCTTTCCCAAGCATACGGATGATTTTGATGAGGTCAGTCGTTTTCTGGAGGAGCACGCAAATTTTTCCTTTAACTTGGGTGAGTTTGATGCGATTTGGGGAAGAGTATCAGGCTCATTAAGCAGATAATTGCTGGGAATAGTCATTTTCTGCTTGCTTTGATATAATAAAGATAATTCATTCAAAAATTTTAAAATAGAGAGGTTCTTTGTTTGCAGGAACATTCAGTAGAATTGAAACTGGGCCATCCAGATGATGCCTTTCATCTCTTTGGCTCTAATGAACGCCATCTGCGCTTAATGGAGCAGGAATTGAAGGTCACCATTCATGCCCGAACCGAGATTGTGCAGATTTTGGGTACAGAAGCTGCCTGCGAGGAGACACGACAGGTCATTCAGGCTCTGTTGGTCTTGGTCAATCGTGGCATGACAATTGGCACACCCGATGTTGTGACAGCCATTACCATGGTCAAAAATGATGAAATTGATAAGTTTGTAGCTCTTTACGAAGAAGAGATTATCAAGGACAGCTATGGCAAGCCGATTCGCGTCAAGACACTTGGTCAGAAAATCTATGTGGACAGTGTTAAAAATCATGATATTGTCTTTGGTATCGGACCAGCCGGAACAGGGAAGACCTTTCTGGCGGTGACCTTGGCGGTGACTGCTCTTAAGCGTGGGCAGGTCAAGCGAATCATCTTGACAAGGCCCGCGGTAGAAGCTGGTGAGAGTCTGGGCTTTCTGCCTGGTGACCTTAAGGAAAAGGTAGATCCTTATCTGCGGCCAGTCTATGACGCCTTGTATCAGATTTTGGGTAAGGACCAAACGACGCGGCTGATGGAGCGAGAAATCATTGAGATTGCACCCTTAGCCTATATGAGGGGGCGGACGCTGGATGATGCCTTTGTGATTCTGGACGAAGCACAAAATACTACCATCATGCAGATGAAGATGTTTCTGACACGGCTGGGCTTCCAGTCCAAGATGATTGTCAATGGAGACATCAGTCAGGTTGACCTGCCTCGCAATGTCAAATCTGGGCTCATTGACGCTCAAGAGAAATTGAAAAACATTTCGCAGATTGACTTTGTCCATTTCTCAGCTAAGGATGTCGTTCGTCATCCAGTGGTAGCGGAGATTATCAGGGCTTATGAACCAGCTCCTGTTAAAGAGCCTACAACTGAGCCAGAAGAAATAAAATCAGAGAACTAGATATCAGTTTACATCGGCCATGATATAGAATTTTTACGATTTATAAAAATGATTAAAAGTTATTATCTAGAAAGATAAAAATTTTAAAAAGGGGTAGAAGATGGATTGGTATGATTATATGATTGGTGCTTCGAGGCAATCAAGGTTTAACGTCAGTCATTGGTTTCGTTACCTTAGAAAGGTTATTTTTGAAGATAGTTCTTATTTGACTGACAAAGATGTGGAACGTTTGTTGGCTTCAAAAGAGTTGACAGATTTTCAAAAGGTTAGTCTGAAATATGCTCTACAAGAACACACTCCAACGCATGAGTATGTAGTTTCTTTAAACAAACCTGCTAAGTTAACAAATGTTCAAGAGCTGATGGAAAGATATAAGCATGGATAAGATAAAACCAGTTTTTGAAGCCTTAAATCAAGAATTGGCCCAAGCCAATCTTACTTTAACTATTATCTGTGTTGGGGGCTATGTCTTGGAACATCATGGCTTGCGAGCAACGCAAGATGTAGATGCTTTTTACCAAGAAAACCAAAAAATCAATGAGATTATTGCGAGAGTAGGACAACGATTTAACCTCAATACTCATGAAGAACTTTGGCTCAATAATAATGTAGCGAGCATGAACAAGCAACCTGCGGTTGAGTTATATGAGACCTATATACTTTTTAGTCATTTAACGGTTTTTAATGGTTCCGATTGAATATGTTTTAGGGATGAAAAATGATTAGCATTAGAGAGCAGGATTTGAAAGACATCGGAGCTATTATCAAATACAAAGATTTTCATTCCCCATTCAAAACCTTTGAGGACCTGAGAAAGTTGGGCTTTGATACGATTGATTTTTCTGTTCTTTTAGAAGGTTTTAGTCATGCCTATGGTATGGAATGGCTAGAGGAATTTTTCAAAGAAAATCAAGAAAAGCTAAAGAGGTATTACTAAAGGAAGAATTTGATTTTTATCTAATAACATACGAAAAGAGCAGATTTATTTCTGCTCTTTTTTGTGGGATTGATTTTAAAGTCGAAATGATCAACTAAACGAGTTCGTCAATAGATGTGTAGTCTTTGTTGAGGCCTTCTGCAACTGGCTGACTAGTGATGTGACCTTGGTAGGTTGTGACACCTTGACGCAGTCCTTGGTCATCTGCAATGGCTTGCTTGAAGCCTTTCTCTGCCAAGGCTTCAATATAAGGAAGGGTGACATTGGTCAAGGCGATAGTAGAAGTGCGGGCTACGGCACCAGGAATATTAGCAACTGCATAGTGGAGGACACCGTGTTTCATAAACAGGCTCGGTGTGAGTCGTTACGCGGTCAGCAGTTTCAATAACACCGCCTTGGTCAACGGCTACGTCAACAATGACAGAGCCTGGACGCATTTGCTTAACCATATCGTCTGTCACTAGTTTCGGAGCTTTCGCACCTGGAATGAGGACAGCGCCAATCACGACATCTGCCTCTCGAACGCTAGCTTCGATATTGAACGGATTAGACATGAGGGTCTGGATTTGATGGCCAAAGACATCTTCTAGGACAGACAGACGCTTAGCGCTGATATCCAAAATAGTCACTTGAGCACCCAATCCTAGAGCGATACGAGCGGCATGCGTTCCAACGACACCGCCACCGATGATGGTGACTTTACCTTTCGGAACACCTGGTACACCACCGAGAAGTACGCCAGATCCACCTTCACGCTTAGTCAGGAAGTGGGCTCCGATTTGGACAGCCATCCGTCCAGCGACCTCACTCATAGGTACCAAGAGTGGCAGTTGTCCATCTTGATCGCGGACAGTTTCGTAAGCCAGACCGGTTGTCTTGGCACTAGTCATAGCATCTGCAAGTTCAGGAGCGGCAGCCATGTGCAGGTAGGTAAAGAGCAAGAGGTCATCGCGGAGGAAGCTATATTCGGCTGCTAGAGGTTCTTTGACCTTGACCACTAGCTCAGCTGCCCACGCTTCTGCAGCAGTAGGGACGATTTTTGCACCTTGCTTTTGGTAGTCTGCATCTGTAAAACCAGATCCCAGCCCTGCATTTGTCTCAATCAGCACTTCATGTCCTTTACCAACGAGGCTGTGAACACCAGCTGGTGTCAGAGCGACACGATTTTCATTGTTTTTGATTTCTTTTGGAATACCGATTAACATAAAAAATATGCTCCTTTTTTAAGATGTTTTTATTGTATATGAAAACGCTTCAAAAATCAAGAAAAAATCGGAGTGGTTTGCTTTCATCAGTGGATTGTGCTATTCTGTTAAGAAAAACTAGGAGGCCCTGATGGAAAATATCTATGTCAAACTGGCTCATCATGCCAGACTGGAAACTGAGCGGCTGATTCTGCGTCCGGTGATCTTGGACGACGCCTCGGCGATGTTTGAGTATGCTTCGGATGAGGAAAATACTCGCTATACCTTTGCGACAAACAAAAGCCTAGAAGAAACACGCAATAATATCGCTCTCTTTTATCTGGCCAATCCTCTGGGCCGGTGGGGAATAGAAGTGAAGGAGAGCGGCAAATTCATTGGGACTATTGATCTGCATAAGATCAGGCTAGACTTGAAAACAGCGGCTATCGGATACGTAATCAATAAAAAATACTGGAATCAGGGCTTCACGACAGAGGCCAATCGCGCAGTCATCAAGCTGGCTTTTGAGGAAATCGGAATGAACAAACTTGTAGCGCTGCACGATGTGGATAATATAGCATCTGGCCGGGTTATGGTCAAGTCGGGTATGAAATATTCTCACGAAGAGCCTTACGCATCACTAGACAAGCATGAGAAAGGTCGCATTGTGACACGGGTTCATTACTATCTGACTAGGGAAGATTATTTTGCAAAAAAATGAGAAAGGATATTGACAAGCACCTATCTACATGATATATTAGATAGGTACGCTGATTTAGCTCAGTTGGCAGAGCGCATCCATGGTAAGGATGAGGTCGCCGGTTCGATCCCGGCAATTAGCATCTTGTAGGACAAGGTTGGGTTTTCCCAGCCTTTTCTTTTTGTCAATGATAGCTGGTAGTAAAAGGTAAAGTTTTGAGGAGGGGAAAAATAAAAATAGTTGCTTTTGTCTTTGTGGTGAGAGGTTGACAAATCTGCTCTGCTATTTTCCAAAACCCTGCCCTCGGCTCCCTAAAGTGAGTCAAAATATGATATAATAAGGTAATACTAGCAAAGCGGGTAAGATATGTATATCGAAATGGTAGATGAAACAGGGTCAGGTTTTCAGAAGAGATTCTTAAAGCAGACTCAGGAAATTTTGGAGTTTGCGGCCCAGAAAAACAGGGCAAGGAAAAATAAGGAAATGGCTGTGACTTTTCGTCAGCAATGAGCGCAGTCATGAACTCAACTTGGAATATAGAGATACTGATCGTCCAACGGATGTGATTAGCTTGGAGTACAAGCCTGAGCTGGACATTGCTGTTGACGAGGAGGATTTGCTGGACCACCCTGAGCTAGCTGAGATGCTGGAGGATTTTGATGCCTATATCGGCGAGCTGTTCATTTCAGTGGACAAGGCGCGTGAGCAGGCTGAAGAATACGGCCACAGCTTTGAGCGGGAGATGGGCTTTTTGGCAGTGCATGGTTTTCTGCATATCAATGGCTATGATCACTATACGCCGGAAGAAGAAGCAGAAATGTTTGGTTTACAGGAAGAAATTTTAACTGCTTATGGACTCACAAGGAAATAACAAACGCAAATGGAAAAATCGAGATGTGGTCTCGAGTCTGGAATTTGCTTTAACCGGTATTTTTACAGCCTTTAAAGAGGAGCGCAACCTGCGCAAGCATGTACTTTCGGCTCTGGCGGTGATAGTTGCGGGACTGATTTTTGACTTGTCCGCGATAGAATGGCTCTTTCTCTTTTTGAGCATTTTTCTAGTCATTGCCTTTGAGATTGTCAATTCTGCCATTGAAAATGTCGTAGATCTGGCCAGTAATTACCACTTTTCTATGCGGGCTAAGAATGCCAAGGATATGGCAGCGGGAGCTGTTCTGGTCGTGTCTGGCTTTGCAGTTGTGACGGGACTGATTATTTTTGTTCCCAAGATTTGGGATTGGATTTTTTAAAGATTTGAAAATCGGGGGAGACTGCCGATTTTCTGCTGTTTTAATGGAAATATTGAGGTAAAATAATGACTTTTAAATCAGGTTTTGTAGCTATTTTGGGACGTCCTAATGTTGGGAAATCAACCTTTTTGAATCATGTTATGGGGCAGAAGATTGCCATCATGAGCGACAAGGCTCAGACCACTCGCAATAAAATTATGGGGATTTACACGACGGATAAGGAGCAGATTGTCTTTATCGACACGCCGGGAATCCATAAGCCTAAGACGGCTTTAGGTGATTTTATGGTGGAAGCAGCCTACAGCACCTTGCGTGAGGTGGATACCGTTCTCTTTATGGTGCCGGCTGATGAGCCGCGTGGCAAGGGCGATGACATGATTATCGAGCGCCTGAAAGCGGCTAAAGTACCAGTTATTTTGGTAGTTAATAAGATTGATAAAGTCCATCCGGATCAGCTTTTAGCGCAAATTGATGATTTTCGTCAGCAGATGGACTTCAAAGAAATCGTGCCGATTTCAGCCTTGCAGGGCAATAATGTGTCCCATCTTATTGATATTCTCAGTGAGAATCTGGAGGAAGGCTTCCAGTATTTCCCAGAAGATCAGATTACTGACCATCCGGAGCGCTTTCTGGTGTCTGAGATGATTCGGGAGAAAGTGTTGATGTTGACGCGGGAGGAAATTCCCCACTCAGTGGCAGTGGTTGTTGACAGCATGAAGCGAGACGAAGAGACGGACAAGGTCCATATCCGAGCAACTATCATGGTGGAGCGTGACAGCCAAAAAGGCATTATCATCGGTAAAGGTGGATCCATGCTGAAGAAAATCGGATCCATGGCTCGGCGCGATATTGAGCTCATGCTGGGGGACAAGGTCTTCCTAGAAACTTGGGTCAAGGTCAAGAAAAATTGGCGGGACAAGAAGCTGGACTTGGCGGATTTTGGCTATAATAAGAAGGAGTATTGAGGCTTTCTAAGCCAGTAAGTGAGGTGATGGAGATGTCGTCGTTATTCATTGATGAAAGAGGGGAGCAAAATCCAAAAAGTATTATCTTTTTGCATGCTTTAGGCTCTAGCAGTCAGATGTGGCGACACCATGTTGCTGCGCTTGAGCAAGATTTTCATTGCATTCTTGTGGATTTACCTAGTCACGGAGCCAGTCATAATATTGAGTGGACAAACTTTGATGATGTCGTGGAAATGATTGTGGCTGTCATTAAAAGCAAAGCACATGGCAAGCCGCACTTAGTCGGGCTTTCATTAGGCGGTTCACTCATTCTTAAGTTGTTGGAAACATTCTAGTCTTATAGATAGAGTCATTGTGGATGGGGCAAGCCCTCAGCCAATTAAGGGCTATCGCAAGATCATTGCCATTGTCTATCTGATGTCTTTCTTGAAAAATACTAAATTTGTAGCCAATTTCCTGACAAAGATGATGCAAGAGGACGGAGCACCTGTCCAAGACGTTCAGCGCTTTGTTACAGATTTCCAAAGAGCTGAACGACGCTCATTTCGACGTGCGATGTCACAGGCAAATCTGCTGAGACTTGACTTGCAGTTTGATAATCCTGCCTTCTTTATCTCAGGTGGGAAAGAAGCCGAAACCATTCATGACTGGCACCGCAGGTTGGCACAGAAAAATGCTAGGTCTGAATGCGCCTACTATCCTGATAAAGGGCATGCTTGGCTTTTTAGTGATGTGGATACGCATATTCAGTTGCTGCGCTATTTCTTTCAAAACGCTGCCTTCCCAGAGAAATTGAAAGGATTTTGATATGGACTACATTTCCTATATTCGCTCCAAGGTGGGACATGATAAGGTTATTCTGAATTTTGCTGGTGGGATTCTGGCAGACGAGGAAGGTCGTGTGCTTCTGCAGTTGCGAGGCGATAAAAAAACATGGGCGATTCCTGGTGGAGCTATGGAGCTCAGGGAGACTTCTTTGCAAGCAGCCGTGCGTGAATTTTACGAAGAGACAGGCATTGCTGTTGAAGCCAAGCGCTTGCTGAATGTTTATACTAATTTTGATGAATCCTATCCTAATGGTGATAAAGTGCAGACGGTTGTCTTTCTGTATGAATTCCAGGCACTGGAGAATGTTGATATTTCCAATTTTCATAATGAGGAAACACTGCGTTTAGGCTTTTTTTCTAAAGAAGAAATAGCAGAGCTGGAAAATGTATCGGATAAACACCGCCTGATGCTGGATGAGTATTTTTCGGACAGCTTTGCTATGGGGCTTTGATATTAAGAATAATAAGAAAGGAGCTTTATGCCTGAATTACCTGAAGTGGAGACGGTTCGGCGCGGTTTGGAGCGTCTGGTTGTTGGCAAGACGATTGGGCAGGTGCGGGTCCGCTATGCTAAGATGATTGGTACGGGAGTGGATAGCTTTGTCCATGACTTGCCAAGTCAGACCATTGAAAGGATTGGCCGTCGGGGCAAGTATTTGCTTTTTTACCTGACGGGTGGAGTGCTGATTTCCCATCTGCGAATGGAAGGCAAGTATCTTTTTTATCCTGATGCAGTGCCTGAGCGCAAGCATGCCCATGTCTTTTTCGAGATGACGGATGGTGGGACGCTTGTTTATGAGGATGTCCGCAAGTTTGGAACCATGGAGCTGTTGAATAAGGATCAGCTGGAGTTTTATTTTGCTGCTAGAAAGCTTGGTCCTGAGCCGACAGATGCGGACTTTCTTTTGTCGCCTTTTGCCGCAGCTTTGAGTCGTTCCAAGAAGCTCATCAAACCCTATTTGCTAGAGCAGACCTTGGTCGTTGGTCTAGGCAATATCTATGTAGATGAGGCCCTTTGGCGGGCACGGCTTCATCCGGCCAGGCCATCAGCTAGTCTGAAGCCTGCTGAAGTGAAGCGGCTGCGTGAGCAGATTATAGAAGTTTTGCAGCTTGGGATTGAGAAAAGGGGATCGACCATTCGGACCTATCGCAATGCTTTGGGTGAAGATGGCACGATGCAGGATTTTCTGCAGGTCTATGGAAAGACTGGTCACCCCTGTGCTAGATGCGGCAGCCCGATTGAGAAAATTAAGCTGAGCGGACGCGGTACCCATCTCTGTCCTCGCTGTCAGAAAGCGAGGTAGCTGTCATGGTAAGAATTATTGGTATCACTGGCGGCATTGCCTCAGGTAAGTCAACAGTGACAGAGTTTTTGAGGCAGCAGGGCTACCAAGTCATTGATGCAGATCAAGTGGTGCATGAGCTGCAGGAGCCGGGGGGGCGGCTTTATCAAGCTCTTTTATCTGCTTTTGGCCCAGCTATCTTACAGGAAGATGGGCGCTTGGACCGGCCCAAGCTGGGAGCTATGATTTTTGGGAATACCGAACTTCTGGCGCAGTCCAGTCAAATACAAAACCGTATTATTCGCGAGGAACTGGCTGGCAGGCGAGATATGCTGGCAGAGACGGAAGACATCTTTTTTATGGATCTTCCCTTGCTGTTTGAGTTACAATATGAGGACTGGTTTGACCAGATCTGGCTGGTGGACGTGACGGTGGAAACTCAGCTCAGTCGTCTTATGACTCGAAATGCTCTCAGTCAGGATGAAGCAGAGAAACGCATAGCAGCTCAGTTATCTTTACAAGAAACGAAAGAGGGCGGACGTGCTCATTGATAATAATGGCTCGCTTGAGGAAACTCGACAGCAGATTCGCAATGCTTTGCAGAAATTAGAAAGAAGATGATTTATCACGACACAAGTAAATTGGAAACATAACCTGAAAGTCGCTTGGTTTGGGAACTTCTTGACTGGTGCCAGCATTTCTCTGGTGACACCTTTTATGCCACTTTTCGTGGAGCAGCTGGGTGCCAGAGGTCATGAGGTGGAGTATTACGCTGGGCTAGGGATTTCACTCTCTGCAATCTCAGCGGCCCTGCTCTCTCCTGTCTGGGGAAGTCTAGCTGATCGATATGGCCGCAAGCCTATGATGATACGTGCAGCTACTGCCATGGTTTTCACTATGGGCGGTATTGCCTTTGTACCCAACATTTTCTGGCTCTTGCTCCTACGCTTTCTAAACGGTGTTTTCGCTGGTTATGTTCCCAACAGCACAGCTCTGATTGCCAGTCAGGCTCCTAAGGAAAAAACGGGTTATGCTCTGGGGACTCTCTCGACTGGTGTCGTTGCGGGTAATCTTATGGGGCCGTTTATTGGCGGTCTGATTGCGGAGATGTTCGGTATTCGCAATGTCTTTCTCCTGATTGGCGGCTTCTTTCTAATGGCAGCCTTGATGACCTTTTATTTGATTCGGGAGGATTTTGTGCCGGTGACCCGACAAGAAGAGGTAGGCTTTAGGGAATTGCTGCGCCAACTCAGGTATCCTAAGATGCTGATTAATCTATTTCTGACCAGCTTTGTCATCCAGTTTGCAGCTCAATCTATCAGCCCTATCCTTGCTCTCTATGTCAGAGAACTGGGGCAAAAGGACAATCTAATCTTTGTTTCGGGTCTCATCGTTTCTAGCATGGGACTTTCCAGCATGATGAGCTCCAGTATTCTGGGGCGGTTAGGAGACCGTATTGGCAATCACCGGCTTCTGGTGCTGGCTCAGTTCTATTCAATTCTGATTTATCTGCTCTGTGCCAATGCTGGCTCCCCTATGCAGCTGGGCTTTTATCGCTTTTTATTTGGCCTAGGAACAGGGGCGCTGATACCAGGTGTCAATGCTCTGCTAAGTAAGATAACACCCAAGTTTGGAATCTCTAGGATTTTCAGTTATAATCAGATTTTCTTTTATCTGGGTGGGGTGGTCGGCCCTATGTCTGGATCGGTCATTGCGGCATCCTATGGTTATCATTCAGTTTTTTATGCAACAGCAGGGCTAGTCGCTGTCAGTATGCTGGCCAATCTCTTTAGTTTTCGAAATTTATTTAAAAAGAAGGATATCTAGTGCGCGTTAAAATAAATTTAAAATGTTCCAGCTGCGGCAGTCAGAATTATCTGACCAGCAAAAATACTAAAACGCATCCGGAAAAAATTGAGGTCTTAAAGTATTGTCCTAAGGAAAGAAAAAGTTACTTTACATCTTGAATCCAAGTAGATTTTTATGATAAAAATAGATAGGATTTTAAGGAGTTTTTATTTATGTACAACCTATTGTTAACCATTTTTAGTCATTTTATCAGCTATTATTGTCATTGCAATTTTTATGCAGCCAACCAAAAATCAGTCCAGCAACGTCTTTGATGCCAGTGCCAACGACTTGTTCGAACGTCCTAAGGCACGCGGTTTTGAAGCTGTGATGCAGCGTATGACGGGAATCATGATTTTCTTCTGGCTACTGATTGCATTGGTATTAGCAGTATTATCTAGTAAATAAAATGGGCTCTGACTTCGTCTTGGCCTATTTTTTAAGTTTTAAAGAGATTTAGAAGAGATGAAGAAAGAACTCATCAAAAGAAGAGGAATATGAAATCAGAAATTATTGAATATTTAAAAGACAGGCAGCAAGCTAGCGTGGATGAGCTGGCGGCTGCTTTGGGGAAAGAGTCTTCCAAGGACTTTAGTAGCTTGGTCAAGACCATCTCCCAGATGGAAAGAAAGCATCAGATTCGCTTTGATAACGAGGGGCGGATTGAGCTTTATGAGAAGAAAAAGCAGGAGCGTCTGACGCTCAAGGGTGTTTTTCATGCTCACAAGAATGGCTTTGGCTTTGTCACCCTGAATGAGGAAGAGGATGACCTCTTTGTCGGCCGTAATGATGTCAATCATGCCATTGATGGCGATACGGTGGAAGTAGTCATTACCAAGGTGGCAGACCGGATCAAGGGAACGTCAGCTGAGGCTAAGGTTATCGATATTTTGGAGCACAGCCTGACATCAGCAGTTGGTCAGCTGGTTCTGGATGAGGAAAAGCCCAAGTACGCGGGCTATATCCGCTCGAAAAACCAGAAAATCCGCCAGCCTATTTATGTCAAAAAAACCAGCCATGGTTTTAGATGGCACAGAGGTGCTCAAGGTCGCTATTGACAAATATCCAACTAAGAAACACGATTTCTTTGTGGCCAGTCTGGTCGATGTAGTCGGTCATGTCAACGACCCTGGCATTGATGTGCTGGAAGTGCTGGAGTCCATGGACATTGTCTCTGAGTTTCCAGAAAAGGTCTTGGAAGAGGCCGAGCGAGTTCCGGACGCACCGACTGAGAGTGATTTGGAAGGACGTTTGGACCTGCGCGAAGAGATTACCTTTACCATCGATGGAGCGGATGCCAAGGACTTGGATGATGCTGTCCATATCAAGCGCCTGAAAAATGGCAACTTTGAGCTTGGTGTCCATATCGCAGATGTGTCCTACTATGTCAAAGAAGGCTCTGAGCTGGACAAGGAAGCCCTCAATCGGGCAACCTCTGTCTATGTGACCGACCGCGTAGTGCCCATGCTGCCAGAGCGCCTGTCCAACGGAATCTGCTCGCTCAATCCCAATGTGGATCGGCTTACCCAGTCGGCTATCATGGAGATAGATGCTAAGGGGCGCGTGATCAAGCATACCATCACCCAGACTGTTATCAAGACGACCTTTCGCATGACCTACAGTGATGTCAACGACATCATCGCTGGAGACCAGGAAAAAGCTGAGCAGTTCAAGGCCATTGTGCCCAGTATTGATAGCATGGTCCAGCTGCATGAGATTCTGGAAAGCATGCGCTTTAAACGCGGTGCGCTTAACTTTGACACCAATGAAGCCAAAATCATGGTCAACAAAGAAGGCCGGCCAGTGGATATTGTCCTGCGTCAGCGGGGAATTGCTGAGCGCATGATTGAGTCCTTTATGCTGGTGGCCAATGAAACAGTGGCTGAGCATTTTGCTAAGCTAAATCTGCCCTTCATCTATCGGATCCACGAGGAGCCTAAGGCGGAGAAGGTGCAGAAGTTTATCGACTACGCCTCTAGCTTTGGGATTCGGATATACGGGACGGCTAGCTCTATGAGTCAGCAGGCCCTGCAAGATATTATGGAGGCGGTCAAAGACCAGCCTTACGAAGATGTCCTGTCTATGATGCTTCTGCGCTCCATGCAGCAGGCTCGCTACTCTGAGCACAATCACGGTCACTATGGTCTGGCAGCGGAGTTTTATACGCATTTCACCAGTCCGATTCGCCGCTATCCTGACCTTCTGGTTCATCGGATGGTGCGGGATTATGGCAAATCTAAGGAAATAGCAGAACATTTTGAGCAAGTGATTCCAGAGATTGCCAGTCAGTCTTCCAGCCGAGAACGTCGGGCTATCGAGGCTGAGCGTGAAGTCGAAGCCATGAAAAAGGCTGAGTACATGGAAGAATTTGTCGGGGAAGAGTTTGATGGCGTGGTTTCAAGCGTGGTTAAGTTTGGACTCTTCGTTGAGCTGCCAAATACGGTCGAAGGCCTGATCCACGTTACTAACCTGCCAGAGTTTTACAGCTACAATGAGCGGACGATGACCCTGCAAGGAGAAAAGTCTGGTGTGCTCTTCAAGGTTGGCCAGCAGATTCGCATCAAGCTAGTCCGAGCGGATAAGGCTACAGGCGAGATTGACTTTGAATACCTGCCTAGTGAATTTGACCTGGTAGAAAAGACTAGTAAGAGTGGCAGAGGCAAGTCAGGGAGAAATAGACGCCGTGAAGATGACAAGCGCAGCCATTCTTCTAAAGAAAAAGGCTACAGAGATAAGAAGGATAAGAAGTCCAAGAAAGGCAAGAGCCAGAAGGCATTTTACAAGGAACTAGTCAAGAAAGGAGCCAAGCATGGCAAAGGGAGAAGGAAAGGTCGTCGCGCAAAATAAAAAGGCCAGACACGACTACACCATCGTGGATACCATCGAGGCTGGCATGGTGCTGACTGGGACAGAAATCAAGAGTGTCCGTGCTGCTCGTATCAATCTAAAAGACGGCTTTGCCCAAATCAAGAACGGTGAGGCCTGGCTCAGCAATGTCCATATCGCGCCTTATGAAGAGGGCAATATCTGGAACCAAGAGCCTGAACGCCGCAGAAAGCTGCTGCTGCATAAGAAGCAGATACAAAAGCTGGAGCAGGAGACCAAGGGAACTGGGATGACGCTGGTACCACTCAAGGTCTATCTCAAGGACGGCTATGCCAAGCTCCTCCTGGGCTTAGCCAAAGGGAAGCACGACTACGACAAGCGCGAGTCCATCAAACGCCGCGAGCAAAACCGCGACATCGCAAGACAAATGAAGAACTTTAATACAAGATGAAAGACTGGGTGACCGGTCTTTTTTTGGTATCCAACTCTGACTTTTGATTTATGCTATAATGGAAAGGATGAGGAATGTAATTCGGAAGCTATCTTACAGACAGATAGAATATATAAATATGCAATGAATTCTTCAGTAAAATACTTGAGGTTAAGAAATGAAAGTTCTAAAATCAAAAAAAGAATATCTTCTTCATTATTATTTTTTTGTAGCTTTACTTGTAGCTCTGTTTCTCTATCAAAAATTCACCGGTGGAAGAGGAGCGTTTTGCATCGGGAAATGCGGTATCTGTTGAAAAACTCAGTTTTGAGCAGTTGGAAGATGAAAAACTTGTATTTGTGACAACTAAGGATTCTGAAAAAGAGATTTCAAGGATTAAGAGTTGGACAAAATAAATTTTATATACAAGATTGGAGGTTCGATTATAGTAAAGAAAAATGGAGCTGATAGTCGTCAGAATGAAGGAGAGTATTATTTTATTAATGTGTATGATCTAAAGACGAAGAAGTTTGAGAAAAAGATTGGATATTTTTGAAATTGTTCGACATTATGATGCTTCGTTGAGGTTGATTTATCTGGCGATATTCTAAACATTCAAGGTCAGGATTATATTTATATTAGATTAGTAAAAGAAAACAGCTCAAAGAGGTTTAAAGAGATCCTCTTTAATGTAGATACAGAAGAGGTAATTGATTATTCTAAAGAGTTTATTAAATATAAGTTACAGTTTGATGAAGCGTCCATTACAAGTGGCTTGTCGGCTTATCTCACTGACTCATACGGTATTGGCTCACACTTTTACTGATCTTGAACCTTCGAAAAGAGAAGGAAAAGAAATACCTAGCAATCTAAATATTTCGCAACTTTACCCTGAGGTTGTTAAAAAAATGAATTCTTTTGAGGGAAAGATTTTTACTCGTCAAGGCAATATTAGCTCAGAGGAATGGTATAATACACTAATGCACTGGTTTGCTCCAGTAGGGCAAGATAAGCTTTCTCTTTCTATAACTGATAAGGAAACTAGTGAAGTAACACCTATTAATTCTTATGAAGATTTTTTAAAGTGGAAAGAGTCTCATCAAAATGATTGAGCTGGGCAAAGAAGTGAATAGTAGCCACAGGGGAAGATGACTAATGACATTAAAAGACTGGGCGACCGGTCTTTTTTAGTATTCAATTCTGACTTTTGATTTATGCTATAATGGAAAGGATGAGGTTTGAGGATGACCACTTTTGGTGAATGATTGATGAAAAAGTGGATTGACTCCGAGGACTATCAAAATAAATGGCTAGATGAATTAAAAAGTGGTGGTAAGCAAATGAAACTCAATAAAAAGCTATTCATATTTATATTCTGTTTGATTCTGACTTCCGTGGCTTCACTGACTTTTTTTCTAGGTGGGAAGAAGAAAGAATATGCTAAGAGTGAATATTGTGTTGAAGGAATACAGCTATTTAATAAAGAAAAATATGTTTTTGGTTGGCAGTAAAGAAAATGATTCTTTTCGCTATAGTCAAAAATTATATAACGGATTTTAAATACAACAGTTTGGATGAATATGACAGTGTAAGTTCATCTAAAAGTAAATAAAGAGGAATATTTCAAAAATCAAGATTTATGATTTACACGATTCCACCAAAATAACTAGCAAAGAAGTCGATATCTATAGTTTGTTAGGACGAGAGAATACATATAGGCTCAAGCAGATTCAGGAGCAGTTCTCAAAGGATGGAAAAGAGTATTTATCCTTTAGCATGTATTCGAACGAAGGCGGTAAGATAGAAAAAACTATATACGTAATTCTGTCGTTGGATACGGGAAAAATCGAAAAGAAGATGTCAGAAAATGAGTTCAATGAATTTTTAAGTAAAGAGGATATCACAATTTTTCCTGTGGAGGCTTCTTCGCCTATGGCTACCAATTGGAAAAAAGGAGGTATAGAGAGTCAGATTAGTTCTTCAACATCAAATTATCACTTAGGATATGGACCAGGTTACTTAGTAGCTTCTTATGATAAAGGTAATTTAGAACTTTCAGGTACTAATTTTGCAAAACTTTATCCAGAAATTGGGACAAATATAAAAGAAGGCAATAAAATTTATTTCCGTCCTAATCAGTATAATGAAGAAGAATGGTTTAATGATTTAATTCATTGGTTTGCTCCCGAAGGTCAGGATGTAATGGAACTTTATGCCACAGATGAAACAACTGGAGAAAACACAGATTCGATCTTTTAGTGATTTCAAGCAATGGATCGAAAAACCATCCACAAAAAAAGAAAACTAGAGTCTACAGGAAAACGATAAAACTACTGACAAATAACTCTTGCGACAAGCGCGAGTCCATCAAACGCCGCGAGCAAAACCTCGACATCGCAAGACAGATGAAAAAAATTTTAATACAAGATGAAAGACTGGGCGACCGGTCTTTTTGAGTATTCAACTCTGACTTTTGATTTATGCTATAATGGAAAGGATGAAGTTTGAGGATAAATTTATTTATAAAAAGCAGATCTTTTAAGACAAACTATATACTGGATTAAGGAGCAGAAGATGAAAAAGACAAATAAAAAATGGTTGAACCGATTACTGTTGTTTGTATCTGTTCTCGGATTGATAGGGGGAAGTTTATTCCTCTATCAATGGTATCTGTCGGAGAAATATACAGGCTACCAGTATTACACTGGTAAAGCGAAAATTGACTCTTATCAAATTATTGCGGATGGCAAAGGAGCGATAGTACATTGGGATGTAGTTCAGTCAGAGGAAGCAGAATTGCGCAAGTATAATAAACAATTATTCACTGAATGGCATAATCCCACATCTCAAAACTATATTCTCAGGGATAATATGAAATTACCAAAGCACCCTTCGGCTATCCATGAATCAGTTGGGAAGGATACTTATTGGACTTTATCAATTTACAAGGTAGAAGGGAATAAACTAAAAGAAGAACCTGAAATTGACTTACTGGCTACAGTGGACGAATATAAGAAGGGGTATATTGCGATTTATATTGGCCCAGTCTATTCTTATAAAGGTAATGATTTGTTGGCGCTTTACATTAGACCCTTAGAGGAATCTAGAGCAAAGAAACAGGTATTTTTAAATCTCCAAACAAGAAAAATAGAAGAAGTAAAAGCTATTGAGGACATAAAAACTTCGTTGCCTAAAGCTGAAGTAGATGTTAGGGATTTTCCTCAGTTGGGCATAAAAAAATCTGTGATAGATATCAACCAATTCACAATTAATCGAGAAAGCTTAAAAGTGGCACCTATAAGTAGTGACAAAAAATCGATGTCTATTCTTGAAAAAAAAGATGCTCAAGTTATTGTTTTAAATAATGAAAATAGCATTGATATTGGGGAGCGTCTTATTTCAGTATATTCATTATTTTTCCCTAAAAGTTATACTTTAAAAGAATTATGGTATATTCCTAAAGAGCTTTCGGTGGATGGTCAGGAACATGTCATGGGAAGCAAAGAAGAGTTTGACCAATATTATGATATTGAAAAAGCCAAAAATCTTTATCATCTGAATGATTAGAATGTTGGTAGACGGTTTATTTTCTATCTTCGGCAATATATTATCTGAAAGAGCACACTTTGATTTTTGTTACTGAGCTCGGACCGATAAGGGTACAGTGATATATTTTTTCTTGATGTTCTCGTATTTTTTGAATTGAACTATCAAAGATATGCTGCTGGTTGCAGTATTAGGCTTCTTTGGCAATAAGCAAGTTAGCAAGAAAAAAGAAGAATGATAGTAAACTTCCTATGTGAGAAAGAACTGGCTGATTGACCAGTTCTTTCTTTTTGCAGGGAAGGACCTTTCGATTTGCCACTTGTCAAGTCTGTGCTTTTCGAGTATGATAAAGACAGTTAGATTATTCGGAGCTTGGCTTTTAGAGAAAGGATTTTTTATGACATATGAATTGCTAGCCTATAAACGTATGCCGCTGTGGACGGCTGAGACCATGCCAGAGACGGTAAAGAGGAAGCACAATACCAAAGAGGGAACTTGGGGAAAAATCACTGTTCTCAAGGGACGTCTTAAGTTTGTCGAGATGTCAGAGGAAGGTGAGGAGCTGGCTGAGCACATCTTTGAAGCTGGTCAGGACAATCCTTTTGCCCAGCCCCAAGCTTGGCATCGGGTCGAAGCCTTGACAGATGATTTGGAGTGGTATTTGGAGTTTTACTGTCGGCCTGAGGATTATTTCCCAAAGAAATACGGCAGCAATCCAGTTCACTCAGAGGTTTTGGAAGCTATGCAAACAGTCCGACCAGGACGGGCCTTAGATCTAGGCTGTGGTCAAGGCCGCAATGCTCTTTTTTTGGCCAAGCAGGGCTTTGAAGTGACGGCCGTAGATCAGAATGAGCTGGCACTGGAGATCTTACGTAGCATTGTTGAGCAGGAAGATTTGGAGATGCCAGTGGGTAGCTACGATATCAACTCAGCTAGTCTGACTCAGACTTATGATTTGATTGTTTCCACCGTTGTCCTTATGTTCCTGCAGGCGGAGCGAATTCCGGATATTATCCGAAATATGCAAGAGCATACAGCGCTTGGCGGCTACAATCTCATCGTCTGTGCCATGGATACAGAAGACTTCCCATGCTCTGTGCCCTTTCCTTTTACTTTTAAGGAAGGTGAGCTTGCCGAGTATTATAAAGGCTGGGAGCTGGTTAAGTACAATGAAAATCCTGGTCACCTCCACCGCCGTGATGAAAACGGCAATCGAATTCAGCTGCGATTTGCGACTATGCTGGCTAAAAAGGTTCAGTAGATGGTGTAGGACAGAACTAAATTTTTGAAAATTTAGCTTGGCCCACTTATTTTGAGGTTCTGGTTTAAAAGGTCTGGGAGATAATTTAAAATGTCTCAGCCTTAATATTTTTTGAACATAATCCAGCTAGACTGAGGCATTTTTGTCTCAGTCTTTTTTTATTTTAGTAAAAAACTTTAGAAATATTTTAGAATTTCTTGAGAAATATCTGAAGTTTGGTCGCTATACTAGAAAGTGCAAGGGGGAGAGAAAAGAGCTGGAAGCAACAGGACAGCTGGTAGAAAACTTTAGTTTTTCTTTAAGTGTGAGTCTAGAGCAGATCACTTTTAAAAGCAGACTGAAAGGCCTTATTCTCTCCTCTTGCAGGGCAAATTTTTCCAGACCTTCAGTTTTTCTGTTGACGAGGAAAAAAAGAATATGTTAAAGTAAATGAGTAAAATAAAAAGTCAATTATATTTTTACTTAATATACAAGGAGGAACTCATGAAGAAAAAGAACCAAAAATCATTCTAACTTCTACGTTGACTGTGACCGGCCTAATCTTGGCTGCCGGTGGCTATTAGGCTTATAAGACCTTTGTCCCTCAGGAGACACCGATCGATAAGAATGCCACAGTGAGGACCAATTACTATCAGGCCATCAATAAAAAATGGCTGGAAAAGGCAGAGATTCCTAGCGATCAGCCGTCTAATGGTGTGTTTTATGAACTGAACGAGCAGGTCAAGGATAAGATGAAGGCGGATGTCAAAAATCTAGTCTCTGGAAAAGAAGAGTCAACGATTGAAGGCATGCCTGAGTTTATAAAATACTACCAGCAAGCTACTGACTTCAAGCAGCGGGAAAAGGATGGCTAGCCCCTCTCAAGTCCTATCTCAAGGAAATTGAAGACTTGTCCGACTTGAAGGATCTAGCTAGCAAGGCTGTTGACTGGGAAAAACGTGGTCTAGCTCTGCCGTTTACTTTTGAAATTAGTTCTAACCTAGAAAATACCAATCAGAAACAAGTAAATTTGTCCAGTCCAAGTCTTATGCTGCCGGATAAGAGCTACTATGAAGATGAAGCTGCCAAGAAAAGGATGATGGATCCGCTGGAAAAAGCATTCAAAGAAGCCTTGCAAAAGCTAGGCTATAGTGAAAAAAACAGCGAAAAGATCGTCAAAGAAGCCCTAGAATTTGATGGAGAACTGGCCAAATATGCCCAAAGCAATGAAGAAACTTCGGAAATTAAAAATCTTCACCATCCTAAGACGGCAGAAGACATCAATGCCTACTCTGATACCTTTAAGTTTCACGATATTATCAATGACTATCTAGGCCAGGAATCTGGTGATGTCAATGTACCTAACCCTAAGTATTATGAAAATTTTGCCAAGGTAGTTAATGACAAGAACTTTGGTAAGCTCAAATCTTGGATGCTTGTGAAGCAGGCAGCATCAGCATCTAGTTTTCTAACCGATGACTATCGGCTGATTTTTGCAGAATACCAAAAGTCCTTGCAAGGTACTAAGGAAGCAACTTCAAAAGAAGATGCAGCATACAATCTGACAACAGGAACTTTTTCAGATGTCTTTAGTCTTTACTATGGTCGCAAATATTTCGGTGAGGAAGCCAAGCAAGAAGTGACCCAAATGGTCAAGGATATCAAGGAAGTTTATCGGGAGCGTATGCTGAAAAACGAATGGCTGTCAGAAGAAACCAAGCAGAAGGCAGTCAAGAAGCTGGATACTATGAAACTCTATATCGGCTATCCTGAAAAAGTTCGCGAAGCGACTAAGGCTTTGAAAGTAGACGATAAGAAATCCTTCTTTGAAAATGCAATTGCTTTGAGTCAGGCAAAACATCAATATGATGTTGAGCACTTCTCTGAGCCAGTAGACAAGGACGAGTGGGTCATGCCTTCCTATGATATCAACGCTTACTACTCACAGGAAAATAACAGTATCAACTTCCCAGCCGCAATCCTGCAGAATCCATTCTTTGATGTTAAGCAAGAGATGGAAAAGAACTATGGCGGTATCGGTATGGTTATTGGTCACGAGATTACTCACGCCTTCGATTCAAACGGTGCAAACTTTGATGAAGAGGGAAATTTGAACAATTGGTGGACAGAAGCAGATAAGAAAGCTTTTGACAAGAAAATTGAAGCTGTTACCAAGCAGTGGGATGGTATTGAAATCTACGGTGGCAAGGTAAACGGCAAGCTTACGGTAACAGAAAATGTAGCCGATGCTGGAGGACTTTCAGCTACTCTCGAAGTTGTGAAAAAGAAATATCCAGATGCAGACTTGAAGAATTACTTTGAAAACTATGCCAATATCTGGAGAAGCAAGGCCAGTCTGCAATTTAACCAACTTCTCCTGAAGGTAGATGTCCATGCTCCGTCCGAACTGCGGGTCAACCAGCAACTCAAAAATGTAGAGGCCTTCTATGAAACCTATCCAGAAATCAAAGAAGGTGATGCCATGTATCTGGCTCCAGATAAGCGGGTCAGCGTATGGTAAGATTGCTTGTCTAGGAAAAGATGAGAAAATAATATAAGTTATGAAGCACAACCAGTTTGGTAATAGGAGAGAAGTTTGTCCTTTTTCTCCTATCCATTCTTTCCTGCAATACTTGCGCGGCTGCGGTTTGTGCCTCCGCAGCCACGTGTCTTTAAAGTCAGATTTTATCTGGCTTTTTTCTTTTACAAAAAAATTTTTATACAGCTTGATATACATCTATGGAAATTTATACAACAGGCTTGGAGGGCTGCTAGGTATACAGCTAGAGTAATTTTTTTCCTAGGGGAATTTATTCATTTTAGCTAGCAGAAGAGGTTTTGGAAAACGCTTGCAACCATAGCAAGAGAATAGTATACTAAATATGCGATAAATATTTTATCAATTAATATACAAAGGAGAAACTGATGAAAAAGAAATTTTTCAGTTGGGCTATTCCAGCCTTGATGCTTCTTACACTCTTCCCTTTTCAGGCTGTCTCAGCCTGTACCGGCTTTATTATCGGCAAGGATTTGACGACGGATGGTTCGACTCTCTATGGTCGAACAGAGGACCTGGAACCCAACCACAACAAGAATTTTGTGGTGCGGGAGCGCAAGTATAACAAAGCTGGTGATACATTCGTAGATGAAACCAACGGCTTTAGCTTTGATTTGCCAGCTGTTAGCTACAAGTATACGGCGATACCGGATGTGACACCAGAGCAGGGAGTTTTCGATGAGGCCGGTTTTAATGAGGAAGGCGTTTCTATCTCTGCGACAGTCTCAGCCAGTGCTAATGATGATATTCAAAAAGTAGATCCTTATGTTAAGGATGGTATCGCTGAATCTGCTTTAACTTCTGTAGTCTTGCCTCATGTGAAAACAGCCAAAGAAGGAGTAGAACTACTAGCCAAAATTGTTAGAGAAAAAGGTGCGGCCGAAGGCAATATCGTGACGATTGCTGACAAGACGGGTGTATGGTATATGGAAATCCTTTCTGGCCACCAATACGCTGCCATCAAGTTTCCAGATGACAAATACGCTGTTTTTCCTAATACATTTTTCCTAGGCAATGTAGACAAGAATGATAGTGAAAACACCATCTTATCAGCTGATCTTGAAAAAATAGCGCAGGATGCTGGCACCTATAAGGAAATCAATGGGAGCTTTCATGTAGCTCAGTCCTATAATCCGCCGCTGGCAGAAGCTGACCGCTCTCGGGTTTGGTCTGGTATCAAGGCGCTGGATCCCAATGCAGATGTGCAATATGACGATGAATACTTTGAACTCATGCACTCAACCAGCGACAAGCTTAGTCTGCGTGATGCGATGAACTTGCAGCGCAATCGCTTGGAAGGAACGGACTTCAAACCGCAAGATCAGATGGAGCTAGACGGAAAAGGGATTCCTGATAAAACCAAAGCGGACCCAGTTTATAAATATCCTATCTCCAATCCTAACGTTATGGAAGCCCATATCTTCCAGCTCAAGGATAGTTTACCTGCCTCTACTGGCGGGGGAATTCTTTGGCTAGCCATGGGAAGTCCGCGCAATGCGCCCTATCTTCCTTACTATGGCAATATCAGCAATACTTCTCAGCCTTATCAAGAAATGAGTACAGCCTACAATGAGAATTCCTGGTATTGGACTGTTAGCCGAATCAATGATTTGGTTGCAAAATACCCTGAATTATTTGAAGATGGCTCTATTCGCAATGAAATTGAGCGTATGGAAAGCCAATGGATGGAGGAACAGCCAGCTCATGACAATGAGCAGATTAGTCTGTCTGAACAGCCAGAACAAGCCAGTCTGAAAGCGACAAAAGATTCTATGGAGCGAGCGGATTCAGTCTTTAAGCGCCTCAAGGAAATCCAAAAGATCGCTGAAGATAAGGTCGTGGCGGAATATGGTACAAGTGCTTTAGAAGAGATTGAGGAGTCAGAGGACTCTGACACAGAGGAGACAATTCGTCTGGAAGATTTTGACTACGATATTGCTATTGCAGGAGGCATCTTTGTACTGACTGTCATTGGAATAGCCATTTATCTTGTCAAAGGAAAAAATAGAAAAGGAGCAGACAGTCATGAATAAAACACGAAGAATTGCTCTCTATATCTACTTAGTCCTAGCTGGTATCGGCTTGCAGTTTGAGCTAGGCTCCATGGCGGAAAAGGAAGTCACCTTGGAAGCTGGCCGCGACTTGGTTCTGAACTTAGCTGTTTTAGCTGCCTTTTTCCTGCCTTTCTATTTCTTGATTAAAAAACTGGCCAAAAAGTTATCTGTAGAGACAATCGTTCTAGGGACAGCCCTCTTTGGAGGTGCCTTTATCTCTGGCTGGCTCAGTTTTGCAGGCAATAGTTTGATTGATATTATTAACTCTAACTTTATCAAGGATCCTGCTGTTTTCAATGATTGGACCAATGCACTGACAGCTCCTTTTGCAGAGGAATTTTTCAAGTCTCTGACAGCCTTTGCCGCTCTCTACATTTTGGGGCGCAAGGATATTCAGTCTGTCTTAATCGCTGGACTGAGTTCGGGTTTTGGCTTTCAAGTCATAGAGGATATTGGCTATGTATCCAGAGTGACTTTCGGAGGACAATATAGTGGTTCCTTAGAAGCAGTTGGCAGAATTGCTGGCGGATTGGCTTCACATACTCTCTATACAGCAGTGGTGACCGTTGGGGTTTATCTTCTGTTCTCCACGGCTTACAAGAAATATCGTCTCTTTGGTCTCTGGTGCGTCGTGTCAACCGTTGCCAATCACTTTATTTGGAACTCTCCTTTCTTCGAAACAGAGCATCGAATTAACATCGTTGTCGGTTTCTTATTTGCCTTTCTCGTTGCTACCTTTATAGAAGTTTACCGACTGGTCCTGAAGGAGAATAGGACAGATTTAGAAATTTAAATAATTTTGAGGAAAATTATAAAATAAGGGTTTGTAATCGCTTGCAAAACCCAGAGTAAAAGGCTATACTGAATATAGTATTTCATTTTGTAATGTTTTACAAAAAATTAGGAGATATTTTTTTATGAAAAAAATATTGTTTCGTTCCTTGTTAGCTCTTTCGACCATTTTTCTCTTTCCTTTCCAAGTGGTTGAAGCCTGCACAGGATTTATCGTCGGGAAGGACCTGACTGCAGACGGCACGACACTTTACGGTCGGACAGAGGACTTGGAGCCCAATCATAATAAGGTCTTTCTGGTTCATCCGAGAAAGACCAATGCGAGTGGTGCCAAGCTGGTCGATGAAACCAACAACTTTGAATGGACCCTGCCAGCAGAAAGTTACAAGTATACTTCGGTATCAGATGTGACCCCATCCCAAGGTATTTTTGACGAGGTTGGCTTCAATGAGTACGGAGTCTCTATTTCTGCGACAGTTTCTGCCAAGGCTAATGATGCCATCCAAAAAGTGGATCCTTATGTAGCAAATGGCTTGGCAGAGTCTATCCTGACAACTGTCGTTCTGCCTCATGTTCAGACTGCCCGTCAGGGTGTGGAGCTGATGGCACAGATTGTCAGAGAGCAGGGAGCAGCAGAGGGGAATATTATCACCATTGCTGACAAGACCGGTGTCTGGTATATGGAAATCCTATCTGGTCACCAATATGTTGCTATTAAATTCCCAGATGACAAGTATGCTGTTTTTCCTAATACTTTCTTCTTGGGCAGTGTTGACTTTGACGATACAGAAAATGTTATTGCCTCAAAGGGTGTTCAGGATGTAGCCAAGCAGGCTAACTCTTATAAAGAAATTGATGGGAAATTCCACATTTCTCAGTCCTATAATCCACCGATGGCAGAGGCAGATCGTTCGCGTGCATGGGCAGGTATCACCAGTCTAGATCCAAATGCGGCCGTGTCTTATAACGACTCTTACTTTGATCTCATGCACTCCACAGACAGAAAGATCAGTGTAGCAGATGTCATGGCTATGCAGCGCAATCGCTTTGAGGGCACTCAGTTCAAACCGCTGGATCAAATGGAGCTAGATGGTAAGGGGGCTGCCACAACGTGGTACGACAGATCCTGTTTACAAATATCCGTTGGGCAATCCAAATGTCATGGAAGCTCATATCTTCCAGCTCAAAGACGGTGTTCCAGCCAATATGGGCGGAGGCACTATGTGGCTAGCAGTAGGCAGTCCGCGCTTCTCACCTTACCTGCCTTATAATGGTAATATCACAGATACTTACGATGCTTATAAGGTCAACACAACTAGCTACAGTCCAGACTCTTGGTACTGGGTAGCATCTCATATCTACGATATGGCAGCCAAGCATCAGGACCTCTTTGGTACTTCTGTCCAAGATAAGTGGAAGGCCTTGGAAGCCCGCTTTATTGAGGAGCAAAATGCTCTAGATGCAGCCAATGCAGCTCTGCCAGACTCTTCAGCCAAAGTCACAGAGGAAACACAGGCTCGAGCAGCGCAAGTCTTTAAGGAAATGAAAGAGCTAGAAGCTGAAATGGAAGCTAAAATCAAGGAAGCAACAAAAACAACTCCATCTAGCTCCAGCAAAGATTCTAGCAGCTCTTCATCAACTCAAAACTCGTCAAGTTCTTCCTCTTCAGCAACTTCTAGCAGTTCGGATACACGGACGGAAGTCAATGTAGAAGATGACAGCTTGGTAGATGTCACAACTGGCATTCGCTTGAAAAAAATGCTGACTTGGTCAAGGCTGGTCTTCAGCTGTCAGTGAAAAAAATGGAAAAGCAAGATTCAGCCGACAGATACTTATGACATTAGCTTAACCAATCCAAATGGTCAGCCGGTGCATCAGGTTAGTCCAACCCTTGTGACGATTCCAGTACACAAAGACCTGCCAGTGGATGCCGTCTATGCTCTGGATGAAAATGGCAAGCAGGTTGAGAAGTTTGATGTAACAGTTAATCAAAACCAGACCATTAGCTTCACGACCAATCATTTCTCTGTTTATCAAGTGCAGTATCGAAATGAGCAGTCCGTCAAGGCTAAGAAGAAAGACCTACCATCAACAGGTGAGCAAGTCACCATCATTGGGCCTTGCAGGCTTGATTATCCTAGCAGGAGTCTTCTTCCTTTTGAAGAAAACAAAGAAAAACTAATCTAAAATAAAAAGAAGGCCGAGCAATATGTTCGGCCTTTCTTAGTGGAAAAATGACTTTTGTCTAGGCTAGCCTTCAAGCTAGAGCCTTTATCTTAAATAATCATAGTTATAAGTAGTCAAAATGATGTCAGTGAGTTCTTCAGGTTCTTCTTGAGCTCCGCCGGCTATCCAAAGAGAAATAATCCCCTCAACACTGGATAGGAAGATTTCCAAGGCGTATTTCTGAGGGATGTGAAAGTTCTCCTCTAAAAAACGCTGGGTAGCATCCTTTTGCTTATCACTCAGAATGATAGTGGTTATGTACTCCCGAATAGCTTCGCGAAAGTCAATATAATGGCTTCTGGTCAGGGCATTGATAAGACGTTCATTAGCACGGAGTATATGAAATTTTGCTATCATTAACTTTTTGGGATATTCGTTCTCCGCTTCAAACATGCTATAACTAGAAAGTTGAGAAATAATTTCTTTTTTGAGACTATCAACCATCTGATATTTATCTTGGTAGTGGAGGTAGAAGGTGCCGCGATTAATCCCTGCCCGTTTGCAGAGTTTGCTGATGGAGATAGTATCAAACCTTTCCTCTGATAGTAGCTGAATCAAGGCTTCTTTTGATGTCTTCCATAGTGCTAGTTTTTTCGTTTCTGGACCATTTTTTTCTTCCTTTACTTAAATCAACACTTTGTTGATTTTTGATTATTGCTTTTTATCTAAGCTCATTATATAATATCTCAGATTTAGAATCAACATATTGTTGATTTAAGGAAAAGAGCTTTGAAAAGGAGAGAGACGATATGGCTTACATTGAAAATGAAACATAGTTTTAAACGTTATCAGGTAGGTGATACGGAAATTGTTGCCAATCATGATATTTCTTTTGAGATTGAAAAGGGGGAACTAGTCATTATTTTGGGCGCTTCAGGTGCCGGTAAGTCTACGGTGCTTAATATCCTCGGAGGTATGGATACCAATGATGAGGGAGATATCCTGATAGACGGCCAGAATATTGCTGACTGCAATTTCCCACCAGCTGACGGACTATCGCCGCAATGACGTGGGCTTTGTCTTTCAGTTTTACAATTTGGTGCCCAACCTGACGGCCAAGGAAAATGTCGAATTGGCTTCTGAAATCGTCAAGGATGCTCAAAATCCAGTGGCCGTTCTAACTGCGGTTGGTATGAAAAATCGCCTCAATAATTTTCCTGCACAGCTATCAGGTGGGGAGCAGCAGAGGGTGTCTATCGCTCGGGCTGTGGCCAAGAATCCCAAGATTTTGCTCTGTGATGAGCCGACAGGAGCCTTGGACTACAATACCGGCAAGCAAGTGCTGCAAATCTTACAGGACATGTCTCGCAATCAAGGGGCGACGGTGATTATAGTGACCCACAATGCTGCCTTAGCTCCCATTGCTGACCGGGTTATTCGCATGCACGACGCGAGAGTCAAGAGTATCACAGTCAATGATCAACCACAGGATATAAGTACATTGGAGTATTGATATGAAGAGAAAGATTTATTGGAAAGATATTCTGCGCTCCTTCACTAGCTCTAAAGGACGTTTCCTATCTATTTTAATCCTCATGATGCTGGGCTCTCTGGCTCTTGTGGGGCTCAAGGTCGCTCCTCCCAATATGCGCAGAACAGCAACAGATTACTTGAAAGAGCGGCGAACCATGGACTTGGCTGTTATGGCGGACTATGGTTTGGATGCGGAGGATCAGAAAGAGCTGGAAGCTATCAAGGGAGCTGATGTCGAGTTTGGCTATCTGACAGATGTCACCGTAGACGAGGAGGCCCTCCGAGTATTCTCAGATACCAAGGATATTTCAAACTTTCAAGTGACCTCTGGTCGTCTTCCTAAGAAAGAGCAAGAAATTGCCCTGGCTAGCTTTTGGTCTAAGAAATACAAGCTCGGTCAGGAGATTCATCTGACTGAAAAAGCAGGCAGTCGGTCAGTTCTGAAAAACAAGACCTATAAGATTGTGGGTTTTGTCAACTCGGCGGAGCTATGGTCTGATAGAAATCTGGGCAATGCGACTAGTGGCAGCGGGGCCTTATCTGCCTATGCTGTGAGTCAGCCCCTAAGGCCTTTGATACAGATGTTTACAGTATTGCCCGCCTGCGCTATCATGATTTAGAAAAGCTGGCTCCCTTCTCTGCAAGGTATCAGGAGCGTTTGGAGCAGCACCAGACAGCTTTGGACAAGAGCCTGGAAGATAACGGAGTGGCCCGGTTTAAGAGATTAGAGGCGGATGCCAAAAGTACCATTCAAAAGGGCCAAGATAAGATTGCTCAGGCTGAGAGTGAGCTGACCCAAGGTAAAAAACAGTTAGAGCAAGCTCAGAATCAGCTGGACCAGCAAAAAACCCAGCTAGAAGCAGCCCAAGCCACTTCTATCCTCCCTCCTGCACAGCTCAGCCAGAGCCAGCAGCAGATTCAGGAAGCTGAGTCTCAACTCAATCAGAAAAAATCTGAGCTGGCACAGGCAGAGAAAGACTTATCAGCTAGCAAGGACAAGATAGCTGACGCTAAGACAGACCTGAATCGTTTGAAAGAGCCGACCTATCATAGCTATGACCGCAAGTTTCTGCCAGGTGGGAATGGCTATCATATGTATAAAAACTCCATGAATAGTATTGCGTCGATTGGTAATATCTTCCCGGTGGTGCTCTATCTGGTGGCAGCTATGGTGACCTTTACCACTATGACGCGCTTTGTCGATGAGGAACGAACAAATGCAGGCGTCTTCAAGGCTCTAGGCTATCATAGCCGCGATATCATTCGCAAGTTTGCTCTTTACGGTTTGGCGGCGGGGAGTCTAGGTACTTTCATAGGGATTCTGCTGGGACATTATTTCTTATCGGGGGTGATTTCTTCTATTATTACCAGAGGGATGGTGCTTTCTGCCCCGCATGCATATTTTTATGTTTCCTATAGTATACTGGCCCTTGGACTTTCCCTTCTATCCAGTGTTCTCCCTGCCTATTTGGTGGCAAGACGGGAGCTGACAGAAGAAGCAGCCCACTTGCTTTTGCCCAAGCCACCGGTCAAAGGCTCCAAGATTTTCTTGGAAAGACTGACCCTTATCTGGCGACGTCTTAGCTTTACTCAGAAGGTCACAGCTCGCAATATCTTTCGCTATAAGCAGCGGATGTTTATGACCATCTTTGGTGTGGCGGGTTCTGTTGCCTTGCTCTTTGCCGGTCTAGGACTCCAATCTTCTATTGGTGGTATTCCCAAGCGTCAGTTTGAGGAGATTCTGCGCTACGACTTGATTGTCGCTGTCAATCCTGGGGAGAATCAAGCTGAGCAAGACAAGCTGAAAAAGATGCTGGCAGATGACTCGATTGCTGACTATCAGGAAATCCATAGTGAAACCCTAACAGAGAAATACAAAGGAAAAAAAGAGACAGAATCAGTCACTTTAATGGTTACGGACAAGGAAAATTTTGAACCTTTTATTTCTCTGGAAAGTCCCGACAACCAGAAAAAGCTGAGTCTCAAGAATGGTGCAGTTGTTTCGGATAAATTGGCCCGTATAGCTGGAGTTAGCCCCGGTGGCAGTATAGAGCTGGGTGGCAAGCCTGTCAAGCTCGCAGCAGTCAATGAGAATCATTTTGGCCATTTTGCTTTTATGAAGGCGACTGACTACCAGAAGATTTACGGGAAAAAGCCTGAGAAAAATGCTTATCTAGTGCGGCTCAAGGACTCTTCTAGTAAAAATATTGTTGATAAGGCCAATGAATTTATGAGCCTCAAGTCTGTCAAGAGTGTCTCCCAAAATGCTAGCATGGTGAAGCAGTTCAACGTTCTAGCTGATTCTCTTAATAATACAATGCTGGTTTTGGTCCTGATTTCCATTCTTTTAGCAGTCGTCATTCTCTACAATCTGACCAATATCAATGTGGCTGAGCGGATTCGCGAGCTGTCCACTATCAAGGTTTTGGGCTTCCATAATAAGGAAGTGACCCTCTATATCTATCGAGAGACCATTATTCTGTCAGTGATTGGGATGACAGTTGGACTTCTAGGCGGTTTCTTCCGCATCGTTTTTTTGATTGAGAAGGTTGCGCCTAGCATTATCAGCTAACCCTCAAGTAAGTCCCTCAGTCTATCTGTTTCCTCTAACTGCAGTGACTCTTATCCTGACCTTGCTTGGCTTCTTTGTCAATTACCGCCTCAGACGGGTGGATATGCTGGAAGCACTTAAGTCTGTCGATTGATAAAAAAACTCTTCAAAACTTTCACTCACTTGATGGGTGGAAGTTTTTGAACTTTTGATATAATATTCCTTGTAAAGAAAGAGAGACACACGATGACACGAAAAATTGCCTTTATTATCCGATGTGCATGGAATAGCACAGCCTTGGAAAGCGGTACTGGCGGATGCGGAAAGCCAGCAGGTGACAGATTATTGGTTTTTGGGGGACTTGCTCCTGCCAGAACTGGTCTGCAGAAATATCTTAGATAGGATGGAGCAGCTGCACATCAGCCTCCAGGTCATAGGGAATTGGGAAGACAGCCTCTGGCATGCCCTGCACCAAAAGTTAGACTTGACACGTCCCAGCCATCTCTACCTGACCCGGCTCTGTCATTTTGTCCTAGAGGAAGTCGGTCCTGAAGAGATTGACCGCATGCAGGAACTTCCTCTACAGGTCTTGACAGAAGTAGAAGGCTTGAAGATTGCGGTCAGCCACCATCTGCCAGATAAGAATTGGGGGCGGGAATTGATTCATATTGGCGAGCAGAGCAATTTCGACCGCCTTTTTGAGGGCAATGACTGTGCTGTTGCTGTTTATGGCCATATTCATCAGCAGTTTCTTCGTTATGGGACTCAGGGCCAGCTGATTATCAATCCCGGCTCTATTGGTCAGCCATTCTTTCTAGATTCGACTTTGCGTCAGGACTTGCGAGCCCAGTATGCCATTTTAGAGATAGATGAGACAGGTCTGGCTGATGTCGACCTTCGGCGCGTGGCCTACGATGTGGAGCAGGAGCTGCGATTGGCTCGGGAGCTCCACTTGCCTTACTATGAGATTTATCGGGAGAGCTTGGTCAATGGTATCCACCATACCCATAACCACGACCTGCTGCGGGAAATCAGTGAGCGGGAAGGCTATGCAGATGAGATTGCAGCTTTCTTAAAGTCCAGTCGTAACTCTTGAAGTTACACCATTTTTGAGATATAATAGTGAGAGAAGATGATGAGGGAGGAGAGAAAATGCAGATTTCTAGCCGTTTTACCATTGCCACCCATATGCTGATTGTACTGGCTTTAGAGGGAAAAAACCAAAAACTGACAAGTGATATCCTTGCTGGCAGTGTCGAGCGTCAACCAGTCATTATCCGTAAGACCTTGTCCCAGCCTCAAGAATGCCGGGATGATTACCGTTGCTCGTGGGAACTGGAGGAGCAGAGATTGCCAAAGATTTGAAAGACATTAGCCTGTTGGACGTCTATAGCGCGGTTGAGTGTCTAGGCAAGAGCGGCCAGCTCTTTAGTTTTCATGATAAGCCCAATCCAGACTGTCCTATCGGCAAGAACATTCACAATGTCTTAGATGACCGATTGGCGGCTATTCAGGCAGCCATGGAAGCTGAATTAGCTCAGACCAGCCTTGACGAAGTTGTCGCAGCAACCGAAAAAGAAATTAAAGAACAATCTGTTTCCCAGTGAGCAGATTGTTTTTTGTTAAGAATTTGACGAGATGTAATTATTGACATTACATTAAGATGTGCTATACTAATAGATGTAATATAAAATGATTACAATCTAATTAAATCTTCAGAGCAAATGGAGGTATGGAAATCCATATCAAGGAACCTATCTCTGTTTTGGAGAAATAAAAAAAGATGGAGCAGAAGCACTGCTGACATTTAAAATTTAAGAGAGGAGAAAAACATGACTTTTGAATATCAAAGCAAGATTTATCTAGGAGAGGTGGCGCTTTATGTGGCCGATTTAGCAAGACAAAAGGATTTTTATCAGCGCGTTTTAGGCCTGGAACTTTTGGAAGAGCAGGACGGAGAGGTGACTTTAGGCAGGAACGGACAAGTGTTGGTGAGACTCTTAGCAACCAGTGACCGGCAGTCCGTTAAGTCGACTTACGGTCTTTATCATCTGGCACTTTTGCTTCCAAGCCGTCAAGCTTTGGCGGATATCCTTAAGCATTTATCAGAAAATAAAGTTCCTATGGTTGGAGGAGCCGACCACGGTTATAGTGAAGCCATTTATCTGGAAGACCCAGAAGGCAACGGCATTGAGCTTTATCGGGACAAGCCTCAGGCTGATTGGGATATCCGAGAAGATGGCCGTATTATCGGAGTGACGGAAGTGCTCGCGGCTCAAGAAATCTATGAACTAGGGTCAGGAAGTCCAGCCGTTTTAGTATTGCTGAAAGGCACTCGTATGGGCCATGTCCATCTGTCTGTGAAAAATAGCAGAGCTGCCAGTCATTTTTACCAAAAGCTTCTAGGCTTGGAGGATAAATTTTCTGTACCTTCTGCTAGCTGGCTGGCATCAGGGAACTACCATCATCATTTAGCCGTCAATGAGTGGGGAGGTTCTCACTTGAATCATCGCCAACCTAAGCAAATGGGACTAGCCTATTTTGAAGCGCAAGTAGAAGGAAAAGAAGACCTAGTAGCTATTTATGAAAATGCTCAGGACTTGCAGGCGCCAGTCCGATGGATTAGCTCCCAAGAGCTAGAAGTCACAGACCCAGATGGGATTTTGGCTAAAGTTAAGACAAGAGTGGTATAATAGGGCATATCAAGAAGCTAAAAGAAAGAAAAAATATGTACAAGACTTATTATGCATCACCGATTGGCCGGATTCTCATCTTGACAGACGCAAATGCCTTGTTGGGACTTTGGTTGGAGGATCAGAAATATTTTTGGGAGCAGGCTATGATCTGGAGCAAGCGCAGCAGGAGAGACAGAAATCAGCCGACGCGTCTCTGCTTGGCTGGATGCTTTATTTTAAGGGAGAAAATCCTCGACAGATGAAATTCCATTGGCACCCTCAAGTAACTGAGTTCAGAAGCAAGGTTCTGACAGTGCTGCAGAAGATTCCCTATGGGCAAACGAGCTACCTATTCAGATATTTTGCGGGAATTGCAGGCTGAGTATGGAAAAATTGGCTCGGCTAGAGCAGTCGGTGGCGCTATCGGTCATAATCCGATTTCCCTTCTGATTCCCTGTCACCGGATTGTCGGAAGCGACGGCAAGTGACAGCTATGCCGGCGGTCTTGATAAAAAAGCTTTCTTGTTGAAACTAGAGGCGGGGGAGAAAACTGAATAAATCTTTCTACTCAAGACTTTTACCATTTTACTGGTGAGAGTCTTTTGCTTGCATTAATAAACTAAAAATCCCTTTGTCAGCTACTGTAGTGACAAAGGGGTTTTTCTATTAGTCGATATGCCATTGTGTGGCCAGCCAATCGGCAAAGGCAGCATAGCGCTCTTTGAGGGCTTCATGATGACCGTAAGGGTCAAAGACGGAGTAAGTGGTAAGGATTTCTTTCTGAATCAAGTCGATGAATTTCTTCAGCATAGAAAAGGAGCCTTGGAAAGTCGGTTCGAGTGATTCGCACCTTCTGTCTTTCCATTCTGCAAATAGACCAGACAGTCCTTGTTTTTCAAGTCCTGTGTCCGGCAATAGTCGGTAAAACCTGGGTACCAAAAGGAACCGCAGATAGAAAAGACGCAGGGGATCTTGCAGTCGCTATAGAGACTGTAAACAGCTCGCTAGTCCACCGAGAGAGTAGCCACCATAGGCAATTCTCTTGTCATCCAGTCTGTAGTGCTGTCTGATTTCTGTTAATATATCACTGAAGAGCTTTTGGTGGTAGCTATCTGCTCTGCCGCCAAAATCAGGATTGCCAGGCTTTAGAGCATTGGCTTTCCAGGGTGTATAATCGTCCAGCCTGTTGTTTGATATGAGTCCGATTAAGATTACCGATGGAGAAAGCTTGCTTAGGTAGTTTATCTGTCCATCGTTTAGCAAGACAGCAGGATAAGGTCGTGATTTGTCATAATCTTGGGGCAGGGCAATGTTGACAGTGATACCCTCCCAGACAAAAGTCTTATTTATTGACAAAGTCATTGATTTTCTCGAGTGAGTCGATTACAGAAGGACCATAATCCATGAACTCATCATAGGAGATGGTCATGATTTTCTGATTTTTGACCGCTGGAACATCTTCCAGAACTGGATTAGCTTTCATTAGATCAACTGCTTGTTCATCCATGGCCTTGTTGCGGTCACTGGTTACGTAGATGATGACTTCTGGATCCATAGAGACCAGATTTTCCAAGGTTAGGTCAGAGGTTCCAGTCGCTACATTGGTATAGCCGAGCTGGTTAAGCAGGCTCTCCTGCAGGGCTGACTTATAGGCACCGAAAGTCTCATCGTTGTAGGCACACATGATGAGTGCTTTTTTCTTTTCGCCTTGGCTAGCCTTATTGGCCTTCTTGACAGTGTCAATTCTTGCCTGCAGCTGGTCAGCATACTGATTAGCCTTGTCTTGAACGTTAAAGATGGTTCCTATATTCTTGACATCTTCAATAATATTGCCTAGATCTTGCTTGGTATTGGACAGGGAAGCCTTCTGTGTGTAGACAGGGATTTTGTTTTCATTCCAGGCACTGACTGTCCCCAGAGACTTCTCGGAAAACATCATGTTTCGGCCAAGAAGAGCGTCTGGCTCATAGGATAGCACAGTTTCCTGTGATACGGTTTTCTTGTCGCCGACTTGCGGAATGGTGGCAATATCAGCCTTGTATTTATCTGTGACATCATTGTCTGGATTGAGCATACCAACAATCTTGTCTTTCAATCCTAGTTCAATCAGGATTTCGGTCGTCGAAAGGTTGTTGGTGATAACCTTTTCCGGTGCCTTTTCAAAGACCTGATCAATCTCCTTGCCTTCGCCATCGTAAGTTTTGATTGTTACTGGATATTTTGTCTCTGCTGTGCTCTTTTTCGCGCTCTCTGTTTTGGAAGAAGATTGCGAGTTGAGCTTTCTTTCGTACTTTCCTTAGATGAAGAATTGCAGGCTGCCATTGTCAGTGCAGCAGTTGCGACGAGTAAGATACTGAGTGTTTTTTTCATATTTCCTTCCTTTCTTGGGCTAGAAGCTTGTATAGATAAAGCTGAGAGCAGGCTCTTATAGATACTGAATCATGGCCTGTCGATCCTTGGTCCAGATTACTTTGCTCTGAATGCCGTAAACGGCTTGCAGTGAATCATGGGTGATGGCCTCCTTTGGAGCGCCTTGGTATGCAATCTCACCTCCCTTCATGAGGTACAAATAGTCTGAATACCGACAAGCCAGTTGGATATCGTGTAAAACAGCCAAAACATTGATGTTCAGGTCTTTCACGATACGCAGCATATCCAGCTGGTATTTGATATCCAGATGATTGGTCGGCTCGTCTAGGAGCAGTAGGCTTGGCTGCTGGGCCAAAGCGCGTGCCAGCAGGACTCTTTGCTTCTCACCACCAGACAGGGATAGATAGGTTCGCTCTCCCTTGTCTAGCATGTCCACCTGTCTCAAGGCATGACGGACGAGGGCGTAGTCTTTTTCGCTCTCTTTTTGAAAAAGGGACAGATGCGGCGTCCTGCCCAGCATGACGATTTCTTGGACGGTGCAGTCAAACTGGAGATGGTTAAACTGAGTTACAACGGCTATTTTCTGGGCAGCTTTTTTATGCTGATCTGTTCAAGTGGCCTTCCGTCTAGATAAATGTTCCCGCTGTCAGGTTTGATCTGACGGTAGATTGTTTTGAGCAGACTAGTTTTGCCGCTTCCGTTGGGCCCTAAAATGGTGTGAAACTGATTTCCCTCGACCTTGAGCGAAATTCCTTTTAAAATCTCTTTTGGGCCAATAGAATAGTGGATATTTTGGCAAGTTAGATCCATATCAGCTGCTTACCTCCTTTCGGCTTTTGGCTACAATGTAGATAAAGAAGGGGGCACCGACCAAAGCGGTGAAGATTCCAATCGGCAGTTCGGCATTTTTGACCAAAATTCGAGCCAAAACATCTGCCCAGACAAGAAAGAGAGAGCCGAGCAGGGTTGCGATAGGAAAGAGCCTTTTGTAGTTGGTACCGACTAATCTACGAGCAATGTGCGGAGTGATTAGTCCGACGAAGCCGATAATGCCGCAGCAGGCAACCAGCACCGCAGTCATGATTGCGACAACTGTGATATAAAGGAACCAGTAAAAACGCAGAGGGACTCCCAGTGTCAAAGCTGCTTCATCCCCCATCATCATAGTATTGAAAATACGATACTGGGAACAGAAAAACAAAAAGGAGAGACCAACAACAAGAGCCGGCAAGGCAAGATCTGACCAAGAAGTTCCGGCCAGTGAGCCCATAGTCCAGAACTTGATTGTCATAAGGCTGTCAGCATTAGCACCGACAGAAATGATAAAGTTGGAAAAGGCGATAAAAAGGGCATTTACAACTGTTCCTGATAAAATCAGACTGCTTGTCGTCATTTTTCCCTGCATGGATGCGATAAAAAGGACCACAGCTGATGCTAGAATGGCTCCTATAAAGGCGCCTGCGCCAGTAATGGATTTGAGCCCTAAGATAATGCTCAGTGTGGCTCCGAAGGTTGCACCTGCTGAAATTCCCAGGATATAAGGCTCTGCGATGGGATTATTGACAGTAGATTGCATGACGCTGCCACAGACAGATAGGCCAGCACCAGCTAGGATTCCCAAAGAGCACTCTTGGAACCCGCATGTTCCAAACAATAGCGATTGTAGACGGCGATAGTTTGCCTGTGCCAAGGAAAAGCCGAGCTTGCTGAAAATAATCTGGTAAGTATCCTGTATATCAATAGTGACCGATCCCAGAGATACAGCTAAAAAGAGGAGAAAAGCCAGAAAAAAATGATGAGAAGCAAGAGTAGGCAGATATAGCGAGAAAAATCCGTGATTTTCTGACCTTTTGAAGAGCATCCAGACCTCCTTAACAGCAAAGATTAGAATTTTTAGACAATTTCATAAAAAATTATAACATTTTTAAATCAGAAGGGCAAGAAGGGATAAAAACCTCTGATATGATAAGGTTTAATGACGCTTTCTCTTTTTCAGTAATGAAAATCATCTTTGCTAGTGTAAAAACTGGTTTAGTGAGGATCAATTGAGTTCTTCGGAAAGTCTCTGACAGATGACGTCATTGGAGAAAAAGTGGGTGAATCTAAATGACTTAGTATAATTACTAGAAACAAGAAAAACGACAGAAACTTTTTCTATCGTTTTTTTGAAATTATCAAATCATAAGGACTAAGACAGCTATAACGATGTTTCAACAATGATAGCTCAAATAACCAGAAGGTCTTTGCCAAATCCCAATAATCATTCAAGACATAATATAGACTTATAAAATTCTATTCAAAATACAGCAAGTCCTTGCTAGTCTCGGTGAAGAGTTCAAAACCATTCTTAGTGACATGGCCGCAGTCTTCGATGCGGACACCGACCTTACCAGGGATGTAAATGCCAGGCTCAACAGAGAAGCACATGCCTTCTTCGATGACCATGTCGTTGCCCTTCCATGATAGATGGAAATTCGTGAACATCCATACCGATACCATGGCCGAGGCGGTGATTGAAATACTCACCGTAGCCCGCTTTTTCGATGACTTGCCGAGCGGCGCGGTCTACTTCATGAGCTGTGACGCCTGGCTTGATAAAGTCAAGAGCAGCTTGCTGGGCTTCCAAATGTCAGATGGTAGATATCTTTTTAAACTGGTCCGGCTGGCCGACAGCAACAGTCCGTGTCATATCGCTAGCATAGCCATTGACCATGCAGCCAAGGTCAAAAGAGGAGGAGGCGTTATTTTTCGACTTTATTTGGCACCGGGAATGCCGTGCGGGATTAGCTGCATTATTTCCCGTCAGGACCATAGTTTCAAAGCTCATCTCATAGCCTTCGCGCTTGATGTGCAAAGTCAATCTGAGCAATGATATCCGTTTCGGTATTTTTCCAGTGAAATATTGTCAAAAACCGATATTAACAGCCTTGTCAGCATATTGCCCAGCTACTAGCATTTTCTGGATTTCATCAGCAGACTTAATCAGGCGCAAGCGGTTGACGTAAGGAGTCAGGTTGGTAAATTCTGCACTATCAAAGACAGTTTTCAATCCATGATATTTGGTCAAAAATCAAGTTATCAAACTCAAGAGCGACAGTCTTGAAGGAGTGATCCGGCAGGGCAGCTTTAATCTTCTTCCAAGGATTTTCAGAGTCCATATAGCCAAGGACTGAAAAGGGAACAGCTCCTGAAGCGCGCTCAACCTCTAGAGCAGGAACGAAGAGCAGGGGCTCATGGTCAGGATAGACAAACAAAAACATCTGCCGCTCATGCGGGTCGCTGTAAAAACCAGTCAGATAATTGATAGTGACTGGATCAGACAGGACAGCAGCATCTAGCTTCTCATTCTCGAGATAGTGGGTGATTTGTTTGGATTTTTGTCATGGTCACAACCTTCTTTCTATGCCTCTATTTTGGCAAAAAATGTCAAAAAAAGCAAGACTTTTCAAAAACTTATCAAAATACTTGAAAGTGTTTACAAGAAGTGATAAAATGGTGAATGTAGGAAAGTGAAAACGATATTTTCAATAGAAGAAAAGGAAACTATATGAACACAGACGACACAGTAACGATTTATGATGTCGCCCGTGAGCGGGAGTTTTCGATGGCGACAGTCAGTCGAGTAGTGAATGGAAACAAGAACGTCAAAGAAAAACACACGTAAAAAGTTTTGAGGTCATTGATCGTCTTGACTATCGTCCAAATGCAGTGGCACGTGGACTAGCCAGCAAGAAGACTACAACAGTCGGCGTTGTCATTCCAAATATTACCAATAGCTATTTCTCAACCTTGGCAAAAGGGATTGATGATATTGCCGAAATGTATAAATACAACATTGTCTTGGCTAACAGTGATGAGGATGATGATAAGGAAGTATCCGTTGTCAATACTCTCTTCTCTAAAGCAGGTGGATGGCATTATTTTTCATGGGCTATCATCTGACAGAGAAAAATTCGCTCAGAGTTTTCACGTTCGCGTACACCGGTCGTTTTGGCGGGTACTGTCGATGTGGAGCATCAACTTCGAGCGTCAATATTGACTACAAAGCAAGCAACGGTTGATGCTGTGGGAATTACTGGCTAAGCGCAATAAGAAAATTGCCTTTGTCAGTGGACCGCTCGTAGATGATATCAACGGGAAAATCCGTCTATCAGGCTATAAAGATGGCTTGAAGAACAAGAAGCTTTCTTACAGCGAAGGCTTGGTTTTTGAGTCTAAATATTCTTATGATGATGGCTACCACTTGGCGGAGCGTGTCATTGCTTCCAAAGCAGCTGCTTTTTGTCACAGGAGATGAGTTGGCAGCAGGCCTCTTAAATGGTCTATCTGATCAAGGAATCAAGGTTCCAGAAGATTTTGAAATCATTACCAGTGATGATTCGCAAGTAGCTCGTTTCACTCGTCCTAACCTTTCCACAATCGGTCAGCCCCTCTATGACATCGGCGCTATCAGTATGCGCATGCTGACTAAGATTATGCATAAGGAAGAATTGGAAGAACGCGAAGTTCTCCTAGCTCACAGCATTAGCGAGCGTAAATCAACTCGGAAATAAGCGGTGTTCTGCAAGACTGATTAGGAATTTCTCTGAACTTGAAAAGCGAGTGAAGAGACTAAGTCAATGACTGCTTTAATAGAGTTTCATGATTATGAAGCGAGGCTGAGGTATAGTACCTCAGCTTTTTTGTGTTTCCGTTCAGCTAGAGCGTTTTCTATATGCTATCAGGCTTTGGATGGATTTTTTACCTCATTTGCCCTTGTGGTTTTCCTTTTTATTTGATTTTCGGTATAATAGGAAGTATGAAAGTATTACTGTACCTTGAAGGAAAGTCCGTTTTGGAGAAATCAGGAATCGGCCGAGCCCTCCAGCATCAGATGCATGCCTTGGATTTGGCTGGGATTCCTTATACGACGGACGTTTTAGGAGATTATGATGTGGTCCACATCAATACCTATGGTCCCTCGTAGCTTGCTTCTTCTGCATGCTGCCAAGAGGGGCAATAAAAAAGTGATTATGCATGGGCATTCGACCAAGGAGGACTTTGAAAATTCCTTTATTGGTTCCAATCTCTTTGCTCCGCTTTTTGGTAAATATCTGACTCACATGTATAAAAAGGCGGATTTCATTATCACGCCATCGGAGTATTCCAAGCAGCTGATCCAGTCTTATGGGGTCACTACACCCATGGTGGCTGTGTCAAACGGCATTGACCTGCCTAAGTATAAGAAAGATGCTCATAAGGAAGAAGTTTTTAAAAAGTACTTCAAGATTGAAGAGGGGCAGAAGGTGGTTGTCTGTGCTGGACTTTATTTCCGCCGCAAGGGGATTGAGGATTTTGTAGAGGTTGCCCGCAGGATGCCAGATGTGCGCTTCATTTGGCTGGGCTCTATCAATCTCTGGTTGATTCCGCGCAAGATCCGCCATCTGGTCCTCTTTGACCATCCTGATAATGTCGAATTTCCTGGCTATTTTAAGGGAGCGGTTTTCCAGGGAGCCATGTCTGGAGCAGATGCTTTCTTTTTCCCGTCCTATGAGGAAACTGAAGGAATTGTTGTCCTGGAAGCCTTGGCCAGTGAGCAGAATGTTGTGTTGCGCGATATTCCAGTTTATCATGGCTGGGTGGATGAGCGTTCAGCCGAGCTCTGTCATAACGTAGACGAGTTTGTCCAGTCTCTGAGAAATATCTTAGATAAAAAGGTGGACAAGCGCGAAGCAGGCTATCAGGTGGCTAAAAGCCGGTCTATTGACGATGTTGCAGATCAGTTAGTCAAGGCTTATCAAACAGTTTTGGAGATGTAAGATGCGTATTGGTCTTTTTACAGATACCTATTTTCCTCAGGTTTCTGGGGTTGCTACCAGTATTCGGACTTTGAAGACGGAGCTGGAAAAATTAGGTCACACGGTATTTATTTTTACGACAACGGACAAGGATGTCAATCGCTATGAAGATTGGCAGATTATTCGGATTCCCAGCGTACCTTTCTTTGCCTTTAAGGATCGAAGAGTGGCTTACCGAGGCTTTTCTCATGCGCTAGAAATTGCCCGTCAGTACCAGCTGGATATTATCCATACCCAGACTGAGTTTTCACTAGGGCTGCTGGGGATTTGGATTGCCAAAGAGCTGCGGATTCCGGTAGTACATACCTACCATACCCAGTATGAGGATTATGTGCACTATATTGCCAAGGGGATGGTCATCCGTCCTAGCATGGTCAAGTACATCGTCCGTGGCTTCATGAGTGACTTGGATGGGGTTATCTGCCCTAGCGAGATTGTTTATGACCTTTTGGTTGATTATAAAATCGAAGCAGAAAAACGGGTGATTCCGACAGGGATTGAGCTGGCGAAGTTTGAGCGACCGGAAATTTCGCGTGAGGATATCAAGAAGCTCCGTTTCAAGCTAGGACTGGCTGAAGACGAGATTATGCTGCTCAGTCTGTCCCGTATTTCTTATGAAAAGAATATCCAGGCTATCGTTGAGGCGATGCCTGCCGTCCTTGAAGAAAATGACAAAGTCAAGCTAGTCATTGTCGGCGACGGTCCCTATGCGGAAGACTTGAAAGAACTGGTTGCCAAGCTTCAGATTGAAGAAGCTGTCATTTTTACGGGGATGATTGCTCCTAGTGATACGGCCCTTTACTATAAAGCTGCGGATTTCTTTATCTCTGCCTCAACCAGTGAGACCCAAGGTCTGACCTACTTAGAAAGCTTAGCCAGTGGCACGCCGATTATTGCTCATGGCAATCCTTATCTGGATAATGTTATCAGTGATAAGATTTTTGGGACCCTTTATTACCAAGAGCGTGATTTATCAGGCGCTATTTTAGAGGCAATTATTGCGACGCCTGACATGGATGAGCAGAAGTTAGCAGACAAGCTCTACGAGATTTCAGCGGAGAATTTTGGCCGCAGAGTCTATGAGTTTTATTTGGATTTAACCATTTCCAAGGACTTCCATAACGAGCTTAGCCCAGAGGAAAGTGCTGCCAAGCGTCTGGCCAAGACAGTGGCCTATCTGCCTGGAAAAGTCATTTCTCTACCAATCAATGGCTCCGTTCGTATCCTCAAAGCTTCAAGTAAGCAAGTGAAAAAAATCAGGAATATTACTAAATTATTAGAATAGAAACATGCCTTGCATCATTGCGGCAATAGCTATTTATGCAAGGTTTTATTTAGAAATAGAGGAGAAATCTTATGAAAAAAATATCTCAAACAGCTGCCTTTGTTGCTTTTTGTTCTATGGCATTGTCGTTGGTTCGGGTTTGATTTGGGAACAAATTTGGCAATATTTTATAAATAATACAGAAAGTATGGGAAAGTGATTTGAACTGGCTTTCTAATCTTAATTTATTTTATTATGCTGTGCTGCTTCCTTTGATTGGTGCAGTGATTGTTTATATAAATACTCGGATGCAAGGCTTTTCACTGCCCTTTCTTCTTTTGATTCAGGGGTTCAGTATTATTATCTATTCAAAAACTTTTTTGACGGACTTTTTTACTCAGGAGACAAGATTTATAATCCAATCACTTCACGCTTTTATAATGCTAGGGATATTCATGTCTTGTTATTCCTTTCTTTGGGAGGAATGCTGTTGCAGAAAGCAATACCGTAAAAAAACGTCAAGCTGCCACTTTGAGTCAAGAGGCTCTAAATCATTTTTCTGGTTTTGATGGTTAATAGCTCTTGCAAATTTTTCCAATCGTGCTATAATGTTTTCTAGAGACATATCACCTGCAGGAAATCTTTTAGAGAGCGCGTGGAGCTGGAAATCGCGTAGAGGATGCAGTTGGGACTACTCTATCAGCTTTTATGCAAACATAAAACGGTGGCTACGTTAGAGCCGATTCGAGGTGTGAGTCTTTTGACTTGCATAAATGAAGGTGGAACCACGTTGCGACGTCCTTTTAGGATGTCGTTTTTTTGTTTGTCGAAGGAGTAATCTCTTTGTGACTTTTTGTGGTGGCGAGAAGTAGCTCTTCTCTTGCTAGATAGTATAAAGATACTATCATGAATAAACTGGATGATCTGGTAGGGATTCAGATTTGAAGAAATCAAGCATATTTAATGAATACATGCCGCTTAGACTTCTGAGACATGGACAGAGTCCGCATGCAGTCTGGATGAGAAACTCCAAAGCGTATGGGCATGCACTGCAAAATGCCTACTTTTTGAGATTGTTTTACTGAGACAGAAATCTTACATCATTAAAAATCTAATAGACCTCTCTAGTGGAGGGGAGACTTTGCTCACGGTAGAGAGCTTGTAGGACGACTTCTATCTATGCTAGACAGATGATCCAAGCATATCAATTTCAGAGAATGCGTTCTTTTTGTCTTAGAGGACTATACCAATCTGAAAGCTTTTTGATGAAAACTGATAAACAGAGATTCTTTGAATTTCAAATGGTTCATAAGGTAAGTGATTGGTGCAGGCTGGCATGACAAACTGAGCTACGAAAAATCTAGAAAAAGCATACTGCAATAAAGAGAACTAGATTCTTAAAATATTTATGAATAGATATGATAAGGAGAAAACACATGATTAAGATTACTTTCCCAGATGGCGCTGTTCGTGAATTCGAATCTGGCGTTACAACTTTTGAAATTGCTCAATCTATCAGCAATTCCCTAGCTAAAAAAGCTTTGGCTGGTAAATTCAACGGCAAATTGATTGATACGACTCGTGCCATCACTGAAGATGGTGCCATTGAAATCGTGACACCTGACCACGAAGATGCTTTAGATATCTTGCGTCACTCAGCAGCCCACTTGTTTGCGCAAGCAGCTCGCCGTCTTTTCCCAGATATTCACTTGGGTGTTGGTCCTGCCATTCAGGATGGTTTTCTACTACGATACGGACAATGAAGCAGGGCAAATTTCAAATGAAGACCTGCCTCGTATCGAAGAAGAAATGAAGAAAATCGTCAAAAAAACTTCCCATCCATCCGTGAGGAAGTGACCAAGGATGAGGGCGCGTGAAATTTTTCAAAAAACGATCCTACAAGTTGGAATTGATTGAAGAGCACTCAGAAGATGAGGGCGGTTTGACCATCTACCGTCAGGGTGAATATGTGGATCTCTGCCGTGGGCCTCACGTTCCATCTACAGGTCGGATTCAAATCTTCCATCTCTTGAACGTGGCTGGAGCATACTGGCGCGGGAACAGCGACAATGCTATGATGCAGCGGGTCTATGGGTACTGCTTGGTTTGACAAGAAAGACCTGAAGAAATATCTGCAAATGCGGGAAGAAGCTAAAGAACGCGACCACCGTAAGTTAGGTAAAGAGCTGGATCTCTTCATGATTTCTCAAGAAGTGGGTCAAGGCTTGCCATTCTGGCTGCCAAACGGTGCGACGGTCCGTCGCGAGTTGGAGCGCTACATCGTTGATAAAGAGTTGGCTTCAGGCTACCAACACGTCTACACTCCGCCTTTGGCCTCTGTGGAGCTTTATAAGACTTCTGGTCACTGGGAGCACTACCAGGAGGATATGTTCCCAACCATGGATATGGGTGATGGGGAAGAGTTTGTTCTTCGTCCTATGAACTGTCCTCACCACATCCAAGTCTACAAACACCACGTTCATTCTTACCGTGAGCTTCCAATCCGTATTGCTGAGATTGGCATGATGCATCGTTACGAAAAAATCTGGTGCCCTGACTGGTCTTCAACGTGTACGTGAAATGTCCTTGAACGATGGCCACTTGTTTGTAACGCCAGAACAGATTCAGGAAGAATTCCAGCGTGCGCTGCAGTTGATTATCGACGTTTATGCTGACTTCAACTTGACAGAATATCGTTTCCGTCTGTCTCTTCGTGACCCTCAGGATACATAAAGTATTTTGATAACGATGAGATGTGGGAAAATGCCCAAACCATGCTGCGAGCAGCCTTGGACGAAATGGGTGTGGACTACTTTTGAAGCAGAAGGAGAAAGCAGACCTTCTACGGTCCGAAACTCGATATCCAGGTTAAAACAGCCCTTGGAAATGAGGAAACTCTGTCAACTATCCAGCTAGACTTCCTCTTGCCAGAGCGCTTTGACCTCAAGTATGTCGGAGCTGACGGTGAAAGAGCATCGCCAGTTATGATTCACCGTGGGAGTTATCTCAACCATGGAGCGCTTCACAGCCATCTTGATTGAAAATTACAAAGGGTGCTTTCCCGACTTGGCTGGCTCCGCATCAAGTGACTTTGATTCCTGTTTCTAACGAAGCCCATATTGACTATGCTTGGCAAGTAGCTAAGAAGCTGCGTGACAAAGGGTGTTCGTGCTGATGTGGATGAGCGCAATGAAAAAGATGCAGTACAAGATTCGTGCCTCACAAACTAGCAAGATTCCTTATCAGCTCATCGTTGGTGACAAGGAAGTAGAAGACGAGTACTGTCAATGTCCGCCGCTACGGTCAAAAAGAAACACATACAATACCAGTAGACGAATTTGTAGAGCAAATCTTAGCGAGACATTGCCAGCAAATCACGCGTTGAAAAGTAGAACTCATTGAATAACAATTAAAACCCGAGCAATTAGCTCAGGGTTTAGTATTTTCTATCTGTAGGTAGAAACTTCTTTAACTAATTATGTTAGCAAGTTTAATCTTAATTCAAGTATTTATCCACATAATCATCAAAATCAGGATACTCATTTCGGTTCATAGCATAGAGCATTTCCCCATAGAGAGGGTCGCTAGACGGGTCATCAGGTTCTAGAAGAGTAGCTATTTTCATATCATCATCTGGGAAAAGGATGGTGTAGTGATAGGTGTCGCTGACAGTGATACTGTAATATTTGGTGTTATCTTGATAGCCTGACTTATCTATCTTATAGTGAAATTCTTTATCGCCTAGCTTGCCTGTTTTGTCATTGAAGACAATGTCAATGTCCTCTCCGTTTGCTTTCTGAGCCTTCCATTTTCCTTGAAAGCTAGCGTGCTGACCGCAGGCGCTGAGAAAGATTAGTGATAAGAAAGTGATGAAAAGCCATGTTAGTTTTTTCATATCGTTCTCCTTGTCTATCCTTTGATATTATTCTACCACAAATATTAAAAATAAAAAAGCTGAGTTGGTAAACTCAACTTTTAGACAGTAGTTCTGTATCTGAGCTACTCTATTCTGCAGCTTGAGCCCAGCGTTGGGATAGCTTGCGCGAGAAGCTGGAAATGGCGAAGTTAATCAGGAAATAGATGGCTGCTACTAGTAGGGTAGAGGCGAAGACCTGTTCAGCTTCAAAAATAGCGTCCCATCAGAATTTGAGCAGAACCAAAAAAGTTCTTGGAGCGCAATAACAGAATAGAGCAGGCTGGTATCCTAATCACTGTGACAAACTGAGAAATGATGGCTGGCAGCATTTTTCCGAATAGCCTGAGGTAGGGATGATATAACGCAGAAATCTGAAACTGAGTAAATCCTTGAGATAAGCCAGCTTCAGTCTGACCTGGGTCAATGGCATTGAGACCGCCTCGGATAATTTCTGCCAAAAGCAGCAGAAGTAAAGACAGTGAAGCTGATGATACCGGCTGGCGTTGACTTTAATCTGAAAGACTAAAAAAAGATAGTGAAAATCCAGAGCAGATTGGGTACATTACGGACAAATTCGATATAAATGCTGGCAATCAGTTTGAGCAGTTTATTTTTTTCCATTTCGCATGACGGCTAGAATAGTTCCAAAAAATCGTGGATAGGACAATGGAAATGAAAAGAAATTTGCAGCGTCAGCCAGAGCCCCTTAAGGATAAAGAGGAGGTTGGTTTGCGGTTAAGACTTTTAAAATATTTTCCATAGAGACCTCCTTAGATGCTGTAAAGCTTGTTTATTGGCTTCCTCTACCCTACGTCCCCAGCTAGCGATTGGGAAGCAAAGGAGGAAGTAGAGCAGAGCTGCTCCGGCAAAGGCTGGGATGTAGTTGGAGTTCAGAGCAGACCAGGACTTGGTCACGAACATCAGATCCATACCAGAGATAATAGCGACGGTAGATGTATTTTTTATCAGATTGACGACCTGATTGATTAACGGTGGCAGGATAATCCGAAAAGCTTGGGGCAGGATGATGTATCGCATGGTTTCTACATAGGTAAAGCCCTGAGATAGTGCAGCTTCAGTCTGTCCGCGAGGAATGGACTGGATACCTGAGCGGATGACTTCGGCGATGTAAGCACCATGATACAGTCCTACACAGAGAACCGCAGTCCAATAGATTGAGGGCATGATGGTATAATTGCTGACTAACGGAAGACCGTAAAAGACAATTACAAATTGCACTAAGAGTGGTGTATTCTGGTAAAACTCAACAAAAACACGAGCTAGACCACGTAGAACTTTATGCTTACCTGTGCTGATAGCTCCAAAGAAAATCCCTAGTAGAAGAGCCAAGGCCAGAGCACCGATAGAAATAGCTAAGGTAAAGAGGAATCCTTGGAAAAACTTGCCAAAGTCCGCAAAGTAGGCCTGCCAAGAAGAAATACTAAAACTCATGGGGTCTCCTTTCTAATCATCCGTTGAAGCAGATGGTTTTAAATCATATTTGTCATAAATTTTCTGCAGACTGCCATCTTCCTTCCATTTAGAGATTAGGCCATCTACATAGTCATTTCAATTGAGTATTGGATTTTTTTGTTACCACACCATAATCAGCTTTTTTAAAGCTGTAATCCAGAATGTTTGACTTGGAACTTACATAGCCGGTCAGGATGGACTTGTCAACAGAAATGGCATCAATACGGTGAGCCCTTAAGAAACAACAAGTTCAGGGTAGGAGCCTAACTCCACATATTTGAAGTTGAGCTTTTTCTCTTGGGCGATTTCTTCCAGCAAGGTTTGAGTGATAGAGCCTTGAACGACGCCGATAGTCTTGTTATTCAAGTCCTTGACATCTGTAATTTTGCTGGATTTATTAACTAGAAAACCAGAAGCATCTGTGTAGTAAGGGGTTGTGAAATTATAGATTTCCTTACGCTCATCTGTGATGGTAAAGGTCGCAATGACCATGTCAACTTGCCCATTGTCCAGAAGGGGTCCGCGTGTTTGTGCGGTAACTGGGACGTAGTTGATTTTGACGCCTAGTTCCTTAGCAATTTTCTTTGCAATATCGATTTCTAAGCCGCTGTAAGTATTGCTATCAGGATTGAGGTAACCAAAGTTAGGTACATCCTGTTTGACACCGACATTGAGGACACCGCGTTTCTGGATAGCCTTGACCTGTTGGCTGGTACTGGAATCGGCTTGTGCAGGAACAGCGTTAATAAAGCCTAGAGTCAGAAGGAGTAAGAGTAGGCTGATGAGTATTTTTTGTAATTTCATAGGTCTTCTCCTTTTTAAGAAAGCACGTTATCACTCTCATGGTTGATAATTTTACTGAGAAACTGCTAGCGCGAGGGTTCGGTAGGATTGTCAAAAAAGCATCTACATCAGTAGTATCCACTAACACCTCACCGTCTGCCATGAAGATAATGCGGTCAGCTACCTCACGGGCAAAGTCCCATTTCGTGTGTGACCACAATCATGTTCATGCCGTCTTTGGCTAATTTTTGCATAACAGCCAGAACATCCCCGATTGTTTCAGGGTCCAGGGCAGAAGTCGGTTCATCAAAGAGCAGGAGCTCAGGGTGCATGGCTAAACCACGGGCAATGGCAATCCTTTGCTTTTGTCCACCGGACAGCATGCCTGGGTAAGAGTCTTTCTTGTCCCACATGTTGACAAATTCTAGATATTTTTGAGCGATTTTTTTAGCTTCTTGTTTATCCATTCCTAGAACTTTAATAGGCGCCAAAGTGACATTTTCTAACACCGTTTTGTGGGGGTAAAGATTAAAATGTTGAAAGACCATTCCGACTTCTTTGCGTAAGTTAACCAGATCTTTGGCAGCAGTGCTCGCGACCTCATGGCCATTGACAATCAGACTTCCCTGGTCAATACCTTCTAAAGCGTTGATTGTACGGATAAGAGTAGATTTTCCTGAGCCGGATGGTCCCAGCAGTACAACTACTTGCCCTTTTTCAAAACTGAGATTGATATTGCGCAGAGCATGGTAGTCTCCGTAATACTTTTCGACATTTTTAAATTCAACTAAAGCCATATCTTTCTCCTTTGTGTTAGATAATATGACATAGATTTTACCATAGAATAAATAAACTGTCAAATTGAATAAAAAAATGACTATTTTTATTCTGAGAAAAATTTTTTGGATGAGAATCGTCCATTTTCTACAAATGTGGAATAAAAAAATGGCTTGAATTAGTGTTTTTAAGAAAAACTTTGGTATAATAAGACTATATAAATAAATAAAATTGGATTGGGGAGTCTAGCTAGGCAAACTAGATTGCCTTTTTGCACGTTTTGATGCAGGACGACTTAGCTGACTATGTCACAACTTTTCTATCATGGAGTTGATTCAATCCCAATCTTATGTTAAGGTGAACATATGAAGAAAATATTAGTTGTAGATGATGAGAAAGCCAATCTCAGATATTATTAAGTTTAATATGGCCAAAAGAAGGCTATGAGGTTTTGACTGCCTTTTGATGGTAAGGAAGCTTTGGAAATGTTTGAAGCAGAACAGCCAGACATCTTGATTCTGGACTTGATGCTGCCAGAAGTGGACGGACTGGAAGTTGCTCGGACTATTCATAAGACCAGCAATGTTCCGATTATTGTATTGTCTGCTAAGGACAGTGAGTTTGACAAGGTTATCGGCCTTGAAATCGGTGCAGATGACTATGTGACCAAGCCTTTCTCAAATCGTGAGCTGCAGGCGCGTGTCAAGAGCACTTCTTCGTCAGGCAGACCTTGTTGTGGAAAACCAAGTAGAAGAAAGTGGCCCGAACAGAGCTGACCATTGGAGAACTGCAGATTTTGCCAGATGCTTTTTGTTGCTAAGAAGCATGGCAAGGAGCTGGAGCTGACCCACCGTGAGTTTGAACTGCTTCACCATTTGGCGACACATATCGGTCAGGGTCATGACACGTGAGCACTTGCTGGAAACAGTATGGGGCTATGACTATTTTGGCGATGTCCGTACAGTGGATGTGACGATTCGCCGTCTGCGTGAAAAAGATTGAAGATACGCCAAGCCGTCCTGAGTATATCTTGACTCGCCGCGGAGTTGGCTATTATATGAGAAATAATGATTGAAAGCAATTAAACAATTTGTGATTTCTGCGGATTTTCGTCTTTGCAATCATTATTATCGGCTTCATTGTAGTTGTTGCCTTGCTTTTTATTGGAAAAATCGCCGTGATAACCAAAAGCTTGTACAGCTTAATCAAAAGGTTAAAGATTTGATTGCAGGTGACTATTCTGAAGTGCTGGACATGCAGGGAGTCCGGAAATCACAGATATGACCAACAGTATCAATGATCTTTCAGAGGTCATTCGACTGACACATGAAAACCTTGAGCAAGAAACAAAACGCCTTTCCAGTATCCTGTCCTATATGACAGATGGCGTGCTTGCGACCAACCGTCGAGGGCAGATTATCACTATCAACGATATGGCAACCAAGCAGTTGGGAGTTAAGAGATGAGGTCCAAAAATATGAGTATTTTTGGATCTGCTTTCGATTCAGACGAGTATGATTTGAGGGACCTGATTACCAATGTTCCTGAGCTGACGATAGATTCTCAGGATGAAAATGGTGAGTACTTGAGCTTGCGGGTTCGCTTTGCCTTGGTAAGGCGGGAGTCGGGCTTCATTTCTGGTTTGGTAGCTGTCTTGCATGATACGACAGAGCAGGACAAGGAAGAGCGGGAGCGTCGCCTCTTTGTCTCCAACGTCAGCCATGAGTTGCGGACTCCGCTGACCAGTGTTAAGTCCTATCTGGAAGCCCTGGATGAGGGAGCCTTGTCTGAGCCAGTAGCGCCGGACTTTGTCAAGGTATCGCTCAATGAAACCAACCGCATGATGAGGATGGTGACGGACTTGCTTAGTCTGTCACGTATCGACAACGAGACCAGTCATCTGGAAGTGGAGCTGACGAATTTTCACAGCCTTTATCACCTTTATCCTCAATCGCTTTGACAAGATAAAAAATCAAGACGAGACCAAGAAATACGAGATTATCCGTGATTATCCTATAACACCGATTTGGGTGGAGATTGATACAGATAAGCTGACCCAGGTGATTGATAATATCATGAACAATGCCATCAAGTATTCGCCGGATGGTGGAACCATTACTGTTTCCATCAAGACAACGGATGAGCAGTTGATTCTCTCGATTGCAGATGAAGGTCTGGGAATTCCCAAGCAGGACCTGCCTAAGATTTTTGATCGCTTTTATCGAGTGGACAAAGCACGCAGCCGTGCCCAAGGCGGAACGGGTCTGGGGCTGGCTATTGCCAAGGAAATTATCAAGCAGCATCAGGGCTTTATCTGGGCTAAGAGTGAGTATGGTGTGGGCTCGACCTTTACCATTGTCCTGCCTTATGAGAATGATGGCGTCCGGGATGACGACTGGGATAATGAAGATGATATATAGAAAGTAAACATGACTAAAGTTTCAATACAGTATTCTGGCGTCAGGATCAAGCGGTAATTGTTTCTATCTGGAAACTGACCAAAAGCGGATTCTGGTTGACGCTGGCTTATCAGGCAAGAAAATTACTAGTTTGTTGGGCGAAATTTGCCGCAAGCCTGAGGATTTGGATGCTATTTTAGTGACTCATGAGCACAAGGACCACATTCATGGTGTTGGGGTATTGGCTCGCAAGTATCATCTGGATATTTATGCTAATGAGGCCACTTGGAAGGCTATGGAAAAGGACTTGGGCAAGCTGGATGCGAGTCAAAAGCATATCTTTGAATTGGGCAAGACCAAGACTTTTGGAGACTTGGATGTGGAGAGCTTTGGTGTCAGTCATGACGCAGCCTGTCCACAGTTTTACCGCTTTCATGAAAGATGACAAAAGCTTTGTCATGCTGACGGATACGGGCTATGTCAGTGACCGGATGGCTGGGATTATCGAAAATGCCGACGGCTATCTGATTGAGAGCAACCATGATATTGAAATTCTTCGCAGCGGTGCCTATCCTTGGAGTCTCAAGCAGCGGATTCTGTCGGATATGGGTCACTTGTCCAATGAAGACGGAGCGGAGACCATGATTCGGACTCTAGGCAATCGCACCAAGCGAATCTATCTGGGCCATCTCAGTAAGGAAAACAATATCAAGGAATTGGCCCACATGACCATGGTCAATCAGCTGGCTCAAGCCGATTTGGCAGTCGGTCACGACTTCCAAGTCTATGATACCTCGCCTGATACCGCGACACCTTTGACGAGTATTTAAAAATCGAACCAAAAGGTTTGGTTTTCTTGCTCTAGTGCAGTATCCATTAAATATTTAAAAAGCAACGGTTTTATTTTGTAAAGGAGCTTGTATGCGGCCAATTTACTTTGTGGTAGGTCTATTATCTTTAGGGTTAGGAGTTTTGGGGATTTTTCTGCCTCTCCTACCGACGACACCATTTCTTCTCTTGTCCATCGCCTGCTTTTCGCGCAGTTCCAAGCGTTTTGAAAATTGGCTCTATCATACCAAGATGTATCAGACCTATGTGGCAGATTTTTCGAGAGACGGGAACGATTGCCAAGGAGCGTAAGAAAAAGATCATCGTTTCCATCTATATCTTGATGGGCATTTCCATTTTTCTAGCGCCTATTATTTGGGTTAAGATTGGACTGTTGGGTCTGACCGTTTTTATCACCTATTATTTGTTTAAAGTAATTCCGGATAAGGAATAGAAATCACTGTCAGCAGGTGCGTTTGCGCCTGTTTTTTGTTATAATAGAGACTGTATATCTTTGGAAAGGAAAAGGTATCATGCTGCTTATCTGACTGAAGCCAGCATGATATAAAATAGTAATGGAAAATTTGAAAAAAGCATTGCTGGAGCAGTTTGACTTGGTTTTCTCTGATGAGACCTTGTTGGAAACAGCTTTTACCCATACGAGCTATGCCAATGAGCACCGCCTCTTAAAAAAATTTCACACAATGAACGCTTGGAATTTTTAGGAGACGCTGTTCTGCAACTGATTATTTCGGAGTATCTTTATACCAAGTATCCTAAGAGACCAGAGGGCGACTTGTCCAAGCTGCGCTCTATGATTGTTCGGGAGGAGAGTCTAGCAGGCTTTGCCCGTGATTGTCAGTTTGATCAGTTTATCAAGCTGGGACGCGGAGAGGAGAAGTCTGGCGGCCGGAATCGTGATACGATTTTAGGAGATTTGTTTCGAGGCCTTTTTAGGCGCTTTGCTCTTAGATAAGGGTGTGGGAAGCAGTCAAAAGCTTTCTCTATCAAGTCATGATTCCCAAGGTGGAAGCGGGAGATTTTGAGCGGGTGACGGACTATAAGACCAAGCTGCAGGAGTTGCTGCAGATTAATGGTGATGTGGAAATTGCCTATCAGGTCGTCTCTGAGACAGGGCCGGCTCATGCCAAAAATTTCGAGGTGGCTGTTCTTATCAATGGCCGCAAGTCCGGTCAAGGCCAGGGGCGTTCTAAAAAGCTGGCCGAGCAGGAAGCTGCTAAAAACGCATTTGAAAAGGAAAGTTCTTCATGTTTTTAAAAGGGAAATTGAAATTCAGGGCTTCAAGTCATTTGCTGATAAGACTAAAGTTGTCTTTGATCAGGGAGTGACAGCGGTTGTTGGGCCAAACGGTTCTGGCAAGTCCAACATTACAGAGAGCCTGCGCTGGGCCTTGGGAGAGTCCAGTGTGAAAAGTCTGCGGGGCGGCAAGATGCCCGATGTGATTTTTGCGGGAACAGAAACCCGCAAGCCCCTTAATTACGCATCAGTGGTAGTGGTTCTGGATAACAGCGACCAATTTATCAAGGATGCTGCCAATGAGATTCGGGTGGAGCGTCACATTTACCGCAGCGGTGATAGTGAGTATAAGATTGACGGTAAAAAAGTCCGTCTGCGTGATGTCCATGATCTTTTCATGGATACTGGGCTGGGACGAGATTCCTTCTCCATCATTTCCCAAGGGAAGGTTGAGGAAATCTTTAACAGCAAGCCGGAGGAACGTCGGGCAATCTTTGAAAGAAGCTGCTGGAGTGCTTAAGTATAAGACGCGTCGTAAGGAAACGGAAAAGCAAGCTTAGTCAAACTCAGGATAATCTGGATCGACTGGAAGACATTATCTACGAGCTGGAGAGCCAGGTCAAGCCCTTGGAGAAGCAGGCTGAAACTGCTAAGCGCTTTCTTGAGTCTGGATGGCCAGCGCCGAGAGCTTTACTTGGATGTTTTGGTCGCTCAGCTGACAGCTAACAAGGAAAGGCTGACCAAGGCTGAAGAAGATTTAACGAGTATCCAGCAGGAGCTAGCAGCCTACTACAGCAAGCGCGATGAGCTGGAAGTTGAAAACCAAACCTTGAAGGCCAAGCGCCATGAGCTCAATCAAACTTTGTCTGATGATCAAGCTAGTTTGCTGGAATTGACCCGCTTAATCAGTGATTTGGAGCGTCAGATTGATCTTTCTAAGTTGGAGTCAGTCAGGCGGCGACGAGCCGCCGGGAAAATGAAGAACGTTTGGCTGCTTTGTCAGAAAAAAACTGGCTCAGATGAAAGCAACATAGAAGACAAGCAGGCTGAATTGAGTAAAATAGCTGCCAAACTGAGTGACAATGAGGAGTCTATCGCTGCTTTGGAAGCAGAATTAGCAGACTTTTCAGATGATCCAGACCAGCTGATTGAGCATCTGCGTGAGCAGTATGTCAAGCTCATGCAGGAAGAGGCAAATCTTTCTAATGACTTGACTTCTCTGGAGAGTCAGCTGGCTAGTGAGCTTAAATTGGCTGAGAGCAAGAAAGCTGACTATGCTAAGCTGCAGGCTGATTTGGAGGCTAGTCAGACTCAGGAGCAGGCTGGTTTGGAGGAGTTGGAAATTGCTCGCCAAGCCCTCAAGAATCTACTAAACGACTACCAAAGTCAGATCCAGTTAGTAGAGAAGCTAGAGGCTGATTATAAGCATCAGCAGACTAAGATGTTTGAGCTTTTGGACGACCTCAAAAACAAGCAGGCACGTTCCAATAGCTTGGAGGCCATTCTCAAAAATCACAGCAATTTCTATGCTGGGGTCAAGAGTGTGCTGCAGGAAGCTGGCCGACTGGGTGGCATTGTTGGAGCAGTCAGCGAAAAACTCAGCTTCGATCCCCACTATCAGACAGCGCTGGAAATTGCGTTGGGAGCCAGCAGTCAGAATATCATCGTGGAAGATGAGTCGGCTGCCACTCGGGCTATCGAATTTCTGAAGAAAAAAATCGGGCTGGCCGGGCAACCTTCCTGCCTTTAACAACCATCAAAGCCGCGTCAGCTGCCTGACCATAACCGTGCTACGATTGAAAAAAGTGCTGGTTTTCTGGGACTGGCTTCTTCCTTGGTCAGCTATGAGTCATCGTTAGACAGCATTTTTCAAAATCTGCTGGGAACGACCGCTATTTTTGATACAGTGGAGCATGCCCGAGCAGCAGCTAGCCAAGTGCGCTATCAGGTTCGCATGGTGACTCTGGATGGAACAGAGCTTCGGACTGGCGGTTCCTATGCCGGTGGTGCCAACCGCAATAACAATACTATCTTTATCAAGCCGGAGCTAGATGCTTTGCTTGAGGAGATAAAAGCAGAAAAAAATGTCAGCTTGAAAGAGCAGGAAGAAGCAGTGCAAATTCTGCAAAAACCAGCTAAGTCAGGCTAAGCAGGTATTGGAACAAATCAAGACAGACGGTGAGCAGGCTCGCTTGGCTGAGCAAAAGGCTAATCTAGCCTATGAACAGTTGGCCAAGCGTGTAGAAGAACTCACAAGTCTGAAAAATCTACAGGAACAGGAGTTGGCTGGTCAATCTGCTTTGGATATTTCAGAAGAGAAAGACCGACTGCAGACCCGCTTGACTGAGATTGAGCAAGAAAAAAACGGACATCACTGCAGAAATAGAGCAGGTTAAGTCGAAACAAAAGATGCAGTTCAGGCTCGTTTTCGACAAAGCTTTCCTCTCGTTTAGCTGAACTCAAGCTCCAGCGAACAGAGCTGACCTCCAACCAACGCTTTGAAAAAGAATGACTTGGAGCGTCTGTCCGAGGAAAAAAAGCCAGCCTTGCAAAAAGAGCAGGCAACCTTGGAGCTCTTGATGGAGCAAAAGGAGCAGTCCAGCTTGCAAAAAGGTGGATATTACGATTCTGGAAGAGTCAATTAGAGACTGCCAAGCAAGAAAAAGACTGAGCTGGATCAAAGACTGATTCGTCTGAAATTTGAGCTTGAAGATCTAGAAGGTCAGTCTGACGATATTGCCAGTCGTTTGGAGCAAGCCCGCCATCAAAATGAAGAATTGATTCGCCGGCAGAGCCAAAGGCAGAGGCAGAAAAGGGATAAGCTCATGGATGTCATGCGCCGTCTGGCAAAGCAATCTGACAGATGACTATCAGATGAGTTTCGATGAAGCAAGCAGCCAGAGCTCGTCCGTTAGAAAAGTTTGCCAGCTGCTGAAAGCCAGGTTAAGGATTTGGAAAAAAAGCCATTCGAGCTTTGGGTCCAGTCAATCTGGAAAGCAGTTGAGCAGTTTGAAGAAGTCAGCAACCGTTTGAACTTCCTCAACGAGCAACGAGACGATGTCCTATCAGCTAAAAAAATCTGCTCTTAGAGACGATTGAAGAGATGAATGACGAAGTTAAGGAACGCTTTAAATCAACCTTTGAAGCCATTCGTGAAAGCTTTAAGGTGACTTTCCGTCAGATGTTTGGCGGTGGTTCTGCAGACCTGATATTGACGGAGGGAGACTTGCTGACGGCTGGTGTAGAAATCTCTGTGCAGCCACCCTGGCAGAAAATCCAGTCGCTCAATCTGATGAGCGGTGGCGAGAAAGGCCTTGTCAGCTTTGGCTCTACTCTTCTCAATCATCCGTGTTAAGACCATTCCTTTTGTCATTTTGGATGAGGTCGAAGCAGCGTTGGACGAGGCTAATGTTAAACGCTTTGGGGATTATCTCAATCGATTTGACAAGGACAGCCAGTTCATCGTGGTCACTCACCGTAAGGGAACCATGTCAGCTGCAGACTCTATTTACGGAGTTACCATGCAGGAGTCTGGTGTTTCCAAGATTGTCTCAGTCAAGTTAAAAGATTTAGAAAGTATGTAAAAATGAGTATAAAATTAGTAGCAACGGATATGGACGGCACCTTTTTTGAGACAGTAAAGGTCAGTTTGATATGGACCGTCTCAAAGCAAGTTTTGACTCGCTTCAAAAGAAAAAAAGGTATGTATTTTTGCCGTAGCTAGCGGACGCAGACCTCTTGTCGCTGGAAAAAGCTGTTTGAGGAAGTGCGCAATGAGATTATTTTTTTATTGCTGAAAACGGCAGCTTTAGTTGAGTTTCATGGTGAGGACCTCTATGAAACAACCATGCCACGGGACTTTTATCTCAAGGTTTTTGATAAGCTGCAGGAATCTCCCTATGTCAATGTCAATGAGCTGCTTTTGACGGGCAAACGTGCCTGCTATGTCTTGGAGACTGTGGATCAGACCTATCTTTCTTTCAGTGCTCATTATAATGAAAATATTCAAAAAGTAGCTAGCCTCGCTGATATCGACGATGATATTTTTAAGTTTACGACCAATTTTGCTGAGGACCAAGTCGCAGCTGGTGAAGCTTGGGTCAATGAGAATATCGACGGAGTCAAGGCCATGACAACTGGCTACAAGTCGATTGACATCGTTCTGGACCATGTGGATAAGGGGGTTGCCATTGTCGAGTTGGCCAAGAAGCTAGACATAGATCTTTTTCAGGTTATGGTCTTTGGTGATAATCTCAATGATTTGCACATGATGCAGGTGGCTGGCTATCCGATTGCGACTGAAAATGCTCGCCCTGAGATTTTAGAAGTGGCCAAGGAAGTCATCGGCCACCATGATGCTCAGTCGGTTATCACTTACATGGAGGGATTATAATGGCAGATATAAAACTGATTGCTCTGGACTTGGATGGAACTCTCCTGACTTCAGACAAGAAGATTTCTGACCGCAATTTGGCAGCTCTAAAAGCAGCTCAGGATAAGGGAGTTAAGGTAGTTCTGACTACTGGTCGTCCCCTTAAGGCCATGGACTTTTTCCTGCATGAGCTGGGAACAGACGGTCGAGAGGATGAGTACACCATTACTTTTAATGGTGGTCTTGTTCAGCGCAACACTGGAGAAATCCTCGATAAAACAGTCTTTTCTTATGATGATGTAGCCCGGATTTATGAGGAGGCGGACAAGCTCCATATCCCGCTTGATGCTATCTGCGAAGGACTTGTCTATCAGATTCAATCCGATCAAGATTCGCTTTATGCTCAGTTCAATCCTGCTCTGACCTTTGAGCCTGTTGATTTCAGCGACTTATCCAGCCAGCAGACTTACAATAAATGTGTCACTGCTTATGCTCAAGAACCACTGGATGCGGCTATTGAGCAAATTTCACCGGAATTATTTGAGCGCTATGAGATTTTTAAATCTAGAGAAATGCTGCTGGAGTGGTCCCCTAAAAATGTCCATAAGGCTAATGGTTTGGAGAAACTGATTGCCCATTTAGGCATTGAGAGAAGTCAGGTCATGGCCTGTGGTGATGAAGCCAATGATCTGTCTATGATTGAGTGGGCTGGTTTGGGAGTAGCCATGCAAAATGCAGTAACCATCGTCAAAAGAAGCAGCCAATGTGGTGACACCTATGACCAATGATGAGGATGCAGTGGCTTGGGCTATTGAAGAATATGTACTAAAGGAGGATTAGCCGATGGGATTATTTGACCGCCTTTTCGGCCGAAAAAAACAAGAACCGCCAATTGAAGAAGTTGTCAAGGAAGCACTGGAAAACATTGGCGAGATTGAAGAAGAAACAGCACCTGTTCCAGAAGCAGGAGAAAAATCTTGAAGCGGAGCTGTTCAGTCCTATCAGGGGCGAGCAGCAAGTTGATGATCAAATTTCGGATACAAAAGATGGTTTGGCTGATGTTGAAGAGCTAGACGAAGGCTATCTCAAGCTATCCAAGAAGAAAGCAAGGAGCCAGAGCATGAAAGAAATTGTGCAGAAAAATCAAGAAGTGGCTCAAGGAGCAAGTCAGACTGAAGAAACTTTAGAAGAGCACCAGTCTGAAAGCAGTGACGAAACGATAGAAGAAGTTGTTGAACAAACAAATCTTTCGGATAAAGCATCATCTCATATTGAACATGAAGCTGCTTCCTATGACGAGGTGGGTAACTGATTCAAATAATGAGTTCGAGCCAGAAACAGAAAGCTGAGTCACTAACAGAATCAGAACAGGTCGATCAAGCAGCTGATGTTGCTGAAGAATCAGAAGCAGCAGCTACAGAAGAGCCTGCTGAACTTCCTCAAGAGGAATCTACTCAGGAAAAAAATATGACCGCAGCCTAAAGAAGACTCGGACAGGGATTTGGGCACGAGCAATGCCTTCTTTGCCAATTTCCGCTCAGTAGATGAAGAGTTCTTCGAAGACTTGGAAGAGCTGCTCATCACTAGTGATGTAGGAGTTCAAGTGGCTTCCAGTCTGACTGAGGAACTACGCTATGAAGCCCGTCTGGAAAATGCTAAAAAACCGGCTGCTCTACGCCAGCTGATTATTGAAAAATTGGTGGACATTTATGAGAAAGATGGCCGCTTTAATGAAAAAAATCAATTTCCAAAAATGGTCTGACTGTCATGCTCTTTGTTGGGGTCAACGGGGTCGGTAAGACGACCTCTATCGGTAAACTAGCCTATAAGTACAAACAACAAGGCAAGAAAGTCATGTTGGTAGCAGCAGATACATTCCGAGCTGGAGCAGTGGCTCAGCTGGCTGAATGGGGCCGGCGCGTAGATGTTCCAGTAGTAACGGGGCCTGAGAAGAGCGATCCTGCCAGCGTGGTTTATGACGGTATGGAGCGTGCTCAGGCAGAGCAGGTTGATGTTCTTATGATTGACACGGCTGGTCGCCTGCAAAATAAGGACAACCTCATGGCGGAGCTGGAGAAAATTGGCCGCATTATTAAGCGGGTAGATCCAGAAGCACCACATGAAACTTTCCTAGCTCTCGATGCTTCAACTGGTCAGAATGCTCTGGTTCAGGCCAAGGAATTTTCTAAAATCACTCCAGTCACAGGAATTGTACTGACGAAGATTGATGGAACTGCTCGAGGCTGGGGTTGTGCTAGCCATTCGTCAGGGAATTGGATATTCAGTGAAGCTGATTGGCTTTGGAGAAAAGATTGATGATATCGGTGAGTTTAACTCAGAGAACTTTATGAAAGGCCTGCTTGAAGGCTTGGTATAAAACAAAAAAACCAGTACAGTACTGGTTTTTTATGAACAATTTTTAAATCTTATTTTTTTGGAGACCACTGCCAGTCAGCTCCAAATTCTCTAAGGAGTTCAAAAGGAAGCATCTGGTCCCATAGAACCGACAGGATACTCATGAAGAGGCACTTCGTTGCTACGCCAGAGCTCTTCAATCTGATCGATCAGCTCCCAGCTGGAGCGGACTTCATCCCAGTGGCTGAAGTTGGTTGAGTCATTGTTAAGGACGTCAAGATTAATTTTTTTCGTAAGGATCAGGGGAAGCACCGCTGGCTGTTGCGTCTGTTCGATAGTCCAGAGAGAGGAGCTAGCTGAGGCGCTCGCCGACCTCTTTGCCATTCATGCTGAGTGAGAAGCCCTCAGTTGGCTGGATATGAATGGTCAGAACATTTCGGTGCTAATTCCTCACCAAAGATAGACTCCATCTGCTTAAAGACAATATTAACAAGAGTGCCTTTTTCAGTGAGGCGTTTACCAGTCCGGAAGAAAAATGGAACATCACGGAAACGATCGCTATTTACGAAAAAAGCTCCTGAAAGCAAAAGGTTTCAGTCATGGAGTCAGGATTGACATTAGGCTCGCTCCGGTAGGAGATGTATTTCTTACCTTTGACCGTGCCTGACTTATACTGGCCGCGGATAAAGAAGCGTTTCAAGTCTTCTTTATCGGGCTGTACCAAGCGCTCAAAAACTTTGACTTTCTCTGCCCGAATATCCTCTTTGCTGAAGCTTTTCGGCTTGTCCATAGCTAAGAGTGATAGGAGTTGCAGAGTATGATTCTGCACCATATCTCGTAGAGCACCGGACTGGTCATAGTAACCACCACGTTCTTCGACGCCTAGCTTTTCGGCAAAGGTAATCTGGACATTGTCAATGTAGTCACGATTCCAGATGTTTTCAAAGAGAAGATTGGCGAAGCGGATAGCGAAGATGCTCTGAATCATTTCCTTGCCTAGGTAATGGTCAATGCGGAAAATCTGCTCTTCATCAAAGGCAGCCAAGAGTTCTTCATTAAGTTGGCTGGCAGTTGCCAAGTCTGTTCCGAAAGGTTTTTCGACAATCAGACGTTCAAATCCTTTGCCATCTACGATGTTTTCAGACTTGAGATGTTTGGCAATGGTACCGAAAAATTGCGGAGCCATGGACAGGAAGAAGAGTTTATTGTGCTCAGCTTGGTATTGCTCATTGAGTCGGTTTTGAAGCTTGCGCAGCTCAGTATGAGTGCTCAGTATCCTGCACATCATGACTTTGATAGTAGAAGTGGCTGGCAAACTCTTGGGCTTGCTCTGGACTGTCAGCTAAATCAGCGATTGCTTCGACAACGACAGACTCAAAATACTCCTTACTCCAAGGCCGGCGGGCGGTTCCAATAACTGCAAAATGCTTGGAAAGATTGCCAGACTTATAGAGCCTGAAGAGGGATGGATAGAGTTTTCTTTTGGCCAAGTCACCGCTGGCTCCGAAAATTGTAACAATAACTTTTGAAGACATCCTGATACCTATTTTCTAAATGATGTCTCTATTTTATCACAATTTTTCTAAAGATTGTATTCAGAAATTCGGTTTCTGAAAAGGGAGATAAATAGAAAGAAAGTGACTGCTGCTTGAAACATATTCAAAGATAAAAAATGAGGCTTAGACACAATTGTGCCAGCCTCGTTTTCTTTATTCAAATACCCGATAAACGTAAGGGTTGTCCGGTTTTTCTACCTTATCAAAGCTTTCAACTTCTAGAGTTGGCAGGCTTTGTCCCAGACTTTTATGGTAGTGCATGGTAATTTTTCCCTTGGCATGAATCCAGGTATTATTCTCGAAATGCTGGGTATTTCCAGTCGTCAAGAGGCCATAGACACCTGAGTCGGCGATACAATGAATAATACCGAAGCGAAAGAGAAATTGGCTCTTCTGGTCGCTGGGGTCATTGTAGACAAAGCCAGTGAACTCCAGCGTTTTGCCCTACAAACTCGTCAGGGATAATCATAGATGACCTCCATGATTTCCATGTAGTTCTCAGTCGTGACCTGAATGGTATCTTGCTTGACATATTTCTTAGCGGCTGCCCGCATTTCTTTTTCGTAAGCCCCTTTGGTAAAGTAGGTGCTGGTGTCTGGTTTCAGATACTGACTTGTCGTACCTTCGTCCTGCTGAATAGCAGTTGAAGTTCCCTCAGCCAGTGGAAAATGAAATCCTTTGGCCAGAAACTGTTGTCGAATCCAAGGGTAACAGTTGGAAGAAAATTCCACAAAAAAAGCGGAATGACAAGGGCAGCACGCTGCCTAACTTGGCCCAGCAGTATTTAAATGACTGTGGACCTCCATCTTCTTCATCCAGATGATGAGCTGCACAACTGCCAAGATAAAAGACAGAATCATAGACAAGTAGGCCAGATAGGAGTAGTGGAGATTGATATATTGGTTGAGCTTGCCTGTCAGCTGCAGATACATGGTGATCTCAAAGTAGCCGACTAAGATTAGAAATCGAATCATAGCACCACCCCCACAAGCCAAGAGTAAAGAAAGACAACGACGGTAACCAGGCTGATAAATTGCCAGATAAAGCGTGTCTTAAAGTAGTTTTTCATCATCAGCAGATTCTTGACATCTAGCATAGGCCCAATGACCAAGAAAGCTAAGACTGGCGATAAGCCGAAGCTAGCAATCAAGGAGCTCCCGATGAAAGCATCAGCTTCGCTGCAAAGTGAGAGCAGGAAGGACAGCAGCATGAGCAGGAGAATAGCAACAGCTGGTGTTGAGCTGATAGAGGTCAGGATTCTGGTTGGCACATAGACCTGGACCAGGCTGGCGAAGAGACAGCCAAAGACCAGATAGCGGCCTGTATCGAAAAAAATTCATCAATGGCCTGAACGAAGACTTGAAAAAGCTTTTTGTCCCTTGCTGAGATGTGAAAAGTCATGCTCATGAACAGCCTTGCGATTTTCTTTTTGGATATTGCTGTCTGCAAAGAAGCCCAGAAAAATCCCTAAAAGAATAGCCACGACCATAGAACCTAAAGCACGAAGCAGAGCCATTCGGAAGGAATTACCAAAGGCTGAGTAGGTCGCAAAGAGCACGATGGGGTTGATGACTGGAGCCGTTACCAGAAAAGGCACAGCCGTGTAACTGGGAACTTTCTTTTCAAGAAACCGATTTATAATGGGAACGATTCCGCACTCGCAAGAGGAAGACAAAAACCAATCAAGCTCCCAAAAGAAAAATCCGAGCCCATTTGTTCTTGGGCGGAAACGATAAACCTTGTCTGGCGTGACATACACCTCGATAAAAGCCGAAATGATACTTCCAATCAAGACAAAAAGGCAGGGCCTCAATGATAATGGAGAAAAGATGGCACCGGCTTGCAGGACACTGGCCAGTAGCTGAGAAAAAGCTCATTCTTTCTTATCCTTCTCGTTTTTAGATTTTTCTTGTCTTCCTCAGGGAACTCTACCTTTTTCCATCTTGGGCAGGGGTCGCAAACTCCTCGAACATCTTGTCCAAATCGTCTGATCTAGTAAATTTAACAGCCATAAAAGGCACCTCATTTCTAAAATAATAATTCTATTATACTACCAATCATCAAAAAAATGAAATTTTTGAAACATAAGAGACTCTTTGTCGTTTGATTTACCCTAAATTTTTTTGTACAAATAGTACTAAATAGTTCTAAAAACTAGCCTATCTTTCAAAGCACTTGTGATATAATAGGATTGTTATGGAAAAATATAAATATTGAAAAAAATTGCCCAGAAATTGGGCCTTAAAAGAAAGCCAAGTATCACAGGGTCCTAGATCTGACCGCTGAGGGAAATACGATTCCTTTTATTGCTCGTTACCGTAAGGAAATGACAGGAAATCTGGATGAGGTCGAGATTAAGGCAATCATTGACCTAGATAAGAGCATGACTGCCTTGGCAGAGCGTAAAGCGACGGTCTTAGCTAAAGATTGAGGAGCAGGAAAACTAACGGATGCGTCTGCGCTCTGAGATTGAGGCTGCTGAAAAAGCTGGCTGATGTGGAAGAACTTTATCTGCCCTTACAGGAGAAAGCGCCGTACCAAGGCTACTATTGCTCGTGAAGCAGGTCTCTTTCCTTTGGCTCGCTTCATCCTACAGGATGCGGCTAACTTGCAGGAAGAAGCAGAGAAACTGACTAGTGAAGCCTTTCCAACAGCAGAAGCTGCTCTAGCTGGAGCAGTGGATATTCTGACTGAAGCAATTTCCGAAGATACTAAGCTGCGGGCTTGGACCTACCACGAGATACAGACCAATTCTTCTATCGTATCCAGTCTCAAAGACGGTGATTTGGATGAAAAGCAGATCTTCCAAATTTATTATGATTTTTCTGAAAAAGTAGCGACTATGCAAGGGCTACCGGACTCTGGCTCTTAATCGTGGTGAGAAGCTAGGTATTCTCAAGGTTGGTTTTGAGCACAATCTTGAGAAGATCCTGCGCTTCTTTGAAAGTACGTTTCAAGGTGAAAAAAATGCCTATATTATCGAAGCTGTCCAGCAAGCGGTTAAAAAGAAAATCATTCCAGCCATGGAGCGCCGTATTCGGACCGAGCTGACTGAGGCTGCTGAGGATGGAGCGATTCAGCTCTTCTCAGATAATCTCCGCCATCTTCTCCTGATTGCCCCTCTCAAAGGTCGAGTAGTACTGGGCTTTGACCCAGCCTTTCGAACAGGAGCCAAGCTGGCTGTTGTTGATGCGACAGGCAAGATGCTGACGACCCATGTCATCTATCCCGTGCCACCAGCAAAACCAGCTCAGATTGAAGCTTCTAAGAAAGAGTTGTCAGATCTGATTGAGCAGTTTGGCGTGGAAATCATTGCCATCGGAAACGGAACTGCCAGCCGAGAAAGCGAAGCCTTTGTAGCAGAAGTTTTGAAATCTCATCCAAATGTCAGCTATGTCATCGTCAATGAGAGCGGAGCATCTGTCTACTCTGCTAGTGAACTGGCTCGTCATGAGTTTCCAGATTTGACCGTTGAAAAGCGCTCAGCTATTTCCATTGCCCGCCGATTGCAGGATCCTTTAGCTGAGCTGGTCAAGATTGATCCTAAGTCTATCGGGGTTGGTCAGTACCAGCATGATGTCAGCCAGAAAAAGCTGTCTGAAAGTCTGGACTTTGTCGTTGATACAGTGGTCAACCAGGTCGGAGTCAATATCAACACCGCCAGTCCTGCCCTGCTGGCTCATGTAGCTGGTCTCAATAAGACTATCTCAGAAAATATTGTCAAGTACCGGGAAACGGAAGGCTTGATTCGGTCTCGCGAGGCCATCAAGAAAGTGCCGCGTCTAGGCGCAAAGGCTTTTGAACAGGCAGCCGGCTTCCTGCGTATTCCAGAAAGTGATAACTTGCTAGACAATACAGGCGTTCACCCAGAGTCTTATAAAGGCGGTGGAGGAGCTCTTTAAGCGTCTGGAAATCAGCAGTTTGGATGAAGCTGCCCAAGTCAAATTAAAAGGCTGTTCAGACTGCTAGTTTGGCTGCAGAGCTAAGATTGGGAGAAGAAACCCTCAAAGATATTATTGCTGATTTGCTCCAAAGCCTGGCCGGGATTTGCGTGATTCCTTTGACGCGCCAGTTCTGCGGCAGGATGTCTTGGATATCAAGGATTTGCGCATCGGTCAAAAAGTTGGAAGGGTCGTCCGAAATGTTGTCGATTTTCAGAGCCTTTGTGAATATCGGTATCCACGAAGACGGTCTTATTCATATCTCAAGCTGAGCACAGACTATATCAAAGCATCCTAGTCAGGTCCTATCTGTTGGCGACTTAGTCACAGTCTGGGTGGATAAACTGGATGTGGAGCGGGAGAAGGTCAACCTCTCTCTGATAGCACCAAATGAATCTAACTAACTATGTCAAAGCAGGGTTTCAGTTGAGGATTTTTGGCTGGGAATTCCGCCACCAAGCTTATTGGAACAAAGCGCCTCCGCACTACAGGGAGGACGCTTCTTTCAAAAGATGGTCATCTAGATTTCAACCCAAAAAAATCTATGAAACTTTTTGGGCTGGAGATCTTTTCGAAAAAAATTGTCCGCCATGAGTTAGCTCATTATCACCTCTATTATCAGGGTAAAGGATACCGCCATGGGGATCAGAGATTTTTAAAGAACTGCTCAAGCAAGTTGATGGTCTGCGCTACGCTCCATCCTTGTCCAACTCGCAATCTTTTTCTCGTCTATGAATGCCTGAGCTGCGGAGCACTGTCCGTCGCAGACGTAGAGTCAATCTTCAAAAATACCGTTGCGGACGCTGTATGGGCAAGCTCCGTTTGTCAGAGAAAGCTTGATAGATTAGCAAGAGAGTTCCTTGAAGAACTCTCTTTTTTAAAAGAATGAATATTCTAATCCATAATCAGCCTTTGGCCCGATTGTTTTCTCATGAAATATGGTAGAATAAAGTAAATATGATCATTGAGGTCTCTATCATGAACGTGAAATTCTATAAGTTGAAAAAGAATCGACTGATTTCCGGTGTCTTGTCCGGTCTGTGTGATAAATTTGATTTTGATCTGAGCCTGGTGCGCTTCCTCTTTATTATCTTTACTGTGGTCAATTTCGGCTTGGGAATTCTCATCTATATCCTGCTGGCCATGGTTATGCCTTATAAAGAAGACATAGAAGAAGAAATGTATGGAACCGGCCCGCGCAAACGAAAAAGAAGCAGAAGCTATCGAAAGACGATAAAGACAGCTGGTTTTGGTAATTCTTAATAAAAATAGAAAATTTCAGGGATGCACTCCGATTTTTTTACTGAAGTAGGGAATGTTTTAGTAAGACATTTCTATGCCGTGATTTATTTTTCTGCTTGCTTCTTTTTAGATAAAAATCTAAAAAAAGAAGCAGGATAGAAAAACCAGGTAAATTGACATAAAAACATCACCAAAAATATTAGCAATTTATCCAAGGAGGAAATATGACAGAATTTTGGAATGCCTATGACTTAAATCGAAATCAATTCCCTCATCTCCTGGTTCGAGGAGAAAAAATTCCTGAAGGACAGTTTCATCTCTGTGTTAATGTCTTGGTTCGCCATCAGGATGGTGATATTCTCTTTATGCGACGGTCAGCCAATAAAAGCCTTTATCCTGGCTATTATGAGTTCGGAGCAGGTGGCAGTGTGCTGGCTGGAGAGGATAGTCTGACAGCCGCCTTACGTGAATTAGAAGAAGAAACTGCTCTGGTTCCTGACAGCATCAGACTTTTTGGAGCAGGTGTGCTCTGTCAATGATCAGTGCCATTTCGACTACTATGAAGTGGTCGTGTCTGGCGATAAGAGTCAAGTCCGCTATCAGGAAGGCGAAACAGATGCTCATGTCTGGTTGCCTCTGAAAGAGGTCCCAGATTTTGTAGAAAACCATCCTTGTTTTAAGAACCAAAAGAAGATTCTTAACAGCCTGCTTGACTAAGACCATAGCTGTTTTTCTATTTTTACTAAAAAGTTGATTTAAATCAAAATATTTTTTTCGCTCTAAAATCAATCTTAAAAAGATTCTTTTGAGGTAAAAATTTTGCTATAATAAAAAGCAGACAAATTTGAAGGAGAAGACAATGTCAGTAAAGGTCAAAGACCTCTTAAAAATGTCTCGTCTGTCTCAGGAGTACAGGAGATAAAAGTATTTACTGGAGAAAAGAAATTAAAAACTCAGATATTTCTCGGCCTGGACTTGAAATGACTGGATATTTTGATTTTTATACACCCGAGCGAGATACAGCTGATTGGGATGAAAGAGTGGTCTTATCTGATGAAGATGAGCTCTCATAATCGCCATCAAGTACTGCTGAAAATGTTCCAGCCTGAGACATCGGTGGTTATCATTGCTCGAAATTTAGAGATTCCTAAAGAAATGATTGATGCGGCTGATGAGAAGCAGGTTGCTATTCTTAGAAAGCAAAGCCTCTACTAGCCGCTTGTCTGGAGAAATTTCCAGTTATCTTGATTCTCAGCTGGCTGAGAGAACCAGTGTTCATGGGGTCCTGATGGATATCTATGGCATGGGGTGTTCTCATCCAAGGGGACAGTGGAATTGGTAAAAAGTGAGACAGGACTTGAATTGGTTAAGCGTGGCCATCGTTTGGTTGCGGATGACCGAGTGGATATCTATGCTAAGGATGAAGTGACCCTTTGGGGAGAGCCGGCTGAAATCCTGCGCCACCTATTGGAAATTCGTGGTGTTGGTATCATTGATGTCATGAGCTTATACGGAGCCAGTGCAGTCAAAGATTCTTCTCAAGTTCAGATAGCTGTCTATTTGGAGAATTACGATACTCAAAAGACTTTTGACCGTCTAGGTAATGATACAGAGGAGCTGGAGGTTGCCGGTGTCAGAATTCCACGTATTCGGATTCCTGTAAAGACTGGCCGCAATATCTCAGTCGTGATTGAGGCTGCAGCGATGAACTATCGAGCTAAGCAAATGGGCTATGATGCTACTAAGATCTTTGAAGAGCGCCTCACCGATTTAATTAGCCGGAATGAGGTGAAACATGATTGATCCAGTAGCTATCCAACTAGGGCCTATCAGTATTCGCTGGTATGCCATCTGTATTGTCACAGGCTTAGTCTTGGCCGTCTATCTAGCCATGAAAGAGGCTCCGCGTCGAAAGATTATTCCCGATGATATTTTGGATTTTATCCTAGTAGCTTTTCCCGTAGCCATCGTGGGGGCCCGGCTTTATTACGTGGCCTTCGAATGGGATTATTACGGTAAGAATCTGATAAAAATCATTGATTTTTGGAATGGCGGAATAGCAGGTATTGCCATTTACGGCGGGCTGATAGCTGGTGCTATCGTTCTCTACTTTTTCTGTCGGAGAAGGTTGATTCATCCAGTTGATTTTCTAGATATTGCAGCACCAAGTGTGATGATTGCCCAGAGTATTGGTCGCTGGGGAAATTTTGCCAACCATGAGGCCTATGGCGCGGCAGTTAAGAGTTTGGACTATCTGCCTAGCTTTATTCGTGAAAATATGTATATCGAAGGCAGCTACAGGCAGCCAACTTTCCTCTATGAATCTGTATGGAACCTACTTGGTTTTTATCTTGATTGTGTTCTCCGCCGTCGGCCTAAGTTGCTGAGACGAGGAGAAATCGCTGCCTTTCTATCTGATTTGGTATGGATTTGGTCGGATGATTATTGAGGGGATGCGGACGGACAGTCTCATGTTTGCTGGTCTGCGTGTTTCCCAATGGCTGTCGCTGATTCTTATTTTTGTCGGAATCGGCATCATCATTTACCAAAAAAAAAAGAAAGCCCCTTATTATCAAGAATAAGAAAAAATAGAGCTGTTGACTCTTGTAAGAGATGTCTGCGATGAAAGGAGAGAAATATGATAATTGAAATTGCTTATTCTTTACTGGCGGTTGCCCTCATTATCTTCGTGATTTACTTGACGATTACTGTCAAAAAAATCTGGGCAGAAAAGCTGGTAAGATGCTAGATGAAACAGAAAAAATACCATTAAGGTCTTGACTTCTGATGTCAACGTGACCCTTCACCAAACCAATGATTTGCTGGCCAAGGTCAATGTCTTAACTGACGACATCAATCAAAAAGTCGCAACTATTGATCCTTTGTTTACAGCTGTAGCGGACCTGTCTGAGTCTGTTTCAGATTTTAAACGTTCAGACGCGCACGCTGAGTAAAAAAGCTGTGTCTGTTGGCAAGGGATCTGTCAAGACAACAGCTGGTTTATCTGCTTTGCGTTTTGCTTCAAAATTGTTTAAAAAATAAGAAAGAAGGTCTATTATGGGAAAATTTTCATCACTGTTATTGGGCGCCGTTACAGGTGCAGCTGCTGCCTATTTTCTGACCAGTAAGAAAGGAAAGAGCGACAGATAAGGTTCAGGGACTTTGTTAAGGAATACCAAGAAAATCCTGATGATATTCACGAAGCTGTCGTTCAGTCTGCTAAAGACTTTTTCAAATCAAGCTGTCAGCGCAATTCAACAAACCAAAGAAAAAGGTTGAGAAAGGCGAGATTACAACTGAAACAGTTCTCGAATCGGTCAAAGAAACGACCAAGTCAGTAGTGGATTACTCGCAAGATAAGTTTAACGAAATCAAAGAAAAATTTGATAAAGAAGAAAGCAGCTATTGCAGAGGAAGAACCTGTGATCTTCGCAAGAGGAAGAAGAGAACCTTCAGAAGAAATCATCATTGACTTTGGAGCAGAAGCGACAGAAGGACGAGAAGAAAAAGGCTGTCGAAAACAGATAATCAAGAAGAAAAATAAAACAAAGAAGACTAGCAAATTTTGCTGAGTCTTCTTTGTTTCTAGAATGAAAAAAGAACGAGGACATAAAAGCGTCTTCGGTTTTTCTTATATTTCAAAATCAGTAGAATCACAAGGGTTGGTTTATTTGCTAGTTTGGCGTTTCTTTGCGAACAGGCGATAAGATTGAATGCTAATCAGGCTGGAAGCAATGGCCAAAAGTGAAGGACATAAATGTATTCATTTTCAAACTCAAAAAATACAAAGCTAAACAAAACTGTCAAGACACAGAAAACAGCAATATTTAGAAGAAAAAAGAGTTCACTTAATCTTGGTGATGTTTCTGCTTCAGGTAGGTATTCTTGATAGAGCGGTGTTTGTTCAGATTCAATTTCTTGATAGTAGTAGTCAGTTGGGTCATCATATTGTTGGTATTTTCTTACGTGCATAATTCTCTCTCCTTACAGTACCCTCTAATTCTACCATTTTGCAGTTTTAAATATTACAAAAGGATTACAAAACAGAATAAATTCGAATGAAAAACCACTCCTTTATATTTTGCTATAATGGTTTGTATGAAAAAAAGATAATTATTACAGCAACAGCTGAAAGTATAGAACAAGTTGAGGAACTTTTAGAGGCAAATGTCGATCAATTTATGTCGGTGAGAAAAATTATGGCCTTCGTTTGCCTCATAATTTTTAGTTTAGACAGATTAGCTCGAATTTCTGACTTAGTTCACCAAGCAGGAAAAGAGTTGACCGTTGCAGTGAACGCTCATGCATCAGGAAATGATGGATAATATCAAGCCCTACCTTGATTTCTTGCAGGAGATTGGGGCAGATTATATTACCGTTGGGAGATGCTGGTGTTTTTCTATGTGCTGCAGCGAGATGGTTATAAATTAAAGACCATTTACGATGCCTCGACCATGGTTACCAGCAGCCGTCAGATTAACTTTTGGGCTAAGAACGCAGGAGTTTCAGAAGCTGTCTTAGCGCGTGAGATTCCTTCTGCTGAGCTTTTTAAGATGCCAGAGATTCTGGAAATTCCTGCTGAAGTCTTGGTCTATGGGGCTAGTGTCATCCATCACTCCAAGCGTCCTCTTTTGCAGAATTACTATAATTTTACTCCATATCGATGATGAGAAAGACACGGGAGCAGAGACCTCTTTCTGGCGGAACCAAGCGATCCGCAGAGCCATTACTCGATTTTTGAGGACAATCATGGTACTCATATTTTTGCCAATAATGACTTGGATTTGATGACCAAGCTGATAGAATTGGTTGACCATGGCTTCTGCAACTGGAAGTTGGAAGGTCTCTACACACCTGGTCACAACTTTGTTGAGATTGCTAAGATTTTTGTAGAGGCGAGAGATTTGATTGAAGCAGAGCAAGTTTAGCTCAGACCAAGCCTTTGTGCTGGATGAGGCGATTCATAAACTGCATCCGAAAAATCGTTTTCTCGATACAGGATTTTATGACTATGATCCCGATATGGTAAAATAAATTTAGAAACGAGAACTCTTTTTAGGAGTTCTTTTTTGTGAACAAAAATGAGATTTATAAAACAGGATAAAAATAAATGCTTCAAACTATTTTTTTGAATTAATTCGAATAATCTAAAAATTAGAATTGTGAAAAATAATTCAAAGAACCTTGCTTTTTAGGGGTAAATTACTATAAAATAATAAGGATTAGACATCAACACTTTTATATTGCAAATAGGAGAAAATGATGGCAAGAAAACTAAAACGACCAGAGGTATTGTCACCTGCTGGTACTTTGGAAAAGCTAAAAGTAGCTGTTCGATATGGAGCAGATGCTGTTTTTATTGGCGGACAGGCCTATGGTCTGCGCAGTCGAGCTGGAAACTTTACCTTTGAACAGATGGAAGAAGGGGTTCAGTTTGCGGCTAGTTATGGTGCCAAGGTCTATGTCGCGGCCAATATGGTCATGCACGAGGGTAATGAAGAGGGAGCTGGTGAGTGGTTCCGCCGTTTGCGGGATATCGGGATTGCGGCTGTCATTGTTTCAGATCCAGCTTTGATTGCTATTGCAGCATCAGAAGCACCTGGTCTGGAAATCCACCTGTCAACTCAGGCTAGTGCGACCAACTATGAAACGCTGGAGGTTTCTGGAAGAAATCTTAGAGACTTGACTCGTGTTGTCCTAGCTCGCGAAGTTTCTATGGCTGAGCTAGCTGAAATTCGCCGACGGACTGACGTTGAAATAAAGCCTTTGTTCATGGAGCGATGTGTATTTCCTACTCTGGACGCTGTACATTATCAACCACATGAGTATGCGCGATGCCAATCGTGGAGGCTGCTCGCAATCCTGCCGTTGGAAATACGACCTCTACGACATGCCTTTCGGACAAGAACGTAAGAGCTTGAAGGGGGAAGTTCCGGAAGAATTTTCCATGTCCGCAGTTGATATGTCCATGATTGACCGCATACCAGACATGATTGAAAATGGAGTGGATAGCTTGAAGATTGAGGGACGGATGAAGTCTATTCATTATGTTTCCACGGTGACTAACTGCTATAAAGCAGCTGTGAATGCTTATCTAGAAAGTCCTGAAAAGTTCGAAGCTATCAAGCAGGATTTGGTCGATGAGATGTGGAAGGTTGCTCAACGTGAATTGGCTACAGATTCTACTATCATACTCCAACTGAAAATGAGCAGCTGTTCGGAGCGCGACGCAAGATTCAGAATACAAATTTGTAGCTGAAGTAGTAGCCTATGACGCAGACAGTCAGACAGCGACTATCCGTCAGCGAAATGTTATCCACGAAGGGGATCAGGTTGAATTTTACGGACCGGGCTTCCGTCATTTTGAAACCTTTGTCACAGACCTTCGTGATGCTGATGGTAACAAAATTGATCGAGCTCCTAATCCGATGGAGCTTCTGACCATTCACTTGGAGCAGCCTGTAGAGGCTGGCGATATGGTGCGGGCTCGAAAGGAAGGCTTGATTAATCTTTACAAGGAAGATGGCACTAGCGTGACCGTCCGAGCTTAATCTTATATTCATAGGGTGGCTTTTTAATCTAAAAGCCATCTTTATGAAATTAGAGGTTATCAGAGAAGTAGCATGATTCAGGTTTACGGAGATATTCTTGATGAGGAGACTCGCTGCCAGCATTATCACAGTGAGAGATGTCATAGCTCTTAAGTGCTTTGCTTGTCGAAATACTATCCTTGCTTTTCTCTGTCATGACCGCTACGAAGACCATGCTTTTCTGGCCTATCCTGTGAGTCGCTCAGAAGATCGAGTAGTTCTTTGTGGTCATTGCAGGACCGAGTTGACTATTTCACAGTATCTTGGCTGTGAGGATGCTTGTCCTATCTGTACTCATCCTTTTAATCCAGGATGCAAAAAGCATCGATCAATTTATTTTCAGACAAACAAATAACTCTTCCATCCAGCTGGATAGAAGAGTTATCTTTTGAAACGACGGTTGGTGATGCGAATGTCTTTCTTTTGGGCTTCACGGATATTATTGGGTACGAGGCTGATTCGCTTGATGTCCTGCACGCGGATAATAGTGGTCATACTTTTCTTGAAATTCTTGATAATCAGCTGCAGGCGCTCGCGATCGTATTTGACAATATCGCCAGTGAAGCTTTTATCCAGAAAGATAACGTGGACACCAGATTGTTTACGCAGAGCTAGCTCGATGGTACGCAGGATGCGGCCACTGTCCTCTGGTCCTTGTTCATTCTTTTTGCCACTGATAAATTCGTTGGCTCTTTGTAAAATCATTTCGAGATATTTTTTCATAGCTAAAATCTCCATAACTTGTTACAATATATTATATAACAAAATTCCCTAAATTGTAAATTCTTTTACGAATTATTAGTTGGAAAATAAAACAAGAGGTGAAATATGGCTGAATTTACATTCGAAATCGAAGAAAAACTTCTGGTCCTGTCTGAAAATGACAAGGGCTGGACCAAGGAGCTTAATCGCGTTAGCTTTAATGGAGCACCAGCTAAGTATGATATTCGGACTTGGAGTCCAGACCACAGCAAAATGGGCAAGGGAATTACACTTTCCAATGAAGAATTCCAAGTTCTCGTGGATGCATTTAAAAACTGATAGAGAAAGCTCTATCAGTTTTTTCTATTTCTCTGAAAAAGTAGGGATGGAATTTCAGACTCTTAAAAATAGGAATGCTGATAATGGTGATGGCAACCATTTTTAGCAAGTCAGGCAGGATAAAAGGAGTTAGGCCAACCGCGACTGACTTAGAGAAATCAAATCCTCCTAAGAAATGGAGGCCTAGGATACCACCGACAAAGACGAGAGCATCACCCAATACATTGGCTATAAAAACCATATAGAAAGGACTGTCCTTATGGGTCAGACTGGATGTCACAAAAGGCAAAGTAGAAAGTAGAACCAGAGATAGCCGGCGCTAGGGCCCAAAGAGAGCCTGAAACCACCACTTCCTCCAGCAAAGACCGGTAGGGCCAATAGCTCCCAGCAGCAGATAAATAAAGACTGACAAAACAGCTTCACGAGGTTTGAAAATCGTTGCAATCAAACCGACAGCAAAAGTCTGCAGCGTGATGGGAACGGGGACCAATGGAAATAGTTAATTGGGATAGGGACAGCTAGGAAGGCAGCTCCAGATAGCTGGGAGGGCAAGAAGAAAATGCTTTGTTCTTGTTCATAAATAGTAAACCTCTTTTTATATTTTATGGTAACTATTTTTAAAAAGCTAAATAAAAAGTCAAGTCCTTCTTAATCGGACGAGACAATTATACAGACAGATTCTTATTTTCGTTTCTTGCTTCTGATGAGCAAGACGATGAAGAAGCGATAAGACCAAAAATATTAAAGAAAAAGGATGCCCAAGGCTGCAAGAAGTTTTTGTTTTTACTCATCAGTTTTCCTCATTTCTGGATTGCTTTGTACTATCATATCAAAATTTTTCAATGTTTGAATAGGCTTCATTAGAAAAAAATTAGCTATAACTTCAAACTATATTCTTATCAATAAAAAAGGATTATCTAAAAGTGCTATAAAGAATTGCAGCAGCACACTTTGATTGATATAATAATGCAAAAGTAAATAAGAGTTTTTGCTAGAGGTGTGGGTGCGTAATCAACATCTTCCCAAAGCAAGACTGACTAGATTGGAGAAGGCTATGACAGATTTATTAAAAATTTATCAGGAACTACAGGAGAAAAATGAGTCAACTTGTCCCATCAGATCAAGGGAAGACAGTCCGCATTTTCCAGCTCTACCTGCCTTGGAGAAGAAGGACATTTTCACTTTGAAAAGACGGTTTTTCATGTTCAGCAGTTTTCTGTAGTTGGTCAGTGCAGGGACTCATATTGATGCTCCGATTCACTTTTGTGGAGGGTGGTCGCTGGTTGGAAGAGATTGAGCTAAAAGATCTTTCCTGCCCTTTGGTGGTTATTGATAAGTCTAAGGAAGTAGCAGAGAATCCAGACTTTATTCTGGGCAAACAGGATATTTTAGATTTTTGAAGCGGAGCACGGGCAGATTTGAGGCCAGGAACATTTGTTGCCTTTTTCGCTCAGACTGGTCAAGCGTTGGCCAGTCAATCTGCTATGCGCAATCTGGATGATCCAGGAGATTCAGCATACTCCTGGGTGGGGACGAGGATACTCTAGGTTCCTTATCCATGAGCGTGGTGTTAAGGCGGTGAGGTCACGAAACTTTTGATACAGATACGGGTATTCCTACAGCGGAGCATGGGCTGCTCAATGAATACTATCTTTTGGAGCAGGACATTTTATCAGCTAGAAGTTATGACCAATCTGGATCAGCTGCCCGGCTAGGGGTGCTCTCATCTCGATTAGCTTTCCCCAACTGGCATCAAAGCCAGCGGTTCACCAGATTAGGGCTGTAGCTATTTTACCATAAAGAAAAAGGAGTCTGAGATTTCATTTCAGGCTCCTTTGTCACATATAATAACTAATAAAAAATCGCTTTTTCATAATCTTTTGGAATTTCTTGATTGATATTTGACAATTTATCTTTTAAAAATAGTGATGCGAAGTTTATGGTCTGAAAAATCTGAATTTTCTTCCATTAGATTATTATTTGAAAGAATGTCAAATGAAGCTGAAATAGCTTTAAATTTACAATCTTACAAAAATGTAAGATTCGTCTGTAAAATGAAAGATTAGGTTATGGAACGGTCATCATCTTTATTATAAAAATGATAGCAGAAGTCAAAAAGAGGCTGGAATACCAAACCTCTTCTGATTTTGAATCTTTTTATCGCATGGTCACGAATTCTTCGGAGCCAGTCGGGTGAATAGCAACTGTAGCATCAAAGTCAGCCTTTGGTAGCGCCCATCTTTGATAGCAACAGCAAAAGCCTTGAATCATTTCGTCTACTCCGTAGCCAATGCCGTGCAGCCAACGACCTTTTTCATCCTCACCGGCAGTGATGAGCTTGAACTTAGCCTGTTGGCGGTGCTGGGTGACAGCTGAATACATGGATGTGAAGCTAGATGTGTAAACGTGGATATTTTTCTGCTCCGTAAGTCTTGATAGCCTCTACCTCCGTCAGACCGACTGTCCCAATAGCAGGGATGGGAGAAGACAACAGTTGGAATAGTCGAGTAGTCCATTTTAGCATTTTGTTTTTACCATTGAAAAGACGCTCAGACAGAGTTCGTCCAGCCTTGATAGCAACAGGAGTTAATTCTTTTTCACCTGTTACATCGCCTAGAGCATGAGATACCTGGTACAACAGTGTTTTGATACTCATCTACAGCGATGAAGCCACGTTCATTGAGAGTGACGCCAGCTGCTTCCAGATTGAGGTCTTGGACGTTTGGCTTACGACGATTGCCCAGATAACATGCTGGGCTGTGTGACTACTGCCATCTTCAAAGTAGAGCTTGAGCTGACCATCAGGAAGCTTTTTCCAGCTTTTTGTGGAATCTTATGGGTATGAAGCTGGAGTCAGAGTTCTCCATTTCTTGGAGCAGTCCGTCAATCAGATAGCTGTCAAAGTTGCGCTAGTGGCCCGATCCTTACGGACAAAAAGGTCTGTTTTGACTCCCCAGAGCATGGAGCACGCCAGCTAGTTCAACAGCTATATAGCCTGCTCCGACAATGGCCACAGATTCAGGTAATTCTTCCCAAGCAAAGACATCGTCGGAATTCTCTCCGTAGCCTGCGCCAGGGATCTTGGGGATAGCTGCATGAGCACCGGTCGCAATGACAATGTGCTTGGCGCGAATAAGCTCACCGTTGACTTGGACGGTGTTTGCATCCACAAAGCGGGCACGGCCTTCGATCAGCTCAACCCCATTCCGCTTGAAGCTACCGTCGTAGGGACGAACGTGCTCGATCAATATAAACTTCGCGATTTTTTTCCGAAGGGTAGCAAAATCAAAAGCTTTGATTATCAGAAGTAAATCCAGTAGTCCGGTCCATAATGCTGGATAGCTTCAGCGATTTGAGCACCGTACCACATAATCTTCTTTGGAACACAGCCGACATTGACACAGGTGCCACCCAGTTTCTTTTCTTCAATAACGGCAACCTTGGCACCGTATTCGCCGGCCCGATTCATGGTAGCAATTCCCCGCTGCCACCGTCAATAGCAATCATATCAAATTCTTTCATCTTGTTAGAATCTCCTTCTATTATATGAGGTAATGTACCTTTTTTTAGCAGGTGAATGCAAAAATCTGACTACGGATTTTGAGCAGGAGTGACTATCTGAGATAAAAAATAGCAACCATTTGTGAAAAACTGTAAATTTTTAGAAGAATTATGATAGCTTTGTGATATAATATAACAAAAAGAAAATCGTTTTCATCAAGAGGAGGAAAAAGAGATGAAAAAGTTAAAGAAATGGCAATTGTTTAGCATTATTGGAGCTACGATTGCAGTTGTTGCAGGAGCAATTCTCTTCATGTTTTTAAAATGGAGGGAATCCTTCTGAGATACCTGTCGATACGACTCCGCTAGTTCAGAAAGGCCAAAGGAAGGTTCAGTAGCTTCTTCAGTCTTGCTGACAGGAAATGTCACAGCCAGCAATGAGCAGTACATCTACTATGACAGCACCAAGGGTGACTTGGAAAATGTACTGGTTAATGTCGGTGACCAAGTGACTGCCGGTCAAGCTTTGGTAACTTATAAAAGTGCAGAGGCTCAGGCGGCTATGATGCAGCTGCTCGGGCGGTTAGCAAAAGCCGATCGTCAATTGCATGACTTGCAGACCAATGGTGTGACTGTAAAATACGACTCGGCGACGAAGAAGCAGATGGGGCGTCTGAAAGCTCAGGCTCAGCGTTCTGTAGAGTCTCAGGCAGCTGACCTGCGCGATGCTCGAGCTGATGCAGTGGATAATATGAACAAAAGCGCAAAGCTACTCTCAATGCCTTGACAGTGACCAGCACAGCAGATGGTACGGTCGTAGAAGTCAACCGCGATGTTTCAAAATCAACAACTGGTGCCACTCAAACCTTGGTTCATATCGTCAGCAATGGAAATCTGCAGATTAAGGGTGAATTATCCGAATACAATCTTGCTAATCTTGTCTGTCGGCCAGAAGTGACCATTACATCAAAAGTTTACCCTGATAAGAAATGGACTGGTAAAATCAGCTACATTTCCAACTATCCGAAAAGACGGTCAGCAGGCAGCAGCTCAACCATCTGGAACAGGTGGCAGCGGAACAACTTCAGGTTCCAAATATCCATTTACAATTGACATTACCAGTGAGATTGGTGAGCTCAAACAAGGCTTCTCTGTCAATATTGAAGTTAAAAACAATACTCAGGGACTCATTGTGCCAGTTAGCAGTGTGGTAATGGACGGAGACAAGAACTATGTTTGGGCCCTGGAAAAAGGGGTTGCCAAAGAAGACAGAAGTGACGCTCGGAAATGCTGATGCTGAAAATCAAGAAATCTCATCTGGTTTGACAAAAGGATAGTAAAGTTATCATCAATCCGACAGATAGCTTGAAAGACGGTCAAGAGGTGAAATCTTATGAAAAGCTAATTGAGTTAAAAAATATTAATAAGAGCTATCGCAATGGAGACCAGGAACTGCAGGTATTAAAAGACATCAGTCTGGAGGTTGAAGAGGGCGAGTTTGTTGCCATCATGGGACCGTCTGGATCTGGTAAGTCTACTCTGATGAATATCATTGGGATGCTGGATCGTCCGACCACTGGTGAATACCATCTGGGAAGCGAAGAAGTAGCTAAGCTAGGTGATAAGAAGCTGGCCAAAAGGTTCGAAATAAAGCAAATCGGCTTTGTCTTTCAGCAGTTCTTTCTCTTGTCTAAGCTCAATGCCTTGCAAAATGTGGAACTGCCCTTTGATCTATGCAGGATGTCGGTCTATCTAAACGTAAGTCCTTGGCCGAGCAGTTTTCTGACCAAGGTGGAGTTGGACACGCGGATGCACCATCTGCCTTCAGAGCTTTCCGGAGGACAGAAGCAGCAGGTAGCCATTGCGCGTGCTTTGGTCAATAATCCTTCTCTGATTCTGGCTGACGAGACCAGCAGGAGCCTTGGATACCAAGACTGGTGAGCAGATTATGGAGCTCTTAACTGAGCTCAATCGAGAAGGAAAAAACCATTATTATGGTAACTCACTGAGCCTGAGATTGCTGCCTATGCCAAAGCGGCAGATCGTCATTCGTGACGGTGTCATCTCATCTGATAGCGCTAAGGAAGGAGGACTAGCCTAATGCAAAAACTGGAAATTTGCCATTAGCTCCATTCTTGGACACAAGATGCGGTCTTTCCTGACCATGATTGGGATTATTATCGGGTAGCTTCGGTTGTGGTTATCATGGCCTTAGGAGATTCCATTACCCGGCGGGTCAATGAGAGTTTTACCAAAAGTCAGAAAAACATGCGTCTCGTCTTTTCTCCTAAAAAGAGCAAGGACGGCTCCTACACACAGACGGCTGATCTCTATTCAGTAAATGTGGAAGATGAAAGCGAAGAAGTGGTGGAACCACCCAAGGCCCAGGAAGCATGGGTTAAGGAATTGACCCATATCAAGGGAGTGGACGGCTACTATGTGACCAACTCAGCTATGGAAACCTTTAGCTACGAAAATAAGCAGGCTGAGCGCGTCAACTTTGTCGGCGCAAACATGACCTATATTCAGGTGAAAAAATACAAAATCATTGCTGGTCGTGCTTTGAGGCAGCAAGACTATCAAGGCTTTGCCAGTGTTGTGCTGCTGGACGAAGATTTAGCTGCTACCCTCTTTTCTTCCGCTGAAGAAGCCATCAATAAAATTGTGACAGTGGGTGCAAGTAACTATCGGGTGATTGGGGTTTATAGAGATCCTGAAACTGCTGCTGCATCTGGCTCCATGCAGGGTCTATGGTGGCATGCCATTACGACCAATACTCTCATAGCTGCTAACTTTGGAGTCGATGAGATTTCAGAGATTGTTCTCCGAGTGAATGATACTAGCTTAGTTCCAGAACTTGGCCCTAAGGTTGCCAAGAAATTAACAGAAATTGCTGGTCTCCAACAGGGCGAATATCAAGTGACAGACGATAGTGCCCTCTATCAGGAAGTGCAAAATATTTATGGTGCCATGACAGGAGTTATCGGTGCCATCGCCGGAATCTCACTCTTTGTTGGTGGTATCGGCGTTATGAATATCATGTTGGTATCGGTCACTGAGCGGACTCGTGAAATCGGACTTCGGAAAGCTTTGGGAGCAACACGCGGCAATATTTTAATGCAATTTCTGATTGAGTCTATGATTTTGACACTGATTGGTGGTTTGATTGGACTGGTTCTAGCTGCGGGACTTGCGTCTGTACTAGGCTCAGCCATGAGTCAAATGCTGGAAGGAACACCAGTAACGGTATCTCTACCAGTCAGCATCGTCAGCCTTCTCTTCTCAGCAACCATCGGTGTTCTCTTCGGAATCCTGCCCGCTAACAAGGCCTCAAACTGGATCAATTGAAGCACTGAGGTATGAATAATATAAAAAAGTCTGGGGAACCCAGACTTTTTGTGATATAAAAATCCTGCTGGGAATTCCAGCAGATTTGTTTTCTTAATATCGTATAAAAATACAGATTATTTCATCGTTGGGAAGAGCAGGACATCGCGAATGGTAGTCACATCGGTCAGCAACATAACCAGACGGTCGATACCGATTCCCTAGACCTCCAGTTGGTGGCATACCGTATTCCAGAGCTTCAACAAAGTCATAGTCGATGCCAGTTGCTTCGTCATCACCCAGTTCTTTGGCTTTTTGGCCTGTGCTTCAAAAACGAGATAGCTGATCGATTGGATCGTTCAACTCGGTGAAAGGCATTGGCATATTCTTTTGGTCATGATGAAAGAGCTCGAAAGCGGTCCGTGAAGCGTGGATCTTCTGGATTTTTCTTAGCCAGAGGTGACACTGCTACTAGGGTGACCGTAGACAAAGGTTGGCTGAATCAAGGTTTCTTCAACAAATTCTTCAAAGAAAGCATTGATAACATGGCCAACTTCGGTGAAGTGCTTCTCAAGCGGAACTTTCTTTTCCCTGAGCTAAGGCAGCAGCTTCTTCAAAGCTCATATCTTGCCAGAAATCAACGCCTGTAATTTCCTTGATAGCGTCAACCATGTGAACCCGTTTAAATGGTTCGTTGATCTTGATTTCAGTTCCTTGGTAGTTGACTGGTCCATCTCCATTTGACAGAGACAGCTGCATGTTGGATAATGCCTTCAGTCAAGTCCATGATGTCTTGGAAATCTGCATAGGCTTGGTAAACCTCGATGGAAGTGAACTCTGGATTGTGAGTTCTGTCCATTCCTTCGTTACGGAAGATACGGCCAATCTCATACACTCGCTCCATACCACCGACGATAAGACGTTTAAGGTGAAGCTCGGTTTGCAATCCGCAGTACCATGTCAATGTTTTGGGCATTGTGGTGGGTGATAAATGGACGAGCAGCACCGCCTAGCTTCGTTATGGAGAACAGGAGTTTCAACTTCAAGGAAAGCCTTGTCCATCCAAGTAACGACGGATTTCTGAGATGATTTTTGAACGAGTGACAAAAGCGTTCAAAGCTTTCGCGGTTTGGAAATCAAATCAAATAACGTTTACGGTAGATGGTTTCGACATCTGTCAGGCCGTGGAATTTTTCAGGCAGGGGACGCAGAGCCTTAGACAAATGAGTAAGGTGGGTCGCCTTGATAGAAAAGCTCACCCCATATCTGTCCGCATAATCTCACCTTCGATACCGAGAAATCCCTAAGTCCAGCCTTTTTGAAGATTTCATAGTTTTTCTTCACCAACAGCATCTTTACGCACATAAATCTGGATTTGGCCTTCACGGTCTTGGATGTAGGGCAAAAGCCAACTTTTCCCTTTTGCCGCTTGGTCATGAGACGGCCAGCGATAATAGCTGTTTCATTGAGTTCGTTTAATTCTTCTTTATCTTTATCGTTGTATTTTTTTCTTTTCAGTTGAGCAGAGTTAGCAGTTCGCTCGAAGCGTTTGCCAAAAGGGTCAATTCCTGCTCAGCCAGCGCAGCCATTTTTCACGGACGGATAATCTGCTGGTCGTTTAATTCCTCGATATGTTCAGTAGTCATGTTTTTCCTCCAAAAGTTTTCCTACCTATTTTATCACAAAAGATAGGGAAATTCATCTATATTTGGCTATAAAGTAAGAGCTAGAAATCCAGCCTTTAATTTTTCTGCCTTTTTCAACTAAATAATCCGTATTATTCCAAGTGATCAGCTCAAAATTCTCAAAGTCTTCTGTTTCAAGGATGGTGATACTGGCATTGGTCAGACCGCCATTCTTGCGCAGGAGGTGTGTCATAGCCCAGCATGGTTCGAATACTGGCAGTTAAGTTAGCACTCAGTGCCCGACAATGAGCACTTGTTCATAGTCCTTGTCTTTAAGGTCTTGATAAAGGAAATGGTTCGGTGGGTCTGTATGGTAAACCGACTCAGCGTCAAAAACGTATGATTAAATTGCGAGAGGTTGTGGCGGAAGGCAGTCATCTGGTGCGGATAGATGGCTTCTATGGTAGAGATTTTTGCGCCTTCCAGTTTTCCCAACTGCCATTCTCGCAGTTCAGGTACTGATACGATTTCAGTCGGAAACTGGCTTTCTTCTTGAATAATCTCAGCAGAGCGAATGGCGCGTGGGAGATCGCTGCTGTAAATCTTGTCAAATTGTGTCTGAGCCAGATGTTTTTCCTAAGGGTTTGCAGTTCTTCAACGGCGGTTGGCAGCAGTGGCGAATCACCGCTAGGCTCCTGAAAGCGACCTTCCTGATTCCATTCCGTTCTTCCGTGTCGGACAAAAGTATAATTTCATAGTGGTTGATTGTTTCTTTCTTATTAGGGTTTATTGAGAATATTAGGGTGCAGTATTGAAGAATTATGAGCTAGGATTTCTCCTTGAGGTCTGCAAAGTTAGCTTGAACAAAATCTGCCAAATCTTGAGCCTTGATTTCGATACTGCGGCCGACTTCGCCAGCAGACACGATGATGCTATCTCGCTCTAGAGCTGACTGGTCGATATAGATTGGAAAGTTGTGCTTTTGACGGATACCGACAGGATTATTGGCTCCGTGGATATAGCCCGTTGTCTTTTCCAAGTCTTTCTGGGGAATCATACTGACTTTTTTATTACCGGAAATCTTGGCCATTTTCTTTTCGGACAGATGTTCTGTGATTGGTAGGATACCGATTAGTGTGCCAGTCTTGTCTCCTGTCAAGGCCAAGGTTTTATATATCTGCGAACGGTCCAAGTCATTGGCTGGCTGTTCAGCTAAGGCATTTAGCTGCAGACCTCGATGTTCAATCTTAGCCTTGCTTAAAATTTGCTCGACCAGTGTTTTTTTGATTTTTGTTTTTTTAGCCATTAGTATATCTCTCTTCTAATTGTGACATCCAGAGTCCCAGCCAGGTTCCCAGACCGAAGAAAAAGGCTGCAAGAACAAGTGTCAATATAGAAACTCCATGATAGCTGATGCTTTCACTGTTTCCTGCTTGAGGCACTACAATGAGAAGTGTACTGGATAGGACAATGCCAATGATAAAGTGATAGACACGGGAGTAGTAGTTTTTCAAAATATGATCCATGAGCTTAGAGAAGAGAATCAGTGCCAAAGCTCCTCCGATTCCAATAGGAAGAAAGGTTCCCAGGAGATCCAGTTTGCGAAAGCCATTCAGCATAGGGGCATAGAGTCCTAAAATCAGGAGAAGGTTGGACGGACTGAGTCCGGGAATTAAAATGCCCAGTGCAATCAAAGCCCCTGCTAAGATGAAAGAGAGGAAGTTGGCTGGCAAGGTGCCGACCATCCCATTTAAGGAATAAAGAAAGATTCCTGAAAGGATGAGGCTGACCCAGAAAACGAGAATATCAACCCGATCACGCTCACTTTTAGCGACAGACTCTTTAATGAGGGCTGGGAACAGTCCAATAATAGCTCCAGCAAATCCCCAAAGGACAATCACTTTGTAGTTATCCAGCAGCAGATTGACAGGATAGGAGAAAGCGGCAATTCCTAAAAATCATTCCGATTCCAACTGGTATGAAATAGAGAACATTTTCGACGAAGTTTTCTTTTAAATGTGCTAAAAAAATGAATCAGGCGCTCGTAAATACCTAGGATAGCTGCTAAAACACCGCCTGAAACTCCCGGCAAAATAAAGCCAAGTGCAATGACCATTCCTTTGAAAATTCTATTCAACCAAGAAATCATTGTATTTTCCTTTTCTAATTTCATTTATCAAATCATTATATCATAAAATATAGGCTTTATTAAGAGGAAACGGCTGGAAATTTCCTATTTTGTGACAATAAAAAACGACAGCAGTCTTTGAGACTTGAGCTGTCGCTCTGAGCTATTGACTTTCTTTAGGAACTGTAAATAGCTTTTGATAAGTAGCTGTCTGGTCTTTCAAGGTTGACAGCTGGTTCAAATCAAGATAATGGGAGAAACCAGTCAGCTGACCTTGTGATGTGTACTGATGCAAGTCGTAATCTTGCTCTCGTATTTGGTGCGGCATTGTAGTAGCCGTCGTCATTACCATAAGTCGGAATCCAAATTGCTGTGAACTTATCGGTAGAGATGCTATGCTCCTCCATAAAATAAGTTCCAATATAGATACCAATATTTTTAACACCAAGTGACTCTAGCTTGGCTCGGAAAGCTTCAACTCCCGCATTCATGTCAGACATGGTCTTTTCTTCGACGTCTAGCCAATAATAGGTTGGATGGTACTTGGCAGAAACCTTGTAGAAACTTTCAGCTTTTTCCATTTCCTTTTTGCTATTGGCGGCTACATGAGCATAGACAGCAACAGGGATGTTACGCTTTTGAAATTCTTTGATATGTCTTTCATAAGACTTGTCCAGACCATTCAGATGGGTTGCTGCGTTTTCTTTTTTTGCTTGCGCTCCACTATGAACACGGACAATTACTCCTGAAACATTCTGTGCGAGTAAGTCGTAATTAATCTCACTTGGCAGCTGCCAGCCAGAAATGTCAATGATTGGTCTGGAAATAAACTCTTCATCCAGGACGAATCGTCAGATGTTTCCTCTTTTTGAGGAACTTGGAGTTTGTTTAGTTTGTGAAATTTTTGCCTGTGCTTGCTTTTCCTGAGAGTCAGTAATTTGCTTGCTTATCAAAATAAAAGTGATAAAAGAAGCAAAGAAAATTAGGATTGCAAGCGGTTTAATCCTCTTCCTCATACTGGTTTATTTTTAACTTAAAACAAATAAAAAGCAAAAATATCCCCTAGAATTGCTAGAAAATGAATAAAATGTAATATAATTGAAATATTATAATGCAAAAAAACAAGACATTTTGAAAGCTCAAAATGTCTTGTTTTTAAAAAAACTTAGCTAAGCTGTGGACAGTGAGTTGCCGTTGGATAAATCATTTTTGCTTTTTCTTACCTTTTATAATAGCTTTTGAATGAGGCTCTTCAATCTTTTTGGGGAGAAGTTTGCGGAAGAAACGTTTGACAACTCTTGCCATCTCGACTGACCAGAAAGCTTTGTGAAAGTTCCATTTTGATTTTTCTCCCTAACAGACCTCCCTTTTCTTTTTGAGCCAGTCAAGAGAGTGGAGCAGTTTGAGGACCGTTGACATCAATCTTAGCAAATCGAGGAAAGCTTTGTTCCGTAGTTAAGGTTGCAAAAAGCTGTTGATTTCTGCAGCGTCTCCAGCCTGCTATTGGCCAAACTGATTGCAGGGAAATCTAGAATTTCAAATCCGTCTTTCTGATAGCGCTCGTAGAGTTCCTGCAGTTCTTGGTACTGAGGAGTGAAGCCGCAGCCGGTCGCTGTATTGACAATCAGCAGAATCTTTTCTTTATAATCACTCATTTTTTGCAGACTTCCGTCTTGTTTTTGGATTTCGATATCATAAATGTTTGTCATGTTATCCTCCTCTATCTGACCTCTATCTTAACACTTTTTCATGCAAAAGATAGAAAGCAAGGCTATATTGTTCCAGTCTCTGCACTAATGCTTTTTTTTCAATCCAAAAGGTGGTATAATGAGAATTGAATTTTTAGAGTTTGATGGTGAAAATATGAAAATTGACAAGAAGCACTTGTTGAATTATTCCATCTTGATTCCTATTTGATTTTATCTGTTTTGGGATTGATTGTGGTCTATTCAACGACGAGTCCTACCTCGATTCAGGCCGGAGGAAATGGTTTTGGCATGGTCTTGAATCAGGGGATTTTTTGGGTAATAAGTCTCTTTATAATTGCGCTCCTATATAGAATCCGCTTGGGTTTCCTGAAAAAAGGAGGCATCCTGACTATAGTTATCTTTGCTGAGATTATCCTCTTGCTCTTATCTCGTTTTATAACAGGGACTATTAATGGTGCCCATGGTTGGCTCAAGCTTGGAGCTTTCAGTATTCAGCCTGCGGAGTATTTGAAGATTATTTTGGTCTGGTATCTAGCTTTTCGCTTCACTAAGAGGCAGGAGGAGATAAAGGTCTATGATTATCAAGCTCTGACTCACAACCATTGGTTTCCTAAAGCTTTTAACGACTGGCGGACCATGGTGGCTATTCTGATTGGGATTGTAGCGATTATGCCAGACCTTGGAAATGCGACTATTCTATTTTTGACCGTCGTAATAATGATAGCTGTCAGCGGGATTGGCTATCGATGGTTTTCTACGATGCTTGGGAGCCATTGTTAGTGTTTCCAGCTTGGTTCTGATGAGCATTTGGGTTGATTGGGGTTGAGCGCGTGGCCAAGATTCCAATCTTTTGGGTATGTGGCTAAGCGTTTCAGTGCTCTTCAATCCTTCAAACGATCTGTCTGGATCAGGCCACCAATTGGCTAATTCCTACTATGCTATGAGTAATGGCGGCTGGTTTGGTCTCAGCTTGGGTAACTCTATTGAGAAGCGCGGTTATCTGCCGGAAGCTCATACAGACTTTGTATTTTCTATCGTGATAGAAGAGTTTGGTTTTCTTTGGTGCTAGTCTGATTCTGGCCTTACTCTTTTCCTGATTTCTGAGAATTATCTTGGTAGGGATTCAGGGCCAAGAATCCATTTAACTCCATGATGGCTTTGGGAATTGGCGGTATGATACTCATGCAGACCTTCATCAATATCGGTGGAATCTCAGGTCTCATTCCTTCTACAGGAGTAACCTTCCCCTTCCTATCGCAAGGAGGGAACAGTCTTCTGGTCTTGTCAGTAGCCATCGCCTTGGTACTCAATATTGATGCCAACGAGCGCCGTGATGCCCTGTATGAGCAGATGGAAGCGGAGGCGCAAGACCAATCTGAGGAAGCTTAATCTCAGTTAGTGTGAACAGTTGTTGCAAAAATGAAAGGTGCTGATTATGTCATTTAACAAATTAGAAAGCTACAGCAATAAAGAAGTGATTCGAGAAGAAGTCGCCATTTTGACAGACTTGCTTGCCGACATTACTCGGAATCTTCTCAACCCTGAGACCTTTGAAAAAAATCTCCCTCATGGAAGAGTTGGCTGTCAACTCCAAGTATCATGAGCTAAAAGCGATTGTAGAAGAACTGACGACGGATGAAATGGTTTATATTTCTCGTTATTTCTCTATTTTGCCGCTTTTGATTAATATCTCAGAAGATGTTGACTTAGCTTATGAAATCAACCATCAGAACAATATCAATCAAGATTATCTTGGGAAACTGTCAACAACTATTGACTTGATTTCAACGCGGGAAAATGCTCAGGAGATTCTGGAAAATCTGAATGTTGTGCCAGTACTGACAGCTCACCCGACCCAGGTCCAGCGCAAGACTATTCTGGACTTAACCAATCATATTCATAGTTTACTGCGTCAGCATCGTGATGTTAAAGGCTGGCCTGGTCAAATGAGAAGAAGTGGCTAGGAAATCTCCGCCGTTATATTGAGCTCATGATGCAGACAGATATGATCCGTGAGAAGAAGCTGAAAGTGACCAATGAGATTACCAATGTCATGGAGTACTACAACAGCTCTTTCCTACAAGCGATCACTAACTTTATGGTCGAATACAGACGCTTGGCGGAAGAGCGGGGCATCAAGCTGGATAATCCTAAGCCTATTACCATGGGAATGTGGATTGGTGGAGACCGAGATGGCAATCCTTTTTGTAACAGCAGAAACCCTCAAACTATCAGCTACCCTCCAGGTGAGTCATCCTCAAACTATTACATTGACAAGGTTTATACACTCTATCGCACCTTCTCGCTCTCGACCAATCTCTCAGAAACAAGTCAGGCAGTAGCAGAAATGGCAGCACTGTCTACTGACAAGTCTGTTTATCGGGAAAATGAGCCTTACCGCCGAGCTTTCCACTATATCCAGTCCAAGCTGATTCAAACCTTACTTTATCTAAAAGAAGGCAACTTTTCAAGTGACGGTCAGCGATTGACTGACCGAGCTGAGGAAAAATTGTCTGCGAAGGCCAATCTTTCTGTCAGCAATAAAGGAAGAGAAATCATTCCTAACTATATCCAGTCTCGTATCAGCGAGACCCTGACAGAGCTGAAGAAAGAAGAGACACCTTCTTACAAAACAGCTCAGGAATTCAAGGAAGACTTGCAGGTCATTTATGATTCTCTTATCGAACATCATGGCGAAGCCTTGGTAAATGGGGACTTGACTGAACTTCTCCAAGCGGTTGATGTTTTTGGCTTCTTCTTGGCCAGCATTGATATGCGGCAGGATTCCAACGTTCATGAGGGACCGTGTGGCTGAGCTCTTGGCTTCAGCTAATATTGTTCAAGATTATAGTAGTCTGTCTGAGGAAGAGAAGTGCCAAGTACTGCTCAAGCAGCTGCTTGAAGATCCTCGTATCCTATCAGCTACTCACGAGCCTAAGTCTGAACTCCTGCAAAAAGAACTGGAGATTTTCAAAACAGCCCGTCAGCTAAAAGATGCCATTGGTGAGGAAGTGATTAAGCAAAATATTATTTCTCACTCGACCAGTGTATCAGATTTACTTGAGTTGGCTATTATGCTTAAGGAAGTAGGGGCTGATTGATGAAAAATAGGGGCTCGTGTCCAGATTGTTCCGCTCTTTGAAACCATTGAGGATTTGGACAATTCCTGCGATACTATGGAAATACCTGTCTCTGCCAATTGCGCAGAAGTGGATTGCCTCTAAGGATAATTACCAGGAAATTATGCTGGGCTATTCAGACAGTAATAAGGACGGTGGTTACCTATCTTCTTGCTGGACTCTCTACAAGGCTCAGCAGCAGCTGACAGCTATTGGTGACAAGTTTGGCGTAAAAATCACCTTCTTCCATGGCCGGGGGAGGTACAGTGGGACGGTGGCGGCCCAACCTATGAAGCTATTACTTCTCAGCCACTCCGCAGTATCATGACCGGATCCGTCTGACTGAGCAAGGGAAGTCATTGGTAATAAATATGGAAACAAAGGACGCAGCCTACTATAACTTGGAAATGCTGGTGTCTGCTGCCATTAACCGCATGGTAACTCATAAGAAGAGCGATAGCCATACTTCTGATAAATATGAGCGAATCATGGACCAAGTAGTCAATCGCAGTTATCAGATTTACCGTGATTTGGTCTTTGGTGACGAGCGTTTTTACGATTATTTCTTTGAATCCAGCCCGATCAAGGCTATCTCTAGCTTTAATATCGGTTCTCGTCCAGCTGCCCGTAAAACCATCACTGAAATCGGTGGTCTCAGAGCTATTCCATGGGTCTTCTCATGGTCTCAAAGTCGGGTTATGTTCCCAGGTTGGTATGGTGTTGGTTCAAGTTTCAAGGAATTCATTGATGAAGACCCAGAAAACAATCTAGCCTTCCTGCAATTTATGTATAAGAGATGGCCTTTCTTCAAGTCACTCTTATCAAATGTAGACATGGTTCTGTCTAAGTCAAATATGAATATCGCTTTTGAGTATGCGCAGCTTTGTGAAGATCAGAATGTGCGAGATATTTTCAATATTATCTTGGATGAGTGGCAGCTGACTAAGGATGTCATTCTAGAGATTGAAGGGCACGATGAGCTCTTAGCAGAAAACACTTATCTGAGGGATAGCTTGCACTACCGCATGCCTTACTTTAATGTTTTGAATTATATTCAACTAGAACTAATCAAGCGTCAGCGAAACGGCCAGCTCACACCATGATCAAGAAAACTGATTCACATCACCATCAACGGTATTGCGACTGGTCTGCGAAACTCTGGCTAATACAAAGAGAAAATCGGAATTGTTCCGGTTTTTTCTATTTTTGTAACCAAAGGGCTACTTAATTCGTTATACTAGTGAAGGAGGGGGTGAGCTTATCAAACTAGATGAATATGAAACAATCTTGATAGGCTTTGCTCGCGAGATTGTCTCCTATCTGCAGAAGTCAGGGGCTTCTAAAGTGGAAGCAGAAGATGTAGTTCAGGACGTTTTTGTCAAGATGTTGGAAACAGAAGTTATTATTCCGGCGGAAAAGATGCGAGCTTGGATGTATCGAGTTTCCATCCGGCGCTATATCGACAGATATAGGAGAGATAAGCATTATTTGGAGATTTTGCGAAAAGAATTTTTTGGAAAAGATCTTGTCAATCCCTTTGAAAATGAAGATTATGAGCTGCTAAGAAGTATGATAGAAGCTCTGCCGCTCAAGGAAGCCACGCTTTTAGAACTCTATTATTTTCAAGATTTCACGGTCAAGGAGATTGCCCAAATTATGTCTTACTCAGTGAGCAAGGTCAAGATTCAGCTGATGCGCAGTCGTGCTAAAACTCCGAAAAGGAGCTGGAAAAAGAAAGGATATCGAAATGGAAACATTTAAAATTATTGCAAAGAAAAGTAGGAGAAAGAGACTCTGGAAGACAGTCGTCATTAGTTCCTTTGTATCTTTAGTTCTCTTAGGTCTTCTAGGAAAGGGGCTGGCAGAATTAGCCTCTGGTAACGGACGAGACTTTGCAGAAACAGTATGAAGTTATGTCCGAAATCGCCTATCCTAATGTTGACTATGACAGTCTATACTACAATCCAACCTCTTATCTTTCGGGAACATTACGTTCTGATCGTTTTCAAAGACCTTGATGGAGTGATGGTGGATTATCCAGCCTATGAGGGGAACTATTCACTAACAGGTTCTTATAAAAATCCGACGTCAGGAGGCGACTTATTCCTCTACCTCAGGGACCTATACGCGAGAGCTTCGTCAGAAATATCCGGTCTTTATAATGTCAATGCCAAACAGACGAAAGTCTTCAGATCCAGCACCTCAGGAACTTGCTATCTGTCAAAGAAATGCCGAATCAATTGGTGGAAATAGCTCTGACTTTTGATAAACCTTACACTTATAAGGAAAATCCAGCAGATGATACCGAGCAACCTCAAAGATTAACTGGTACTGGATTGGCAGTCAGTCAGAAGATGGTGAAAAATGGTATGGCATTGCGCACCGATCCTCAGACTGACCTATGGAGCTAACTAGTACGCTGCTTAATCCCTATCCGTCGGACGGCAAAAAAAGAGGCGAAAGAGGCTAAGGAGAGCAACAGACTTTCTTAGACTATTTGAAAAAGGCCGATAAAAACCTTTTTCCCAACTGTCAACAAGTACAACATGTACAATGATGTTGAGTCCTATCTCAAGAAATTTGGTCGGTTAGATATTCGCGAGGAAAAGAATCGAGATCAATTGACGTTTTCAGGTGTCATCCTTACTGGAAAATCCGAAAATTTCAGCCCAACTAGAAGGTAAAAGAATGGAACCATGCTTCTAGTATTGGAGCTCTATTCAAAATCAACCTTACTACAAAATTAGACAAGGAATAATTCACAAAAAAATGCTAAAAGACTTGCATTTTCATTTAAATTTGATAAAATAGTAAGGAAAGTTAGACTGTATTGCCTACTGTCTATCTATAAAAATATATTTTTATTGGAGGCTTTTTACTCAAATGGCAAAAGAAAAAAATACGATCGTAGTAAACCACACGTTAACATTGGTACCATTGGACACGTTGACCACGGTAAAACTACTTTGACTGCAGCTATCACAACTGTATTGGCACGTCGCTTGCCTTCAGCAGTTAACCAACCTAAAGACTATGCGTCTATCGATGCTGCTCCAGAAGAACGCGAACGCGGAATCACTATCAACACTGCGCACGTTGAGTATGAAACTGCTAAGCGTCACTACGCTCACATCGACGCTCCAGGACACGCGGACTACGTTAAAAACATGATCACTGGTGCCGCTCAAATGGACGGAGCTATCCTTGTAGTAGCTTCAACTGACGGACCAATGCCACAAACTCGTGAGCACATCTTGCTTTCACGTCAGGTTGGTGTTAAACACTTGATCGTCTTCATGAACAAAGTTGACTTGGTTGACGATGAAGAATTGCTTGAATTGGTTGAAATGGAAATCCGTGACCTCTTGTCAGAATACGACTTCCCAGGTGACGATCTTCCAGTTATCCAAGGTTCAGCTCTTAAAAGCTCTTGAAGGTGACTCTAAATATGAAGACATCATCATGGAATTGATGGACACTGTTGATGAGTACATCCCAGAACCAGAACGCGATACTGACAAGCCATTGCTTCTTCCAGTCGAAGACGTATTCTCAATCACTGGTCGTGGTACAGTTGCTTCAGGACGTATCGACCGTGGTATCGTTAAAGTCAATGATGAAATCGAAATCGTTGGTATCAAAGAAGAAATCCAAAAAAAGCAGTTGTTACTGGTGTTGAAATGTTCCGTAAACAGCTTGACGAAGGTCTTGCAGGGGACAACGTAGGTGTGCTTCTCCGTGGTATCCAACGTGATGAAATCGAACGTGGACAAGTTATCGCTAAACCAGGTTCAATCAACCCACACACTAAATTCAAGGGTGAAGTTTATATCCTTACTAAAGAAGAAGGCGGACGTCACACTCCATTCTTCAACAACTACCGTCCACAGTTCTACTTCCGTACAACTGACGTTACAGGTTCAATCGAACTTCCAGCAGGTACTGAAATGGTAATGCCTGGTGATAACGTAACAATCGACGTTGAGTTGATCCACCCAATCGCCGTTGAACAAGGTACTACTTTCTCTATCCGTGAAGGTGGACGTACCGTTGGTTCAGGTATGGTTACAGAAATCGAAGCTTAATTCGATTCCGTTCCCAGATAACAATTAAAGTCAGACACTAAACCCCGTGAAAACGGGGTTTTTTAGTATGTAGAATAATAAAAGGTAGTTGGTAATCTCCAGAATAGATAGCTTGATTTTGCAGAAGCATATTGAAGATGATTTAAGAGGCGGGAAGGCAAGAAGTATAGATATAAGCTTGATAGAAGTTTTCCCCTTTTTAATTAGGTTGGGGAAGAAAGTATCATTTAAAAGAGAGATTCTTTCAGGAAGGATTTTCACTTTTCACTGAAAGTATAGTATAATAAGAAATAGAATACATTTGGAGAAGAAAAATGCCCTCAAAATCAGGATCATCACCTTATGCTAAAAATAATGACGGTAATAAAGAAATAGAAAAAATAATCTCAAAAGAAGGACTGAAAAATAACTATATATGGAACATGTTGGGGACAGTCTCATCTTCATTGATATCAGTCGTCTTGCTTCTACTAGCTTCTAGATTTCTAGATTCAAGAGATTCTGATATTTTTAGTATTGCCTATGCTCTTGGTCAGCAGTTTTTTGTTCTAGGTTATTTTCAAGTTAGAAATCTGCAATCTACGGATGTAAAAGAAAGATACCAATTTGCTTCTTATCATAACACGAGACTTTTTACGGTCTTTTTGATGATTTTTACATCGTTTATCTATACTCTATGGCAAGGGTATGATATTTACAAATCTAGTATTATTTTATTGCTTGTTCTTTATCGGGCTATAGATGCATATTCAGATGTTTTTCAAGGATTATTTCAGCAAAAAAATAGATCAGACTTAGCTGGAAAGGTGCAATTCTATAGGAGCTGGATTTGCATGTTAATATTTGCGATAGTCCTGTTGCTTACAAAATCATTGATGGTAGCTAGTATTGTTATTTGCTGTGCGAATTTTATTCTGACCTTCCCCTTAGATTTCAGAAACTGTAGATTATATTTTTCTCAGGAAAAGTTTTCTCCTAAACTCCATGATGACAGAAAAAATGTGTATTCTATTTTGAAAAATAGTTTCCCTTTGTTTTTAAATGGATTTTTGCTAACGTATATCTATAACGAGCCCAAAAATTGATATTGACTACCTTTTGACAAATGGCTATTTTTCCATCTGGGGATTCAAAGAGATTTTAATGTTCTATTCATGCCTGTCTTTGTTCTATCCCTTTTATTCTTTGTCCTGAGACCGTTGACTACACAGCTTTCCATTTATTGGAATGAAAAGAAATTTACACTATTTTTCAAACAGGTCAATACTCTAAATCTAGTAATGACTGTTTTAGGACTCGTTATTGTTATTTTGGGTTATCTGATTGGTACAGAAGTTCTTAGTGCTGTCTATGGTATCCAATTACAGGAGTATAAACTTCCTTTCACAATATTACTTATAGGCGGTATTTTGAATGTTTTTGCTCTAGTGGTTGATATCATTATGACCATCTTTAGAAAACAGCATTATCTGATGATAGCCTATTTATTGACATTTGCTGTTTCAAAATTTATTACTTTACCATTTATTCGCGATCAAAAATTGCTGGGAGCTGCTAATTCCTTTTTAATCTCCATGTGCGTCTTTTATGCAACAAGTCTGATTATTTATGGCGTTGCTAAAAATCAGGAAAAAAGAAAGAAGTAGAATTCTATGAATATCTTATTTACATTAAATGATGCGTTTGTACCTCAAGTTGCAACCTGTATGTGTTCTATATTTGAGAATAATAAATCTGCAGAGAATATTACAGTATATTTAATTGGCGAGAGGATAAACCAAGAGAATCAAGACAAATTAAAAGGATTCGCTAAAAGTTACGATAGAAAAGTTTGTATTATTTCTATAAATAATATCGCAGACTATATTGACTTTGATTTTGATACAAACGGTTGGTCTTCAATTATTTTGGCACGTCTTTTTTTAGACAAACTTCTTCCACAAGAAGTTGATAGGATCTTATATCTCGATGGAGATACACTAGTTCTAGAAGATATAGGTTCACTTTTTTATAGCGACTTGGGAGATAAGGTAATAGGTATGTGTCCCGAACCAACTGTGGATAAGTCAAGAAAGGAATTTCTAGCTTTGAAAGAGCACCCCTATCATAATTCGGGTGTCCTATTGATTGATCTAAAAAAATGGCGTAAGGGAAGAGATTGGTAAAAAGGTTATAGAATTTTACCAATTTCACGAAGGAAAGCTATTCGCACCAGACCAAGATGCCTTAAATGGAGCCTTGAAAGAGCAAATTTTTACTTTGCCAATTTCCTTTAATTATTTTAATATTTATGATGTTTATCCTTATAAAACGTTGAGTGAATTAAGTAAGCCAACTAAGTTTATATCACAGGAAGATTTTAATCATTTTCGGAAAGCACCTACAATTATTCACTATCTTGGTGAAGAGAGACCTTGGCGGAAGGGGAATACACATAGATTTAAAAAGGAGTATCTCCATTATCTCCACAAAACTCCATGGAAGGATACACCAATGGAAGAAGGTTGGCAGCTGTATTTTGTTTGTTTTAGAATCTTTAATATTGTTATGAAGCCTTTTCCAATGCTAAGATATAAGATTATCAATTCCCTAATCCCGAGCTTTATGAAATATAGAAAAAAACAGTTACAGAAAAACAAAAAATAATGTGATGACATGTTATAGAAAGAATAGATTAAATTAATGAAAGTTTTAATGATAATTCCTGCTTATAATGAGGAAGAAAGTATTTTAAATACGGTTATGAGCATTGTAGAATATCGGAAGAAAGTTGATTTTGACTTAGACTACGTAGTTATCAATGATGGGTCAGTTGATAGAACCAAGGATATTTTGGACAGCCATCATCTGAATGCTATTCATTTGGTTATGAATTTAGGGATTGGCGGAGCTGTTCAGACGGGTTATAAGTATGCTCTTGAGAAGGATTATGATGTGGCCGTACAGTTTGATGGAGATGGTCAGCATGATATTGAGTCGCTGGATGCTTTGCTGGAGCCTATTCGCCGTCAGCAGGCGGATTTGGTTGTTGGTTCTCGTTTTATCGGTGACAAGTCTTCGGAGTTTCAGACGACTTTTATGCGGCGTTTTGGCATTACCATTATTTCAGCTTTTATTAAATTAACAACAGGCAAAAGGATTCTGGATACCACATCGGGCTATCGATTGGCTAATCGAGACATTATTAGACAATTCGCTGCGCGCTATCCTATCAAGTATCCTGAGCCAGAATCAATCGTCCATATCTTGAAGCGGAAATATAAAGTGCTGGAAGCACCAGCCAATATGTTTGAACGTGCAGGAGGAGTCTCTTCGATCACTCCGATTAAGTCCATTCGTTATATGATTGAAGTTTGCTCTTCGATCTTGATTGCTGCTTTTATGAAAGAGAGTGAATAATGTCCATTTTGTCTATTGTTATGCTAGTGGCTTCAGTCCTATTCCTGTATTTTGTCTTTCGGAATATCAATCAAAACAATATTTTGTTTGAGCAAGCCTTTATGTGGATTATTATTGGCTTTGTACTGATTGTTATTTCTGTTTTTGATTGGATTCCCGTTTCGATTGCCAAATTGTTAGGCTTTGAGTTGACCTCAAATTTTGTCATGTCCGTGGCTATCTTTTTCCTGCTGGTTATTGTTTTTTTACATACTATTTCCATTTCCAAACAAAAGGAGCAAATCAAGCAGTTGGTGCAAGAACTGTCCATCATGAAGCAAAGAATGTCCAAGTTAGAGAGTGAAAAAGATGAAAAATAACCATACCTGGGTGATTTGCGCCTATGGCGAAAGCGAATTTTTAGAAGCTTGTATCTTGTCTTTGCAGGCTCAAACCTTGCAATCAAAGATTATCTGCTATAGCTCAACACCGTTGGGTTCAATTAAGCAGCTGTGCCAGAAGTACGGTATTCCTTTTTACACGAAAGAAGGCGGTGGTATCGGTAAGGACTGGAATAATGCCCTTACCTTTGTTGAGACTTCTTATGCTACCATTGCTCATCAGGATGACTACTATGAGCCAACTTATTTAGAAGCAGTGATGCAGAAGATAGAGCAGTCTAAGGATATTCTCATTGCCTATACAGACTACTTTGAAGAGAAAAATGGAGTCAAAATTCCGGCTAATACCAATCTGAAAATCAAGACTCTCATGCTTAAAACCTTAAATCTGATGCCATCCAGTCGTTTTTGGAGAAATCGGGTTCTAGCTTTTGGCAATCCCATTTCCTGTCCGGCGGTGACATACAATTTAGAGGCATTAAGGGATTTTCGATTTGATGAGGAAATGCGCGTGAGTCTGGATTGGTACGCTTGGTACAAGATTAGCGCCTATAAGGGTCGCTTTGCTTATATTTCTGAGAAGCTTATGTGCCACCGGATTCATGGAGAGTCGGAAACAACCAAGACCATTTCAGATAATACTCGAACCAAAGAGGACTTGTTTATGTATCAGCTTTTCTGGCCAAAGTGGGTGGCTAATCTGATAAATAAAGCATACATGAAGAGTCAAGATGCTAACTCAAACTAATAGAGTTATTTACAAGGAAAGTATATGAAAGATTTAATATCTGTTGTTGTAACTTGTTACAACCATCAAGATTACATTGAACAGTGTTTGCGCAGTATTTTTGCTCAGACCTATCGAAATATTGAGTTACTGGTATTGGATGATGGCTCCTCTGACCATTCTGCTGAAATCATAGAGTCTGTCTTGGTGGATTCCCCTTTTCCGACGCGGTTTGAAAGCCATGAAAACATGGGGGTTGTCAAGACAAGAAACAAGGCTTTGCAGCAAATTCAAGGCACTTATTTTATTTTTGTGGATAGTGACGATTTTCTGGATTCAGACTATATTGAGAGCTTCTACACAACCATGGTGCAAGAGGAAGCAGATATTGTCTATGGGGATTTGTATGATCCTGATAAAAAGGAGTTTTACCTTAAATCACGGCCATTTGACAAGCTAGCTTTCTTAACAGAGAATTATATTTCCAACTGTTCCCTCATTCGTCGTTCGGTTGCTGATGGTATTTATTATGATGAAGCGCTGAATCGTGAAAAACTGGAGGACTATGATTTCCTTTTAAACTTAATTATCAATCAAGGAGCGAGACCAGTTTATGATTCAAAAACAAAGCTGAATTACCGGGTCTTTGATAAGGAATCAATCTCTAAACGGGATTCTACGAGATATCATTACGAAATGTATCTGAAAATTCTGCGTAAGTATGTAAAACAGATACCAGATGAAATATATCAAGCTCTGGGCAAAAACATATTCACACTGGAAGGTCGTTTGGATGAACTGATTCAGCATATGGATAAAGTGAACGACTATGTTCTTGAACTGCAGGAGGATCAGCGGCAGTTACATAAAAATCTAGACTCCTTGAAATCCAGACTGAGAACGATAAAGGAACAGCGGGATGATGCTATTCAGGAGCAGTTTCGTATTCGACGCTCTATTTCCTATCGCCTGGGGAATGGTGTGATTACGCCATTGAAACGTCTGGCTCGATTAGTCAAAAATCCTCGCAGTATCAAAGCTGTTTTAAGTCGGATTAAGCAACAGCTGGTTCGTTTGAAACGCCAAGTTAAGTCTCCTAAGGTTTATTATTATCAATGGCTGCGGAACTCTCAAAGGGAAAAAGCTCTTGCTTCAGTTTCAAGCGGCGAAAAAGTCTTAGTCTATGTCATTTTTGAATCCGAGCCACGCTTACAGCAGTACAAACTTATCTTTTTAGAAAAGTTAGCAGCGTTGGCTGATAAGACTCTCATCGTCGTTAATGGTGGACTGGCTGCAGAGGATTTAGAAACTATAGAGCAGTATGGGCAAGTCTTGGTGCGGGATAATAGTGGTTATGATACGGCAGCTTTTCGTGAAGGCATTCTTTCCTTAGGAAAGGAAAAGCTGCAACATTGTTCTCAGCTGATGCTCGTCAATGACACCAATATCGGACCTATGAGTGATTTGGCGGCTGTCTTTCAAACTATGGCAGGCAGAAATCTTGACTTTTGGGGAATTTCCTATGGTGAGACCCAGGAAGATATCACTGGATTTAACCGCTATGGTTACATTCCCAATCATCTACAGTCTTATTTTTTGGTGATTGAGCCTTTGCTGCTTCAGTCCGAAGAATTCTACGACTATTGGCAAGTGCTGACTGATACGGATTCAAGGGAAGAAGCAATCGGAAAGCATGAAACGACTTTTACCAAGTACTTTGCTGACTTGGGCTATCGTTACGATGCCTTGGTTCACGAAAATCAGGATTCTGCTATGTATATTCATCCATTAAGGATGTTAAAGGCGGGCAGTCCTCTGATTAAGTATACTTCTTTGAAGAATTATGATGATCAGCAGTTTTTATGGCAGGGTCTGGAAAGAGAGTCAGAGGTTCCTGATGTATTGGACTATGTTCAGGAGAAGACAGACTACCCAGTAGAAATTCTTGAGAACATTGTTCAAAAATTCAAAGATGTGCCTCGTGATCAATATATCCTCATCATTGACGGTGTAGAGAATATCATTCCGCAGTGTACGCGCTACCGTGTACTCAATAAGGCAGAGCAGCTTAGAAAGAATGGCTTTGCAGTAAAAGCGGTCAATGCGTCTGAGTTTAGTCTGACTCAAGCCCAGTATGCCAGCCACATCATTATCTACCGCGCTCCTTGGTCCGCTCAACTCCAGCTTTTATGTGATTTGGCTCGGGAGGAGCATAAGCCAGTTTATTTTGATATTGATGATTTGGTCTTTGATACCCTTTATACCGACCAGCTAAGCTATACTCAAGGCTTGTCTGAGAAGGAAAAGGGCAATTACGATGCTGGTGTCAAGAATTACGGGAAAATGTTGGCGGCTTGTGATGGGGCGATTACCTCTACGAATCAGCTAAAAGAGGAATTGTTCAAATACAAGGATACAGTTCTGCTGAATCGTAATCTGGCGTCCAGCGAATTGATTGCGGTTAGCTCGCAGTTCTTGAAGGAAGACTTTGGTGTAGACGACAGAATCAAAATCGGTTATTTCTCTGGCTCCATCAGCCACAATGAGAATTTTGAGCTCATCAAGCCAGCTATCAAAGAAGTGCTGGACAACTACCCAACCGTGGAGCTTCATATTGTAGGGCACTTAGATATCCCGCAGGATATGAAACAATATTCGCGGCGTATTATCGTCCATGAGTATGTGGACTGGAAGGCCTTGCCTCAGTTGATTAGTCAGGTTGATATTAATCTAGCTCCGTTGGTTGACTCAGTCTTTAATCGGGCCAAGTCAGAAATCAAGTGGATAGAAGCAGCTCTAGTAAAGGTACCAACGATTGCCAGTCATATCGGGGCCTTTGCGGACATGGTGATTGACGGTCAGACGGGACTTTTGGCTAAAGATAGTGAATGGAAAGAAAAGCTAGAAAGCCTGATTCTTTCTGCGGATTTACGTAGAGAACTGGCGGAGAATGCCTACGCTTTTGTATTAGAAAATTGCAGTTTAGATAAAAAAGATGAAATGGTGACTTATTTTGAAAAGAAATAAAAGAAGTCAAAGTCGAGAATATTTTCTTGTTACTGGCAAGTGTATTTGTCTTGACTTTTATGATTGCACAGCCGATTAATCGGGTGCCTGATGAGACCAATCATGCTCGTATGACATGGGAAATCTTCCATAAACCGACCAATCGAACATATAAATGGATGGACAAAATCCCATCTACTCCGAATGTTTCGCCGGCAGAGTACAAGCAGCTGTTCTCAGAGAAGATAGATTTGGCGCAAGAAGAGTTTGCCTTTGGCTTTAATCTCAAGGCTGTCTCTTTCCTGCCTCAGCTGCTAGGTATGACCTTAGGAAGCTTGCTTTATCCGTCAGTAGGCTTCATCGTGATGATGGGGCGGTTCTTTAATGCCTTAGCATACATCATCGGGGTTTATCTGCTGATTAAATATTTCAAATATGGCAAAAAAGCTCTACTTTTCCTATCTCTTTTGCCTATTATGGTCCAGCAGGCAGCTTCTCTCTCTTATGATGTGATGAGCTATCTGGAGATTATGCTGGCGGTTGGCTTTTTGACCAATATTGCCTACCATAAGAAGTTCACTAATAGAAATGTACTGGAGCTTTTGGTGATTTCTATAGGACTCTTTGTCACCAAACCGAATAATGTCCTTTTATTAGGCTTGCTGCCTTTTGTTGACTTTGAGTTTGAAGGATTCCTTGCGGTTCTGAACAAGCCTTTTCTTGCAACCAAAGCTTTTGTAGCTCGTTATCGCCCTATCTTCTATGTACTTGGCTTTTCAGCTTTCTTTCTTGCCTTGCATCTGGCATTTCGCAATCAGGGAGGGCTATTGCACTATGGCCAAGTCTTGCTGAATACGCTCTTTAAGCAAAGTGTTAATGGCGACTTGAATACAATTTTGACAATCGGTATGTTTGGCTTTTTGGGGAATTTTACTATCCAGCTGCCGCTTTGGTTGATTTTTATCGATGTGGTAGTCTTGGCGCTTATCTTCTTGCAATCGCAGAAAGATTTTATGACCAAGGGTTATACAGTCATGTCGCGTTATCTGTTTCTGGTTCAAGTGATTGCTGTTGTGTCAATTATGTATCTGCAGTGGACGCCCATTGTCCTCGGTAAAGGTGCTATGATATCAGTTGGTGCTCAGGGACGTTATTTTACACCCTTCCTGATTTTACTGCTACCAACTGTTGCTAATCTAGGAACCTTGGACATTAAAGACAGAGTGGTGAATCGAATGATGGTTGGGACTCTGGTAGCTAACTTCTTGGTTTCCCTCTACTTGATGGTGCCCTTTTATTGGAATGTATTAGGATAAGCTATGAAAAAAAAAGATATTATTCATTTCGCCGACTGGAACGCTGGATAATGGAGCTGAAATCTCTATTGTCAATTTGATGGAATACCTGGTAGAGACGGGCCATCAGGTTATCAATGCGATTCCGGATTATCATGTAGCCGTTCAGCAGGACTATATCTCCAGCCTGGCGGCCTTGGGTATTGAGACTGTAGCCTTGCCGTCAGTTAAATGGTGGTGGGAGGACTCGCCTGGTGGCCTGCCAGGTAGTCCTGAGTCTAGAGCTCGGTCTTATCAGGATAATACCTCAGCGCTCAGAAAGATACTAACGGAGCGAAAGATTGATTTGGTTATTACCAATACGGTCAATATGTTTCAAGGAGCAGTGGCAGCGGCCTGCGAGGATGTTCCGCATTTCTGGCTGATTCATGAATTTCCTGACGGAGAGTTTGGCTACTATAAGGAAAAGCTAGATTTTATCAGTGATTATTCGCAGGAAATATTTGCAGTTAGAGGAGCCTTGCAGAGACAGCTGCAGAATCTGCTGCCAGACAGAAAAGTCTTGTCTTTTGCCCCTTTTACGAAAATTTATCCTACTGATACAGGAGAAAGGGATGGAGTCGAAAGGCGTATCGTGTCAGTTGGACGTTTGACAGAGCGGAAAAATCAATTAGAATTGATAAAGGCCTATAACCAGCTATCTCAGCCAAAACCGGCCTTAGTTTTTATCGGTGCCTGGGATGAGGAGTACAAAAAAAGATGCGATACTTATATCTCTGAACACCAGATAAAAAATATTAGCTTCCTGGGACACAAGGACAATCCTTGGGCAGAGGTGACGGCAGCAGACCTAGCGGTATTTCCGTCTGCGATGGAAACCTTTGGTTTAGTCTATATTGAAGCGATTATGAATGGCCTTCCGACCATTTTGTCAGACAATCCTGGTCACCTATCCGCCTATGAAATCTTTGAAGAAGGTCAGCTCTATTCATCTGGTAATATCGAGGAGTTGGCTGATAAGATAAACCTTGCCTTGGCAAACTTTGAGGGATTAAAAGACCAGTCGGTGGCCAATCTTGGCAAAATCCAAGAGCGCTACACAGTTCAGAGTGTTTACCAGACCTTATTGGATAAGATTGAAAACACTGAGATGTACAAGGCTAACTCCTTGCGCCATGTCAAGTGCTTATTGGATACAAATTTACCTTCTCAACAAGCCAGCTCTTTCTTACGCAAAGTGAAAAATAAGCTGCTTTCTGGTAGAAGAGGTTAAAGAAAGAAAAGGACAAGTGCAGCCGTGGCTCTACCTGTCCTTTTTGTATTATACAAACACACTAGAAAGTGGTATAATAGAATGGATTGTAAAATCTTGAATTGAGGGAAATCATGAAACATGTCTTCATTATCGGGAGTCGGGGACTTCCTGCCAAATATGGAGGGTTTGAAACCTTTGTCGAGAAATTGACAGAGCATCAAATCTCTTCTCAAATCCAATATCATGTGGCTTGCTTATCAGATGATGAAGCTTTTCATCATTTTGACTACAAGGGAGTCGACTGCTTTACAGTCAAGCCACCTAAGCTTGGCCCAGCCCGCGTAATTGCCTATGATATGATGGCTGTCTCCTACGCCCTCAAGTTTGCTAAGAAAGAGCAGATTGAGCAGCCTATTTTTTACATTCTTGGAAATACGATTGGTGCTTTTATCTTTCCTTTTGCTCGTCGTATCCATCAGGCAGGCGGTAAATTCTTTATCAATCCTGACGGGTTGGAGTGGAAGCGGGCCAAATGGTCTAAGCCAGTCCAAGCCTATCTCAAGTATTCTGAAAAGGTCATGACCAAGCATGCAGACTTGGTTATTGCGGACAATCAAGGTATCGAAAGCTATATTCAAAAAGCTTATCCTTGGTCTAAAACGACCTGTATCGCTTATGGAACCGACCTTTATCTGTCCAATCTGACGGAAAACGAAGGCAAGGTCAGAGTCTTCTTTGAAAAGTGGGCCAGTAAGGAAAAAGACTATTACCTCATTGTCGGACGCTTCGTTCCGGAAAACAACTATGAAACCATCATTCAAGAATTTATGAAATCCAAGACCCAACGTGATTTGCTGATTATCTGCAATCATGAGGGCAATCCCTATTTTGAAGAGCTTAAGAAGAAAACAGGCTTTGACCGTGATTCTCGCATTAAGTTTGTCGGTACGGTCTACGATCAGAATCTGCTCAAATATATCCGTAATCATGCTTTTGCATACATACATGGCCATGAGGTTGGCGGGACCAATCCGGGACTCTTGGAAGCACTGGCTCAGACAGATGCCAATCTGGTGCTGGATGTGGACTTTAACCGTAAGGTAGCAAAAGAAACGGCTCTCTACTGGCAAAAAGAACCCGGCCAGCTGACTCAACTGATTGACCGAGTAGATGCTCAAACAGAGTTTACGGAGCTAGGTCAAGCCGCCAAAGAAAATATGAAAGAAAACTACACCTGGGAAAAAATTGTGGGTGAATACGAGGATTTATTTTTATCATGAAAGTGACCATTCTTCTGTCCACCTATAATGGGGAGCAGTTTCTGGCCGAGCAGATTAAGAGTATTCAAGAGCAGACATATAGGGACTGGCAGCTGCTGATTCGTGATGATGGCTCTACAGATGGGACGCGGGCTGTCATCGAAGACTTTTGCTGCAAGGATGACCGCATTGCCTTTATCAATCGGGAAAATCCACAAAATCTAGGTGTCATTCAGAGTTTTCATAGCCTGCTTCAATACCAAGATTCGGATTTCTATCTCTTTAGCGACCAAGATGATGTTTGGCTGCCAGACAAGATTGCCATGCAATTGGCTGAGGCAGACAAGTATGATAGCAGTCAGCCCTTGCTGGTGTATACTGACTTGAAGGTCGTGGATCAAGAGCTACAGGTTGTTCACGAAAGCATGATTCGCACTCAGTCAGATCACGCTAATACAGAACTAGTCCAAGAGTTGACGGAGAATACGGTGACGGGTGGAGTTTCTATGATAAATCGCGCCTTGGCCCAACTTTGGACTGGGAAGGAAGAGCATGAACTGCTCATGCACGATTGGTATCTGGGCTTGCTGGCTGCGGCTTTTGGCAATCTAGTCTATATTGACAAGCCGGGTGAGCTCTATCGTCAGCATTCGAATAATGTGCTGGGAGCTCGAACGCTCAGAAAACGCGTAAAAAATTGGGTTCGCCCCCATGTTCTTTTTGCCAAGTATTGGAAATTGATAAAAGACAGTCAGACCCAGGCTAGAAATTTGCTGGTCCTGCCGCTGACTGCTGAAAATAGAGAGTTAATTGAGAACTTTGTGACCATTATGGAGGTGCCTTTTAAGGAGCGCTGGTGCAGGATTCACCAGTACGGCTATCGTAAAAACCGCACTTTCCATACCCTTGTTTTTACGAGCCTCATTCTCACAAAGTTTGCTTATAAGGAGTAATATTCATGGATTTTTTTAGTAAAAAAACCGTATTCTTTTGAAAGAATTAATCAAGACGGATTTTAAGTTGCGTTATCAAGGGTCCTTGGTCGGCTATCTCTGGTCGATTTTGAAGCCATTGATGATGTTTACTATCATGTATCTGGTCTTTGTCCGCTTTTTGCGCTTTGATGATGGGACACCCCACTATACAGTAGGGCTTTTGCTGGGGATGGTCTTTTGGTCTTTCTTTACCGAAGCCACTAATATGGGCATGCTTTCCATCGTTTCTCGGGGAGATTTGCTGCGTAAATTAAACTTTCCTAAGCATACCATCGTCTTTTCATCAGTTCTTGGAGCAGCTATCAATTTTCTGATTAATCTAGTCGTTGTTTTCCTCTTCGCTTTGATTAATCAGGTGGAGTTCGGCTTGCATACGCTGATGATTATTCCTCTTTTTCTGGAGGTATTGGTCTTGGCAATGGGCTGTGCCCTCATGCTGTCTTCCTTGTTTGTGAAGTATCGGGATATTGGACCGATTTGGGAAGTGGCTCTTCAAGCAGGAATGTACGCCAGCCCTATTATCTACTCTCTGAACTTCCTTTTGGATGGTAAAAAACTTTTTGTAGCTAAAATTATGATGCTCAATCCGATTGCTCAGATGCTGCAGGATATGCGCCATTTCATCGTTTCTCCTGTCAATGTCAGAGGCTGGGATATTGTGAACAACAAACTAATCGCCCTCATTCCTTACTTGATTCCTTTTGTGATATTGGCTCTAGGTTTGTTCTTCTTTAATAAAAATGCTAAGAGATTTGCGGAGATTTTATAATGTTAAATAATATTGCAGTAAAAGTCGACCATGTAAGTAAATTCTTTCGATTGCCTACTGAAGCTACTCAGAGTTTGAGAACCAGTCTAGTCAATCGTTTTAAGGGAATCAAAGGCTACAAAGAACAGCATGTTTTGAAAGATATTTCCTTTGAGGTCGAAAAGGGTGACTTCTACGGGATTGTCGGGCGCAATGGCTCTGGTAAGTCTACCCTCCTGAAAATTATCTCTGAGATTTATATTCCGGAGAAGGGCAAGGTAACTATTGATGGTAAGTTGGTTTCCTTTATTGAGCTGGGTGTCGGATTCAATCCAGAACTAACTGGCCGCGAAAATGTCTATATGAACGGTGCCATGCTGGGATTCTCAACAGAAGAAGTAGACGCAATGTACGATGATATCGTGGAGTTTGCTGAGCTGGGAGAGTTTATGAATCAAAAACTCAAGAACTATTCTAGCGGTATGCAGGTGCGTTTGGCCTTTTCTGTGGCCATCAAGGCTCAGGGTGATATTCTGATTTTGGACGAGGTTTTGGCTGTCGGGGACGAAGCCTTTCAGCGTAAGTGTAATGACTATTTCAAAGATCGCAAGGAGTCAGGTAAGACGACCATTCTGGTGACCCATGACATGGGAGCTGTTAAAAAATATTGTAATAAGGCCGTCTTGATTGAAAATGGCTTGGTCAAGGCTATCGGCAATCCAGATGATGTGGCCAACCAGTATAGTCTGGACAATGCGACTGAAACAAAAGCCATGAACGAAGGATTTCAGGTTGAGAATGCAGCGGTTTCTGATTTGAAGGTTAAGCTCTTGCATTCGCCTCAGATTTCACCTGAACAAGAGATTGAATTTGAAATTTCTTATCAGGTTAATCAAGACCTACCGACTTATGTTTCCTTTTCTCTGACAGATATCGATCGAACTATCTGGCTTTACAATGATAATTCCATGGATCAGCCGACAGAAGGACCTGGACAGAAGCGCTTGACTTACAAGTGTCATGTAACACAGATAAATAACGCTAAGTTAAAACTGCAGGTTTCGGTGCGGGATCAGGAAGAACAGATTTTAGCCTTTGCAGACTCTCAGAACAACCCAGTTATCTTAGTCAATCGCCAGGATATTAAGGATGACGATGTCTCTGCTAAGGATTCTGCTACTGGCTTAATCCAGCGTAATGGCAGTTGGAAGATTTCTCAATCATAAAGAATAAGGTATTTTCATGGAACGAATATTACTCTATGTTCATTTCAATAAATGCAATCATATAAGCGGTCATGTCTTCTATCAATTGGAGCAGCTAAAGCCGCTTTTTTCTAAGATTCTTTTTATTTCAAATAGTCCTTTGAGTAATGAGGACAAATGCCGGCTGAGAGAAGACTTGGGAATTTCTGACTTGCTTGAGCGGGATAATCGAGGCTTCGATTTTGCTGCCTGGCGTGATGGCATGAACTGGCTGGGTTTTGACACTTTGCAGAACTCAGACTCCCTGACTCTCATGAACGACACTTGCTTTGGTCCACTATGGGATTTGGCGCCCATTTATCAGCGCTTTGAAGAGGATTCGCAAGTCGATTTTTGGGGAATGACTAATTTTCGCAAGACCAGGTACTTTGAAGAACACCTGCAGAGCTACTTTGTCACCTTAAGCAGTCAGTTCTTAAAGACAAGTCTTTCCGTGAATTTTGGTCTCAGGTAGAAGATTTTACTGACGTTCAAGATGTGATAGACCATTACGAGACCCAGTTTACCAAACGTTTTGTAGAGGCAGGATTCAAATATCAAGCTCTCCTTGATACCCGTCAGGAAGAAGCAGGAGAATTGGTTCATCCAGATTTTTCATACTATAAGCCTCTTAGGATTCTGGAAGCAAAGATTCCTTTTCTAAAGGTGAAGGCTCTCACGGGCAATCCTTTTTTGGCTAGGTATTTGCTGGAAGATCTTGAAACCAACTCATCCTATCCAACTTCGCTTATTAGGGAACACCTGTTCTATCATTTTGGTCCAGACCTTCCTTGTTTGCTGCAGGACAAGTATTTGTCTCAGGCAACTTCGAACTATCGGACAGATCAGCCTGTCCTCCTGCATATTCATGTAACGGATTTTCCTATTTTTCAGCAGTATCAGGACAAGCTATTCTCTCTATCGTCTCAGTACGAGTATTTATTGACAACAAACCAGCCAGAAGTTTTGAAACAGCTGCAGACAGCTCTTGGTCATCTGGGTAATAAAGTTCAGCTTGTCCTAAGTCAGAAATCTCGCGCCTGGCTTGCCATGCTAGAGCAGAAGGAAATTCTGCAAGACTATGCTTATATCGGTCATCTATCTACTCATAGATTGGTGGGGAATCAGGCAGTTTTTGATCAAGCTATGCGTTCTGATTTGATAAATATGATGGTTGATTATGCAGATGCAAGCATAGAAGCGCTAGAGCAGGAGTCTGCTGTAGGGCTGGTTATTCCAGATTTGCCGCGCCTAGTCAGAGATGGCTTGTTTGAGTCAGAACCGCCGCTTCCAAGTCTGACTGCTGTCTGGCAGGAAGCTGTTTTGCATAAGTCTTTTGACTTTATGACCGCCCCTTCTCTAACGAGAGTCTATGGCGGCTTCTTATGGTTCAAATATTCTGCTTTGACTAGTTTGTTCCGAATGAAGAGCTTAGAAAGCTTGCCATCCTCTGAGCAGGAGTTGTCTGATGTTTTAGAGCATTTATTGGTTTATATAGTTTGGGACAGTCATTATGATTTCAAGATTATGCCCTTATCTTCCCTCCCTCTTTACTGGACTTGCAGAGGAAAAAGGGAAGAGTTGACCGAGCAAAAAAAGAAAAAAATTAAGTCAGAAAAATTTATCTCAAAAGATTAGAAATCGTTTGTCCAATCTTTTAAAGAAAAAGTGAGATTCTTGGTTTACAAAAAATCTCGCTAGAGAATATAACTATTTACCAGAAAGAAAAATGAAATTTTTACTCAACCACTATAAGCAGTTCTCATACCTGCTGATTAGTTTTTATTTTTTTAGATATAGTCGCTGTCACGACAGTCTTATTATTGGAGGAAGGCGAAGATTTGCGGAGCTATCCAGCCTTGTGGCTGGCCTTTCTGATGTTGCTTCCTCTTTTTGTTTGGCTTGGGCAAGCTTTTTGTCTCAGCTCTTCAGCAAAAAGATTCTTTATATGGTCAGCTATTATTTACGCTCTTTATACAGGATTTTCTTACTTACTGACAGTAACGCAGCATGTCAATGATTTTGAGTTCAAAGTAGATAGAGTGTTTAGCAATCATTTTTGGCAGCTTAACTCCCTGCCTGGCTTGCTTTTGATTTTCTTATTTGCGTATATTTTTATCCATTTTCCAAAGCTTAAAAAACGCTTCCCAGGTAAGTTCTTGCAGGTTAATAAGAAAAATAGAGAGGTACTGGAAAATCTTTTTCTCCCAACTCTTCCTATTTCTTGCTTTGATGGACGATAAGATGCCGGAATTGCTGCATCACCAAAGCTATTTAGTGAATTTCCTTGAGGAAGGCAAGTTGGATATAACGCAGAACTTTATGCTAACTTTCCTCTGCCTTATCGCACTTATCTTTATCCTGCTTTCTCTCCCTAGCTTTCTAGCTGTGAAGGGATTGCGCGATCTTGCTCAGAATAAAGCTAGTGTGTCTGTAGCTTTTGTGTTGAGTGCAGTGTTTGCTCTTATCTTTAATTACACCATTCAAAATAGTATCCGAGGAGACGTGATTGTTTTGGATCAGTATCTTTTCACTGGAGCCAGTCTCTTTCAAATCATCGTTTTTTTCATGATTTTTATGGCTCTTTACCTGATTTTCAATCATTTTCTCCTGCCAACCATGCTGATAACAGCGCTAGTAGTGGTTGCTACCATAGCCAGTAGTCTGAAATTTCAGTATCGCCAAGAGCCAATATTGCCTAGTGATATGGTCTGGCTGAGAAATCCCAAGACCCTCTTTGACTTTCTCGGAGGCAATTACGGATTTTATGCTATCTTGGGACTAGTTGCTTTAGGCGCTCTCTACTGGTATTTGCGTAAGAAAATCTTGCCAGGCAAGCTCATTACCGTTCTTAAATACCAACTTCTCTTGCTAGTCCTGCCACTGGTCTTTTTTTCTTGGGAGTCATGGATATATTTGCTACTAAAAAGAATGGCAAAATAGTAGAGAATATCCCAGTTATTTCGATCTTAAATAATTACCATGACCTGACTTGGATGGGAAATACTGTCAATTCACAGCTGCGCTCTCTTTCTTTTGTCTGGTTTTCACAGATGTCGGATACAACCATGACCGAGCCACGTGGCTATTCTAAGGAAAAGATTCAAGAGATAGAAAAAAAGTATAAGAATGTTGCGGAAGCTATTAACAAAGAACGCCAGAATAAAATCGAAGATCAAACGGTAATTTATCTTCTGAGTGAAAGTTTTTCTGACCCGGCTCGGGTTGACGGCGTTACTATGTCTGAGAATCCAATTCCTTATATTCAGGATGTTAAAACTCGCACCACCAGTGGACTTATGAAGTCAGACGGCTATGGTGGGGGAACCGCCAATATGGAATTTCAGACCCTGACTGGTTTGCCTTTTTATAATCTGTCTCCGTCTATTTCGGTTCTCTATACTGAAATTGTCCCGAGGATGAATAGATTTCCTTCCATTAGTGATGCTTATTCATCTAAGAATCGGACAGTAATCCATCTGGCCTCCCCTAGCAATTATGCCAGAAATGTCATTTACCAGGATTTGGGATTTGATACCTTTATTCACTATGGTACCAAAGGCCTGAAAGGTAATAATATTGGGGGAAATTACAGCGATCAAACGACTTATAATCAGGTCTTGGAGCATTTGAATGGCAAGCAGGGGCAATTTTTCTCTGTCATGACCATGCAGAATCACATGCCTTGGACTGAACCCAATCCGGTATATATATCTGCCAGCTATACTGACTTTAGCAAGGAAGGGAACGAATCTCTTTCTAGCTATGTCAGAATGCTTTACCATACAGATCAGGCCACCAAGGAGTTTTTGGAGAAGCTTTCAAAGGTAGATAAAAAGGTAACAGTCGTCTTTTATGGCGATCATCTGCCAGGTCTCTATCCTCAGTCAGCCTTTAAAGAAGATCCAGAAAGCCAATATCTGACAGATTATTTCGTTTGGAGCAATTATGAAACTCCTAAACTTGATTATCCAAGAGTCAATTCTAGTGATTTCTCCGCTCTCTTACTGGAGCAGACAAATTCCAAAGTATCACCTTACTATGCTTTATTAACAGAAGTATTGCATAAGGCTAGTGTAGATAAAAAGGAATTGGACGAAGAAGCTCAAGAAATAGCAGATGATTTGAAACTGATTGAGTATGATATGGTCAGAGGAAAGGGCTACTTGTCTGATAGCTTCTTTAAGACAGCAAAATCATAAATAAAAAAATAGAATAGGCAAGTCTACCTGTTCTATTTTTTCTTAATTTATGCTAAACTAGTAGTATGGGGGTGTGAGCATGATAAAGATTTTTGGTAAGGTTCGCTATCACTGGCAGCCAGATGTAGCTATCCTGATAATATATTGGTCTTTATCGGTCATTCCGATTTTTGTTGGCCTGGCTTTGATGTATGAAAGCTCACGAGTGCCGACTCTTGTTCTGTTTTCTTTCTTCTTGTTCATGGTTTTGCTGGGAATGGGAGTTCATCGTTATTTTACCATTTATGACGATGGAACCTTGCGAATTATCACAGCCAATCCCTTTACTCCGATAAAGGTCAAGATTTCAGATATTGAAAAAGTCGAAGTGACCAAGACGTCAATTACCTTATATTTTAAAGGGCAGAACCGCAGCCGGAGTTTTTGTATGCGCAAGTGGCCCAAGAAATATTTTGTCAATGCCCTGGCCCTTAATGAGCATTTTAAGGGTGAGGTAGAATTAGTAGATAATTTTACCCATATTGACTATTTTGAAGCTTACTATGGTAGTCAGTCCAAAAAATCCTAGTCTTTCAAAAGAGCTCGGGTTGGGCAGTTTTTGATGGCTTCCACGACATCGGGATCCTCAGTGATTTCCTTTTCTAGGAGCTGGTCGTCCTGGTAAAATTTGACGATGCCATTGTCATGATAGTCAAAAAGATCTGAGTAGGTTTGACAAAGCCCGCAGGCAATGCACCGTTCGGGAATGAGTGTTACTTTCATACCCATATTGTAATAAGATTTTAAGAAAAACTCAAGGAGGAAGTCATGGAAAAAGAACCATGGGAAGAAGATGTATACGATAACGGAGAAGATAAGTTGAAACGAACTAAGAAATTTAGCGCCTTGAATGCTGATCGTTTGTTGACCATATTAACCATTATTTTCTGTATTTTAGTGGTTGCGGTGGTGTGCTTCTTGACCTATCTGTCTACTGGGGGAAGTAATAGACAGACCCAAATGGAAGGTTTCTACGGCACTTCAGCAGCAAGTTCCAGCACTGAAGCGTCTTCTACAGCAGAGCAGCCAGCGGCAAATACCACAGAATCATCTGAAGGAACTCTGACGGTCCAGCCTGGTGAAGGTGAGGCAGCCATTGCAGCGCGTGCAGGTATTTCCATTGCCAAGCTTGAACAGCTTAACCCTTCTCATATGTCCACTGGTTCTTGGTATGCCAATCCAGGTGATGTTGTGAAGATTGAGTAGGAGCCAGCCATGAAACAGATTCAAATTGCAATTGATGGTCCAGCTTCCAGTGGAAAATCGACCGTTGCCAAGATTATTGCTAAGGATTTTGGCTATACTTATTTAGATACAGGAGCCATGTATCGGGCTGCAACCTATTTGGCTCTGCGGCATCATCTAACAGAAGCAGATGCCACTGAAATTGTAGACTTGCTCAATAATCATTCGGTCAGTTTTGGTCGAGCGGAAGATGGCGAGCAGTTGGTCTTTGTCGGAGATGTAGATGTGACTCACCCAATTCGAGAAAATGATGTTACCAATAACGTTTCGTGGGTATCTGCCATTCCTCAAGTCCGTGAGAAACTGGTGGCCTTGCAGCAGCAAATTGCAGCTCAGGGAGGGATTGTCATGGATGGCCGTGATATTGGAACGGTTGTCTTGCCTCAGGCTGAGCTCAAGATTTATTTGGTAGCTTCGGTTGATGAAAGAGCTGAGCGCCGTTATAAGGAAAATCTATCGAAAGGTATTCCTGCTGACTTGGAGAAACTGAAAGAAGAAATTGCAGAGCGGGATTATAAGGATAGTCACCGCGAGGTTTCGCCGTTGAAACCGGCAGACGATGCCATTCATTTTGATACCACGGGTGTTGGCATTTCTGAAGTTGTTGCATTTATCGAAGAAAAAGCGAAAAAAATCATTGACAAATAAAATGAAACTTGGTATGATAGTAGAGTTGAGAAAAGCAGAAGTGAGAGCTTCTCGCCTTGCGACTAACGTTGTCTGGCTCTACAGGATTCAGTTTCAGTAATGAAATACTATCATGTAGTGCGGGTTTGCGTTAGCAGGTCCGCACTTGTTTTTCTCTAAAAATAAAAAAAGAGGTGAAAACCATAGCAAAACAAGACTTATTCATCAATGATGAAATTCGTGTGCGTGAAGTTCGCTTGATCGGTCTTGACGGCGAACAATTAGGTATTAAACCGCTGAGCGAAGCGCAGTCTCTTGCGGATGAAGCAAATGTCGATTTGGTCCTGATTCAGCCACAAGCTAAACCACCTGTTGCAAAAATTATGGACTACGGTAAGTTCAAATTTGAGTACCAGAAAAAACAAAAAGAACAACGCAAGAAACAAAGTGTTGTTACTGTGAAAGAAGTCCGTCTCAGTCCAACCATTGATAAGGGAGACTTTGATACTAAACTTCGCAACGCACGCAAGTTCCTTGAAAAAGGAAATAAAATAAAGGTATCGATCCGCTTCAAAGGTCGGATGATTACCCACAAAGAAATCGGGGCTAAAGTTTTAGCAGATTTTGCTGAAGCGACTCAAGATGTTGCTATCATTGAGCAAAAGCCTAAGATGGATGGACGTCAGATGTTCATGCAGATGGCGCCAATTCCTGACAAAAAAATAGATTGTCAGAAAGACAGAAAAAAAGGAGAAAACATTATGCCAAAACAAAAAACACACCGCGCATCAGCTAAACGTTTCAAACGTACAGGTTCTGGTGGCTTGAAACGTTTCCGTGCTTACACTTCTCACCGTTTCCACGGAAAGACTAAGAAACAACGCCGTCATCTTCGCAAAGCAGGAATGGTGCATGCAGGAGATTTCAAGCGTATCAAAGCAATGCTTACAGGTCTGAAATAAGAGCTACTGTAACAATTATCTAGGAAATATTGGAGGAAATATAAATGGCACGTGTTAAAGGTGGCGTTGTATCACGCAAACGCCGTAAACGTATTTTAAAATTAGCTAAAGGTTACTATGGAGCAAAACATATCTTGTTCCGTACTGCAAAAGAGCAAGTAATGAACTCTTACTACTATGCATACCGTGACCGTCGTCAGAAAAAAACGTGACTTCCGCAAACTTTTGGATCACTCGTATCAATGCGGCAGCTCGTTTGAACGGACTTTCATACTCACAATTGATGCATGGTTTGAAATTGGCTGAGATTGAAGTTAACCGTAAAATGTTGGCTGACTTGGCTGTTAACGATGCAGCAGCTTTTCACAGCTCTTGCAGATGCAGCTAAAAGCTAAGCTTGGTAAATAATTAAAAATAAGAACTGAGGATTTCCTTGGTTCTTTTTCGATAACTCTTAATGAAAAGTATAAAGAGATAAATAGTCTGCCATGCAACTTATAGTATAGATAAAGGCATGTTTGCTGATAAGACAGCTTTCATGATAAAAGCTAGTTAAAAATAGGAATTTACGATATAATAGAAAAAAACATACTTATGTGAATAAAAAAATCAGTAGAATGGAGAAATTATGTCAGAGAATCGTTTGGCTTGGGATCAGTATTTTGCGGCTCAGGCTCTCTTAATCGCTAATCGCTCAACCTGCAAGCGAGCCAAAGTTGGCGCTGTCTTGGTCAAGGATAATAAGGTTATTTCAACTGGTTACAATGGCTCTGTTTCGGGGACTGAGCACTGTATTGACCATGAGTGTTTGGTTATTGACGACCACTGCGTACGGACCTTGCACGCTGAGGTCAATGCTATCTTGCAGGGAGCCGAGCGGGGAGTTCCTAGGGGATTTACGGCTTATGTGACCCATTTTCCCTGCCTCAACTGTACCAAGCAACTACTTCAGGTCGGCTGCAAACGGGTAGTCTACATCAACCAATATCGCATAGATGACTATGCTCAGTATCTCTACAAGGAGAAAGAGGTGGAATTAGTTCATCTGCCGCTGGATGATGTCAAGAAGGCTATCGCTCAGACGGATTTGGTATAGTGTACTTTAATTTTTTTTAAGATTAGTAGTCTTCTTATTCGAAGTAAATCTAAATAATAAAGCTATAGTTTTCGTCTATAGCTTTTTCTATTAAAAAAATTCTGAATTTTTTAGCGAAAAGTGGTATAATGAAGAAGTTATATAGTCCCGATAAGGTGGTAGGAAACTTCTATCAGTACTTTGTAACTCGCAAACAATGACGGCTCCAAAGTCACTCGTCATTCTACGGTTGCCGCTATGGTGCGGACAGCCTATGCGCCTCACTAGCTCAGAAATAAAAAGATATCGTTTTTATTTCTTTCGCGTCGTAACTCGTAGGTGACAAGATTTTCATCATTTTGGAGTTTGTTCATTTGTTTAATATTTTTTAAGGGGGGACATTTCTATGTCAGAACGTAAACTTTTCACGTCTGAGTCTGTATCGGAGGGGGCATCCTGATAAGATTGCAGACCAAATTTCCGATGCTATTTTGGATGCTGTCTTGAGTCAGGATCCAGATGCCCATGTGGCTGCTGAAACAGCCGTTTATACGGGCTCGGTTCATGTTTTTGGTGAGATTTCGACCACAGCTTATGTAGATATTAACCGTGTGGTTCGTGATACCATTGCAGAGATTGGCTACACCAATACAGAGTATGGATTTTCAGCTGAGACAGTCGGTGTGCATCCGTCTTTGGTGGAGCAGTCACCAGATATCGCTCAAGGTGTCAATGAAGCCTTGGAGGTTCGTGGGAATACGGACCAAGATCCATTGGACTTGATTGGTGCTGGAGACCAGGGGCTTATGTTTGGCTTTGCAGTTGATGAAACGCCGGAGCTCATGCCGCTTCCTATCTCGCTCAGTCACAAGCTAGTCCGTCGATTGGCAGAGTTGCGCAAATCAGGAGAGATTGCCTATCTGCGTCCAGATGCTAAGTCTCAGGTGACTGTTGAGTATGATGAAAATGACCAGCCAGTGCGCGTGGATACGGTAGTTATTTCGACTCAGCATGATCCAGAAGTGACCAATGAAGAGATTCATCGTGATGTGATTGAAAAGGTAATTAAAGCAGTTATCCCAGCCCAATATTTGGATGATAAGACGAAATTCTTCATCAATCCAACCGGTCGCTTTGTAATTGGCGGTCCGCAAGGGGACTCTGGCTTGACAGGACGCAAGATTATTGTGGATACTTACGGCGGTTATGCTCGTCACGGTGGCGGTGCTTTCTCTGGTAAGGATGCAACCAAGGTCGACCGCTCAGCTTCATACGCAGCTCGCTACATCGCTAAAAACATCGTGGCGGCTGGACTGGCCAAGAAAGCAGAAGTACAGTTAGCCTATGCCATTGGTGTGGCTCAGCCGGTTTCTGTACGCATCGATACTTTTGGCACTGGTACTGTTCCAGAAAGCAAGTTGCAGGAAGCGGTTCGTAAGATTTTTGATTTGCGTCCGGCCGGTATCATTCAAATGCTGGATCTAAAACGACCAATCTACCGTCAGACAGCAGCTTATGGCCACATGGGTAGGACAGATATTGACCTGCCTTGGGAAAAGTTGGATAAGGTAGAGGCATTGAAAGCAGCAGTGCAGTAAGATGACAGTTCTCAATCGTAATGGTTGAGAGCTTTTTTATATAGGTGGCTTTTACAAGGCAAGCAGTCTAGCCTTGCGCTTCTCTCAGTCTTGGTAATACTGTATTTTTCTGAAAGAACTGTTGAAAAAGCAATTTTCCCTGTTTCATTTTAATTTCAATTGTCTTATTTATCTAAAAGTATAGGAAATTTCCCGAATCTGTGGTATAATAAATGGCAATACCTTGAAAGAGCTTTAATTTAAACATGAAAAAAATTGTAATACATGGTGGTCGCCCCTTAAAAGGAGAGGTGACTATTAATGGTGCTAAAAAAACAGTGTCGTTGCCCTGATTCCGGCTGTGATTCTGGCGGATGATATTGTAACGTTGGATGGTGTTCCAGATATTTCGGACGTGGATAGCCTGATTGATATTATGATTGCCATGGGAGCTAGTGTTACTCGCTCTGAGGATAGTCTGACGATTGATCCGCGTGGTATCCAAAACGTCCCTATGCCTTATGGGAAAAATCAACAGTCTAAGGGCTCTTATTATTTCTATGGCAGCTTGCTTGGTCGCTATGGTGAAGCAACAGTAGGTCTGCCTGGTGGTTGTGACTTGGGGCCGCGTCCTATTGACTTGCACCTCAAGGCTTTTGAAGCCATGGGGGCTAAGATGACCATGGACGGCAACTACATGAACCTATCCACAGGAGGTCAGCAGCTGAAAGGTGCTAGCATTTATATGGATACGGTCAGCGTGGGTGCCACCATCAATACTATGTTGGCTGCTGTCAAGACAAAAGGTCGGACTATTATTGAAAATGCAGCGCGGGAGCCAGAAATCATCGACGTAGCAACTCTCTTGAACAATATGGGAGCGCACATCCGTGGAGCAGGTACTGATATTATCACGATTGAGGGGGTTCCACACCTCCATGGAACTCGTCATCAAGTAATTCCAGACCGTATCGAGGCAGGGACTTATATTGCCCTTGCTGCAGCTATTGGTCAGGGAATTCAGATTAATAATGTCCTTTATGAGCATTTAGAGAGTTTTATTGCCAAACTTGAGGAAATGGGTGTTCGGATGACGGTTTCTGAAGACAGCATTTTTGTCGAAGAGCAGCAAAACCTGCGAGCTATAAACATCAAGACTTCCCCTTATCCAGGCTTTGCAACTGACCTACAACAGCCGATTACTCCGCTCTTGCTGACGGCTAATGGCCATGGTAAGATTACGGACACCATCTATGAGAAGCGGGTTAACCATGTGGCGGAGCTGGCTAAGATGGCAGGTAAGATTTCGACCAGCAGCGACCAGATTGTCTATGAGGGGCCAAATCAACTGCAAGGAGCTCAGGTCAAGGCAACCGATTTACGAGCAGGAGCTGCTTTGGTTATTGCAGGTTTGATGGCTCAAGGAAAGACAGAGATTACTAATATCGAGTTTATCCTGCGTGGCTATTCTAATATTATTGAAAAATTAACAAGTCTGGGTGCAGATATCCAGTTGATAGAAGAATAAGCGTTTTTCGCTTATTTTTTGTAGAGGTAGCAGATGAATTTGTGGACACATTTAGCAGCTTGTTCATTTATTGAGACAGAGCATGCTTTTTTGCGCCCCATTGTCTTTGAAGATGCGGGGGCTCTATATAAAATTGCGTCCAATCCGGAAAATACTCAATTCATTTTTCCGACAGAAGCAAGCCTAGAGGAAAGTGAATACGTCATTGCCAATTTCTTTATGAAAAATCCTCTGGGGATTTGGGCTATTTGTCACAAGGAAACGCAGGAAATGATTGGCTCTGTCAAGTTTGAAAAGATGGACGAGATCAAGAAAGAGGCTGAGTTAGGTTATTTTCTGCGGCAAGACTACTGGGGCCAAGGACTAATGACAGAAATTGTCCGAGAGATTGCTTTTTCTATCTTTTACCCGCTTTGACTTCAAGCGCCTCAGTATTATCACTCATGCAGAGAACCTAGCTAGTCAAAAAGGTGGCTCAAAAAATCTGGCTTCAGCCTCTACCGGCAGTTTAAAGGGAGCGATCGGTACACGAGGAAGATGAGAGATTATCTGGAGTACCGTTATGAGAGAGGAGATTTTTAATGAGTAAGCATCAGGAAATTTTAACCTATCTTGAAAAATCTTCCAATTGGCAAGAGGGTCAGTGTCCGCAGTATTTCAAACTATCTGGGAGTTAGTGATGGGACGGCCTATCGAGCGATCAAGGAAGCGGAGAACCGCGGTATTGTTGAGACCAGGCCTCGGAGTGGTACGGTTCAGGGTCAAGTCCAAGAAAGTTGTCTTGGAGCATCTGACCCTACAAGGAAATTGTTGATATTACTGGCTCAGAAGTATTGGCTGGAGAAGATGGTCTAGAAAAAGAATTCAATAAATTTTCCATCGGAGCCATGACGGAGCAGAATATCCTACGCTATCTGACAGAGGGCGGTCTCCTGATTGTTGGAGACCGGACGAAAAATTCAGCTCTTGGCTCTGGAAAATGAGAATGCGGTGTTGGTTACTGGAGGTTTTGAAGTCAGCTCGGAAGTTCTAAAGATGGCTAATTTGCTTAATATACCGGTTCTCAGGACCAAGCACGATACCTACACCGTTGCAACCATGATTAATCGTGCCCTGTCTAATATGCAAATCAAGACCGATATTTTAACAGTGGAGCAGGTATATCGCTCTAGCCACGAGTACGGCTTCTTGCATGATACTGATACTGTTCGTGACTATCTAGACTTGGTTCGTCGCAATCGCGCCAGCCGGTTTCCGGTTATCAACCAGCAGCAGATGCTAGTGGGGGTAGTAACCATGCGGGATGCTGGGGATAAGTCTCCTCTGACAACCTTGGACAAGGTCATGACGAAAAACGTCTTTATGACAGGCTTATCGGCTAATATTGCCAATATCAGCCAGCGCATGATTGCAGAAGATTTCGAAATGATACCAGTAGTGCGCAGCAATCAGACCTTGCTGGGTGTGATTACGCGGCGGGACATTATGGAAAAAATGAGTCGTTCTCAGATTTCCAGCTTGCCGACTTTCAGTGAGCAGGTAGGACAGAAGATTAGCCGTCAGGATGATTTGTTTTCCTTTACTGTTGAGCCTTTTATGCTGGAGCAAAATGGTGTGCTGGCCAACGGTGTGCTGACAGAAATTTTGACTCGGATTACCCAGCAGCTCATGGTCAACAGCGGCCGCAGCCTGATAATCGACCAGCTGATGATTTATTTCTTTCAGGCGGTCCAGATTGATGACCTGCTGCATATCCAGCCGCGTATTATCCGTCAGACTAGGCGGACAGCCATTATTGACTTTGAGATGTATTTGGAAGCGATGCTGGTTGCCAAAGCCACGATTACAGTGAAAATTAATTAAGAAGAGGAATTTAGAGAAAGAATGATTACTTTAAAATCACAGCGTGAAATTGACTTGATGGACAAGAGTGGAGATTTTCTGGCTTCTGTCCATATTGGTTTGAGAGACTTGATTAAGCCAGGCATTGACATGTGGGACATCGAAGAGTATGTCCGCAAGCGTTGTAAAGAAGACAATGCGCTGCCCCTGCAGATTGGTGTTGAAGGGTCTGTCATGGACTATCCTTATGCGACTTGCTGCTCTCTTAATGACGAGGTAGCCCATGCCTTTCCCCGTCATCAGAAACTGGTAGAAGGCGATGTCATCAGCGTTGATATGGTTGTTGGCTTGGTCGATAAGGCAGAGCTGGATGTGTCCAAGCTAGACTTTGACAATGTAGCACAGATGAAGCAGCACACAGAGAGCTTCCGGGGCGGTGTGGCAGACTCTTGCTGGACCTATGCAGTAGGGAAGATTAGCCCAGAGGCTCAGCAGCTGATGGATGTGACTAAGGAATGTCTCTATCGTGGAATTGCGGCTGCTAAGGTTGGCAATCGTATTGGTGACATTGGCGCAGCTATTCAGGAATACGCTGAAAGTCATGGCTATGGCGTTGTGCGAGATTTGGTGGGGCATGGTGTTGGCCCAACCATGCATGAGGAGCCTATGGTGCCGCATTATGGTCGAGCAGGACGCGGCTTGCGCTTGCGTGAGGGAATGGTTCTGACTATCGAGCCCATGATCAATACAGGTACCTGGGAAATTGATACGGACTTTGAGACCGGCTGGGCACACAAAACACTGGATGGCGGCCTGTCCTGTCAGTATGAGCATCAGTTTGTCATTACAAAAGATGGCCCTGTCATTCTGACCAGCCAGGGAGAAGAAGGGACTTATTAGAAATCAAAGGCTGGGCATTGTCTCAGCTTTTTTTGAAGGAGAAGAGAGTGAAGAAATTATTTGGCAAGGTTCGTAACAATCAGTTTTTAAGAGCATTTTTCCGTTTTTATAAAGAGGCAGATAGCGAGCTGAGCAGCGTTGCAGTTGCTTATTATTGGCTGATTTCCGTTTTTCCCTTGCTCTTAATCGTGGTGAATATTTTGCCCTATTTTCACATTCCGGTGGCGGATTTTCTGACAGCCATCAAGGACATGCTACCTGAGACTTTATATGATGTTGTAGCAAAAGTCATGCGTGAAGTGCTAACCCAGCCCTCAACTGGCCTGTTGAGCTTCTCAGTCTTGTCGGCTCTTTGGACTTTTTCCAAATCCATGAATTTCTTACAGATTGCCTTTAACAAAGCCTATGGAGTAGCCAAGAGTCGGGGTCTGATTTCCCATCGCGTCATGAGTCTCTTTGTGAGTCTAGGTCTGCAGATTCTTTTTGCCTTGGCCCTCTTTCTGACCATGTTCGGTCATATGTCGCTGGATTTCCTCCGTACTTACTGGAAGCTAGATAGCCAGCTCTATCAGCACTTGCAGCATTTTACCGAGCCCCTGATTTACGCCTCACTCTTTGCGGTTTTGGTCATGCTTTATTATTTTCTTCCTAATGTGAAAATCAAGAAAAAACGCTATGTTCTGCCTGGCAGTGCCTTTGTGCTCCTGACCATTCTGGCTTTGCTGAATATCTTTTCCGTCTACATGGATAATTATTTAAATCATCTAGTTGATGTTCGCTTTTTCAGCTCTATCATTATGGTTGTGATGATGTTTTGGTTTATCATGATTGCTAAAATTTTGATTGTTGGCGCAGTGCTCAATGCCAGTATCCAGAGCTGCTGTGAGTCAGGGTTTCAAGTTGAAAGCACTGGACGCTTTACTTTCAAGAAGAAAGAGCATGATGACGAAGAGGACTGATGTTGTTTTAGAGTGGAAAAGGATGAATAAGTATGAAGAGTAAAAAAATAACTAAATGGAAGAGTATTGTGGTCGCTCTAGTCTTGATTCTAGGATTTGTAGGCTATTATATCTGGGATAATTGTCAAAAGGCAAAATTTCAAGAAAATTATGGTCAATATACCTACTATGTGCCTGAGTATAGACCGAATTATAAATTTTTTGAAGGAAAAAAAGCTTTGTTTTATAATTGGGAGCTCGTAGACTCGGAAGAAATGCAGAAAATGGCAACAGTTAAGTCAGAAACAAGTAAGTTTACTAGTGTAAGGGCATTTAATTATGGCTATTTTGTAAATAACTATATGAAGCTGAAGAACAATCCAGAGCAAGGCCTATATGATTTTAATCGGAATGTACCAGAAAAAGGAGAATATTGGAGGTTAGCTGTTTATAAGCTGGTGGGAGAAAAACTAGAAAGAAAAGAATTTGATATTTTTAAGATGGTGCGTTCTTTTGATAATAGTCTTGTCCCGTCTGAAATAGAATCAACCGGAATTTGGATAGATATTTCTCATCAAAAGAAGTATGTTCGAATCCTCCTCCATCCTAAACATTCTAAAAAAGATGAAGATTATAAGGTTCACTTTATTGATTTGGACGAAGGTAAGATTTTACCAGCTAATGAGGTGAAAACGGAAGGTGTATCTAACCAAAACAATTTTGTTTCTTATACGAGTTTTCATGATAATCTAATTAAAAAGGGGGTAATTGTGTCCTATATTGATGCCGGTCTGAGTGAGGACTATCCCTCCAGAAAACCTCAAAAAAACAGTTCTTGCTAAAAACTATCCAGATTTATAAAAAATCATTCAAGGATATGGTGGACAGGTTACATTCCTAAATGAAACAACAGATGTCAAGTTAGTTAAAAAGGTTGCTGAACTCTTCTTTCCGCTAGGGACTAATGTATTTGAGGATGTGACTATCCCAGCTAAATATTCATTAGATGGGCAGGAACATGTCATTAATTCAGCGGAAGAATTACAAAAAAATACTATAAGGAAGAAAAAACTAGAAAAAGATATTTTTGCCAAATTTAAAGAGGATTTTCCTCTTTTTCTTTTTAGTTAATTTTTATTGCATTTGCAATAAAATGTGATATAATAGATTTCAAATAAAAAAATTAAAGGAGGGAATATGTCAGTATTGCGGGAAATTGGGATTATTGCCCGAGCTTTGGATTCTATTGCTAATATTGAGTTCCGTGATATAGATTTGGCGCGGGGGCAATATCTTTATCTGGTACGAATCGCGGAGAACCCAGGAATTATCCAAGAGGAGCTGTCGGAGCTGCTCAAGGTGGATCGCTCAACGGTTGCCCGTTCTGTCAAGAAGCTAGAGGCCAAGGGCTTGGTTCAGCAGAAGGCAGCCAAGGACAACAAGAAGAACAAGGAATGGTTTGTGACGGAAACAGGGGAAAAACTTTATCCTTTTATCCTAGCTGAGAACGACTATTCTGAAGAGACATCCCTGCAGGGCTTTTCTCAGGCAGAAGTTCAAGCCTTGGAGGAAATGCTGGTCCGAGTGCGTGAAAACATCACAGGTGACTGGGAAGCAGTCAAAAAAGGACAAAAAAGAAACTATTAAGATTGAAGAGGTAGATCATGAAAGTTACAGTTGAAAATGAATTTTGGCAAGTATTTCCGGAAGGGCAGATTAGTGTTTTAGTGGTCAAGGGACTGGATAATAGAGTGGATGAAAGTAAGGATCCATATTTCAAATCTCTGCTGGATAAGGGAGCGAAGCGAGCTGATGACTTTATCCCAGACAAGAACTTCACTCAAAATGAAGTCATTCAGGAGTGGCGGCAGGCTTTCAGCAAATTCAAGACCAAGAAAGGAGCACGATCCTCTATCGAAGCTCTGCTCAAGCGGGTCAGTCAGGGGCGTGAATTTCATCCAATCAATCCTTTGGTTGATATCTACAACAGTGTCTCGCTGTCTTATGCGGTTCCATGTGGCGGTGAGGATTTGGATAAGATTGTCGGAGGTCTTTATTTAGGAAAAGCCAAGGGTGGGGAAGCCTTTTTCCCATTGGGTGCTGAGAGTGACGCACCGGCACTGCCGGAAGAAATTATCTACTATGATGAAGAGGGAGCTGTCTGCCGTTGCCTTAATTGGCGAGAAGCCCAGCGGACTATGCTGACTGAGGAAACCAAGGATGCCATCTTGGTCATCGATGCCATCAACGAAGAGCAGGCAGTGCGTGCTCAAGCAGCCATGACAGAACTCCAGACTCTGATTGAGGACTATTTTGGTGTCAAAGGTGAAATCACCCATCTGACGCTTGATAATCCAAGCTTGGAAATCTGAGACTAAAAAAATCTGGATCAGAATTATCTGGTCCAGATTTGATATTTTGAGGTTGAAGCACCATAGCCAATTAGTTTTTCTTGTTTTCAAAGATAAAGACCTTACTGAAAACATAGTTGAGAACAATAATAAGTACTTGAGAAAAAAGTGACTCGATAGAGTTGATAAGATTGCGGTTATTGTTGACAAATTGCCCGATAATATTAGGATAAGTATCCACTAATAATTTTGCAAGAACGATGTCTAGCAAAAGAGTGCCAGAACGCGCCAGAGCAAAAATTTGAAAAAGTCGCTTTTAGGCCAACCTTTGCGTTGCTGCTTAAAGACAATGGTATCATTTGTGATAAAGGCAAAAAGAACTGCTGTGATATTAGCAGTAATGGTGGCAAATAATGTTTGTCCCGTAAGAGCGAAAATAAGGAGACGAGTAGTCATATAAACAAGTGTTGCTGCCACACCAAAGAAAAGATAGGACAGAACCTCATTGTCAAAGAATTTTTTGATTAAAGTTTTCATAAAGATAGTCTATCATATTTCTGGGATTTATGCTATACTAGTTGGGTTGCCAAATCTGTGGGGAATCAACTAATGATGCTCCACTCATGTGACGCAACCCTTGGCGCTTAGCTTCTTTCGCCAAGCATATTACACGCGGTAAAGCCGCTAAAGGAGAAAACATGAAACAAGAAAAACTGAGAGTTCGTGATTTGGCTCAGATTGCCATTGTTGCTGCCATTTATGTAGCCCTTACGATTACGCCCCCTTTAAATGCTATAGTTATGGGTGCTTATCAGTTCAGAATTTCTGAAATGATGAACTTTATGGCATTTTATAACCGAAAATATATCATGGGAGTGACCATTGGCTGTATGATTGCCAATCTCTATAGTTTTGGAATCGTTGATGTCTTTGTCGGCGGTGGGTCCACCTTAGTCTTCCTGTCACTGGGTGTCTACCTTTTCAGTCGCTATAAGAATCAATATCTGATTAAAGGCTTGATTCGTTTGGATCATTTCTATTTTGCAGTTTTATTCTCTATTTCGATGGTGACCATTGCTGCAGAATTACATTTCTTGCAAGGCCTGCCATTCTTCCTGACTTGGTTTACAACGGCCATTGGAGAATTTGCTTCCTTTGATTGCTGGAGCTATCATTATTAACCAGATTGCAAAAAGTATTGATTTGACAAAATAAGACAGCAGAGAGCGGAATTTCCGCTCTTTTTATATCCTCTTGTTTTTTAGGAAGAATTCGGAACAAATAGAGGAAGATTTTGTGTATTTGTGATAAAATAGAAGTATGAAAGAAAGAATGTCAGAATTAGTAGAACTGCTCAACCGATATGCCCATGAATATTATACGGCAGACAGGCCAAGTGTATCGGACAGCGAGTATGACAGACTCTATCGTGAGTTAGCGGAGTTAGAAGAAAAGTACCCAACCGATATCCTGCCTGACAGTCCGACACATCGGGTGGGAGGGAAGATTTTAGAAGGATTTGAAAAATATCCACACCAGTATCCTCTCTTTAGTTTGCAGGATGCTTTTTCACGTGAAGAATTACTAGCCTTTGACCAGCGGGTTCGCAAGGAATTTCCACAAGTTTCTTATCTTTGTGAACTCAAGATTGATGGGCTCTCTATTTCTCTGACCTATGAAAAGGGAATCTTGGTAGCAGGAGCGACTCGGGGGGATGGCTCTGTTGGTGAAAACATCACTGAAAATCTCAAGCGGGTCAAGGATATTCCGCTGACCTTGAAAGAGCCGCTGGACATTACCGTTCGAGGAGAGTGCTACATGCCCAAGGCTTCCTTTGATGCGGTCAATCAGCTGCGGCAGGAGAATGGTGAGCCAGAGTTTGCCAATCCTCGAAATGCGGCAGCGGGAACCTTGCGCCAGCTGGATACAGCAGTTGTGGCCAAGCGCAACCTAGCAACCTTCCTCTACCAAGAGGCCAGTCCGACTCAGGTTGGTAGCCAAGAAGCCGTCTTAAACAAGCTGGCAGCTTTGGGCTTTTCAGTCAATCCTACACATATTCTGGCGGATTCTATCGAAGCAGTTTGGGAATTTATCGAAAAGATTGCGCAGGAGCGAGACAGTCTGGCTTATGAGATTGACGGTATTGTCATCAAGGTTAATGACTTGGCGGTGCAAGAGGAGCTTGGCTTTACTGTCAAAGCACCCAAGTGGGCCATCGCTTATAAGTTTCCAGCTGAGGAAAAGGAAGCCCAGCTTCTGTCTGTTGACTGGACAGTGGGGCGGACGGGAGTGGTGACTCCGACAGCCAATCTGACGCCAGTGCAGCTAGCGGGAACGACAGTTAGTCGAGCAACCTTGCACAATGTGGACTATATTGCAGAGAAGGATATTCGTCAGAAAGACACCGTTATTGTCTACAAGGCGGGAGATATTATTCCTGCTGTCTTGCGAGTGGTGGAGTCCAAGCGTGTCTCAGAGGAGCCTCTGGAAATACCAAGTCACTGTCCGAGCTGTGAGAGTGAGCTGGTACATTTTGAAGATGAAGTCGCTCTGCGCTGCATCAATCCGCTCTGTCCAGCCCAAATCAAGGAAGGTTTGATTCACTTTGCCAGCCGGGATGCCATGAATATTAATGGTCTTGGTCCAGCAGTAGTAGAGAAGCTCTTTGCTCAAAATCTAGTCAAGGATGTGGCTGGAATCTATCGGCTGACGGTGGAAAATTTACTAGAACTAGAGAACTTTAAGGAAAAATCAGCAAATAAATTGTATACTGCTATTCAAGCTTCCAAGGAGAACTCGGCTGAACGCCTCTTGTTCGGCTTGGGGATTCGCCATGTGGGAAGCAAGGCCAGTCGGATTTTGCTGGAGAAATTCCATGATATTCCTAAGCTGTCTCAGGCCAGCCAAGAAGAGATTGCGGCTATTGACAGCCTTGGAACTGTGATTGCCCAAAGCCTGCATACCTATTTTGAGCAGGAAGGCTCCCAGATTCTTTTGGCGGAGCTGCAAGAAGCAGGTGTGAATCTGGACTATCTGGGGCAAAAGGCAGCGGCTGATGCAGCCCTATCTGGTATGACGGTTGTCCTGACTGGTAAATTACAAAAATTGACACGCAATCAAGCCAAGGAAAAATTGCAGAGTCTGGGTGCTAATGTTTCTGGATCTGTTTCTAAAAAAACGGATCTGGTAGTGGCTGGCCAAGATGCCGGCAGCAAGCTAGCCAAGGCTCAGGAGTTAGGAATTGAAATTCGGGATGAAGATTGGCTTGATAGCTTATGAGGCTGAAGTATGAAGGATAAGATTAAACGAGCACGATTGATTTATAACCCGACTTCGGGACAGGAAATTATTAAGAAAAATATTGCGGAAGTTTTGGATGTTTTGGAGGATGTGGGCTATGAAACCAGCGCCTACCAAACCACTCCAGCGCCTCTTTCTGCTCAAAAAGAAGCTGAAAGAGCAGCAAAAGCAGGATTTGATTTGATTATTGCGGCAGGCGGCGACGGTACCATCAATGAGGTAGTTAATGGCGTGGCGAATCTGGATGAACGGCCTAAATTGGCCTTTATTCCAACTGGTACAACCAACGATTATGCGCGTGCTCTGAAGATTCCCATGGGAGATCCAGTAGCGGCAGCCCGCATTATCGAAAAAAATCAGACCATTAAAATGGATATTGGCCGGGCCTATGGTAACAAGTATTTTATAAATATTGCGGCAGCTGGAACCCTGACAGAGCTAACTTACAGCGTACCTAGCGAGGTCAAATCCCGCCTAGGCTACTTTGCCTATGTCGCAGAAGGAGCAAAAAAACTCCCTCGCTCTAAGTTCCGCAAGGTCCGTATCAAGCACGACCACGGTGTCTTTGAAGGAAAGATTTCGCTCATGTTTGCGGCTCTGACCAATTCTATCGGTGGTTTTGAAAAGCTAGCGCCAGATACTAAATTAGATGACGGGAATTTTACCTTGATTTGGTCAAGACAGCCAATCTCTTTGATATGCTGAGTCTGATGATGCAGGCTATCAATGGCGGTCAGCACGTTGGCGATATCAATGTAGAATACCTCAAAACAAGCAAGCTGCAGCTGGAAGTTTTAGATAATAAAAGGTCCATTTATGCTGAATTTGGATGGAGAATACGGTGGCGATACGCCAGTTGAACTGGAAGTGCTGCACGGACATTTGGAATTTTTTGCCAATATTGATGAAATCAGTCAGACAGCCCTTTCAATAGAATAATTTTAGATAAGAGATGAAAGAACATGCTAGACTATAAAGTCTTAGTCCATTATCACAATCCTACTGGAGATTATTTCTCCTATGATATGTGGCAGTGGCAAATAAACCAATGGGGAAAGGAAGCAGCCTTTTCCAAACTTGATTATTTTGGTATTCAAGGGGAATTAACCTTTCAGACCTGGGAGCACTTGAATCAAGCCCACGTCATAATCAAACGTTCAGACTGGTCTAGCCAGTCCTGTGACTATCATATTGATCTGTTACCGCCTCATCTGCTAACGGAAATTTGGCTGATTGAGGGAGATACGCAGGTTTACTATTCCCTGCAGGCTGCAACGACGAGTCACCAGTATTCACGCCGGCGTCCGCATAACTTTGATGTGGCCCTGAGAACAGACTACTTTGATGAATGTTGGGGCTATCAAGGCTGGTTGGGACACCGTCAGATGGACGGCGCACATATTTTCAGAGTTTGGGCACCGACAGCTAGGAAGGTAGAGTTGGTAGTCTATGAATCGGCTGCCAATCGAGCTCCTGTTTATAAAATCTTCCCAATGCAAAAGGGTGACCGATATTCTCACGACCATAAGGAAAATACCATCGGTGTCTGGTCAGCTGAAATAGCAGAAGACTTGACCGGCAAGACCTATCACTATCATGTTAGCTTTGAATACCGCAATTTCTATACTCGCGATCCCTATACTGTTGCGACCAGTCCAGATGGCAAGCGCTCAGCGATTCTTGGAGCAGATGAGACAGAAGTAGCTGGTTTTCAGGTCCGGCAAGGCAAAGAAGCCGTCTGGCGTTTGGACAATCCAAATCAAGCAGTGATTTATGAGATGCACATTCGGGATTTGACCAAGTCGGAAACTTCTGGCGTGGACAGTCAGCTGCGCGGGACCTTCTTGGGGGCCTGTCAACAAGGCACTACCAATCATCAAGGGCAAAAGACAGGCTTTGACTATATCAGTGATTTAGGCATTAATGTTGTCCAGCTTCAGCCTGTCTCTGATCGTCACAAGGACTATGATGAAAATGGAGAGCTGATCTACAACTGGGGCTATGACCCGCAGAATTATCATGCTCCAGAGACTAGCTTTTTCCAGCAATCCTGCTGACCCAGCGCAGGCCATCCGTGACTTTGAAAACGATGATTCAGGCCTACCATGATGCGGGGATTTCTGTGACACTGGATGTTGTTTACAATCACATCTACTCGACCTATGATTCGGCTTTTTCAGGCTATAGTACCGGATTATTACTATCGGATGAATCCTAACGGCTCTTTCCAAAATGGAACCGGAGTGGGGAGTGAGACGGCCAGCGAGCACGAGATGTTTCGCAAGTTTATGATTGACTCTCTCCTGTACTGGGTAGAGGAGTTCAATGTAGATGGCTTCCGCTTCGACCTGATGGGAATTCATGATGTAAAAACGATGAATGCCATCCGTCAAGCTATGGATAAGGTGGATCCGAGAATCCTGCTCTATGGCGAAGGCTGGGATATGGGAACGGGCTTGAGGCCAGAAGACAAGGCCAAAAAGGACAATGCTTATCAATTGCCGCGGATTGGATTTTTCAATGATACAGAGCGGGATGCGGTTAAGGGAGCAGAAGTTTACGGTGGCATCAAGGCTGGTTTTGTCAGTGGCCAGGCGACGGAGGATATCGTTGCTAAGTCTATCCTTGGCAGCAGTGAGCTAGGCAGCTATCTCAGTCCTGATCAAGTCCTTAACTACGTGGAGGCACACGATAATTTCAATCTGCATGATTTGCTTGCGGAGCTGCATCCTGATGATGATGTTCTGACTCGCACCAAGCGGATTGAGCTGGCAACTGCCATAAACCTGCTCATGCAGGGTATGGCTTTCATGGAGGTGGGACAGGAATTTTCCCGTACTAAGCTCGTAGCTACGGGGGAGGACGGCCAAGTCCTGCATAGCGATCGCGAAAGGGCTATGAACAGTTACAATGCACCAGATGCAGTCAATCAGGTGAATTGGGATATTTTGCAGGATCATCAAGAGAGTATTGATTTTATCAAGAACATCATTCGCCTCAAGACAAGCTGCAAAACCTTTTCTTATCAGACCTATGAAGATATTTATAAGCATGTCTTTGTCCAATCAGCCGAGCAGGGCAGTGGTTTGATTATCTTTTGAGATTAAGGACGACAAGCATTATCAAGTCATATTTAATGCCAGTGGCCTGCCCTATTATCTGCCTAATGCAGATAAGCTGCGTCTCATAGTGGGCAATAGCCGTCATAAGAAGCCTTTCTATGTTGAAAATCTGACGGTTTCTGTTTTTGAAGTTATTCAATAAGTTATTAGCTACTGAAAAGCGGCTCTTTGTCAACTGTAGTGGGTTGATGAAAAGTTATAATCTGGAGAGGACTAAATCAGTCCTCTCCTTTTTGATGTTCAAAGCGATGAGGATTCTAGTTTTAAAGTTTTCAAAGTTCCGAAATCCGAAAGCATTGCGCTTGATGACCTTGATGAGGTTGTTAGCAGCTTCTAGTTTTGCATTGAGTAGGGCAGTTCCAGCGCGTTCAAGATCTTGTCCTTATCTTTCAAAAAGGTCTTAAAAACAGTTTGAAAGATAGGATTTACACAAGAAATAGTATCTTCAATGAGTCCAAAGAAATGCCCAGCCTGTTTCTCTTGAAAATGAAAAAGCAGGAGTTGGTAGAGTTTATAGTGTTCTTGGAGTTCTTGGGAGCAATAGAGAAGCTTTTCTAGAATCTCTCTATTGGTCAAGTGCATGCGAAAAGTCGGGCGATAAAATCGTTTATGGCTTAGTTTACGGCTATCCTGTTGAATGAGTTTCCAGTAGCGTTTGAGTGCCCTATATTTGTGCGATTTTTTATCCAACTGATTCATGATTTGGATGCGGAGGCGGTTCATAGCCCGGCTGAGATGTTGTACAATGTGAAAACAATCCAGAACGATTTTAGCGTTTGGAAATAGTTTTCTGGCAATATCGTAGTAGGGGCTAAACATGTCCATTGTAATGATTTTCACGCTATTTCAGACCTGTCTGGAATAGCGCAGGAAGTGATTGCGAATCGTTGCTTGAGTCCGCCCATCTTAAGATAGCTATAATCTTTCTGGAATCGAAATACTGTGCAATGAAGCTCATCTCTATCTGCCGATTGAAACAGTCACTTCCCTGACTGTTTCCACATCCCAGCTCATGTATTCTGGAAGGCAGTTAAGGTCAGTCTTGAACTTGAATTCTTTCAATTTACGAATGACAGTGGAAGTAGAGACATCTAAGCTTTCAGCGATGGCCGTCATAGGGACTTTCTCGATTAGTTTTTGAGCGATTTTCTGCTTAACGATGGTTGCGATTTGGTGCTTCTTCTTGACTAAGGAAGTCTCTGCGACCGCCATTTTCCCACAGACTTTACAGCGAAAACGTCGTTTCTTTAAGCGAATCAGCGTTTTATATCCCGCACACTCTAGATAGGGAATCTTTGATTTTTTTGGAAGTCATATTTAGTCATTTGTCCTTGATAGTGAGGGCATTTAGGAGCAGGATAATCTAGCTTAGCGATGGTTTCTTTATGAGTTCCAGCATCTAAAACATCCAAGATAGTGATATTAGGGTCTTTCATTCCCAGTAAGTTTGTGATAAAATTGAACTGTTCCATAAGAGTCTTTCTAATGATAGTTTGGTCGCTTTTCATTATAGGTCTTATGGGACTTTTTTTCTACAACAAAAGAGAGCCCATCATTCCTACAGTGGTGTTACCCACTACAGAAATTATAGAGCCTGAAAAGCCTTAAGTCCAATGGACTTAAGGCTCTTGCTATCTATGGATTGGCTGTGGAGCTAGAGCTGGAAGAGCTTGAGTCTTCTTGACTGCTGTCTTCGTCGCTGCTGCTAGTTTGGAACTGCTCTGGATGCAGTGCCCGATAGCTTGGCGAATTAAAGAGGTCCACAGTGGAGACATTGCCTCGTTTAGAGTAAAGACTGGTTGACTGGTCGCCTTTTTCCTTTTCAATAGCCAACAAGGCTTTCATTGAATTAAGATAAGAGTAATCTTTAGGGTTGACCTTGCCCAAGTCATTACCCTTGTAGAAGCGAATCAAGTCACCCGTTTGAATAGCGTCACTCATCTTAAGCTGAGTATTAGCGGCATTACGAATCTCATCCAGCTCCTTCTTGATGGTTTCATCAGGATTGGTAATTTCTTCACCGGTCTGGGTGTAGTAGGTCCGTCCGTTGAAGCTAGTGTATTTTGGAGTGACAAAGTTATTGCTGGAGCGGAAAGCTGTGATTTGCTGGTGCTGACTTGATAGCATATCTTGGCCGACCTGAAGGTAGTTTTTAGAGTCAATGCCCAGTAAATGCTCCAATGTTGGCAGCATATCCACTTGACCGGCGTAGGTATCAATTATCTTTCCTTTGTCCATGCCAGGGACTACAACCATGTAAGGCACGCGCTGCATCATGGCATTGTCGTAGTTGGACCAAGTCTCAGAAGTCTTGCCTACAAGAGGGGCCAAGTTAGGATTACGGGTTTGGGAAATTCCAAAATGGTCTCCGTAGAGAACGATAATAGAGTTGTCATAGAGGCCGGATTCTTTGAGATAGTCAAACAAGGCTTTGACAGAAGAATCTAGATAGTTAGCAGTAGCAAAGTAACCGTTGATGGTTTCATCCTTGGTCTTAGCCAGAGGGAAGCCAATCTCGTCACCAATCAAGCTAGTCGTGTAAGGATAGTGATTGGAAACCGTGATATATTTAGCATAGAAAGGCTGCTGCAGGTGTTCCAGATATTTGATGGAATCTTTCAGCATAATCTTGTCGTTCAAACCATACTGGAAGGAGTTGGTGTCGTCCTGCTTGGTAAAGTAAGACGCATCGAAGAAATAGTTATAACCCCATTGCTTGTAAGCTGTATTACGGTTCCAGAAGCTTCCAGTGTTTCCGTGGAAAACAGCGGAAGTGTAGCCGCCGTTTTTGGAAAGAATAAAAGGTGCAGCTTGCTGGGTATTAGTACCACCGTAGTTAACCATAAAGGATCCTTGGTTGAGACCGAAGAGTCCAGTTTCAATCATGGTTTCAGCATCAGAAGTCTTACCAGCCTTGACCTGGTTGAAGACATTAGAGAAAGCCAGAGTCGAATTGGAGTGGTAGAGGGAGTTGAGGAAAGGTGTCACCTCGTACTCTTTCCCATCTGCCTGCAACTTATAGTCAATCAGGAACTGCTGGAAGCTTTCCAGATGGACATAGATAACATTGCGGCCTTTGGCAATCCCGTAATATTCTGGATTAGGCTCCGCATAGTGGGATTGAATGTATTCTGTTACTGGTTCCAAGTCTTTTTCAGAAGCTTTGGAGCGCTCACGATTGGCGGTATATGTCTGGTTAGCACTGTAACCTAGAAAGGCTGGCAAGCCCAGAGCACGAACAACATAATAGTTGGAAAATCCACGAGACAAGAGCTCAGGCCGGTCAATTTCAGCCAAGAAAAGGTTGGCTGAGAAAAGCATGGCGGACAGGGAGGTCACAGCAAAGCTGGCGCGTTTATTGAAAGGCCGGTCATCCATTCGGATGTATTTCTTAAAGAATAAGAAGGCCAAAATCGGGAAATCAATCAGATAAAGAATATCCCAAGGGCGGAAGAGCTCAAGTGCTGCTTCCCCAAGTCCAGCTGAAACGCTGCTAGAAGCTAGCATAGTATTGACTGTAACAAAGTCACTGAACTCGCGGTAGTAAATGGAGTTAGATACCAGCCAAGCAAAGAGGAGCAGATAAATTCCGAAGGCTAGGCTGTAGAATAATTTGGTTCGTTTTACATAAAGTGCTAGTCCCAGCAGCAAAAGGCTGATAGGGAAAGGGTTTATAATAGCTAAAAATACTTGATAAGCACCTTGAATATCAAGGTTAAAATCAATCGTATAGGCCCACATGGTTTTTATCCAATAGAGGACCAGTAAAATCAAGACAAAACCTAGTCTCGTACTCATGAAATTGAGTAAATTCTTGGTTATTTTTCACAAAAAGTTACTTCCTTGTCTTATTTCCTAAAAAATTTTCTTCTCTAAGTAGTATAACATAATTTCTCCAGTTAAGGAAAAATTTGAGCCGCATTTGAGATATTTTAAATCGTCGAAAATTGTAATATTTCTATAAAAAGTCTTATCCTCTCTATGAGAGGTTTATAGTCGTTTTGCACTTGTTTGTGAAATCTTTTATTAACTCAAATGTAAAATATGTTTTGAGAATTTTTCACAATCTTTTGGTATAATATAATTTATGAATAAACTTACTGTTACTCAACAGGCAGAAGAAAAAAACTGAAAAAGGGCATTCTTTTTATTAGATAAAAAGGATTTTTGGTGCCCTTTCGCTTCAGAATCAATGCGTGGAGCTGCAAAACCGTCAGGGAAAGTTCTTAGGCATAGCTTATCTCTCTCCTCAGAATAAGGGAGTTGGCTGGCTGATTTCTCAGAAGAAGGTAGAGCTGAACTCGGATTTTTTTCAAACTCTCTTTGAGCAGGCTAAGAGCAGACGTTCTACTTATTTCCATTCGGCTGACACGACAGCCTTTCGACTCTTTAATCAAGAGGGGGATGGCTTCGGTGGCTTCACGGTGGATTTCTACAATGACTTTGCGCTTTTTTCTTGGTACAATGACTTTGTCTTTGCTATCAAGGAGCAGATTCTGACAGCCTTCGCTAAGGTTTTCCTAGAGATTCAGGGAGCTTATGAAAAGATTCGTTTCAAGGGTTTGGACTATGAATCGGCCCATCTCTACGGAGCGGAAGCGCCGGAAACCTTCACAGTCTTGGAGAACGGTGTTCGCTATCAGGTTTTTCTGAATGATGGTCTCATGACCGGTATCTTTCTAGATCAGCACGATGTGCGTGCTAGTCTGGTAGATGGTCTGGCTGCTGGTAAAAGTTTACTCAATATGTTTTCCTATACAGCAGCTTTTTCAGTTGCAGCAGCCATGGGCGGTGCCAGTCAGACAGTATCAGTCGATTTAGCCAAGCGCAGCCGAGAGCTGTCGGAAGCTCATTTTCTGGCCAATGATCTGACACTGGATCAGCATCGCTTTCAGGTGATGGATGTCTTTGATTATTTCAAATACGCTAAGCGTCACGATTTAAGCTTTTGATGTCATTGTGATAGATCCGCCTAGCTTTGCTAGAAATAAAAAGCGAACATTTTCAGTTGCTAAAGATTATCATCGTTTGGTTGCACAAGCTTTGGAAATCCTGAATCCTCAGGGAATCATGATTTTAAGTACCAATGCAGCCAATCTTTCCAAAAGTAAGTTTAAACAAGAAATTGAAAAAGGTCTTGCCGGCAGAAAGCACCGCTATCTTGCGGAGTATGGCTTGCCAGCAGACTTTGTCTATAATAAAAAGACAGGGAGCAGTAATTACCTCAAGGTATTTACAATAAAAGGTGGACCAATGAAATTAGTCGTTTCTGTAATGCCCAAGAGTTTAGAAGAAGCTCAAGAAATTGATGTATCACGCTACGAAGATGCGGATATTATTGAATGGCGGGCAGATTTTCTGGCCAAGGATGATATTTTAAATGTTGCGCCAGCTATTTTTGAAAAATTTGCCGGACGTGAATTGATTTTCACCTTGCGAACCCGCCAGGAAGGCGGAGAAATTGAACTGTCCGATGATGAATACGTAGCTCTCATCAAGGAAGTAGCCGGTTTTTACCAGCCGGATTATATCGACTTTGAATACTTTCTCTCACAAGGGGAAAATTTGAAGAAATGCTAGAGTTTCCTAATCTAGTGCTGAGCTACCATAACTTTGAGGAGACGCCTGAAAATATGATGGAAATCCTGTCTGAGCTGACTTCTCTGACCCCTAAGGTAGTCAAGGTTTCTGTCATGGCTCATAATGAGCAGGATGTGCTGGACTTGATGAACTATACTCGCGGTTTCAAGACTTTGAATCCTGAGCAGGATTTTGTCACCATTTCCATGGGAAAAAGTCGGCAAGATTTCTCGCATTGCGGCTGATTTGACAGGTTCAGCTGGTCATTTGCCAGTCAGGATATGGCGTCAGCACCCGGTCAGATTTCTCTGAGCAATATGAAGAAAATTCAGGAGATTTTGAATGAGAATTAATGGCCACACCCGCATGGCTGCTGTGGTTGCCAAGCCAATTAAGCACAGTATTTCTCCTCTTATTCACAATATGGCTTTTGAAAAGACTGGTGTCAATGGTGTCTATCTAGCTTGGGGAAGTAGAAGTGAAGGATCTGCAGGCCAGTATAGAAAATATCCGCAGATACGATATGTTTGGTGTCAATCTTTCCATGCCCTACAAGCAGGAAGTGATCCCTTATCTGGACGAGCTGGATGTCAGCGCTCGCCTTATCGGAGCAGTCAATACGGTTGTGAATAAAAATGGAATTTTAGTTGGTTATAATACAGATGGCAAGGGATTTTTTAAGAGCTTGCCTTCTTTTGCTATTCAGGGCAAAAAAATGACGATTTTGGGGGCAGGTGGAGCAGCGACAGCGATTATTGCTCAAGCAGCTTTGGACAATGCAGAGGAAATTTTTGTTTTCACTCGACAGGCTTCCTATGAGAAGATTGTCAGAAAGATAGCAGCTATTAGCCGCCAAACCAAGAGTTCTATCCAGGTATTAACCTTGGAAGATGCGGATAGCTTGCAGGATAAAATCAATCAATCAAACCTTCTGGTAAATGGAACTAGTCTAGGCATGGATGGCATCAGCATGCCCTTGCCTGAACAGATTGAGCTGCCTAGCCAGATTTTAGTTGCAGATGTTATCTACCAACCTTTCGAAACGCCCTTTCTCAAATGGGCCAGAAATCAAAATGTCACAGCGGTCAATGGACTTGGTATGCTGCTTTATCAAGGAGCAGAAGCCTTTGAGCTTTGGACCGGTAAGACCATGCCTAGTCAGGAAATTTGGCAGTGTTTAGAAGAATTGTATAGCAAATGAATAAAAGGAGAGCAAGATATTGAGAAAAAAGTTGGTGATATCTATCATTATTTCTGCTTTATCAGTATTTTAGGAGTATTCATTTTTGTAAAACAAGTAGAACATGCTGGATTTGAAGAGAGGAGAAATAAGCTGATTAAGCACGCTTTCTCTTTTTTGAAGAACAAATTGCTCTTTATATTAAGGAAAAACTATACTGATATTAATAAAATTGAATTTTCTCCTATCTTTTTTTGAAGAAGGGGACCTAATGATTACTTATCTATTCAAGTTGTGCCAGTCATTTATGATCAAGAAGGAAATAAGGCCTATTTGGGACGTAAAAGTAGGAAAAAAACATCTTTCCTCAGTTATGGTTTGCATTTTGGTGTTGAATTTGATTTTCGGGATTGATAATGAAGAGATTATTGTTTTAGAGAATTCGAAAGCTGGTGGAGATATTGATGTATCCGACGCTAAGACTATCCCTGAGAATGCAAAAAATGTCTAAAGGATATGGAATTGATGATAATATAAGTGCATTAGTAAAAGATGGTCAGTTGAAAAATGTCGATAAAAAGGAGGGTGGTAGTCCTCAAGTCGAAATTGTTTATAATCTAGGAATTCAGAAAAGGAAATTATCGGAAATGGCATTAACAGATAAAGAAATTCACAGATCTATGGGTAAACAGAAATAAATCATTTAGCAAAATGAAAACGCATTTTCTATTATAGACATAAATTAAAAATTGACGATATTGTACTATCATCAAGATAAAAAGAAAACTTTTAAGGAATTGCTTTTGTTCTTAAAGCAGAAAAATGCTTTTTATATTATAGCAAAACCAATGTCGTTCATTAAAGAACTTCTATTGAACTGTAGAGTGTTTAGGCAACTCTGATGAATCCAAATTAGAATAAGACAACAGACTTCACTTGGGGAGGAACTTACAGATGGCTTGTTTCAACTTTAAAAATGAATGGTAAGTAGCGACTGAAATATTTGACGTAATTTGATATACTAGGAAGCAAGTATAATTTTTTGATTGACTTGGAATGGAGGCGCTTATGAAACTAAATGTGAATCTCCCGCATCATCCCTATGATATTCTCATTGAAAAGGGGTCTTTATCTCAGGCTGGAAGTTGGCTGAGTCAGCTTTGGCAGCCTCAGAAGGTAGTTATCGTCACGGACAATCGAGTGGCTCGACTCTATGCGGAAAAGGTCAAGCTGAGCTTGGAAGCCGCTGGGTTTGAGGCATATGTCTTTGACTTTTTGGAGGGCGAAGCCAGCAAGAACTTAAAGACGGTCAACAAAAGTCTGCAGAGTTTTTGGTCAAGGTTGGTTTGACCCGCAGCGATGGTATCGTGGCCTTGGGTGTGGAGTTGTCGAGATTTGGCAGGCTTTGCTGCTTCGACCTATATGCGGGGCGTGCATTTCGTGCAGATTCCGACCAGTCTGACAGCTCAAGTGGACTCCTCTATCGGTGGTAAGACAGGTGTCAATACGCCTTGGGCCAAGAATATGGTCGGCACTTTTACCCAGCCTGACGGAGTTCTGATTGACCCAGAAGTCTTGCATACTTTGGGTCATAGGAACTGATTGAAGGCATGGGCGAGGTGGTCAAGTACGGCTTGATTGAGGATAAGGAACTCTGGGAAGAGCTGTCAGAAATGGATGGCAGTCCAGAGTCTATTTTGGAGCATGCAGAGAGCATCATTTACCATTCCTGTGATGTCAAGCAGATTGTGGTTGAGGACGAGCTGGATAATGGCGTCCGCCTCTATCTGAATTTCGGCCATACTATTGGGCACGCTATTGAAGCGACAGCAGGCTACGGAAAAAGTCATGCACGGTGAAGCTGTGGCGATTGGCATGGCACAGGTTTCCCGCGTCGCTGAAAAGAAAGGCCTCATGCCAGCTGGGATTACAGAAGACATTATCCGCATGTGTCAGAAGATTGGCTTGCCGGTGGATTACCAGCCATGGAATGAGAATGCTCTCTATCAGGCACTGACCCATGATAAGAAGGCTAGAGGCAACTCTATCAAGCTAGTACTGGTGCCTGAGTTGGGTTCGGCTAGTATTCACCAGATTCCGCTGGAAGAGATGAAAGAATTTCTGAAGAAATGAGTGCCAGATGGAGTTTAAGACGATTGGACAGTTTGGATAAAAATAGACAGATTGTCCAGTTCTTTCCATCCCAGAAATAGGAGAAAATGTATGAGATACTTAACAGCAGGAGAATCCCACGGACCACGTCTGACAGCTATTATTGAGGGGGTGCCGGCTGGTCTTCCTCTGACCGCTGACTATATCAATGCTGAGCTCAAGCGTCGTCAGGGTGGGTACGGCCGTGGTGCCCGCATGAAGATTGAAAGCGATCAAGTCGAGATTACGTCTGGGGTTCGGCATGGCTTGACCATGGGCGGTCCGATTACCCTCAATGTCACAAATCTGGATCACCAGAAGTGGCTGGAGATTATGAGTGCGGCAGATGTGGATGAAAAGAAAAAAGGGCTGCGCAAGATTACCAAACCACGCCCTGGCCATGCGGACTTAGTCGGAGGTATGAAATACCGCTTTGATGATTTGCGAAATTCTCTGAGCGTTCTTCTGCCCGCGAAACGACCATGCGTGTGGCAGTCGGAGCAGTAGCCAAGCGTTTGCTGGAAGAAATCGGTGGAGGTAGCCAGCCATATCGTAACCTTTGGCGGCATTGATATTGATGTGCCGGCCCGATCTAACTGTAGCAGAAATCGAGGAAAGAGCTGCCCAGTCAGAGGTTTCCATTGTCAATCCTGAGCGCGAAGAAGAAATCAAGGCCTCACATTGGATCAAATTAAGAAAGACGGGGATACCATCGGTGGTGTCCATTGAGACTGTCGTTGGTGGTGTGCCGGTCGGTCTGGGCTCCTATGTCCACGGGACAAGAAGCTGGATGCCAAGATTGCTCAGGGAGTCGTGTCCATCAATGCTTTTCAAGGGAGTCGAGTTTGGCGTGGGCTCTGAAGCCGGTCGTCTCAAGGGCAGTCAGGTAATGGATGAAATCCTCTGGTCTGAGGAAGATGGCTTCACCTGCAGGACCAATAATCTAGGCGGCTTTGAGGGCGGTATGACCAATGGTCAGCCAATTGTTGTACGCGGCGTTAGTGAAGCCCATTCCAACCCTTTATAAGCCACTGATGAGCGTAGATATCGAGACCCACGAGCCTTATAAGGCGACAGTGGAGCGGAGCGATCCTACGGCTCTGCCAGCGGCGGGTGTTGTCATGGAAAGCGTAGTGGCAACAGTTTTAGCCACCGAAGTTCTGGAGAAGTTTTCTTCGGACAACTTAGAAGAACTACAGCGATGCGGTAGCCCGCCATCGGGAATTTGTCAAGAACTTTTAGAAGTAAGGAGAAGGGCATGGAGAGAGAAACGGTCTATATCGCTGGTCTGGGACTGATTGGAGCTTCCTTGGCTCTGGGCATCAAGCGTAACCACCCTGAGTATGAAGTTCTCGGCTACAACCGCGGTGAGGAATCGCGACAGATTGCCTTGGAACGTGGAATGGTTGACCGGGTGACGGATGATTTTGCGGCTTTTGCTCCATTGGCTGATGTGATTATTCTGGCTGTGCCCATCAAGCAGACCATAGCATTTATCAAGGATCTAGCGGAGCTGACCTGAAGGAAAATGTTATCATCTCAGATGCTGGATCGACCAAGGCTGAGATTGTGGCAGCTGCAGAAAAGTATCTGCAGAATAAGCCCGTCCGCTTTGTCGGAGCTCACCCGATGGCCGGGAAGTCACAAGACCGGAGCTAAGGCTGCCCATGTCACTCTTTGAAAAATGCCTATTATATCTTTTACGCCCTCTAGCCTGACCCAAGTCTGGTACGCTTGAGGAAATGAAAGACTTGCTAAGTGGTCTTCATGCCTGCTTTATCCAGGTGGACGCAGCCGAGCACGACCGAGTGACCAGTCAAATCAGTCATTTTCCGCATATCCTAGCCTCCAGCCTTATGGAGCAAGCGGCAGCTTATAGCCAGGAGCATGAGCTGACCCAGTCTTTTTGCGGCCGGTGGTTTTCGAGATATGACGCGGATTGCGGAGAGTGAGCCGGGCATGTGGACCTCATTCTCTTTGACTAATCCTGAAGCTATCTTGGAGCGGTTGGAAGATTTTAAAGATCAGTTAGACAAGGTGGCCGCAGTGATTGAGGCTAAGGACGAGACAGCTATCTGGGAATTTTTCGACCGAGGACGGCAAAGCCGTAAGCAGATGGAAATTCATAAACGAGCTGGTGTGGATAGCTTTTATGACCTCTTTATTGAGGTGCCCTGACGAAGAAGATGCGATATTGGGTATTTTGGAGCTCTACGCGGAATTTCAGTTGTCAATATTCGTATCAACGAGGAAAACCGTGAAGATATCAACGGTATTCTGCAAATCACCTTTAAAAATCACCAAGATTTGGAAAAATCTGCTAAAATAGTAAGAGAAAATACGGATTACCTAGTGTCCGAAGACTAATATAGATTGGAGAACTCTATGTCAAATATTTATGATTTAGCTAATGAACTGAGCAGAAATCTGCGTGATTTACCTGAATACAAAGGCAGTTGCAGAAAGCAAGAAAAGCAGTGGATGCTGATAGCGAAGAAGGCTATTTTTACAGATTATCTGGGCTTTCCAGCAGGAGTTGCAACAGCTGGCTCAGACTGGTCAGGTACCGACCAGGAGGTGCAAGACAAGATGACTTCCTTTGGCGAGAAAGATTCAGGGCAATGCTGTTCTTTCTGAATTCTTTAATAAGCAGCAGCAACTATCCATCTATCTAGCGGACATTGAGCGTATTATCTTTTGATCCGGTGCAGGATTTGCTAAGTAAGCTAATAAAAAAAGAGGAATCTGGGCTGAATACCTGGATTCTTTTTGCTTTGTTTCGGATTCCAGAAATTTTAAGAATTTCTGGTCTTTTATGATAAAATAAGAAGCAACAAAGGAAAGTATGAGGTCACCTATGAAATTATCAACCAATGTAAGAGGCCTGAAGGGCTGTATCCGCATACCGGGAGATAAATCTATCAGCCACCGTTCCATTATTTTTGGCAGTTTGGCCCAGGGGGTTACTACTGTTCGTGACATTCTGCGAGGAGAAGATGTACTGTCTACCATGCAGGTTTTTCGTGACTTAGGTGCGAGATTGAGGACGATGGAAATCTAGTCAAGATACATGGCGTAGGATTTGAAAGGTCTGCAAGCACCGAAAAATAAGCTGGATATGGGGAATTCTGGAACGTCCCATCCGTTTGATTTCTGTGTTTGGCCTGGTCAGGATTTCAGACGGAGATGTTTGGTGACGACAGTCTATCCAAGCGCCCTATGGATCGGGTGACTATTCCTCTGCGGCAGATGGGAGTCGAGATTGCTGGTCGGAGTGAGCGTGATTTACCACCGCTCAAGATGAAGCGGGCAGGAACTGCAGCCTATTCATTATCAGCTGCCAGTGGCTTCTGCTCAGGTTAAGTCGGCCTTGATTTTTGCCGCCCTGCAGGCTCAGGGAGAGTCGGTTATTATTGAAAAGGAAATCACCGTAATCATACAGAAGATATGATTGTCCAGTTTGGCGGGCAGATTGAAGTCAAGGGCAAGGAAATTCGCATTCAGGGCGGTCAGGAATTCACTGCTCAGGAAGTGACGGTTCCAGGAGACATTTCCAGCGCGGCCTTCTGCTGGTAGCTGGATTGATTGTGCCGGACTCAAAGATTGTTTTTAGAAAATGTTGGCATCAATGAAAACTCGTACAGGGATTCTAGAAGTGATAGAGGCTATGGGCGGACGGATGAAGCTGTCAGATATCGATCCAGTAGCCAAGTCTGCAACCATCACCGTTGAGACGTCTGAGCTTTAGGGCACTGAGATTGGCGGCGAGATTATCCCCACGCTTGATTGATGAGTTGCCGATTATTGCGCTTCTGGCGACTCAGGCTCAGGGACGGACTCGTTATTCGTGATGCAGAGGAGCTCAAGGTCAAGGAAACCGACCGGATCCAGGTGGTGGCAGACGCTCTCAACAGCATGGGCGCAGCTATTACCCTGACGGAAGACGGCATGATTATCGAAGGGAAAACACCTCACACGGTGCACAGGTCAACACCTTGGGTGACCATCGTATCGGAATGATGACGGCAATTGCTGCTTTGTTGGCTCAAAAGCGGTCAGGTGGAACTTGAACGATCTGAAGCCATTAAGACCAGCTATCCACGCTTCTTCAGCGACTTGGAGGGCTTGATGACTGGCTAAGATATTGCTGGGCTTTATGGGAGCCGGAAAATCCACAGTGCTGAGAGGCCCAGCCTCGAGACTTTGTTGATATGGATGAACTGTTTCCTGCCAGCGGCTAGGCATGTCAATCAAGGACCATTTTGATCAGCATGGTGAAGCAGCCTTCGGACTGTAGAAGGCCAGCTCTTGGCTGAGTTGATCGATACGGACTTGGTCGTCTCAACGGGCGGCGGTGTAGTCGTCAGCCCTGAAAATCGCAAATTACTGACTCAGAATGCTGATAATATCTACCTGAAAGCTGATTTTGAAACGCTCTATCAGCGAATCCAGCAGGATGCTGAGCAGGAGCGGCCTTTATTCTTAAATCAGAACAAATCAGACTTGCAGCAGATTTTTAGCAGCGTCAGCCTGGTACGAGAGAAGTAGCGACCAGATTGTCGATACGAGGCTCAAAAAGTCCGAAGGAAAATTATTGAGGAAATTCAATGAAAATAGCATTTTTAGGTCCCAGAGGCCTCTTTTCTCAACATGTAGCCTAAGCTGCCTTTCCAAGCCAGGACTTGGTGCCTTATCAGAATATCACTGAGGTCATGAAGGCTTATGAGGCTAGAGAAGTGGATTACTCGGTTGTTCCGGTGGAAAATTCCATTGAGGGCAGTGTCCGCGAGACGCTGGACTATCTCTTTCATCAGGCGGATCATTCAGGCGGTGGCTGAGATCGTCCAGCCCATCAAGCAGCAGCTCTTGGTGACGGATTTTAGAGAGCTGATCGAGAAGATATTTTCATCCGCAGGCTATGCCCAAGGGAAAATAATACATCCGCTAGCATTATCCGCAGGCTGCCATTGAGGTGACGGCTAGTACGGCCTATGCAGCTCGTTTTGTGGCAGAGCATCCTGAAAAGAATTTTTGCGGCTATTGCTCGCGCACGGCTGCAGCAGAATATGGGCTCAAAGTAGCAGCCAGTGATATTCAGGAAATGGAAGAAAAATTATACCCGCTTCTGGATTCTAGGTCATGAGGTTCCTAGCTTCAACTCGACCAAGACGGGAGACAAGCAGACACTGGCTTTAACCTTGCCGGACACTTTGCCAGGTGCCCTTATAAGGCTTTTGTCGACCTTCGCTTGGCGTGGGATTGACCTGACCAAGATTGAGAGCCGGCCTCTAAAAACGGCTCTGGGAGAGTATTTTTCATTATTGACATTGACAACGAGCAGAAAAATTGGCGGATTTTGCCTATCAAGAGCTGACAAGTCTTGGAATTACTTTATAAAATTTTGGTAGCTACAGTGTGTTTCTGATTCAGGACCAGTAGCAGTAGATTGGAGAAGAGATGAAGAAACCAGAAAATCTTAGCTATCATGAACAGCTCCGCTTAGATTATCTTTATAAAAATTATTATTATCTAAACGATAAAGAAAAGAAAGAATTTGACTATCTGCGTCAGAAGTCCAAGGGGACTAGCATTCAGCCAGTGTGCCTGACCATGAAGAGCAGCCACATATGAGTTAGTGATGCCTATGAGCAAGAGCCTGTGGAAATGGATTCTTCTGGCCTCTGCCCAAGCACTTTCTGAGCGTTCTTCTCGCAGCAGAAGAGAAAAGAAGGCGTCGGAAACTCTGGCCGGAGCTGGTTTGGGACAAGACAAGCCCAAGAAACCTCACAAAAATCCGCTTTTGAAACGGATTCTGCTCTGGGCAGGATTTTCCTTCATGGTCTTGGGAGGCATGATTTTCATGTTTGTCAAAGGCTTGACGACAGCTCACACTGGCAACTCTAAGCCAGCAGAAAGCAGAATTCTTTGACGGTAAGGATACTAAAGACGGAGTGAATATCTCATTCTTGGGACGGATGGCTGGGTTGGTGATGACTCGACTGAGACGAGGACCGACTCTATTATGGTCTTGAATGTTGGCAATAAGGACCACAAGGTTAAATTGGTCAGCTTTATGCGTGATACTCTTATTCACATCGATGGCGTCAGCAATGAGTACACCGATCCGTCGCAGGCAGATTACTATGACCAAAAGCTCAATTCTGCCTATACGATTGGGGAGCAAAACCATAACTGCGGTGCAGACTATGTCCGCCAGATGCTCAAAGATAACTTCGATTTGGACATTAAATATTATGCACTGGTGGATTTCCAAACCTTTGGACAGCTATTGACACCCTTTTCCCAAATGGCGTCAGCATGAATGCCCAGTTCTCAACGATCGATGGGGAGAAAGTGACAGAAGTTGAAGTGCCAGATGACCTGAATATGAAGGACGGTGGGTACCCAACCAAACAATCAAGGTCGGTCAGCAGCAGATGGACGGTCGGACCTGCTCAACTACGCTCGCTTCCGTAAGGATGATGAGGGCGACTTTGGCCGGACCCGCCGCCAGCAGGAAGTTTTTGACGGCTGTCTTCCAGCAGGTCAAGGATCCGACTAAGCTCTTTACCGGGTCAGAGGCTCTTGGTAAGGTCTTTGCCTTGACTTCGACCAATGTACTCACAGCTTCTTTTGACCAATGGTCTCTATGGCTGGAGATTCCCGCAATGGAGTTGAGCGCCTGACGATTCCGGAAAATGGCGACTGGGTGGATACCTATGACATGTATGGTGGCCAAGGACTTTTGATTGACTTTTGGAAGCCTATAAAGAAAGACTGCAGCAAATAGGTCTCAGATAAGATATATGATATAATGAAAGGTAGACGATGTTCTGCCTTTTTCTTTTTGCAATGGCAGAGCGATAAAAAGCAGAAAGAGAAAAATATGTTAAAAAGAATGATGTGATTGAAGTTGAAATCGTGATTTGAGCCACGAGGGAGCTGGAGTTACAAGGCAGAAGGCCTGGTTTTCTTTAGGAAAATGCCCCGCCGGGCGAGCTCATCCACATGCGTGTGCTCAAGGTCAACATCGGCTTTGGCAAGGTGGAGGGAATTTCTCCGTACTTCAGACCAGCGCAATGAAAAACCTTGATATGGCCTATCTGCGTACGGGGATTGCCGACTTGGGGTCATCTGGAACTATTCAGCCCAGTTGGACTTCAAACGCAAGCAAGTCAAGCGACAGTCTTTATAAGATTGCTGGTTTGTCTGATTTAGAGGTGCTGCCGACACTTGGTATGGAGCATCCGCTGAGTTACCGCACAAGGCTCAAGTGCCTGTCCGCCGTGTCAATGGCCAGCTAGAAACAGGATTTTTCCGGAAAAATTCCCATGACCTCCTGCCAATTGAAGATTTCTATATTCAGGACCCAGTCATTGACCGTTATCCTCTTTACACGTGATTTGCTCCGTCGTTTTGACCTCAAACCTTACGATGAGCAAGAAAAAGACTGACCTATTCGCAATCTAGTTGTTCGTCGTGGGCATTATTCAGGGAAATCATGGTAATCTTGGTCACAACCAGGCCTAAAATATTCCGAGTGGAGCAGCTGATGGAGCACTTGACAAAAGCCTTCCCAGCTATCAAGTCCATCATGCAGAATATCAATGACCAGCCCTGGCAATGCGATTTTTGAAAAGACTGGCGAACGCTTTTATGGCCAAAACCACATCACTGACCAGATGCTGGGAAATGACTTCCAGATTGCTGCGCCAGCCTTTACCAAGTCAATACGGAGATGGCAGAAAAGCCCTCATCAGACAGCTATTGACTTTTCCGAGCTGACTGCAGATGATTTGGTACTTGACGCCTACCTGGTATCGGAACGATTGGGCTCTCGTCGCGAAGCAGGTCAAGCAGGTCTATGTGTGGAAGTGATTCCAGAAGTTGTCGAAAATAGCCGAAATAATGCGGCAATCAACGGCATTACCAACGCTAGCTATGTTTTGTGCCCCTCTGAAGAAGCAATTCAAAACTGGCTTAAAGAGGGTATCCAGCGGATGCCGTCCTAGTCGATCCACCACGAAAAAGGACTGACGGAGAGCTTCATCAAAGCCAGCGTCAGCATGGAGCCCAAGAAAATCACTTATATCTCCTGCAATGTCGCCACCATGGCGCGTGATATCAAACTCTATCAAGAATTAGGATATGAGTTTAAGAAAGTACAGCCAGTGGATTTGTTTCCTCAAACGCATCGCGTTGAGGCGGTAAGTTTGCTAGTCAAGGAGTAAAACGACGAAGATTAGCATTTACTTCCGCCCATGCGATAGCTGTCCGTGATTGACAAGTGCTAGCACGCAGACAGAACGGAGATAGCGAACCGCTGAGTGTGTCGCTCTGCTCGTAAAAGCTAGAAACCTTTGAACGAAAGGGATAATGAAAGCCTTGATTGCAAGGCTTTTTGCTTTATGGTGGGTAAGTATCAGAGTGAGAAAATTTTTGGAATGAGTAGAAGTGATAGCTAGAAATTATCAGTTTCTATTTCCACTTTACCTGTGGGTACGTGTTTGTTTCCATTGACAAGGAGTCTGGGAATAGAAATGTACCCACCTTGTTTGAATCAAGTGAAGTGTAGTTGAAGGAAATCTGTTGAAAGCAATACTTCATTTTACCGAATAAGTAATAATTTAGGCAACTTCAAATCGATTAAAAAAAACTATTTTAAAGGTTAAGAGTAGACAAAAATTGTCCACTCTGCAAACCTCAATTTATCAATCAAAATGAAAATGAGGGAATGTAAAATGAAATATTTTGAGGTTGAGTTAGAAAACTGATGAATTTTTAAAACTACAAACAGAAGATTTTGTGAAAGCTAATCGCTTGCTACTAAGGAAGATAATCCAGAGCGTTACAGTCTAGTGAAGAAAACTTCGTCATATCCTTTAAATCTGGCATCGAATTGGAAGTATGAGTCTCATTCCATAACTTTTATATTGAACATATCATCTTGTTGTGTTATACTATAAATTGATATAAACAAAGATGGAGGAACTGAAACTATGACAGCTCTCAATGCGTTTAAGATAAGCTGGCAATAAGCAGAATCATATGACCCGATAGGGCTTTTTTGTTGTGCTGATTTATACGATATTGAGCATTCATTAGTTACGGTGAGGATATTGGTTATTTAACTATACCTTTATTTAACTATGTCTTTAATATGAATGTTTCCAAATTGTATGTATGCAGACCAAAAGCCACATTGTGGGGTTTGGCCTGCATTTTTTATTGCCTAGAATGCTATTCAAAATAGAAATTCAAGCAAAATAATATGCAGGAGATAATATAAATGGAAAAATACAACAATTGGAAACGAAAATTTTATGCAATATGGGCAGGGCAAGCAGTATCATTAATCACTAGTGCCATCCTGCAAATGGCGATTATTTTTTACCTTACAGAGAAAACAGGATCTGCGATGGTCTTGTCTATGGCTTCATTAGTAGGTTTTTTACCCTATGCGATTTTGGGACCTGCCATTGGTGTGCTAGTGGATCGTCATGATAGGAAGAAGATAATGATTGGTGCCGATTTAATTATCGCAGCAGCTGGTGCAGTGCTTGCTATTGTTGCATTCTGTATGGAGCTACCTGTCTGGATGATTATGATAGTATTGTTTATCCGTAGCATTGGAACAGCTTTTCATACCCCAGCACTCAATGCGGTTACACCACTTTTAGTACCAGAAGAACAGCTAACGAAATGCGCACGCTATAGTCAGTCTTTGCAGTCTATAAGCTATATTGTTAGTCCGGCAGTTGCAGCACTCTTATACTCCGTTTGGGATTTAAATGCTATTATTGCCATCGACGTATTGGGTGCTGTGATTGCATCTATTACGGTAGCAATTGTACGTATACCTAAGCTGGGTAATCAAGTGCAAAGTTTAGAACCAAATTTCATAAGGGAGATGAAAGAAGGAGTTGTGGTTCTGAGACAAAACAAAGGATTGTTTGCCTTATTACTCTTAGGAACACTATATACTTTTGTTTATATGCCAATCAATGCACTATTTCCTTTAATAAGCATGGAACACTTTAATGGAACGCCTGTGCATATTTCTATTACGGAAATTTCCTTTGCATTTGGGATGCTAGCAGGAGGCTTATTATTAGGAAGATTAGGGGGCTTCGAAAAGCATGTATTACTAATAACAAGTTCATTTTTTATAATGGGGACCAGTTTAGCCGTTTCGGGAATACTTCCTCCAAATGGATTTGTAATATTCGTAGTTTGCTGTGCAATAATGGGGCTTCCGGTGCCATTTTATAGCGGTGTGCAAACAGCTCTTTTTCAGGAGAAAATTAAGCCTGAATATTTAGGACGTGTATTTTCTTTGATCGGAAGTATCATGTCACTTGCTATGCCAATTGGGTTAATTCTTTCTGGATTCTTTGCTGATAAAATCGGTGTAAATCATTGGTTTTTACTATCAGGTATTTTAATTATTGGCATTGCTATAGTTTGCCAAATGATAACTGAGGTTGAAAATTAGATTTAAAAATAAACAATATTGGAGGAATATTTATGTATCTGTTTTCAGTAACTCTTCCTGCTAAAATCGCAGGGTTTTCCTGCATACAAGCAAATGAAAGCATGTGATATAGACAGGAGGAAATGTTATGGAATTAATATTAAAAGCAAAAAGACATCGTGTGGGAATTCAAAGGACGCGATGTTTTTAGATACAATGAATTAGAAGTATATGATTATGACCGTATTGGCTTTAGTAGGAGCAAATGAGTGCTGGAAAAAGCACTTTACTCAGGGTACTTTAGGAGAATTAACTCCCAGGATGTAAAATGAATCGTCTGGAGTGAACTTGCCTATATTCCCCAGTTGGACGAAGTAACTCTGCAGGAGGAAAAAGATTTTGCACTTGTAGGCAAGCTAGGTGTTGAGCAATTAAATATACAGACTATGAGCGGTGGTGAAGAAACAAGGCTTAAAATAGCACAGGCCTTATCGGCACAGGTTCAGTGGTATTTTTAGCGGATGAACCTGATTTCATTTACGAGACGGTGAAGGAATTGATTTTCTAATAGGACAGCTAAAATATTTTACAGGTGCACTGTTAGTTATTAGCCATGACCGCTATTTTCTTGATGAAATAGTAGATAAAATATGGGAACTGAAAGATGGCAAAATCACTGAGTATTGGGGAAACTATTCTGATTATCTTCGTCAGAAAGAGGAAGAACGTAAGAGCCAAGCTGCAGAATACGAACAATTTATTGCGGAACGTGCCCGATTGGAAAGGGCTGCGGAGGAAAAGCGAAAACAGGCTCGTAAAATAGAACAGAAGGCAAAAGGTTCTTCAAAGAAAAAAAGTACTGAAGACGGAGGGCGTTTAGCTCATCAAAAATCAATAGGAAGTAAGGAAAAAAAGATGTATAATGCTGCTAAAACCCTAGAGCACAGGATTGCGGCCTTAGGAAAAGTAGAAGCTCCGGAAGGCATTCGCAGAATTCGTTTCAGGCAAAGTAAAGCATTGGAGCTCCATAATCCATACCCTATAGTCGGTGCAGAAATTAATAAAGTATTTGGGGATAAGGCTCTGTTTGAAAATGCATCTTTTCAAATTCCGTTAGGAGCAAAAGTGGCGTTAACTGGTGGTAATGGAATCGGAAAAACAACTTTAATCCAAATGATCTTAAACCATGAAGAAGGAATTTCTATTTCGCCTAAGGCAAAAATAGGTTACTTTGCACAGAATGGTTACAAGTACAACAGTAATCAGAATGTTATGGAGTTTATGCAGAAGGATGGCTGACTACAATATATCAGAAATTCGTTCAGTGCTAGCATCTATGGGGTTCAAACAGAACGATATTGGAAAAAGTTTATCTGTTTTAAGCGGTGGAGAAATTATAAAATTGTTGCTTGCTAAAATGCTCATGGGTAGATATAACATCCTAATAATGGATGAACCCAGTAACTTCCTTTTGACATACCAAGTTTAGAGGCTTTGAAATACTAATGAAGGAGTACACTGGAACTATCGTGTTTTATCACCCACGATAAACGATTACTGAAAATGCAGCAGATGTAGTTTATGAAATTAGAGATAAGAAAATAAATCTGAAAATCATTAAATTTAAGGTAGTCGTCAGTCAGTATAGTCTGTTCTGGTTGGCGACTCCATTGTTAAAGAGTATAAAGACTTTAGATTTTATGAATATTAAAAATAGGAACAGTCAATTGAACTGCTCCTATTTTTCTGCTAAATATATTGTAGTTTTCTTATATGTATAATGATAGATTAGCGGATTCTCATCTACGGTACTTACTTCAAATATGAAGAAGTGATCGCGGTTATCTCTGGACTTTTCCTTATTGAGGACAAAGTAATTCTTACGTGAAGTCGCCATTGTTTTTAGGATATCATCAGTTAGGAAGGTCAATGGAATATTCATGTTAGAGTAGCGGTTGAAGTCACGTTCAAAATCTTGGTAGCTCTCGCTATAATAGTCCATTTGTAGGTGATTACGCTGAAACTCAAGCTGATTCATAGAGCACCTCCTCGACAAGTTCAATACTAATAATGTCTTTTAATTTCAAATTGATGTGACCTGTTGTAGTTTTTATCAAAATGAAATCTTTGGTCAGACTTGGTATTGTTCCAGTGTAGGAAACACGCTTGTTTTTTTCAATCACTTGAATGCGTGTGCGTAGCTGCCCGGCGTATACTTGACTGAGGAGTAATAATTTCTTCTCTAGTGATAAGTCAGACATGTACGTTACTTTGTTTGTATCATCAGAGAGTGCTGATGCATGTTCAGATAGGAAAAAGCCCATCCATTTTTGCATCTTTGTATCCTGGTACTCTCTTGCTGATTGAAATGGTAACTATGAACGGTCAATCATATCAAATCCTTTCTATGCAGAGGCAAGGGTATTTTTATCAAATTGAATCGTAAAACCTTGAATTCCCCCACCTGTGTAACATTCTTTAAAGCGATTGATTACCTCAGTATAGATTATCACAGATGAGCTTGTTGGCTTAATGCTAAATGTAAATTCCAATGGTAATCGGTTTTCAGATTTAGCATGTACTAGTCGTATCGATATTTCAGTTGTTTTGAGTTTTCTCTGACGAAGTTTTGAAGTTGCTGTTTCAACGATTCCATGTAAAAATCTTTCAAGCATTTCAATATCATTACATCCTTTGCTACGGATTTCTGAAAATTGTACTGTATTTTTTTCTTGTTTCATTTTAATCCCTCCAATCCACCAGCGGAATGACCACCGATAAGTTTACTGCGTTCAATATTTCTGGAACCTTCAGTTAGGACGGTTCCTTTTTGTATGGCTAAAAAACCAAACTGTTCTCTGACAACATCAATAGCTGTCTGAAGTCTATTATCTTTTTCAATTTGTTCTACATCATCAAAGAGTGATAGTAGAGTATAGCTTTCATCTACGAAGCCACTATAAGATACACCAATTTGTCTCACTGCACCAGAGGTGTATTTTTTCGGAATAATACAAGTACATGACTCACCATTGTTTTGGGGAGATTTGCGGGTTCAATTTTATTCTGAGCATTTATAGATTTTTTCATCTCAGTCCTAGAATAGCCAATATGAATAGAAACGACAGTAGTCAATACTAGGGCTACTGTTCCGTTCCACAGTATCATTTAAAAATCATTTTCACACCCTTTCGTCTATTAGTATGAAAGCTCAGCACATGTCGAGTGTGTAAGCTTGTTAGTGAAAAAGTGAGCTAATCCTCAAAAGGTTCCCAAACCTTTGAGTTCCGCAGACGCATCATGTTGAGGCGGTATCACTGCTCGTGAAAGCCTAGAAACCTTTTTAGCGAAAAGGATTTTTAAGTTCTTATATCCCAGTCTAGATAAAAAAAGACCATCTAAGTTGGTAAATAACTTCAGGAGGTTTATACGCTATGCTTAGATCCTATGTGACTAAAAAGTATTTATTCTTCTATTTTGTGGCGATTATGATTACTTGGCTGGAGGCTGTCATTACACCAGCTTTGATTCAGTATATTGTCTCTAGTTTTACCAATCACCAGTTGCATTTGCTGTGGCAGGTCTTGATTTGGGGAATTGTAGGGAATTTGATTCTCTTGCTGGGTTTGGCGGGAAACGCTATTACTATGCACGAGTGCTGACGGACTTCAAGTCGGGCATTAAGCAGGCCATCTTTCAGACTTTCTTATATAGCCGTCGGATAGCGGATGAAGAGGTTTTGTCCGACCTGGAAAATGATGTGAAACAGCTAGAAGATAACTATATTGAGCCGACTGTCATTATCATTTCTTCTTTGGGATTTACAACCGTCTCCATCTGTTATGCACTCTGGACTAATTTTTATCTAGGCTTGCTCTTTATCATTTTTTATTCGATACCTGTCCTTTGTAGTAGCATAGGTTCCAAACGCTTGGATGCGATTTCTGAGCAGAAGTCCATGGCTAACCAAGGCTATGTCTCTCAAGTGACCAATATGATTGCGGGTGCTCGTTCCATACGGCATTATCGGGGACAAAGCTTGTTTTACAAACTGTTTTCCAAAGATTTGCACAAGGCTTTAGAGCAAGAAATCGCCTATGAAAAGCAACGGACTTTAAACAGTCTCTTTATCAATGGGATTGATGCCTTTTGCTCGGTCGCGCCTATTGTCATTGGTGGTTTCATGACCTATTATAATTACCTATCTGCAGCCAGCTTTGTTGGGATTTACCTAGTATCGCATAATATCGGCTATCAATTTCAGGAGCTATCCTACTTTATCAATACTAGAAAATCAGCCAAGTCTCTGTGATAAATATCAAAACTTGCTGGGAGAGGAGTTGACAATGCCTTCTGTTTTTGAAGGTTCCGTCTTTCCTATCCAGCTAGAGCAAGTCAGCGTAGAGCGTGATGGGTCAAGAAATCCCTAGCTCTTGCGACCCTTACCATTGAGGAAGGGGAAAAGATTGCCATTATCGGAGAAAGCGGGTCTGGGAAAACAACCTTACTGAACCTCATCTATGGAGAAATCAAGCCTGAGTCAAGGTCGGATTCGCTACCATGGACAAGAGCTAAGCTCGGATGAACTTTATCAGGCAGGAGCCTACATTCTCCAGTCCAGTCATGTCTTTGATGGTATTGAGCCTAGAGGAAAATATCGCTCTGGGGCAAGAACTTGATTCTGTAAGGATAGAAGAGATTCTGCAGCAAACCGGTTTGAAAGCTCTCCAAGGCAAAACACCCAGCAACCAAACCCTGTCAGGCGGTGAGAAGCAGCGGCTAGAAATTGCTCGCGCGCTCTATCACAATCGCCAATTTATCCTGGCTGATGAGGTCAAGGCCAATCTGGACCTTAAAAACCAAGAGAAAATCAATCAACTTCTTCTCTCTCCCACAAGCACTCGTAGAAGTGATTCATCACTACAGCGAAGAGGACTTGAAGCGCTATGATAAGGTGATAGAACTGGTGAGATAGGTGGGGCATAGATTTTAGAAAGGAGTGGCAGAGGCCACCCTTTTTTGTGGGTTGGTGAATAACACTTCATTGTTGTACAGTACCAGAAGTATAAGAATTTTGATATTTTTGTGAAAAGAGATACCTCCTATTCCCAAACTTAAACAATGGCTTGCAATCCTTTTTTTAAAATAGTATACTAGGGCTAGCTATGGAATCGTTTGCATAAAGTTGCGATGAGTTTAAACAGAGAAATCTAGGAGATGAAAAGTATGGAATTAACAGCCATTTATCATAGACCGGAGTCGGAGTATGCCTATCTTTATAAAGAAGGTCAAGTGCATATCAGAATTAGGACTATGAAAGAGGATATAGAGAAAATCCTTTTGCACTATGGGGACCCCTTTATCTTTCTTGAGGATTCTTATGAAGATGTGAAAGAGATGGTCAAAGTGACCTCTGATGCCTTATTTGATTATTGGCAAGTAGCTGTTTCTGTGCGCTTTGCTAGGCTCCAGTATCTGTTTGAGCTTAAGGATAAAGAAGGTCAAAGCATCTTGTATGGAGATAAAGGTTTCGCTGACAATAGTCCAGAAAACCTTGCTTTAGAAGGCAATGGCTTTAAACTCCCTTATATTCACGAAATCGATGGTTGCAAGGTTCCTGACTGGGTTTCAAAAACGGTCTGGTATCAGATTTTCCCAGAACGTTTTGCAAATGGAAATGCTGAACTTTCACCAGAAGGAGCTCTAGATTGGGATTCGTATATCAGACCTAAAACTACTGATTTCTTTGGTGGGGATTTACAAGGGATTATTGAGTATCTGGATTATTTGCAAGACTTAGGGATTACAGGGCTTTACCTCTGTCCCATCTTTGAATCGCCAAGTAATCATAAGTACAATACGACGGATTACTTTGAAATTGATAGACACTTTGGGACAAGAAAACTTTCCGCCAACTGGTGGAGCAGGTTCATCTGCGTGGCATGAAGGTCATGCTGGATGCGGTTTTCAATCATATGGGCGATCAATCCGCTCAATGGCAGGATGTTCTCAAGCATGGTGAAAATTCAGCTTACAAAGACTGGTTCCACATTCAAAAGTTCCCAGTGACGAATGACAAAGCTTATGAATCCCAAAAGAACTGCCTTTATCATACCTTTTGCTTTTTGCCAGCTATATGCCCTAAGTTAAACACGGAAAATCCTGAGGTGAAAAGGCTATCTCTTAAGCGTTGCGACCTATTGGATTGAACATTTTGATATTGATGCATGGAGATTGGACGTGGCCAATGAGGTTGATCATCAATTCTGGCGAGATTTTCGTAAGGCTGTTTTGGCCAAAAAGCCTGACCTTTATATTCTTGAGAGGTTTGCATACTCTCAGCCTGGTTAAATGGAGATGAGTTTCACGCGGTCATGAACTATCCTCATCGGATAGTATCAAGGACTACTTTTTGAGCAGGCGCAAGAAGACAAGTCAATTTATAGCTGAGATTAACTGCCAGTCCATGTACTACAAGCAGCAGATTTCTGAGGTTATGTTTAATCTCTTGGATTCGCATGATACGGAGCGCATTTTGGCGACTGCCAAGGGCGATATCCAGCTTGTCAAATCCGCACTCGCCTTTCTCTTTTTACAAAGAGGGACGCCTTGTATCTATTATGGGACCGAGCTAGAATTGGGTGGAGCTATGGACCCGGATTGTAGACGGGTCATGCCTTGGGACCGGGTTTCAAGTAGCAATGATATGCTCAATTTTATGAAGAACTTGATTCAGCTTCGCAAGGGAACTGCGGACACTATTCAGTATGGGAAATTTAGCTTAGAAGAAATCAAGCCCGATGTGCTGGCTTTAGAATGGCAACTTGACAATCAAGCAATCAGAGCCATTTTTAATCAGTCGAATGAGAATTATCTTTTAGACAGAGATTCAGCTGATTTGGTGAGTCATTGCCAAACTGATGACCAGCAAGTGCTCATCTTACCAAAGGGGTTTGTAGTTTATTGTGATGAGTCTTGCATTTGAGTTATGTTTAACTAATATCTTAATCCCATGATGTATTCTAAATAAGATAAGGGAAGTCGGAAGATTATTCTATTTTTGTAATTACTGTAATTATCTGTTATAATATCCCCTAAGGAGGAAGCAAGATGGCAGTAAAAACTAGAAAACAAGGGAATTCTATAACAATAACGATTCCAAGTGAATTTAATATTCGAGTGGCGTGCATTACGATGCTAAATTGTTACCGAGTGGCGGAAATTGTCTTTTACTCTCAGAAAAGACTGAAAAATCAGGTTACTTATATTTCTGACGAATCTTTTGAATTGGATTTAGATAATATTTTGATGAATACGATGATATTTTTTAAAGCTTTTGGTGGAAAAATGACAGTCTATTTAACAGAAAAGCAAATTGCAAAGATTAATACTTTAGTTATTCAGCGCTATTCTCCGAAAAGAACAAATCAAGACGATTAGTCCATCAGCACTAAATATGATTGTGAACTTACCTGAACAATTTGTTTTTGGGAAACCTCTTTATCCATCAATCTTTTGATAAGGCAACAATTTATTTGTTCAATTGATAAAAAGCATGTTTTTTTAGTCTAATAAACGAACGGCTTTTTATGTTTTTAGTAAAAATTTTTACGATTAAACGGTTATCATTTTTCTGTTACACTTGAAGAAGCGGTTGAAATGTGTAAAGAATAGCGGTTGAATCACTGTCGGAGCAAAAATTTAAAAAGTTATTCAAAATGGGTTTCTGAACATTCGTTTCGTAATGATAACGATTAAGCTTTTAACTA
>BNJU01001349.1_pt1 | contig 168523 bp, 210 predicted proteins | sample 8539281 | NCBI WGS metagenome assembly BNJU01 (sample SAMD00202456, study PRJDB9452) | human saliva metagenome | isolation source: human saliva | place: Japan | reverse complement strand
GTTACGTTTCCAGCCCCCATGGTAATACATAGGTCGCCTTCTTCAAGATGACTACGTAGATAGTCTTCAATCTCTTCAAAAGTTGGTAAGTAGAAGGAAGTTACTTTACTTTGATCCATTAACTTCGAGATATCTTCTGCACTAACACCTGTTGTATTAACTTCTCGTGCAGCGTAAATCTCTGCAAGTATAACGACATCCGCATTCTCTAAAGCTTTTGCGAATTCAGGTAATAACGCAATTGTACGTGAATACGTATGTGGTTGGAATACAACATATAACTTTTTGTGTGGGTAGTGCTTTGCGGCATTAAGTGTTGCTTCAATTTCCTGTGGATGATGTGCATAGTCATCGATAACCGTCGCACCATTACACTTACCCTTATATTGGAAACGACGATCAACACCACTATAACTTACCAGCCCTTGTTTAATTGCAGCGAAATCAATACCGATACTATATGCAGTCGCAATCGCAGCCAACGCATTATCTACATTATGCTTGCCTGGAACAAGTAGTTGTACATTACCCAATTTTTCATCCTTGTAAAATACCTCAAAGCCAGGGTTTCCTAATGCATCGTATACAATATTTCTTGCATGCATATCACCATCTTCGCCAAAAGAAATGACTGTCCCTTTAAAATCACCAATAATGTATTCTTTATCATGAATACTATGATTGATAACGAGTGTTCCACCCTCTTTTATGCCAGATGCAAACTTTCTAAACGATAAACGAATATCATCTATATCTTTAAAGAAATCTAAATGGTCTGCTTCAACGTTTAAGATGATTCCAACAAGTGGTTTTAACTCTAAGAAACTATTTGTGTATTCACAAGCTTCTGTTAGGAATGTTTGTCCTCTTCCAACACGAATATTACCACCAATATGTGCAAGCATACCACCCAAGCTAATTGTTGGATCTGTATTAGCTGCCATCAAGATATAACTCAACATCGATGTTGTAGTTGTCTTACCATGCGTACCACTGACAGCGATACTACTCTTATAGTTTTCCATCAACTCGCCAAGTAGTTCCGCACGTGTCATCATAGGAATCTTTTTTTCTACACTTGCCACATACTCAGGATTATCTGGATGTATCGCAGCTGTATATACAACTACATCAATATCATCTGTAATATTCTCAGACTTTTGACCTCCGTAGAATACTTTCGCACCATGTTGTTCTAACATCTTTGTAAGTTCTGTTTCATGGTTATCAGATCCACTCACATGAAAACCACGATCTGCCAACACTTTTGCAAGACCGCTCATACTGATACCACCAATACCTATAAAGAAGATATGTACCGGCTTATTAAAAATCTAATGTATATCTTTCCATAAGACACCTCCAAAAAAACAAACGGTCGACATCGAAAGCGAATCTCTTTCAAACGTTAACGACCGTTTTGATTAACTATTTATGTGAACTATGATCGTTCAAACTTGACCGAGAGATAATTGTTGTGCTATCTTCAGCAGTTTCTTTCTCCAAATCACCAAAACTTAAATTTGGGAATAATTGGTCATCGTTACCAAAAATCAAATTCAGAAGTTGCTGTAGATCCAAACAAGTCATCATCTTCCTGCTTTGGTTCTTGGTCACGAGTATTTAGAATATCATCTAATGAGAATTCTGGAATCTCATCCTCAACTGTTGGTGATGGAATCTTTACAGGTTCGCTTCTTCACTGTTTCAGTCACAACAGATTCTTCAACCTTCACAACTGGCTTAACTGGCTTTTTCAACAGCAATACCATACATAGGTGAAAGAATTGGTGTCACATTCTTCTCAAACTTAGCCTTTTTCTTTCTCAGTGAGTTTAGAAGTGGTTGTCTTAACCGCATCCATATCCTTTTTCATCGATACCAAAGATAGGACTGATTACTGGATTAAAACGATATTCCTTAGAAGGTTTAACTTCTTCACGTTTTACCTCAGGCTTAATAGCTGGCTTCTTTTCTACTGGTTTACTATCCTCATCATCAAGATTAATCATTGTTGACTTCTTAGGTTCATTATCTAAAAAAATACTGAGGATGTTTTTGCAGGTTCTGGTTCAACTGGTACCGTTGGTACTGGTGGAATCTCAGAAACTGGCTCAGGCTGAACTGGAATTTGTGCTGTCTCCTCTACAGGAGTTACTTGTGGTTGTACAGCAGGTGTAACTGGAGCAGAGGCTGAAACTTGTTCCGCTTCAGTGTTATCTTCTACAAATTCGTCATCATCCTCAAATAATAAGTTTTGTAATTTCTTGAGCATAAGGTCTATCCTTTCTTATATACAATAGTATTTTTATTCTATTTCTCTTTCCTTGTTAAGTTATATATTATCATAAAACAAAGCGTTTTTAATTATGATTTCATCAATTATCCGTTGTTTTATTCTCATCTTTTTTATTATCGATATGTGTTTTATCCTCAATTAACTCTTGTAGGGTACCTTCTTCAGGTGCAATATCCTTATACAGGTTGATTGCTTCCCCTTCATAATCGATTGCACTTTCGTGTGAATATACTTGTGAAACAACATCTTTATGTACAATGACGCTACGCGCAATGGAGTACATTTTTCCTGCAAGCTCTGCTGCATCACCAATATCTGTTACCCCAAATAAATCCACAGCTGATGATGTAAAAAACACAGCGTAATGACGATCAACCTGATAAATTTCGCATACATAACTTACTGATTCATCTAGCATATTTTGAAAACTTCCTGTATTTTTCGCAATCGGCTTTTGTGTATAGATGGATTGTGCAATATCAGTTGAAGAATCCATAATTGCTTGAACGTTTAGATTCATCACAAACTTTGTGGATTGATAACTAAACTCGTTCGACGTCTCGGTTGAACGATAATGACCAATCGATGGCTCTGTATAATAGGTATAAAATGGTTTTCGATGACTTGCACTTGGGATAGGTAAAGCACTCACTGCTGTAATCTTTTCATCTAGTCTTTCTTGCATAGTTTGACTAGATTGTATACAACCAGTTAATACAATACATAATAGGACTGTTAAAATCTTCTTTCCCATATCTTACCCCTTTGCATTATCGTATCACAGTTTATCTATGTCTGCATGGCTTGGCACAAAGTTGATAAATTGGTTGCCCAAGCTCCATAAAACGTGTTTCATACTCTGTAATCACATCCTCCGCATGATCTTTACGTCGGAAATCTACAGAGAATTCTGTGAGTGTAAAATCATTCTGTAAGAAATACAATACTGAATCTTCAATTAGATCTTTGTTATCTGTTTTCATGCGAATGTATCCATCTTTTGTAAGGATATCACGATACATCTCTAAAAACTTTGCACTGCTAAGACGACGTTTATGATTACCTTTCTTTGGCCATGGATCAGAGAAGTTTAAATGGATGACATCAACTTCTCCAGTCGCAAACCACTCCTGTAATTGTTCGGCATTGGCAATGATAAAGCGTTTGTTCTCTAGTAGTGGATTTTCTTCCTCTACCGCATGACGTGCAGCGACTGCACCAGCACTGACATCTTTTTCAATTCCTACCCACGCTTCATTTGGATAAAGTTTAGCCATACCGTTGAGATATCCGCCTTTACCAGTACCGATTTCTAAATGTAATGTGTCACGTTGTAATAGCTCTTTCCACTTACCTTTGTTTTCTACTGGGTTTTGATAGACAAAATCACGATGTTCTTCAATCCATGGTTCTGCCCACTTCTTTTTACGCATACGCATAGTTACTTTCCCTCCGAAAAAGAAGGCTGTACGCCTTCTTTTATTGATTATTCAGCGTTTTCTTTTTTCTTGAAAACTCTGCGTTCCACATTAGCACCTTCGCGCTTTTCATGGAAATTTGGTTTACCTTGTGGTTTAAAGTTCTTCTTTGGTTCTACATAGCCTTCAGGCTTTTCTAGACATTCCTTAGCAGAAACCTTAACCTTACCTGTTGCATCAACACCAGTAACCTTAACCTTAATTACATCACCTACATGTAATGCGTCTTGAATCTTGTCTACACGAGTCCAAGCAAGTTCACTAACATGGAGTAATGCATCTGTTCCAGGGAACAATGTTACAAAGGCAAATGATTCACGTACTTCTGATACTGTCGCATCATAGACATCACCAACCTTCGCCTCACGGATTAAGTCACCAACAATCTGCATTGCCTTATCAATCATATCCTGTTTTGTATGATAGAATACGCACTTACCATCATCTGTGATATCAATCTTGATACCATCACAAGCAGCGATAATCTTATCAATCTGCTCGCCACCTTTACCAATAACAACACGAATCTTCTCTACTGGAATCATCATCTGAGCCATCTTTGGAGCCCATTCGGATACATGATCACGTGGTGCGGAAATTGCTGTTTCCATATTGTCTAAGATTTCCATACGACCCTTATGTGCTTGTGCTAAAGCTTCACGTAGGATTTCTTCAGAAATACCAGTTACCTTGATATCCATCTGTAATGCAGTGATACCGTTACGTGTACCCGCTACCTTAAAGTCCATATCACCATAGTGGTCTTCCATACCTTGAATATCTGTCAAGATAGAATATGTATCTCCAACTGTAATCAGACCCATTGCTACACCAGCAACCATTGCCTTAATAGGAACACCAGCAGCCATTAATGACATAGTGCCTGCACAAATACTAGCCTGTGAAGAAGAACCATTTGATTCTAACACTTCAGCACAGGTACGAATTGCGTATGGGAACTCTTCTGCTGTAGGTAATACCTGTAAGAGCGCTCTTTCACCTAAAGCACCATGACCAATTTCACGACGTCCAGGAGAAGACATACGTCCAACTTCACCAACAGAGAATGGTGGGAAGTTATATTGATGCATAAATCTCTTCTCAGTTTCTGTTGTTAAGTCATCAATCAATTGTGCATCACTTAATGGACCTAAAGTTGTTACAGATAGTACCTGCGTTTCTCCACGCGTAAACATTGCGGAGCCGTGTACACGTGGTAATAAATCAACCTGTGAATCTAGTGGACGAAGTTCATCTAATCCACGTCCATCTGGACGAATCTTTTCTTCAGAGATTAAGCGACGTACTTCGCCTGCTTCCACTTCAACACCATATTCATGTGCTTGTTTAACAGCCTTTTCACGTGCCTTATCATCTTCCCATTCTAACTTGGCAACTTCTTCTTCCATTTCAGCAATCAATTCATCAATCTTGCCGTAACGTTCAAGTTTACCCTTGATAGAAACTGCTTCACGAATACGCTGTGCACCCTTTTCATCAACTAACTGCTTAACAATTGGGTTGATTTCATATAAGGAAACTTCCATCTTTTCCTTTGCGCAAGCAGCGATAACTTCTTCTTGAATAGCGCATAATTCCTTGATTGCGGCATGACCAATCATCAAGGCCTTAAGCATATCTTCTTCTGATACTTCCTTAGCGCCTGCTTCAACCATGTTGATGGCGTTCTTTGTACCAGCAACTGTTACATTTAAATCAGAATTCTTTTCCTGTTCAACGCTTGGGTTAATGATATATTCACCATCAACACGAGCAACCATTACACCTGCTACAGGTCCATTGAACGGAATATCTGAAATACATAGTGCTAATGATGAACCGAATAAGGATGCCATCTCAGAACTAGCGTCTGGATCACATGATAATACTGTATTAACGATTTGTACTTCATTACGGAAACCTTCCGCAAATAAAGGACGAATTGGTCTATCAATTAAACGTGCTGTCAATGTCGCATGTTCTGTTGGTCTACCTTCACGACGTGTAAATCCACCAGGAATCTTACCAGCCGCATACATCTTTTCCTGATATAAAAACTGTTAATGGGAAAAAATCTGTATCCTTTGCTTGGTTGTTTGCTGTTGCTGTAGATAGTACTGTTGTATCCGCATAGCGAATGACTACAGAACCTCCTGCTTGTTTGGCAATTTCACCGTTTTCGACTGTCAATGTACGGCCATGAAATTCCCAGCTCTTCTTGTACTTTTCCATTTCTCTTCTAACCTCTGTCTGTTCTCGACTTTTCAAATTTTCAACATTCCCATTGTATCACAGCCACACTGTAAATTGAATATGTCTTTATTAGGCTTCAATACACCAAAGACCATGTTGATTACAATATGCATATACCGCAATGACTGGCTCATCTTGATAGAACTTTACCTCTGGCTTTTCACCTTCATCAAAATATACAACACGATAACCCTTTTCATATTGTAAAATCACAAAGGCAATATGATGGTCCCCATCCATCGGATGATCATCACTGGCAATATTCACCGAAAAAGAGTCTCCGTTACGATTAATAACTGGTTCATGCGTTTCCCAATCATCATTATTTTGTACAGGTAATTCGATAAATTTTTCATCTTTGCATAAAATCTCTGCAGCCACATCGTTCATCTCCATGATGACTTTGCCACTACTTGGTGCATATAGAATATGTAACTGGCGATTAAACTTAGCCTTCTTCAACTTCTCTTTATCAAATAGTTCCACATTTGTTAATGGGCTTTTAATCAACTGTGCTTTTTCTTTCTTTGTCATTTGTTTGATCCTCCATTCTCTTCGCATCGCTTCCTTCTTCGTCGCATGTATTTCATAATACGCAATGCGTAAAGGACGATGTGACTTGGTATACTTTGCCCCTTTTCCACTCTGATGGGCTTGAAATCTTTTCTCTAAATCATTGGTCCAACCAGTGTAGTAGGTATGGTCTTCACATTCAAGAATATAGGTATAATTCATTATTCTACACTCTTTAGACTCTCTACCATACGGATATCATTTAATCGTTTGGTCATCATAAAATTAACAATCATACTAAATAGTATCGTTAATACAAATGCATAGAAGAAACTAACCCATTCAATATTTCTGCCAAACATCAAATAATCCATTTCTACCGTTTTCATAATATAACGATGTAATGCGATACCTAACGGAATGCCAACAATACCACCAATCCCAGCAAGCAGATTATTTTCTTTAAAGATATACTTCTTTACTTCATTTCTTCTAAAGCCAAGAACTTTCAAAGTCGCAATTTCACGTTGTCTTTCACTAATATTGACAGTAATTAAATTACTTAGTACAACAAATGCCAGTAACATACTCGAGAAGATAAGTACCCAGATAATTCCATTTAAACCTTTGACCATAGAATAGAAGTTATCCAGTAGTCCACTGTATAAAGTAACACCCTCAACACCTTGTATTGTTGATATCTGATTTGCCAATAACTTCTGTGCTGCCTCATCACCCATTGTAGATAGATAAACAGTATTAATACCAGCATCCTTGCCAAATACTTCTTCATAATATTTGCGGCTCATCAAGACAAAGTGATTGACATACATCTCAGTGATACCAGTGATGTTTACCTCATGGGGATTTCCTTCCACATCTTCAATTGTAATCTTATCTCCAATATGTACCCCCAGATTCTCCGCCAACTTCTCGTTGATGATAACGCCATCATCTGTAAGTGAAATAGATTTATGACCAACACGTGTACGCAAGTTAAACTCGCGACTTACATTTTCTTTATCAAACACATGCACAGTTGCCGTCTCATCTACTTTATCATCATATGTTTTTGTCGTATAAACAAAACCCATCTGTGCATCCGTGACATTCTCATTTGATTGTATTTTTTTTAAAGCTTCCGCTTTTACTTGTTCACTTGCGTCATCTTCAAAACTAACCATGCCATCATACTGAATAATTTCTTTAAAGTTAATATCAACCATGTTAGAAATGGAATCACGAATACCAAATCCAATTAACATGAGTGCAGTACATCCTGCTACACCGATGATTGTCATAAAGAAACGTTTCTTATAACGAAAGAGATTACGCGTTGTTACTTTATCTGTAAAACCAAGATGATTCCAAATCAATGGAATATTTTCTAAAAACGTCTTCTTACCCATTGGCGGTGCTTTCGGGCGCATCAGTTGTGATGGAACATCCTGTGTATCTGCCTTGCATGCAAACCAAGTCGCAATACCCATTGCAAAGATAAATAACATCGCAGTAAACCCAATGAGTCCCAATGGAACAACAAAACGAATCGAAGGTAAGATATACATCATTCTCCATGCATGATAAATAATCAGTGGAAAAGAGCTGAGTCCTAGAATACTTCCTACAACAATACCAATGAGTGTAGCGGAAATCGCATAAAACAAATACTTCGATGTACATTGCCACCTTGTATAACCAAGCGCACGTAGAGTACCAATTTCATTTCGCTGTTCTTCAACAAGACGTGTCATTGTCGTCAAACATACAAGAGCCGCAACTAAAATGAAAAATACTGGGAATACACGAGAGATAGCTTCCATTTGATGAATCGTATTTTTGAAAGTCACACTTGCATAATGAGATTTACGGTCAAGTATCGTCCACTTCCCTTCTGCTAAATCATCAATTTTCTTTTTCGCATCCGCTAGTTTTGCCTTAGATAGATTCAATTCTTCTAATGCACCATTTAACTTCTTTGTACCTTCTGTAATTGCAGTATTTAATTGCGCTTCTCCATCCGCAATCTGAACTCTAGCATCTGCTAGCTTATTTTCGTTTGCGAATATTTCTTGCCAACCAGCATCAATTTTAGCTTGACCATCCGCAATCTTTTGATTAAGTGTTGCTTGTCCTTGATCAAGTTGTTGTTGACCTTGGTCAACTGCAGCCAATCCATCTGTGATTTGTTGTTGGGATGCAGGAATTGTCACCGTCAAAGCATTCTGAATTGTAGCTAAGTTAGTAGTATATTGCGCTTGTAAGTTTTGTAACTCAACCAATCGATCTTCTTTAGTAGATGCGGTTAAAGAGAAGTTCTGGTCAATTTGTTGTAAGCGATTATCCAAAGCAGTTTGTAAATCACCAATTGTTTTACCAGCATATCCTTCTGGAAACATCGCATCACAAAGCTGTCTTAAATCAGATCGAAACATAATTAAAAGCGATAAAGATGTTGATGGACTGATTCCATAATGTGCGATTCCCTGACGAAATTGAATTTCTGTTTGATATAACGTAATCGCATCTGGAAGCGCAGCTAAGGCTGTTGTTAAGTCTTGTTCATTGCGTTCAAGACTAGTCTTTTGGGTATTTAAAGATTGCTGACTGGATTGTAGTGTTGCACGGTTCTGGTTGAGAATTGCTTGTTGATTATCAATCTCTGTCTGTCGATTAAGCTTTTCTGTATTTAATGTACTCTGTGCATTGTTTAGATTATCTTTTGCATTTGCAATCTCTACTTCACCAGCTGATATACTCGCTCTACTATCAGATAATTTTTGTTGCGCATCCGCAATCTCTTTTTGATAGGTATCTAATGCGTCCTGGTATTGTTTTGTCCCATCGATATACTTCTGCATACCGTCGTTATATTCATGCATTGCGTCTTCTTTAATTTTAAGTGCAGTTACTTTTTCTTGAGTTTTCGCAAGTTCTTCAATCTTCTTTTTGACATTTGCGATATATGTTTCATATGAATCCGAAAAAGAAGATAGACCTTTGCCATCATCTGTTAAATATTTACTTCTAAATAATTTGAAGAGTCAAACGCAGTCGAAGGAATGTATAGATACGAATTAATTGGTAAGTTATCCAATGTACTAGTTTCCTTCGACATGTTGAGATACAACGGTGTATCAATAACACCAACTACAGTCACTTCCTGCACAGGTAAAACCCCACTTCGAGAGCCATCTGGAAGCGATAGTTTTACTGTATCTCCTACTTCAAAACCAGACTTTATATTTCCGTTTCTTTCCGCAACAACCTCATGGTCATTTTCAGGCATACGACCTTCTACAAGTTTAAAACGATTAATTGTATTTGTTGAATCATATGAGTGTATACGAACAAGCTGTGTCCCTTTTTCATCTGTCGCAATTTCATCAACGAAGTATGCAGGTTCAACTGTATGTACTGAATCAACCTTCTTTAAAGCTTCAATATCATCCTCTTGGAAACCATAATTGGAATAGATTGTAAAATCCTTTAGTTCATAACTATCATCATAGGAATCAACACTAGCAGCCATCATCGGTGCACTAGCACTAACACCAATAAAGAACGCAACACCAATCGATACAATTGCGGATAGCGAAAAGAACCGACCTTTTGTCGATTTAATTAAGCGAAATACATTTTTATGAAACACTTTTTTCGCCATTACCACTCTATCTCCGTTATATCCTTTGGATGATCATTCTTTTCCATAGAGATGACTTTTCCATTTTTCACATAGCAGACTAAATCTCCCATCGGACAGATGGCTAGATTATGTGTAATGATAATAACCGTCATACCATGCTTACGTGCTGTATCCTGTAGTAATTGTAATATCTGTTTCCCTGTTACATAGTCTAGTGCACCAGTTGGCTCATCACATAAGAGTAACTTCGGATTTTTAGCAATCGCTCTAGCAATCGCTACACGCTGTTGTTCTCCACCAGATAATTGTGCAGGGAAATTATTCATACGATCTTGTAAACCCACTTGTGTCAAAACTTCTCTTGGGTCCAGAGGGTTTTTACAGATTTCTGATGCTAGTTCTACATTCTCTAGAGCAGTCAGATTCTGTACTAAGTTATAAAACTGGAAGACAAAACCAATATCAAAGCGACGATAGTCCGTTAACTCTTTTTCATTCATCGCATCAACATGTTTTCCATCCACAATAACAGATCCACTTGTGACGGTATCCATTCCACCGAGGATGTTTAAAATTGTGCTCTTACCAGCACCACTAGCACCAGCCACAATGACAACTTGTCCCTTTTCTACTTCAAAGTTGACACCATCCAATGCATGAATATCAATTTCACCAACATGATATGTTTTTCTAACTTCTTGAAATGTAATATAGCTCATGTCTTATGTCTCTTTTCCTATCTAATTGTACACCTGAAGTACAAAAAAAGCAGTTCAATGACTGCTTTCACAATTACTTTCTTAATCCTAACTTCTGAACTAATTCACGGTAACGGTTAACATCATGCTTCTTGAGGTAATCAAGCATCTTTCTTCTACGACCAACCATCTTTAATAGACCACGGTTAGAAGAATAGTCCTTCTTATTAGCCTGCATGTGTACTGTTAATGAGTTGATCTGATGTGTTAATAGTGCAACCTGTACTTCAACAGAACCTGTGTCGCCTTCCTTACGTCCAAAATCTTTAGCAATCTGAGCTACTGTTTCCTTTGTTAACATATTATTTTCCTCTTTCTTTCTATAGAACTTCCAAACCGAGCATAACTTTTGAGGATACGTCATTCCCAGCAAGAAAGCCTTTAGATAATAGCATACAATCGCTGTGTATGCAATATTTAATACCGATTGGTACTACATAAACTCTAATAAGATACTATTCAGGATTTCAAATCCTTTATCACTACAACGAAGACGGTTTTTCTCAAGGATTAGCTTTCCTTCGTTAAGTAACTTATTAATCTGAGTACGATAGACTTCTACTACAGATGTATGGAATCTTTCTTCAAACAGTTGGATATTCATTCCTTCTTTCAAACGTAATCCCATCATGACTGCCTCAAACATTTGATCTTGAGAAGCCAATTCGATTGTGTCTTTGATAGATGAATCTTCGATATATCTTCTTACGTTGTTTGGAATATCATAACGTGTGCTTCCTTCTAGACCACTGGCACCACAACCAATACCATAGAAATCTTGATAATTCCAATATGCACAGTTATGCATTGAAATCATATCCCCTTTTGCAAAGTTACTGATTTCATACTGCACAAAACCATACTTCGGAAGCATTTTACATATCCATTCATACATATCTGCTTCCATATCATCATCAAGGTGTTCATATCCCCTTTTCGCAAAAACCGTATTTGGCTCTATTGTTAGAGAGTATAAAGATAGATGTGTAGGTTCTAATGCAATCGCATCCTGTACAGACTTCTCTAATGATTCCATTGTCTGTGTAGGCAAAGAATACATTAAATCTAGTGAGATGTTATTGATACCATATTTACGTAATCGTCTCATTGTTTTTGCGACATCTTCTAATCGATGATGTCGGTTCATCATCTGCAGTAGTTTTTCATCTGATGTTTGAAAGCCTATGCTTGCACGGTTTACACCGTGTTTTTGTAATATCTTTGCTTTGTCTTCATCAAACGTTTCTGGGTTAATTTCAATCGTATACTCCTGCACCATGCGTGCATAAGGATCCAACAAACAAAGTAATTGATCTAGTTGTGATGAAGATAGTGCAGTTGGGGTACCACCACCGATATAGATTGTTTCTAGATTCTCATTAAGATGACGATTTTGAATATCGGCTTTGATTGCGTCTAACCATTGATTTGCGAGTGTTTCTTGATAGCCTACATGGCAGAAATCACAATATGAACAAATTGTTCGACAGAATGGTACATGCAAGTAGAGATGCTTTGGTTTAGTTATCATCATCCATTGATAGAACAGACATAAACGCTTCCTGTGGAATCTCTACAGATCCTACCGCCTTCATTCTCTTCTTTCCTTCTTTTTGTTTCTCTAGAAGTTTCTTCTTACGGGAAATATCACCACCATAACACTTGGCAAGTACGTTTTTACGCAAGGATTTGATATTTGTTCTAGCGATGATCTTACCACCGATGGCAGCCTGTACAGGAATCTCGAATTGTTGCTTAGGGATGAGTTCCTTCAGCTTTACTGTGATTGCAGAACCACGGGCATACGCTTCTGAGCGGTGAATAATCACTGATAATGCATCGACATTTTCACCATTTAATAGAATATCCATGCGCACAAGATCCTGTGCACGATAGCCAATGAGTTCATAGTCTAATGAAGCATATCCCTTTGAACATGACTTTAACTTATCAAAGAAGTCAAAGATGATTTCTGAAAGTGGTAATTCATAGATAATCATATTTCTACCAGTATCGATGATTTCCATTGTCTGATAGATACCACGCTTATTCTGACATAAGTCCATGATGGCACCGATATATGTGTCAGGTACCATAATACTTGCCTTTACATATGGCTCTTCGACACGGTCAATTCTAGCCGCATCTGGCATTCTTGCAGGGTTATCAATTTCAATCATTGACCCATCCGTTAGGTAGACATGATAGATAACAGATGGTGCAGTTGCGATTAAATCGAGGTTATATTCTCTTTCTAAGCGTTCCTGGATAACATCCATATGTAGAAGCCCTAAGAATCCACAACGATAACCAAAGCCTAATGCTTGAGATGTCTCTGGTTCATATTGCAATGATGCGTCATTTAACTGTAGTTTATCTAACGCCTCACGTAAGTCACCATACTTTGCCGCATCTGTTGGATATAGACCACAATATACCATTGGGTTTAACTTACGATATCCAGATAATGGTTTCTCTGCTGGATTGTCTACTTTCGTTACCGTATCACCAACACGTACATCTTGGATGGACTTGATCGAAGCCGCAAACCAACCTACGTCTCCACACATTAACGTATTCATCTTTACTTCACGTGGATTACGAATACCAGCCTCTAGTACTTCATATTCTGCACCTGTTGCCATAAAGCGAATCTTATCACCGACCGAAAGACTACCCTCACGGATACGAATTAATGCGATAATTCCACGGTATGGGTCATAGAAGGAGTCAAATACTAACGCTTGTAGTGCTGCGTTTTCATCTCCATTTGGCGCAGGGATATGAGAAACAATTTGTTCTAAAACTTTATCAACGTTTAATCCACTACGTGCAGAGATGAGTGGCGCATTACTACAATCCAAGCCGATGATATCTTCAATCTCACGGATTGTGACATCAGGTTGTGCATTCATCATATCTACTTTGTTAATAACAGGTAGAATTTCTAGGTTATTGTCTAATGCTAGATAGGTATTTGCGAGGGTTTGGGCTTGTACACCTTGGGTAGAGTCAACGACTAAATCGCACCCTCACAAGCCGCTAGTGAGCGTGATACTTCGTATGTAAAGTCGACGTGACCTGGTGTATCAATCAAGTTAAAGAGATACTCTTGTCCATCTTTAGCGGTATAGCTTAGCTGTACTGCATTTAGTTTAATGGTGATACCACGTTCTCTTTCTAGATCCATTTCATCCAGAATCTGAGCTTTCATATCACGTTCTTTTACCGTTTCTGTCATTTCAAGAATACGATCTGCCAATGTTGATTTGCCATGATCAATATGGGCAATAATACAGAAATTTCGTATGTGCTTTTGGTCCATTTACTCAAATACCTTCCCTATCATATTTCTACCTGCACCATTGGCATAAGCATCTGCTGTCATTCTGCTCTTGCCTTCTGGCTGTAGTTCATAAACTTTGATAATACCACCAATGCTTGCGACTTCCATCGCATGATTCTTAAAACCTAAGATTTCTCCAGGTTTTGATTGATGGTCTTCTTTTCTCATTCTAACCTTACAGAACTTGATACGCTTTCCATCAACTACACCATATGGCATTGGCCAATCAATTAAACCACGAATGTGGTTATACAGAGTTTGTACATCTTCAACTGCAAACTGTACTTTCTCTTCTTCCTTTGTAATATTTAATCCAAGGATTACTTTACTTTCATCCTGTGGTTCTCCCACTAGCTTGCCTGCAATATAGTCTTCTAAATTCTCTTTTACTAATTGCTTGCTTAATACTAGTAAACGCTCGTTTAATTCTGCCATCGTTTCATCTTTACCAAGTGGTGTTGTAACTCTAGCATAGATATCTCCAGCATCCATAGCTTTTGTCATTTGGATAAGACTTACACCAGTTTCTGTTTCACCACCCATGACTGCGTGATGGATTGGTGCACCTCCACGATACTTTGGTAAAAGTGATGGATGTACATTAATACAACCAAGACGTGGATATTCTAGTATACGTACTGGTACGAAATTGTCCATACGCACAAGTTAAGATTAACTCTGGTTCATATCGTAACACATCGTCCACATGTTCCTTCAAGAGATCAGGTTGGATCACTGGAATCTGATATTGATCAGCTAAAGCATGTGTTGGTGTTATTTGGATGGTATGTTTTCTTCCAACCGGTTTATCTGGTTGGGAAACAACGGCTACGACGTTATATCCTTCATCGATTAAGGTCTGTAATATACCGCTAGCAAATTCTGTTGTACCAAAAAATATAATTCTTGTCTGTTTCATCTCTCATACCTCCACCGTGATATTATACCTTACTTTTTTGGGGTTTTCATTGCATTTTACACTTCACTTTGATATAATCCTAATGCTAATAAGTGGACAGGAGGTGTACTCATGGCAAATATCAAGTCACAGAAGAAGCGCGCACTAACTAATCTGAAAAGACAGAATGCGAAGGCTGGACAGAAGAGCGAACTAAAGACAGCAATCAAGAAGGTTCTTTTAGCTGTAGAAGCTAAGGACGTTGAAGCTGCTACTGCTGCTTACAACACAGCAAATAAGTGCTTAGACAAGGCAGTTGTATCTCATATCAAGAATAACAACTATGCTGCTCGTCAGAAGTCAAGACTCGCTAAGGCTGTCAATTCCATTCAGAAATAAAAAACGTGGCTCTAGGAACCGCGTTTTTATTTTGCCTCTAACCAATATTTCTTTTGTTGCAATAATTCTTTACGATAGTCATCGTCATGTGGATACTTCGCTAAAACCCCATCAATAAAGGCTATCTGTCGATCACAATAGGAAAGATATTCTTTTCCCTTTTTTTGTTGGAGATACACTCCACAGAGAATCTCATCATCACGATAGGACTCATGATAATCTGTGGTAAAACTAATTGCGATATAGTCAAATTCACGCTCTATAATTAACTCTTCTTGATCAATCGTATAGTGATGGTCACTAATCCATTTACGTAGTAACTCTGGCTTACGATTGACTTCGACTATCAACTGTTTGCAAGTACTTAAACGTTTTTCTCCTGCGGCTTCTAAGATATCTTTTGCGGTATAGTAGCCCATACCGGCAATCACCACAACATCAACGTCTTGCGGTACATGGTCAAATCCATTGGATAAGATTGTTTCAATTTGACCATCAAGGTTCTCCGCTTGGATATTGCGTTTCGCAATCTCTAATGGTCCTTTCGCAATATCACAAGCGTATGCTTTTTGTACCTTTTTATGTTTGATTGCTAGGATAGGAAGAAAGGCATGGTCTGTACCAATATCTGCCAAGACCACGCCTTTGTTTATCATATCCACAATTTTCTGGATACGTAAATTCATCTTACTTATCAAAGAAATCCTTTAATCTCTTTGAGCGTGATGGATGTTTCAATTTACGTAGTGCTTTTGCTTCAATCTGACGAATACGTTCACGTGTAACGTTGAATTCACGTCCTACCTCTTCCAGTGTACGTGTACGTCCATCATATAAACCAAAACGTAAGCGTAATACCTTTTCTTCACGTTCTGTTAGACCACTGAGAACGCTATTGATTTCATCCTTCAATAACTGATTACTTGCATATTGATCAGGACTGAGTGCTTCCTTATCCTCAATAAAGTCACCTAAGTGAGAATCATCTTCTTCACCAATCGGTGTTTCAAGTGATACAGGTTCTAGGGCAATCTTTTGGATTTCTCTTACCTTTTCAGGAGAGATACCTTCCATACGTTGGCTGATTTCTTCTGCTGAAGGATCACGTCCTAATTCCTGCACCAATTGACGCTGAACACGTGTTAACTTATTGATTGTTTCTACCATGTGTACTGGAATACGAATTGTTCTTGCTTGGTCTGCAATGGCACGTGTAATAGCCTGACGAATCCACCATGTTGCGTATGTAGAGAACTTGAAATCCCTTTCGTATAGTCGAACTTTTCAACTGCCTTTACAAGACCCATGTTACCTTCCTGGATTAAATCCAAGAATAGCATACCTCTACCAACATACTTCTTCGCGATAGATACAACCAAACGTAAGTTACTGGAGATTAAGATATTTCTGGCTTCTTCATCGCCCTCTTCAATACGTTTTGCAATCTCAGGTTCATCTTCTGGCTTTAAGAGTGGTACACGTCCAATTTCCTTTAAGTACATCTTAACAGGGTCATTTAACTGTACATTACCACCTGTAGAGAATGATGATAAGTCAAGTAGACTAGATAAAGGTTTTTCTTCATCATCGTCATCAAGATCAGGATCTTTATTGTCATCATCTTCATCTTCTACATCATCAACGTCATCGTCTAGTAAGTCTAGATCATCGTCATCTGTAGCGGTGAGTTCTTCAATATCATCATCTTCAACAATCTGAATATTCTCTGTATTGAACCAATCCCAGAGTTCGTCCATATCATCGTCAGACATATCCAAGTGCTCTAAGGATGCCATGACATCTTTCTGTGCGATGGAACCATTCTTCTTAGCAATTTCCTTATAATCATCTTTGAGTTCATCAAGGTTCTTTAATTCTTTTACCTTACCTGAACGCTTATATGTTTCAATTTCTTTTGTGTCTTTCTTGTTGTCTTTCACTTTTGTTTTTTTCTCTTTCAATTCTTTTGTCTTCTTTGGAGTTTTTTCTTCAGTCGCAACTCCCTTTGTCTTTTTGGAAGTTGCTTTTTCTACTACAACTTCCTCTTTTTCTTTCTTTGAAGCTTTCGTAGTTTTACTTGTTTCCTTCTTCATCGAGATACCTCCTCAGTTCTTGAATGCACTTTTGGTATTTTTCCATAAGTACCTTTTGACTCATATCGTTAAGACCGGCTTGTGAGAGTTGTTCGTAATACGCATCCCTCTCCTTCTGCAATGTTGTAATTTTTACCTTGCGAATGGCTCCTTTTAGGACCGCTTCGTCATAGTCGATATCATATGCAGGCATGGATACCAGTCTTGTTAGTAAGTCTTTTACTTCTTGCTTATCCGTACGGTCAATTAAATGACTTGGATCAGCATCTTGAAATGTATGTAAACCATCAATAATTAACATTGCTAGTAACTTATGTGTCTTGTCATTTAGATACCCTAGCTCAACTTCAAATGTATGGGCATGGGCAGCCGACTTCATCATCATCATTAGTATTAAATCTTCCGCATCTAGGGAACCATCCGGAATCGATAGTTTCTTCTGTACGGTTTGATTGATTGGTCGATTGATTGTTTGTGGCACATAGTCAACTGGCATATGTGTCATTTCCGCTAATTGTTGTGTAAAGTAGCGGCGATCTACTTCATCAGGTAATGTTGCAATATCTGCTTGTACCTTACGAACCAATTCTTTTTTATCCGAGTAGTTATTTAGATTTGTCTGTGAAACTTGATACTCAATCACAAACTCCATCCAAGTTACTTCATCTTTGAGAACACTCTTTAAACCTTCAGCTCCTTGTTCACGCACAAGTTCATCTGGATCTTTTCCCGTCAGATTACGGATGACCGATACATCACAACCTGCTTTTCTTGCCATATGTACTGCACGTAAGGTAGCAGCCTGTCCAGCACGGTCGCCATCATAACAGAATACAATCTTCGCAGCGATATTCTTTAACAGATGAATCTGTCTTTCCGTACAGGATGTTCCAAGTGTACAAACTGCATTGAAGATGCCAGCTTTAGCAAAGCAATCACATCTGTTACACCTTCACATACGTAAATCTTTCCTTCCTTACGAGCAACTGATTTTGCACGGTGATAGTTATATACAATATCACCTTTGGTAAAGATATCAGTTTCATTTGTATTGATATACTTGGAAGGATTGTTTGGATCTAGAATTCGTGCACTAAATCCAATCGGATTACCGTATTGGTCATGAATTGGGAAAGTAATACGACCAGCAAAAGTATCATGGATACCAGATTCATTGATACGTATTAAGTTTGCACGATTCATATCCGCATCACTAAAACCTTTAGCATGTAGGAAGTGATATAACGACGCCTGATTTGGGTTATAGCCTATCTGAAACTCACGAATCAAATCTGCAGTCATCCCACGCTTTTCAAGATACTTCTTTTCATTCACGGCTTCAGGTGTATCGAGTTGATACATCATATACTGAATCGCCGCATTTATAACATTGTATAGTGCTTCTTTATGAGGGTCCTTACTATTTCTTTGCTCGATATCAACATCAACCTGCAAAGGATAGTTAATCAAAGATGCAACTCTACCAACAGCTTCGGGGAATGTGATATTTTCGTAGTTTTGTACGAATGTATACACATTACCTCCATTACCGCAAACAAAGCATTTATAGATTCTCTTTTCTGGTGAAATAGACATCGATGGATCATGATCATCATGGAAAGGACAAATCGCTACATAGGAATTTCCTTTGCGATGAACCTGAATGTAGTGACCGATGACATCGACAATATCCGCTTTTTCACGAATGGCATTTATATCATGGTCACTAATCTTTGCCATATTCCCTCCTTCTTAGAAACGAATTTCCTTACAAATCTTGTTACGCACTTCTTCTACAGTCATACGTTCCTGTTCCATGGAATCACGATAACGGATTGTGACTGTACCATCTTCCATTGTCTGCTCATCAATTGTGATACAGAATGGTGTACCAACTTCATCTTGACGACGGTAACGCTTGCCAATAGATCCTGCTTCATCATATGTCACTGCAAAATCATAAGATAATTCATGACGAATCTCTTCTGCCTTTTCAGCATACTTCTTACGTAGTGGTAAGATTGCGGCCTTCACAGGTGCTAGCACTGGGTTAAAGCGCATTACTACACGTGTCTCACCATTCTCAAGTGTTTCTTCATCATATGCATCTGTAAAGAACATGAAGAATAAACGTTCAACACCTACAGCTGGTTCCACTACATATGGAAGATACTTCTCATTTGTAATTGGATCTAAGTAAGTTAAATCCTTACCAGATGTATTCTGGTGTTGTGTTAAGTCGTAGTCTGTACGGTCTGCGATACCCCAAACTTCACCCCAACCCCATGGGAACTTGTATTCAATATCTGTTGTGCCCTTGGAGTAGAATGATAACTCTTCTTTCTCATGGTCTCTGAAACGTAAGTTTTCTGGATTTCCACCTAGCTTCACAATCCAATCCATGCAGAAGTTACGCCAATATGGGAACCACTCATCATCTGTACCAGGCTTGCAGAAGAATTCCATTTCCATCTGTTCAAATTCACGTGTACGGAAGATAAGTTACCTGGAGTAATTTCATTACGGAAGGACTTACCAATCTGGCAGATACCAAATGGTAACTTCTTACGATATGCACGTGCCACTTGTTTGAAGTCTACAAACATGCCCTGTGCTGTTTCAGGTCTTAGATAAATTGTATTCTTAGAATCTTCCAATGTTCCTTGGAATGTCTTAAACATCAAGTTGAACTGGCGAATGGATGTAAAATTATGTCCACCACAATCAGGACATGGAACGTTATTATCCTTGATGTACTGTTCCATCTGTTCATTGCTCCAACCTTCTGGATTAACTGTTCCATTGGAGAAGGATTCAATTAACTGGTCAGCACGGTGTCTTGTATGACACTGCTTGCAATCCATTAAAGGATCAGAGAAACCCTTTAAGTGTCCTGATGCTTCCCAAACCTTAGGATTCATTAAGATTGCTGCTTGAATCTCTTCATTGTTTGGGTCTTCTTGTATAAACTTCTTTTGCCACGCACGCTTGATGTTATCTTTCAAGTTAACGCCTAAAGGACCAAAGTCCCAAGTATTACTTAAACCACCATAAATTTCTGAGCCTTGAAATACAAATCCTGTATTCTTTGCATGCGAAACAATTAAGTCAAATGTCTTCTGTCTATCCATTGAAAATGAGCCTCCAAAATATTCCCATAATATCCTGTAAAGTATAGCATTTTCAACCTATTTTTACAATCTTACGATATGCCATATCACGCCCAAAAAAGATAAAAAATTCCTCTAGTAGTCTTCTCTAGAGGAATTAAATATTTTCACTTCAAAACTGATATTGAAATCATTATAAATCAATAGGTCCTTTTTTGTTATTTCTGATTGCATCTGCTAGACCATCAATAATCTGTACAGCTTCTAATGTACCCAAATATGTACCATCATCATCACGTAAAGCAAAGTAATTTATGACAACTGGATGTCCTGAACGTTCAGATAATATGGTAAGACTATCACGTTTACCCTTCTTAAAATCACTAATTAACATACGTACAATCGGTTCAACACGTTTTGGATGACATGAATATACAGGTCTACCAATTGCCATTTGAGGACGTGTAAATACCTTCTCACCTTCATTGAAGTAGATGTTTATGTCGTTTTCATCAACAAGTGTAATTTCAAAAGGTAGTGTATTCAGCATTGCCTTTAACTGCTTTAGATTCATATGTCCACCTGAAATCTCAATATTTTCATTGTGGATAATACTTTGTTGTTTAAGTTCTTTTACCTTATCCCATACTGGAACATCTTCTTTAGCAAGGTAGCAATACCCATACATTGGAAAGTCTCTTGCGATTGCAATCCATTCATCCTCAGTAAAATAATTCGTTACTAGTGGGAATAAGATATTCTTTTCTTTGAAAATCATTTCATTCATACGCTTAACAACACGTCTCAATGAATCCATGTCTTTAGAATCTTCAACTACAAACTTCTTTAATTCTTGTTTAATTTCATCTTCTACACCCCACATTACATCACTTGGGCCAGGGAAATTATATTTATCCTTTAGAAGTGGGAACATTGTTTCTTCTTTTTTCTTATAATGAGATTCGATTGCACGTAGTTCACTTACATCTGCTAGAACATCTTCAGGCTTAACATCTTCCTTGAGTTTCTCCTCTAGTGCTGTAACACGCTTTTTCAATCTGTGCATTTTCCAATTCCAAAATATTCAATGGATGCCCTGGTGTACGCATTAATACCGTTGTAGCATCTGCTGTTTGTTCATCAAAACTAGCAATCGTATCTAGAACGCGTTCCTCTTCTGCTGAACGTTCCACTTCCTTCTCCGCATTCGCAATTCTTTCGCTACGTGTAGCACCATGGAATAACGCAGAATGAACATCACACAAGCGTTGTACATCGCTAAGTTTTGTACCTTCTGAAAGAAGAGTTTGTTCAGCACGTGCAATTTCTACAGCTGAAACATCTGAGAAATTAGCCGCAAAATCTTTTCTTACAGACTCAATATCTTCACCGTTACTGAGACGTTGTACATAGGATTTTAATAATGCCTCACGGTCACTAGAACTCAAATCACTACTCTTCCCTAAATCTGCCGATAAAGCTTTCATTTTTTCTTCCTGTTGTTTTTGTAATTGTTCAGGCGTATTAATTACTTCAAAACCACTCAATTCGAAAGCATCAATAATTGTTGAAAGAGGAATTTCTTTTACTCTTGCTCCTTTTGGGATAGTCATCATCTTACCCATTGTGTTTAACATGATTGGCTTAACTATTTCAGTAAAGCCTAAATCACACATAATATCCTTCACTTCAGGATTTGCATTTACAATATCAAATACACTCTTTGATAAATCTATCGTTTTCTTTTCCATCATTTTCACCTCACTTTTTAAGTATACGTCACAACGTAAAAAAGTGTTGTAATACTATCTCACGCGATACTTCACCCTAAAAAAGAGAGAGTCTAAATCTCTCTCGGTCTTTAACTATGTTGCGTATTTAGTAGAAAACGAAAGTATTCATCACGTATATCTTGACTATACAATCGTATGTAGATGTAAATAAAACTGCATTGACTTCAACTGTATATCCGCATGGAGATACAGAATATCTACCAAGTATTGTAAGTCTTTCATATCCCCTTCGATATACTTGTTAACGATATCGATTTTCTCTAGTCCTGCTTTTGCATAATAAGCGGAAACGTCGTCAAGTCTTCTGTCTTCATAAATGGAATATGATGTTCTTCTGCATGTTCTTGACACAAGAAACCTCCATCCTTCGGACTTACCGTAACGACATGGGTATTTCCACAAGTGACGCATGCATCTACATCTGGTAATAACCCTGCAAGGTCTAACATATCCACAAATAGCAGTGATAAAACAAGTGTTGGATCATAGCCTTCATCTAGCTTTGAAAAAACAATATCTAATAATGCATACTCAATGCTGTTTGACATATCACTACTTGCTTGTAGTGTTAATACGTCAATAAGTTCAGCCGCAACCGCAGCTGCACTAGAGGCATTGATATCCTCATGCATGGAGCGATAATACTCCTTACAACGTGCATTCTTTAAACGGAAAGATACTCTTTAGTCTCATTATAATCGAATAAGATTTCTGTTTTTGTATAAGGCATGATAGAACCAGCATTTTTGCTAGTCATCTTGCGTACACCCTGTGCCACAAAGGATAACTTTCCATACTCTTTTGTAAGTACACTCAGTATCACATCTGCCTCACGATAGTCACTCTGCTTTAATACAAAACCAGTGATACGATCATTCATCTCGACTTGCTCCACCATAGCCGTATTCAGTAATACGGGCATCTCGTGAGCGCCATTCGCTTTCTACGCGTACAAACAATTCCAAGAATACTTTCTTACCCAGTAATTTTTCGATATCTTCACGTGCTAAAGAACCAATCTTCTTTAGCATCTGTCCTTGCTTACCAATCATGATACCTTTTTGGCTATCACGCTCTACAAGTATCATTGCTTGGATATAAACCTTGTCCTTTTTGAATTCTTTATTTTCGATAAGAACTGCAGCCGCATGAGGTACTTCATCTTCTGTTTGGGTAAGAATCTTTTCACGGATTAACTCCGCAATACGGAAATTTTCAGCACCATCGCTCGTCATCTCTGCAGGATATAGTAAAGTCACCTTCTGGAAGATATTTACTTGTTGTCTTGATGAGATCTTCAAAGGAACGTCCAAATTTTGCAGATAATGGGAAGTATTCCGCAAATTCATAACGTTCTTGCCATTGTTGAATCACTTTCACAATTTTCTCAGGCTTCATTTTGTCCATCTTATTTCAAGATCAAAAAAATACTGGTAAGCCCTGTATTTTTTTAACCATGTTTAAAACAAACTCATCACCTTTTTGCGTATGGAACACTCGCATCCACTACGAGATAGATTAAATCTACACCTTGGATTACATCTGCAGCTTCTTTATTCATCCGTGATTCGAGACGAAACTTAGGTTTATGAATACCAGGTGTATCGGTAAAGATAATCTGGCAGTTTTCATCTGTATAAATACCACGAATCTCAGATCGTGTTGTCTGAGGCTTGCTAGATACGATAGCCACCTTTTCACCAATCAAAGAATTGATTAAAGTACTTTTACCAGCGTTTGGGTCTACCTGCTAACGCAACAAAACCGCTTCTCATCGACATACATCCTCTGTTGTAAATTGGTAAGGTAATAATTCATTCATGCATGTATCCATCTCATCTTTACGATTGGATAAATAGATTGGTGTATCACCAGTAATCAGTTCACTTAATACCTGACGACAAATTCCACATGGTGCCGCAATACGATCACCATCACTTACAATTGCAAGTGCTTCAATCGTATCTTTACGATACCCGTTGGAGTAGGCCGCAAAGATTGCGGAACGTTCACCACAATTGGTAGCTCCAAAAGAAGCATTCTCAATATTTGCACCCCAGAATACTTTTCCATCTTTGGTTAGAACAGCTGCTCCTACATGATAATTAGAATATGGAGCGTAACTATTTTCCATTGCTTTAAATGCTTCTTCAACTAATTCTTCACGTGTCATAATAACCCCCTTTAAAAAAGATGATGAACAAAAATCAAGATACCAACAGCTAGCGCAATCAGCGACGCAAATAATACACCACCTGCAGCTAAGTCTTTGATATATTTAATCTTTTCATTTCTTTCTGTTGAATATAAATCACATAATTTTTCAATGCATGTATTTAAGATTTCTACTACAATAACAAGTCCAATACAAAGAAGTATCGCAAGCCACTCATAATAATCACAATCAATCATCCAAGCCACAATACATGCTAGTATCGCAAGAACATACTGTATCTGCACACTTTTATCTCGAAGCGACGATACAAGACCCACGAATGCCACATAAAACTTATTTATCATTGCGACTAATAATCGGATCTAAGATCCTATCCTGTAAGGCAAACATCTTCTTTTCATCTTCTGGATTCATATGATCATAACCCAAACAATGTAAAAGTCCATGCGTGAATAAGAATCCCAGTTCACGTTTTTCAGAGTGACCATATTCTCTCGCCTGTTTTCTTGCATAATCAATATTGATAAAAAGGTCACCTAAGTCTTTTTCTTCATCTGGGATGAAGTCTTCTAAACCATCACGAATCGCAAAACTAATAACATCCGTTGGTCGATCAATTCCACGATAATCACGGTTTATGATATGAATCGTACGAGAGCGCACAAACGTAACACTGATTTCTAAATCTTTTGCTAGTTTGAGTTCTTTCTCTGTGTGCTTTGCGATTGATCCGAAAAATTCCTCATATGCATGCATATCTTGGTTTGTCTATTGATATATGTGATTTCCATATTAACCTCACTTCTTTAAAGACAATTTACGTCTTTGTTCATCTTCTTTACTGTAGCGTTCAATAATCTTCTGTACAATAGGATGACGTACGACATCGTCCGCACTTAATTCCATAATTTTAATTTCGCTTAAACCTTCTAAGATACGAGTAGCCTCAATTAGACCGCTATTCTGATTATGATTCAAGTCAATCTGAGTAACGTCACCAGTGATAATCATATGAGAGCCAAAGCCAAGTCTTGTTAGAAACATCTTCATCTGCGATGCAGTTGTGTTTTGTGCTTCATCCAAGATGACATATGCATCATCTAGCGTACGACCACGCATATACGCAAGTGGCGCAATCTCAATCGTACCCTTTTCTATTAACTTCTCTGTTTGTTCATTCCCCAGCATGTTATGTAACGCATCATATAGAGGCGTCAAATATGGATCAACCTTCTCCTTTAAATCACCCGGTAAAAATCCTAAACTTTCTCCCGCCTCTACAGCAGGACGTGTTAGAACGATTCGTTTTACGTCACCTTTTTTCAAAGCACTCACAGCTTTGGTAACCGCCAAGAATGTTTTACCAGTACCTGCAGGTCCAATCGCAAATACCACAGCTGCGTTATCCATTGCTTTCGCAAAGGCATACTGTCCTAACGTCTTAGGCACAATTGCTTTTCCACTCATTGTTCTACCAATGATTTCAGAACTCATTTGCGAAAAATCAATTGTCTGCTCTTTCGCCAGTAAACGACTTGTATAAATGACATCTTGTTCACTAATGACTTTATTCTGCTCTGCAAGTGTCATAAGTGCTGTTAAAACACGTTGAATCAACAGTAGTTCTTCATCGCTACAATTTCTAACAAAAAATGTATTATCTCGATAAGAAATTTCTTTTTCAAATTGCGAACTTAAAACAATTAGATTTCTATCATGATTACCAATGATATTCATCGCAATCTGTTCTTTCATTCCCTCTAAGTGAATTGATTTTATATTTTCCAAAATAATGTCTCCTTAGTAACAATATTTTAACAGGTATCGCTATAGTTGAAAATGTTTTTACGCTCAGTTTGGTTTTATGCTAAACTACTGTAATACAAAAGGAGTCTTCCAAATGAAAAAAAGAATAGCGATTCTATTAACTTTGATACTATTAGCTGGATGCACAAAACAGACAACACAAACATCAAATACTTCAAATGCAAATACTGCAAGCACTAGCGAAAATTCTGGTGGATGTGCAGCCTTTGCGGAATGTAAATCCAGCGAAGATGAAGCTAAACTCTACGAAGATTTACTAGCCGCAAAAAACACTCCATTCGAAAAGGCTACAATGGAAGATGTTGTTTCCTATATTGAAAATAAAGAAAGTCACATCATATTCCTCGGTTTCCGCGATTGTCCTTGGTGTCAAGATTTAATGCCTATCTTAAACGATGTTGCAATCCAAAAGAATGTTAAGATCAAATATGTTAATGTACGTCCAGAAAACACAAAAGAAAGTGATCTACGTAACGAAAACAATCCAACTTATATCAAACTCCAAGAGCTACTTGGTGATGTCTCAGGAGATGGTACAAATAAGATTTATGTTCCATATGTAGCAGTGATTCGTGATGGTAAAGTTATAGATTTTATGTTAAGTCTTGATTACGATGCACATACGGTACAAATTACAGAAGCACAAATCGAAGAATACAAAACACGATTAAATGAATTGTTAGACAAATAAAGGGGCTGTAACGATTAAGTAAATTTTATAGATTTACTTGAGGCGTACAGCCTCTTTTCTGTACCTTTTTCATATGTTTATGTAAAAACAGTATAAAAGTAGATGTTTTATATCTATTTTGGGTGCACTAAAAACAACCTGTCCCATATAAAAGCTATTTTTAGGATAGTATCATTCTCAGTTTCTTTTGGTGATATTTCATCAGATTGAATCCCATACAGATCAAATAGAGCTCGTTTTCCACATTCTCCATTCCTCTTCTATGGATTCTGTTATATTGCCAATCACTCTTGATGATTCCAAATGTTCCTTCAGCTTGTATACATCTCTGTTGTCTTAGCTGTATTCCGGCTTCGCTATCCAATAGTTCCTTCGCATGTGCCTTCAGTTCATCGAGGATCGGATTGATGCGTACTGCTCGTGTCTTAGCTTTTGTACATTCCTTTTTGAGTGGGCATCTATTACATGTCTTGCATTCCCAAACTTGTGTAATGCATGGATAGTCAGTCTTTGTATTTTCACTATCACGTTTGTATACGAACTCTCTACCTTGTGGACATATCAATTTCCCGTTTTCTTCTCTCAACAGGTTCTCTTTTCGATAGATGTCTTTCTTGAACTTGGCTGTCTTTTCATATCGGTAGTTTTGATATTTGAGATAGCCTTCAATATCTTTTTCCAAGCAGTACATATAGTTGTCATAACTTCCGTATCCCGCATCTGCTACGACGATACCTGGATATTCTTGATATCTTTTCTCATAACCGTCCATGAACGGAATGAATGTCTTCGTATCACTTCTGGCATTGCTTACCATGACATGCATGATGAATTCATCTGATTCGGCTAGTTGTACGTTATACCCAGGCTTGAATACTCCTGTATTGTTGTAGTAGTCATACTTCATATGCATAAACGTCGCATCATGGTCTGTCTTACTATAACTGTTTCTATCATTCCCGCAGGTTTCGATGCGTTCTTGGCATTCCTTCAATTTTTCATTGAGCTTCTTGAGTTCCTCATATGCCTTCTGTACCGGTGTCTTGTGGTGTCCTTTCCCTAGTGCGAATTGGACTTTATTCTTTGAACACCACCGCCATATTGAAACGATATATCCTCCAATAGCCTGTGTATCTTCATAGCTTTCTGTATAAAAGATACCTGTTAGTTTTGTAAGTTGCCCAATCGTCTCTGCTATTCTTGCCAGTGTCTTGTCTTTTGTCTTTACAGCTGTCTTCTTCCATACGAAGCTGAACTTATTGGCATTGGCTTCCATGGAAGTTCCATCGATATACAAGATGCGTGTATTTACCTTCATCTTCTTACAGATGACCAACATGATCTCTGTAAATATATCGGAAGCGTTTCCTTTGATTTGATTCGATATGAATCTTTGAAAGGCCATGAAAGATGGTCTTTCATCTTGGCATAGATACATAAAGCGGATATCCGTTTTACATTTTTCTTCTATGGACCGTAGACTATATACCTGATTCATATACGCAAATAAGATGACTCTCATCATCATGATAGGATCATATCCTTGGTTACCTTTATGAGATCGGATAAACCTCCTCAAGTTGATACTATTCACGATCTCTAGGAAAGACCACATTGGATCAAGTTTATCAATGACCAATGATAAATCTAGTGGTAAACGCAATTGATATGGGGTATAATCTACATGGTTATAATTTATCGTGTTTTCCATACATAAATTATAACTAAAAATAAAATGTCCAACCTCTTATTTTAGGGGTCGGACATTTTATTTTATAGGCTGTTATGCGTTACAGCCCCTTTTATTCTATATAGCCTTATAACATTGCGCAAGATAGCCACTTCTTGCGTTTTCTTCTGTATCTTCACTCTCATCAAAACCATCATACGGTGCTTTAGGATCATGTACTTTCGGCTTTCGTCTCATTGAATTACAAATTTCATCAATATGTGCAAATGCGAAGGCAAAGTCATCTGTCCATCCCGTATGACCCGTAATAATTTTTAACTGTAGATTACGTTTTACAAGTATTTCTTTGAGTCTCTGTAATGATTTACATTGAAGCTTACGATCTTCCGCAAGAGTATTCAAGAATGCATAGCCTCCATCTGCCCCAAGCCAAAGCGTATCTCCAGTAAATAGATAACAATCATCAACAAGATATACAAGATGTCCCCAAGTATGACCAGGCACTAAAAACGCTTCAATCTTAATATTTCCAATATAGAATATCTGTCCATCTTCAACTAATATTTTAGGATTCTTGATAATAACCTGCGGTAATGTCGTTAGACCCCAAAAGACCTTACGATGCTTACGACCTTCTAGATATTCATTCTCAACATTTCCGATATAGATTGTCGCATCTCTAAAAAGTTCATCACTGCCTTGTTCAATAGCGCCTACGTGGTCAGTATCCTGATGTGTTACAAGAATCTCTTTAATATCCTTTGAATTGATACCAAGCCACTTCATCTTCTCTGCAAGTCGATCATAGTTATAGCCCGCATCAATCATAATTGTATGTCCATCTTTAGTATAGAAATAGATATTTGCGACATACTCTCGGATACAACTTACTCTATCATCAATAAAACCTGTGTTTAAAGGTTTGAAGATTTCCTTTACCTTTAAACATAAAAGACATAAACTTCACCTGAAAATCTTGAGTCATTCTTAGACATGATTATTCACCTTTTTCTAAAAAAATTATAATTTGTGGTTAAATACTCGTCGCAAGTTAATTATAACAAACTCAAATCAAGATAGTGAAAAAATATAAAAAAAAGAAATGCTTACGCACTCCTTATTTTCCTCTTCTTCTCGCTTTACGAGCAGCTTCGATCTTAAGCTTTCTCTTAACACCAGGCTTAACGTAGTACTCTCTCTTACGAGCTTCGGCGAGGGTTCCATTGCGGGATACCTGACGCTTGAAACGGCGTAGCGCATCATCCAAATTCTCATTTTCTTTGAGGACGACTCTAGACATTCCTAACCCCCCTTTCTCTTTTATAAAGCATTAGTATCATACCAAATCCATTACACCATTGCAAGATATTTATACGATTATTACACAGGTTTTTTGCGTAATCACGATATCCAATGTCCTATCAAAAAGCAGATAGATTCTCAATCAGAAAATATCTGCCTTTATGTTCATTTACTTTGTGAATAGATATTATTCCTTAATTAATTCAACCCCTGCGGATGCGCCAATACGATCTGCACCTGCTTCAATCATAGCCTTAAAGTCTTCTTTCGTACGAATCCCACCAGAAGCCTTTACCTTTAGGCGATCACCAACAGTTTCTTTCATCAGTTTTACATCTTCAACTGTAGCACCACCAGTTGAAAAACCTGTAGATGTCTTCACGAAGTCAGCACCAGCTGCTTCCGCATCCTTGCAAGCACGCACTTTTTCCTCATCTGTTAAAAGACATGTTTCAATTATCACCTTGAGTGTTAAATTACCGCATGCATTCTTAACCTGACGAATCTCGTTAGTTACATAAATATCATCATGGTCTTTTAATTTACCAACATTGATAACCATGTCAACTTCTTGTGCACCCTTTTCGATTGCGTCTTTTGTTTCAAAGACTTTTGCTTCTGTTGTCATTGCTCCTAATGGAAAGCCCACAACGACACATAGTTTTACATCAGAACCTGCTAAGGCAGCCTTAGCTGTTGGAATCCAACATGGATTGATACAAACTGACGCAAAATCATTTGCGACAGCTTCTTCACACAACTTTATAATCTGATCACTTGTTGCGTTAGGTTTTAAAATTGTATGGTCGATATACTTACTCGGTTTCATCTAATCCTCCTTCATCACCAAAATAATATTTTTTCAATACTTCATGGCAGATGACATCATCACCTTCATAGGGCTCACGTCCAAATTCACGAGCCATGAACTTTTCATTGCCTTTTCCTAATACTAAAATGGTATCTCCTTCTGAGCATAGTTCAACTGACTGTCGAATCGCATCATAGCGATCTTCGATAATCACATAATTCTTATGATGTATACCTTTGGCAATATCTTCTGCGATTTCACGTACACTTTCACCACGTGAGTCATCTTCCGTTAGGATAATCATATCACAATAGCGGTCTAATATCTCACCGAATATTGGACGCTTCGCCGTATCACGCTTACCTGCACTACCTGTAATCGCAATAATACGACAATCCTTTGGTGTAATGGAAGAAGCGTATTGGCATACCTTTTCAATACCATCCGCAGTATGCGCAAAGTCTACAATAAGATTAAACGGTTGACCATCTTGAATACGCTCCATTCTACCTTCAACTTGGTTTAAGTGCTGAATATACCCTGCAATATCATCCATGGATACACCCTTTTGATGTACTGCCGCAATCGCAGCTACAAGGTTATAGATATTAAAACGTGCAATGAGATTTGACTCTAAACGATAATCCTTATCATTTACACACAAAGTAAAACGCGTACTATCTTTCAACAGATGGTAATCTGTAACACGATAATCAGCCTCATGATCGATACCATACGTGAATACCTTCGCTTGTGTATCTTGTACGATCTTCATACCACTCGGATCATCAACGTTTACAATGGCTATCGCCTCTTCTTTCAACTGATCAAATAGTTTCTTTTTCGCATTAAATAGTTTGTCATTGTACCATGATAATCTAAGTGATCATGCGTCAGGTTTGTAAAGATTGCGACATCAAAGTCTATCGCATCCAATCTCCCTTGATCAATTGCGATAGAAGAAGCTTCATAGGCACAGTTCTTAATTCCTGCATCTACCATATCACGCAAGATGCCATGTACTTCATCGATATTTGGTGAAGCGACAAGCGGTGGTAGTTTTACATTGTTATATTCAATGGAAATTGTGCCAACATATGCAGTCGGTTCAATCTGATTTAATATATTACGAATAATCCAAGCAACGGATGACTTACCATTTGTACCAGTTACACCATACATCGTCATGTGATGACTAGGATAATCGTAAAAACTATCTGCGACCTGATTAAAGACATGTACGACATCCTTCACCTTGATGTACGTAACATCAGGATTAATCTTTTCTAATGGCTCACTATGTACAATGACAATTGCGCCATTTGCAATCGCTTCATCGATATGTTCATGGCCATCATTTACGAGCCCTTTGACACAGAAAAAGATTGAGTCTGGTCGTTTCTTACGGCTATCATCCATCAAACTCTTAATTTCTATATCCGGTACATTTTCAAAAAAATCTGTTAGTTTCATTTGTCTTACCTTTTATTCAAGTGTATTCTCATGTGCTTCATTTTGTTCACTAATAACAGCACATGCATACATCGCTGCCGTTTCTGCTCTTAGAATACGTTTTCCTAATGTAATGGCTTCAAAACCATTCTGTGCTAAAAACTCTACTTCCTCTGGTGCAAAACCACCTTCTGGTCCTATTACAAATGTGACAGATTGCCCTGGGGAAAGTACTTCTGTCAAAAATTTTGATTCAGAGTATGCATTTTCATACGGCAAAACATTAACATCAGAACGATAATTCACTAAATCTTTTAGTTGCACGATTGGCGTAATTTCCGGAATACGATTTCGTTTGCATTGTTCTGCTGCTTCTTGAAGAATATCGATTCGACGTGCTTGTTGTTTATCTTCTTTTTCTTTCTTAGCACGCACAACACAACGTATGGATTCAAATGGAACAATACGTGTTACACCAAGTTCACAAGCCTTCTGTAATACAAGTTCAAACTTTTCCTTGCGGATCAGTCCCATTGCAAGAGTCACTTCAACACCAATCTCATTGATACGATTATCCTTTTCTAAGACCATCGCAACAAAGTCCTTTCCCTTGTTGTAGGCATCCGCAAAATACCCAATTCCATCATAAACTAATCGTATCTTTTCATGATGTAAACGAACAACATTCTTAGCATGATGCGCTTGGTCCTTATTAAAGATGTATTCTTGACCAACCACAAGTGGTGTATCACTGAAGTATTGTTGCATAACTCCTCCCATAATCGAAAAGAAAACGATTACTCGTCTTCTTTATCTGTTTCTGTTTCTTGAATTGTTACTTTAACCTGTAACACAGTTCTTTGGTCTGCTTCTGTTACTGTAACATGCAGATTCTTATAATCAAATGACTCTCCAACCTCAGGGATATGACCAAGACGATAAATCACCCAACCAGAGACAGAGATATAACCTTCATCTTCATCATCATCTTCGATGTCGAAACGATCAAACATATCATCCACTTCTGCATCACCTTTAATGAGGTATGTTGTATCATTGATTTTTGTATAGAATTCTTCGACAATATCGTGTTCATCCCAAATTTCACCTACGAGTTCTTCGATGATATCTTCGACAGTAATAATACCATCTGTACCACCAAATTCATCTAGGACAACAGCCATATGTGTCTTGTTTGTTTGTAACTTCTTTAATAATTGAGAAATCTTTGTGTTTGGACTTGTATAAACAACAGGTTTAACAATCTTACGTAAAGATGTTTGATTGCGATAAATTAACTCATAGAAATCCTTTTCATGAATGACACCGATAATATGGTCAATTGAAGACTCATACACAGGTAAACGTGAATAAGAATTCATACGATATACTTCTTCAATCTTTCAATTGGATCATTAATATCTACCGCAATAATATCAACACGCGGTGTAAATACATCCATAACTTCAAGATCGTTAAACTCAATCGCAGCAGAAATTAAGTCAGACTCATGTTCTTCAAGGTCCCCATCCTTTTCTGCCTCATCGACCATCGTAATCAATTCATCTGCGATATCGGAATCATCTTCTTCGATATGAATCACCTTACTTACAATCCATTGCCAACCTAGCATCAACCAAGTAATCGGTGTTAGTAATACTTGTACAAACTTTACAAATCCAACTGTATACATCGCAACCTTTTCAGGGAATTGCTTTGCAAGTGACTTCGGTGTGATTTCACCAAAGACCAATACTAGGATTGTAATGACTGCCGTTGATACAGTTGGGCCATTTGTACCAACCCACATTGTAAATAACAATGTACCTACAGTCGCTGTAATAATATTAACAACATTATTACCAATTAACGCTGTGACTAAAAAGCGATCAAAGTTTTCAAGAACCTTTAATACTTCACCTGCTTTTTCCTCACCATCACTATACATATTCTTTAGGCGAATCTTACTCGCTACGGAATATGCTGTTTCTATAGCCGAAAAAAGACCCGAAAAGAAAACAAGCACAATAATCGCTAGAATATACTGTCCTGCTTGATTCATATGCGGATCTCACTTTCATTTGTCATTTTAATACATATATTGCCTTCCGGCGGAACTGATGAACCCTCCAAAATAAACACTCACCTTTCTTACTAATGTTGGAATTATACCACAATAGTGAAAAATCATGCAATAAAGCATGAAAATGTATCAGATTTATTTCTTTTGAAAGACGTTCATCTTCACATGACAATGAGGACAAACAGGCTTTTCAAAACTTACAGTATATCCACATTCCGAACAATCACACTTCGGTAAATAGACCATTCCATTTACATTACTTTCATCAACACGTGTATGATGGATCCAATGCGGTAATCGTTTCTGTAAAGATGCCATCGCTGATTCATTTTTATTAACTTTTACACCAGATGCCATATCGAAACCCACCTTTCCCTTTCATTATATCGGATATCATTTGACGCATTTTGAAAAGTATATGAAAAGTCGCATAGCGAGTATGCGACTAGTCTAAATCTTCTCCGTTTGTTTCAATTACTTTTTTATACCAATAGAAGCTATCTTTACGATATCTCTTAAGCGTTCCATTTCCTAAATCGTCTTGATCAACATAGATAAATCCATAACGTTTCGACATCTGGTTTGTACTAGCACTAATTAAGTCAATTGGTGCCCAACTTGTATAACCCATCAAATCAACACCATCATCGATAGCCCTAGCCATTGCTTCAAAATGGGAACGAAAATAATCAACGCGATATGAATCATGAACTGTATAATCATCCTCTAATACATCTTTCATTCCTAAACCATTTTCCACAATAAAGAGTGGTTTTTTATAACGGTCATACAATTCAACTAAAGAAGTGCGCAGTCCTTCCGGATCAATTTGCCAACCCCATTCATTAGCCTTTAGATATGGATTTTTAACACCCAAGACTGTATTGCCTGGTGTTCTTTCAGCATTAGGGTCAACAGACTCTGCTAATGACATATAGTAACTAAAAGAAACAAAATCAACTGTGTATTTCTTAATCAAATCTAAATCACCATCAACAATGACTGGTAAACGATTTTCTTTTTCTAATCTGCGTAACATCAAACGTGGATACTCACCAAATACCTGTACATCAGCAAATTCTAAATTCTCTAGATTTCTACGAAGAGTTGCATACACATCTTCAGGTTTACATGTTAAAGGATATGCAGTTAATTTCGTTACCATCAAACCCATCTTGGCATCAGGAACAATTTCACGTAACGCTTTAGTCACAAGTGCTCCTGCAACAAATTGATGGTGTGCAGCCTGATAGCAACAGCTCAAAAATCACGCTCCGTACAAAGTTCAGGAATAATACCAGCTGTTGTAAATGAGTGACGTATGATAGAGTCAACTTCATTAAAATTGAGCCATAGTTTTACGTATTTGCCAAAATAAGTAAAGCATGTTTTCGCAAAACGAACGAAGCAGTCAATCACGCGTCTGTCATACCATCCATTATATGAAGTAGCCAAATGTAATGGCATTTCATAATGAGACAGTGTTACGAGTGGTTCAATATTTAAGCGTTTCATCTCTTGGAAGATATCTTCGTAAAAATGTACACCTTCCATATTCGGTTCCTCTTCTTCACCCGTAGGATATAGTCGTGTCCACGCAATAGAAATACGTAGAACCTTGAATCCCATCTCTGCAAATAAAGCTAAATCTTCTTTGTAGTGATGATATTGGTCAATACCTCTCATCTTAGGATAATATGTTTTATCCTTAGCATTTAAAGCTTCGTTAATTGCCGCAATACTAATTGCAACATTCTTACTATAATCCTTAACATCTACATTTGGTTTATAGGTAGCGACATCTGCTACACTTGGCCCTTTACCGCCAAGATTCCAACCACCTTCAACTTGATTGGCAGCAGTTGCGCCACCCCACAAAAATCCTTTAGGAAATTTCATCTTTTACCTACTTTCTAAATAGCTATCCGAAGATAGCTATTAAGCTTCGTCTTTGTAAAGTACAAATGACACTGCAAATGATACGATTAAAGAAACTGCTAATCCTGCAAATGCCCAAATAATATTGGATGGATTTGTTGGATCTACGAACATTGCCATTCCAGCAAGACCTGGTCCCATTGCGACAAACGCCTTAACATGTGCTAGTCCAATTACTAAACCACCAATCAACGCTCCTGCAACAACACCAGTCATAGCCTTACGATGTTGCAATGTCACACCATATAATGCAGGCTCTGTAATACCGAAAATACCAGAGATACCTGCAGATATAGCCGCTGCACGCAAGTTTTCGTTCTTTGTTTTAAATGCTACACCTAAGCAAGCACCACCTTCCGCAATGTTATGCGCTAATGAAGCAGGCATGTATAAAACCTCAAAGCCAGCATTTGTGATAGAACTTACCGCATAAGGTAATAGTGCCTTATGCATACCCATGGAAATCATGAATGGTAAAATTGCTGCTGCTAGTAATGCAACTGCAACCCAACCTAATGTGTTATATAACCATAGGATAAATGTTGTAATCAATTGTCCAATATTGAATCCCAATGGGCCAAGTACAAATAATGCAAGTGGTGATACAATCACAAAACACATCATTGGCACAAAGAAGATACGAATTGCCTTTGGAGAAATCTTATTAAAGAACTTCTCAACAAAGTAGAGTACTGTAACAATCAATAGAGCTGGGAATACCTGATATGGATATGCAATATTCTGTAATGTATATCCACCAATCACAAATCCCTCTGCAAGTGCTGCAGTAATCTTAGGTAAGATCGTTACACCGACAATGGCGATTGCTACAACCTGATTCATATTTAACTTTTTAGACATTGTGGCAGCTACCATCAATGGCAAGAAATACAGCGCTGCATCAGCCGCATTAAATAATAGAATATAAACAGGATTTGTATTCTGTAATAAACCTAATAACACAAACAATGATAAGAATGCCTTTAGGATACCCGCACCAGCAATCGCAGGAACAAGTGGTTGGAAAACACCCACTAAAAAGTCTAATGCCTTCGCACCCAATCCAACGTTCTGTTTGAATCTTTATCATCCGCAACTGTTCCACCAGCATCAAATGTTCCAAGTTTCAACACTTCTTCATATGCCTCGATGACATCATTTCCAATAATAACCTGTGTTTGAGTTCCAGTTTGTACTACACCCAACACACCACAAATCTTCTTTAATTCCTCCATATTGATCTTTGCTTGATTTTTAATAGAGAAACGTAGACGTGTACTACAATGTTCTAAATGTGATACATTCTCTGAACCACCAATATTTTTTACAATCCCTTCTGCTAACTTTTTATAATCCTTTGCCATAAAAAGCCCTTTCTGTTTTCTATGATGAATTTATATCATAGAAAAAAAGCGCTTTCAAAAACATCAAAAAGGGATAGGTAACAACCAAAAGATGTTACTTATCCCAATTAAAAAGATAATTCATTAAATCCTGATAGATTCCTGATAATTGAACTTCATTTTTAGTCGCAAAAGCCAAGTTCATATATAAATGAAGAATCTTCAAAATATTGAAGATGATAATCTCCTTTCAACTGCATCGCCTGTGACTCTGGAAGAATTACATAACAGTCTTCTGTAGACAATAATTTTTGAATTAATATCAGGTCCGTCGTATGTACTAAAATGTGATATTCAATATTTTCATTTAACAAATGTTCTTTAAAGTATTTATTATATGCATACTCATCATTTGCAATAATAATTTGTTTTTCCCTCTAAATCCTGATAGGATAATAACCCTTTATTTTTGATTACTGAAACACACACCATTGGACATGTATAGATCGATTTAAAATTCACAGCACCTTCATTCGCAAAGCGACTACATACTGCAATGGATGCCCTGCTATTTTCAACATCCAAATAACATCCATGATCTGTCGTCTCGGCTAGATATAAATCAATATCTTTATGCTGTTTTAAATAAGACGCAAAACGTTCATAAAAGTTTTTGCATACTTCCAAAAACTATATGAGATTCTTAATTGAGCTCTACCGCCTCCTATAATTCTAGTATTCTTTCGGATTTGCATCATTTGATTACGTAACGGCATCATCTTCTGAAAGAAATAATCACCAGCCATTGTAGGTCTCATTCCATTATTATCACGCTCAAAAAGTTGTACGCGTAAATCCTTTTCCAATGCTTGTATACTTTTTGATAATCCTTGTTGAGAAATAAATAATTCTTCTGCAGCTTTATGCATATTTCTTAATTCATACAGTTTCATGAAATTTTTTTAATTGTTTATCATCCATAACATTCACCTAAAACAATGGTAATCAATCTACTTGCGATTATCAATAATAAAAGAAGAACAATTGTTCTTCTTAAATCTTCGGATAAACATCTTTCTCAATCATTTCAAATGGATTCTTCTTGAAATTCCAACATCCCACTCTACCACGATAGTAAAGCATGTTTTGAAGCATTTCATGTACAAGTGCATCTTTTACCATGAGTTTAGCATCCATCTTATTGACCCACTGTACTTCTTGACTACTGCCACTAGCTACAAGTTCTCCACTTTCGTACTTGCAGATGAAGTCTACATTTACATTGTTAAATGTTAGGTCTTTGTTGATGCCAACAAGATCAAGAATTATAACATTTACACCTGTCTCATCAAAGATAATTCTCTCCAATGCATTTTGTAGTGATTCATGTTCTGCCACAAATCCTGTTGGACACTCCCAACCACGGAATGCATTTTTAACAAGTAATACTTCATCATTTTCATTCACAATTAAACCACTTACGGATACATGATGATTGTACTGCATAACTACCTCCCCTTTATGATAGATATGAAAAAAGAGGACATAAATGCCCTCTTAAATTAACCTCTTCTAAAGAAACCAGGAATACTGTCACTTGCATCAGAAGATGAAGAACCAAATACAGCAGAGTCATCATTCTGTAATGAAACACCACTTGCTGGCTTTGTAGAAGGAGCAGCCTTCTTTTCTTCTTCCTTCTTAGCTCTGACAATTCAAAACCTGTAGCGATAACAGAAACGATAATTGCATCGCCAATCTTATCATTAATAGCTACACCGAAGATGATATCAATATCATTACCAGATGCTTCACGGATGAAGTCAACTGCTTCAGATGCATCAAATGCGGACATGCTTGTACCACCAGTAACGTTGATAATAGCACTCTTTGCACCAGCAATCTGTGCTTCTAGTAATGGAGATTGAATAGCGCGTGCAGCAGCTTCTCTAGCCTTGTCATCGCCATCAGCCATACCGATACCAAATAATGCGGAACCTTGACCTTCCATAACACTCTTAATATCTGCAAAGTCCAAGTTAATCATTGCAGGAACAGCAATCAAGTCAGTAATTGTCTGTACGCCTTGACGTAAGATATTGTCTGCTTCCTTAAACGCATCCTGGAATGGAATATGTCCGATTACTTCTAATACTTTATTATTAGAAATGATGATCAATGAGTCTACATACTCCTTGAGTTGTTCAAGACCCTGTTCAGCATTTCTTTCTCTTTCTCTTACCTTCGAAATTGAATGGCTTTGTAACAATACCTACTGTTAAGCATCCAAGTTCCTTAGCAATCTTTGCGAATAATGGGGCTGCCCCTGTACCAGTTCCTCCACCCATACCTGCTGTAAGGAATACCATGTCGGCACCTTCTATAGATTTACGGATAGCGTCTTCACTTTCTACAGCTGCTTTACGTCCATTGTCTGGATTACCACCAGCGCCAAGACCTTCTTTACCTAACTGAATCTTATTTGCAACTGGAGAAATATCCATTGCCTGAAGATCGGTATTAGCGATATAGAATTCAACACCCTGAACGCCTTCCTGTACCATGCGGTTTACAGCGTTGCTACCTGCTCCACCGACACCAAATACCTTGATTTGCTACCTGGTTGTAAGTTAATTCTGCCATAACGTTTACCTCTCCAATTTATTTCTTTCTATCGAGAAACAATCCCTTGAGTTTATTTGTCAAGGTATCTTCTTTCGTAGTCTCTACCTTTCTGTCGCGGTAGGATACGTTTTTGATAAAAGCATCAAGATCTAAGCTGTTTTCAGTCTGACCGATAATAGGTAATCTATCTTGGTAGGCATAGAACAATCCGAGACATGCGGTTAATGCTGCATTTCTTCCCCCTAATGTTTCCGGAATATAATCTCTAACTTCTACATTTAGGCGCTTGCTTAAAAGGTTTTCTAAGCCTAAAGTTTCGCCACCTTCACCAGTAATAATAACAGTTGTTTCACCTGCTTGCAAGATTCCTTCGCAAGTTTCTGTAATTGCATTCAACCATGTTTCAATATTAGGGCGAATGCAGTCTACTAACTCCTGCTCACTGATGGTTCTATTTTCACCATTATCGTTCCAAATATGAATAATATTCGAGGAGCAAACTGTCTGATCAAGTCTTGCACTATACTTGATTAACTCAATAACATTCTTCATATTAATGCCATATTTTTCAACAGCTGCGTTTGCGATATTTCCAAGTCCCATAGGCAAGATCGCAGATGCCGCAAATCTTCCCTTATAAAGAAGACCTAATGTCGTCGCATCGCGTTCTACCTTTAAAACAATCACTTGACGATCAACAGACTGTTCAAATAGAGCAGCCTCTTTACCTACAGCGTAGATATCCGTAAAGATATCCATTACTTTTAGACCTGCTTTCTCCACACAGCTCACTAATTCATAGGCAAATTTACGATCTGCACACAATAAGTCAATATCAACAATCAACTGAGAGCACTTTTCTCCAAGAGGAATACGACGTGTTGTCATACCATTGACCGTATACTTTACACACACTGTTTGAATCAAAGCACTTTCATTACCAATATTGACTGCTTCAGCCTTCTTAATTGCATTACGTACATCTTGAATTGTTACTGTTCCATCGATACCTTTAATATTAACTGTTGATTTCAAAGAGATACGCTTTAATTTAAATGCAGGAATTGCAAGAATCACCTGTTGTACACTAGCACCCACCATCTTTTTAGCAGTCGCTGCTGCCTGCTTGACGGAGCCAATCAAAGCCTGCTGGTCTGTAATGCCATTATAAGAGAGTCCGCTACATGGTACTCTTTCAACCTTTATAATATTAAATCTGGTGTTGAAAAACTCACCAATTACTAATCGAACCTCATGGTCAGCAGCTTCAATTGCTGCATAAATCTGTTTATCTGTCACCGTGAAGTCTCCTTTCAGTTATATTCGTATTTTATCACATTTACATTTCAAAATGTAGTCGATTACCACCCATAAACAGCCTATTTTCATAGAATTTACATAATTCATTTCTGCATCTTCTATAGGAATCTTTGAAAAACAGAATCCAACTACTACTTTTTTGGTTGCATTTACAAGTAATCTATGATATCTTTTGTAAGCAAATTATAAGTAAAGGAGGTTATGGTATGTCCAGAGTATGTGCTGTATCCGGTAAGAAAGCAATGTCAGGAAACAGACGTTCCCACTCCCTACGTGCTACTCGTCGTAAGTGGAATGTGAATTTACAAAAGGTTCACATGATCGTTGATGGCAAGCCACAGACAGTTAAGATCTCAGCTCGCGCATTAAAGACATTAAAGGCAGGAGCTAAGGCTAAAAGCTGCTGAGTAATCGCCGGTTATATGAAAAAAAGAATTTCCCCGAAGGGAAATTTTTTTATGCATCTTTTGATTGTATAACAGTTACCTTGCCTGCATGCACAGTAACGATACCTTTATCTTCTAAAAATTTCATTAGAAGTAGTATAGGTATCTTTATTGGTAAGTTTTTGATTGCTTAATGGATATTTCATTCCTTCCAAAGTGATAATTGATTCATCTTCGGTAAAGAACGAGATATATGTATAGTCGTATTTTTTTCAATAGAATGTATACCCTCACCAAGAGAATAAATATAGTTATTCTCATCATGGAGATATACAGTTTCAGGAAAACGTGATACCAACCGTAAATTAATCATCGCATGATCCAGTCTTCCACCAAGTCCACCATAGAGGTGGATTTTTTGATATCCCTTCTCAATGGCATACATAACTGCTGCCTCACTATCGGTATCATCTTTGATAGGATTTAGTTGAATGAATGTATCACTATAATCCTTGATACAAGACAAATCCCTTTCTTCTACAGAATCAAAATCACCAATTGCCAATAACATTCTCTTACCATTTCTAGCAAGTGTTAATGCACCTTTATCTACACCAATATAGTCTTCTGCAGCTGGAATTGTTGTATAACGTTTTAAGATAACAGCTACTGAAGTTTCCATAATTTCTCACATACTTCGTGGATATCATTCTTAAAGACATAAGAGCCAGCCACAAGTACATCTGCTCCTGCTTCAGCACATAAAGCACCTGTTTCTTCATTGATACCACCATCAACTTCAATATGTGTATCAAGACCCTCTTCGTTTAACCATGTGCGTAGTGTACGAATGCGTTCTAGTGCTTCTGGCATAAACTTCTGACCACCAAAACCTGGTTCTACACTCATAATTAGGAATAAGTCAAAATCATGCAAGAATGGCTTTAACACTTCAATTGGTGTCTGTGGCTTTAATGTAAGACCAACTTTCTTTCCTTGTTCATGGATATGTTTCGCAAGTGCTTTGATTTCTTCTTTGTCGTAGATTGTTTCAACGTGGAAGGTAATCTGATCTGCACCAGCATTCATAAATACATCGGCGAACATCTTGGGATCGGTAACCATTAGATGAACATCTTTAAATAATGGAGATAGTTTAACAAATCCCTTTAGAATATCTGGTCCAAAGGTTAAGTTCTTTACAAAGTGTCCATCCATGACATCAAAGTGCATCCACTCTGCCTTGGAAGAATTTAGTAGTTCACATTGTTCAGTCATATGACTGTAATCTAAAGATAATACGGATGGTGCAACAATCATAAGTATTTCTCCCTTCTCTCTTGAATCATTTGTAAAACGCCTAGATAGTTTTCATAGCGTTCTTTAGATATTTTTCCTGCTTCTACCGCTTCTTTAATTTTACAACCTGGTTCATTTTGATGAACACAATCATTGAAGCGGCAATCATGTAGGTATGGCACAAAGTCCGGTACGTATTCAGCTAATTCACTAGCTTGAATATGTGAAAAATCCAGGGAACTAAAGCCTGGTGTATCTGCTACAAGTCCCCCTGCAACTTCATGTAATTCATTATGTCTTGTTGTATGTTTACCTCTTCCGAGTGCCTTGGAAATCTCTTGTGTTGCAAGATGGAACGATGGTTCTAATTGATTTAACAATGTACTTTTACCAGCTCCACTTTGACCGGTTAATACCGAAATCTTATTTGTCAAAAGACCTGCAATAGAAGGATCTAAACTGCCCTTTGCAGTACGAATCACTCTCATCGCACCATTTTCATATGCTTGAATCTGCTCTTCTACTTCTTGGCTAAAACCTAAATCACATTTTGTAATAATCAATACAGGTTCAACGCCTGCATGCATGATAAGAATACTTAAGCGGTCAATTAAAGCAGTTGAAAAATCAGGATCTTTTACACTCATCACAATGAGTGCTTGGTCAACATTGGCTACTGCCGGTCGAATCAATCGATTGGTTCGTGGCATGATTTTTTGAATCACATAGCGACCATCAATTTCTTCACACTCTACCAAATCTCCCGCAACAGGTGCATCTTGGCGGCGCACTTTACCCATGACAATCGCATCATAATATTTCTTGTCAGAAGTTAAGATACGATAATTCTTCGATACGATTTTCGTGATTCGTGCAATCATAGGCACTCCTTAGTAAAGTATAATGTGACATAACTATCCTTTTTTTGTGTATATTCGCTACCTGCAGCTGGCATTGTCTCAATGACTGTACCAACTTTGATTTTATCAATTTCACTTTGTGATAACGCGGATGTATCACGGTGTGCACGAACAACAGTTACTCCCATCGCTTCTAGTTGTGATGTTGCTTCTTCAATCGGTTTACCAATGATATCTGCTGGAATTGTAACTTTTACATATGGTACGTAGTATAGTGTCACATCCGTTTCACCAGCAGTATCATATAAATCACCAGCCGCAACACCTTCTTGACGAATAATCGTTCCCGGTTTCTTATCACTCTGTTCTTCTTTCTCAATCAAATGAATCGAAGAAGGAAGTGACGCCTTTACATCGTCAATATTTTTTCCAACATAATTTGGCATCTCTTCGCCAACACCACTAGATACGATGAGTTTCACTTTTGAATGACGCTCTACCTCACTAGAGCTAGCAGGCTCTGTGCCAATGACAACCCCCTCAATACTATCTTTCGATAATTGATATGTAATATTATCCGTATCAACTTCAAGATCTTCGTTCTCTAGGGCTGATGTTGCTTGTGCAATATCCATATTTGATACATTCGGGACCGTAACATTCTTTGACTTTGGCGGAAGAATTCCTGCTAGAAATAAACCAGCAATCAACCCGAACATCGCAAATAGCACTAAGATTGCAGTGACATAGGTTTTAGTGCGTTTATTGGCAACACGTGAAAGAGATGTGCTTCTTGTCATCCCTACTTTTGTGTCTTCTTTTTCTTGTTTCGTTGGCGTCTTATCAATTGGATCTTTTAGACTAAGCGGTTTGTCATTTGATGTTCTGGTAACATGCACTTCTCTAAGTCTTTCAACATTTCATCACAACTTTGATAACGCAGCTTTGGATTCTTCGCCGTTGCACGAATGATGATATTCTCTACAGATTGTGGAACATTTGGATTTGCTTTGCGTACACTCGGCATAGGCTCTCTCATGTGTTGTAGTGCAATCTGCACAGCCTGATCAGCCTTAAAAGGAACATCCCCAGTTAACATCTCATAGAACACAATTCCCAAAGCATAAATATCTGATTGAGGAGATGCTGGCTCACCCTTGGCAAGTTCAGGTGCCAAGTAATGTACCGAACCCATAACATTATTTGCCTGTGTTAATTGTGCACTACCCTTGGCAGTTGCGATACCAAAGTCCAAAATCTTTAAAGAACCATCAGACTTAACAATCACATTCTGTGGTTTGATATCACGATGAATAATGCCGCGTTTATGTGCTTCCGCAACTGCAGAAGTTAACTGTTTCATCGTATCGACCGCTTCCAGATTCAATAAAGGTGCTCGGTCGCGAATCACTTTCTTTAGCGTCTTACCAGCCACATATTCCATGACGATATAATGATGATTCTTATACTCACCAACATCATAGATTTCTACAATATTTGGATGTGCTAATGTTGTGGCAGCTTGTGCTTCACGTTCAAAACGCAAGATGCTAATCGCATCTGTACTTTGATCAGAGCGTAAAATCTTGATAGCGACATGACGATTTAAAATAGTATCAATAGCTAAAAATACATCAGCCATACCACCTTGGCCAATATGCTGCACAACTTCATAACGATTAGCGACTACATTCTTTTTGTTCATAGTGTGTAGCCTCCAGCAAAGTCTAATAAGATGACTGTTGTATTATCAAAACCACCAGCTTCTAAAGCTAGCTTAATTAACTTACGAGCACGTAAGGAAGGATCTTTATGCGGATCAATCACAACGCGTAACACGGTCTTTTCAGGCACGTATCCATGCAAGCCATCACTACATAAAAGAATACCATCCATCTTTTCAATATGATGTGTAATATCACACTTTACATCTTCCCAAACACCTAGAGCATTGGTTAACACGTTACGACGTGGGAAAGTTTTGGCTTTCTCAGGTGTAATCTCATGATGCATTAGCATGTCATTAACTAAAGTATGATCGACAGTTAACTGTTGCATCTTACCTGCATGCCACCAAGCATATGCACGAGAATCTCCAATATTTACAATAAAGATACCAATATGTGTAATCAAAGTTGCACATAGTGTTGTACCCATACCCTTTAAATCAACATGTTCCTTACCGTAATCGAAGATTGCGGAATTGCAGATTTTCACTTCGCGATTTAACCATTGTTTCACTTCATCTACATTTTGAAACTGCTCTGTCTCAGAGAATACACGCGAAAAATGGGCTACCGCCATTCGACTGGCAATATCCCCACCTAAATTTCCGCCAATACCATCTGCGACAATCGCAAATACTTCACCGGCCACATTTGTCGCAATGACATAACTATCTTGGTTGCTCTTACGCACCAATCCTTTATCTGTTATTCCATAGTACTTCATGTTTAAAGTTTACCCTTTTCATGTTTTGCGCGAAGCTGACCACAAGCCGCATCAATATCATCACCATGTTTAGAACGCAAGGTAGCTTTTACACCATGTTTCATTAGCACATCATAAAAATGCAATGCGACTTTCTCATTCGTCGAAACATATCCGTTTCATCAACCTGGTTATATGGAATGAGATTCACATAGGCATTCATACCACGAATCAAATTCGCTAACTGTATTGCATGTGTATCCGTGTCATTTACACCATGCAATAAGATGTATTCAAATGTAATACGACGATTATTACCTTCACTATATTCATGTAATGCGTCCATCAAGACATCCAAAGGATATGCTTGATCAATAGGCATTAATTTGCGACGTAATTCATCATTTGGTGCATGTAAAGAGATTGCCAGGTTATATTGATAATGACCCTTAGCAAAATCTTTAATACGTGGAACAATACCACAAGTACTAATTGTGATATGTCTTGCGCCTATTGCTAGACCTAAGTCACTATTGATAATTTCGCAGAAACGCATCACATTATCATAGTTATCAAATGGTTCACCTGTACCCATAATAACGACGTTATCAACACGCTTTCCAATTTTATCAAGTTCCTTTTGGACAAACATAACTTGTCCAACAATTTCACCAGCTGTTAAATCACGCTGTTTCTTTAACAAACCAGAAGCGCAAAAAGTACAGCCCATATTACAACCAAGCTGACTTGTTACACATAAACTTTCCCCAAAGTGGAAATGCATCAAGACTGTCTCAACGGAGGAACCATCCGCCAACTGGAAAAGATATTTGGTAGTTCCATCACGCGCAACTTGACGTGTAATTTCCTTAACAGGTTCAATCGAATATTCCTGTACAAGATCTTCTAATAGACTCGCAGGCATATCAGTCATCTCTTGGAATGAACCCACACGCTTACGATAAAGCCATTGGAATAATTGCTTTGCACGATAAGATTTTTGTCCCTTTTCAGCGAGCATTTCTGTCGCCATCTTCATATTTAAATCATATATACTTTGCATAGTTAATATATTACCACAATCACACTAATTTCTCGATATCTTATCCAACGTTTCAAGTACAAATAACCTATTGGTTACGCTTTAATTTTGCGTAATAAAAGCCATCCGCATCATCTATCATCGGAAATAAAGTCTCTTCTTCTAGCAAGACATAGTTTGAATGTTTCGCCAGGAACTTTTTAATCTGCTGTTCATTTTCCTTGCGATTTAATGTACATGTACTATAAACAAGGATTCCACCAACACGTAAGTAATCTGCATTCGCATCTAGTATTGCTTCTTGTGTACGTACAAGTTCATCGATTGATGTGGGCTCTAGATGCCAACGAATCTCTGGCTTATGTGATAAATCTCCTAGACCCGAACATGGCGCATCAATCAAAATACGATCAAAACTTTCTTTAGGAAATTTCCCTGTGATTGTTGCATCATTCTGTTTTGTACTAACAATAGATACTCCTGTACGATCCATTAATTCATCAATTAAATGACAGCGAGCTTCATACAAATCTGTAGCGATAATCTTACCTTGATTCTTCATCAAGCAAGCGATTTGTTGCGTTTTTGTGCCCGGTGCTGCACAGGCATCTAACACCTGCATACCAGGTAAAACATCCAACTTACGCACTACTTTTTGTGAATGTCGATCTTGTATCAATACCATTCCTTTAGAGAATAGTTCTGTTCTCTGTAAAACACCTGCATAGAAGAAACAATCATCCTCTAGCATACGTACATTCGGCATTTGAGCAACCTCAGTTTTCTTACACTTCAAGGTATTCACTCTACCGTATACAAGTGAAGGCTCTTGATTATGTAAGGCAATCTCTTTCATTGTTTCAAAACCATAGTGAGCCTTCCACAACTGTAAAATCCAAAGTGGATGAGAAGTTAATACCGCAAGTTCTTCAATCGTATTCCCTTCAGGTTTTTTTAAACCCTGTGCCTGAACCTTGCGAAGAACGGCATTTACAAACTCCTTCTCCGATTTACCGGCAAGTTCTACCGCCTCAAAGATGACGGCATAGGAAGGAATACTATCCAAAAAGAGTAACTGATACACACTCATATTAAGAAGTGCAGACACTCTTGGTTTAACATGCTTTGTAAATGGACGCCACTGTTCTTCTAATAGTGTTTATTCCGTATCGTACCGTACACGATTTCACTTGCTAGGCCCATCTCTTCTTTCGAGATATTTGCCTTTCTTAATAGTAAAGACGCAAAACCATGTTGACGAAATACACGCTCTAATATATTTAATACTTCCGCTCTTACACTCATAGAAACTCCTTAATTCAAATAGACTTTTATCAAACGACTTCTGATATAGCAATAGAAAAAAAGATGCTATTAAGCATCTTCATTTCCAACCTTATTTGGATTCTGTTGTTTCCTTAACGTAAGAACCTTCATGGTGTGGGCGAACGTATTCACCTGCAGCATTCTTTACGAGTGTAGGTACATTTAACTTGTAATGTGTTCTTCTCTTGTTCTTTCTCGTCTTGGAATTTCTTCTCTGTTGTACAGCCATTGTCTAGCACCTCCTACTATTCATTTTTTTGAATTGCTTCAGTCCTGCCAGACGCGGATCCAATTGATCTTTCCGGCTTTCCTGATACTCAGCTTCTGTAAATATCTGCCAGCCATCGCCATGCGGATATTCACCTTCTATTGCTTCAGTCACTTGAAGTGGTACCTCCAGCAGGATAGCATCTATCACCGCAGGCATCAGATCAACGACTTCACTGGTAACGAGGCGTACCCCATCTTCATCAGTTTCTTCAAAGACATATGTTTCTTGACTTTCGACATCGAGAGGGACTTCAATCGGTTCATTTGTGATAGCATCCGGACAAATCATTGTACCTGTAATATGCATATCTACATAGAAGCGATCATCCTCATCGTCGATATAACCGTGACCTTCTACATGAACATCTTCAACAGATAAGATACCGGTGTCATTTTTCAGTTCATCGTTCTCAATTACTACATCTTCGTCAAAATCTACATTCTGCAAATCACGCAGCAACTCTGTTTTTGTCCACTTCACGGCAGTCTCCTCGCTCGTTAACGCTTATAAATTATAACAAACCGCACTTCAAAGTCAATCAAATATCCCCGAAAAAGCGCTTGTAATTCAGAAAAAAATTATTGATGATAAATTATATTACACTTTATTAGCATAATTTTTTTGAAAAAATTATTCACTAGTAGTCAATAATTGATTTTGTAGATAACAATTCTAATGCACGATTTAAATCGGTAGGCTCAAATGTATATGTTAAATAATCATTGTCTTGCATAATTAATGTGGTTGGCTGTCTCTTATATTTAAAAGACAATGCATTCTGCCATTCTATTCCTCCATCATGATACGTAAGTATAACGATATCATTTAAAGTACCACCTGTGATTGGTAATCTATCACAAGTTTCATCTCCATTACCATCGAGGAATCGATATACATAACCTTCATCAAATGCAATGATGTAATAAATTGCATATTGACCAGACATTTTAATATATGCATATTTTCCTGTGTTTCCATCTTTTACCGTATTTTTATCATTTGTAGTATAGAATAAACTTGAACTTTGTTTTGGAGGTTCGGGTGTAGGCGTTGGTGTTGGTGTAGGTGTAGGCGTTGGTGTTGGTGTATTTGATGGCTGATCTTTATTATTCTTTTCATTAATTCTAGAAGGATCTTCATCAACAGGAAAATGATAAGTCACAATAACTTTTACATCAGCATTAAAAACATCACCTTTTTATAATCCTTTTTTTACCATCAATAGTTACTAATTCTACATCTCCCTTTTTATAATTACCATCTTTGATGTCATATTTGATTACTTCGTTGATATTTGTGAAGCCAAATTTCATCAATTGATAAATTACTTGAGTATAATTTTGCCCAAAGAAATCGGTATTTGTACAGCCCACTTCCGCTTGTTTCTTTTTCCTCTTTTTCGGCGTAATTAGCATATAATCTCTTAACTTCAACTCTATCGCCTTTACATGAAATTTCATAACCGACTACTACATCACTTGAAACATCTAATGTATCATCACCATTTATAGATTTATCACTTTTTTTATGAAACGAAAGACTATGTATACCTTCAGCGAGTTCAACAGTTACTTCGCCATCTTTGCCATGTTTTTAAAGTGATTGAGATCTTGATTCCCGTCAGCTGTTAGCGTTACATCATATTTATCAAAAATAAAGTTTGAATGAAAGTCTATCTTAACTATCACTGAATGTTTAGTGATATTCTCACTTTCATCAGGTTGTACCGATGAACTACAAGATGATAAAAAAAGTAACTAAAATTAATAATAAAATGATAGCTTTACAATTTTTTTCCTTAACATTATATCCCCCTTATAGAAAAATGTTATTTTTCATTGCCCCCAATGGATAACTTTTCTATAATAGTATGTCTTTAATATACATTATGTCAAATATTTAACAAGTAATAAAAGTTACTTATTAATAAATACAACAATTTTTTTCAATTACAAGATAATTCTCCTTCTCATTGAGAATCTCATGGCGCATTTTTCGGGAATGTAATATTTTTCGATATTTGCATATCCATTCTTCTGTAATGTCGAAATACTATCAACTAATCCTAACGTTCCTCCAGTACATGGGTCATCTTCACCGCTGATAAATAGAATTGGTAAAGAAGGATTCTTCGCGGTAAACGGATGATGTAAGTGTGAGACCATTGTAAATAAGTCACGGTTGCCCGCATCTGTAAATGGTACACCACATAATTCATCGTTCAAGAATTTGTTTACGTTATCTTCGTTATAGGACAACCAATCAACTGGTGTCTTTGCATTCTTGACAGCCTTACTAAAGGCACCAACACTAAGCGCTGTTAACAGTTTTGTCTTAGCCTTAGGCCCTTTCATCTTGACTAGTAACTGTGCAAGTTTCTTACCAAAGCCAGCTGCTGGTTGATAATTTGGTGCACCACAAAGAAGCACACCTGCAAAATCATCATTGCGCTCTAGGTATAAGCGTACGATGATAGAACCCATAGAATGTCCAAATAAGAAGTGTGATACATCTGGATATTCTGCATGTAGTTTTTTAATCATGGTATCTACGGATTGTATCAATACTTCATCACCATTTCGATCCGCAAAGTATCCTAGTTCATCTTTAAATGCATCCCCATGACCTGGTAAGTCATATATTAGTACTGCAATTCCCTGCTTTGATAACTCTCTTGCAAAGGAGATATAGCGGGCATGATGCTCTTGCATACCATGTACACAGACTAATGTTGCCCTCACTTCTGTTTCAGGTTTAATGATTTTATAAATTAGTTCTGTCATAAAGAAATATCCTTTCTTGTTTGATTGATTTCATTGTATCATATCAACTGTAAAGGAATTTTAAGAAATGAAAGTATGTGGAATCATAGCGGAGTATAATCCATTCCATAATGGACATCGCTATCAAATCGAACAAGCAAGAAAACTGAGTGGTTGTGATATGGTTATCGCTGTTATGTCTGGTAATTTTGTACAGCGTGGAGAGCCTGCAATTATCGATAAATGGAAACGTGCCAAGGCAGCCATTGAAAATGGTGTAGACTTAGTGATCGAATTACCTTATTTCTACGCAACCCAAAGTGCTTCTAAGTTTGCGTATGGTGCAGTTGAACTTTTAAAGATTGCCAAAGTTGACTATATCTCCTTTGGTAGTGAGTGCGCGAATTTAGAAAACCTGCAAGAAATTGCGGATACTTCTCTTAATCCTGATAACTTAAGAGAAAGCATGCAGACAGGGATGTCTTTCCCGCGTGCATATAGTCTTTTAACAGGTTCCATGGAACCAAATGATATCTTAGCTGTTTCTTATTTAAAGCATCTAAAAGAATCTAATATTCAACCAGTGATTGTACAACGTACAAGTGGTTATCTTAGTCCAGAGATATCTGAAAATGCAAGTGCCCTAGCAATTCGCAAAGCACTCAAAAATAACGAGAGCCTAGCAAACTCTACACCAATGGGAGAAATACTCAAAGAAAGTACACTAGTTTATCCCGAACAGTTCTATCCTTACTTGCGAACATACTTATTAACTTCTTCTCGCAAGCAATTAGAAGACATGTTCTTATTTAACGAAGGAATCGAAAATCACCTACGTAAATGTGCTGCAGATAACGATACATATGAAGGCTTCCTAAGGGATGCTACTACATACCGTTATACTAGCAACCGTATTCGCCGTAGTATCTTACAAGCGATGGTACAGTTAACAAAATACGAAGCACAACGTCTACCATCACTTGACCACTTACGTATTCTTGCCTTCAATGATACTGGCAAGAAATGGCTTCATGACATGCGCAAGGAAGATATGCGTATCTGTAGTAAATTTGCGGATGTACCATTCCCATGGAGAACACTGGAATATCGTAGTACCCTACTCTATACCAGTGTATTACCAAGTGAAGAAAGAAAACGTATATTAAAATTAGAAATCAGTGGTGCTCACTATATCTCTTCAGAACATTAGATATGTCTAATGTTCTTTTCATTTGAAAAGAAGGCACCAAAGTACCTTCTAAAAGATTAACTAAATATTTTCAATGCGTAATTCTTCAATTACGTTATTTCTACGTATCTTTCTTGTTGTATACAACATGGTAATAAACACAACCACAAATACCATAGCGATTGCAAGTAGTACACTGACATAAGGAATAAAGTAATCAACTTGTACCATTTGATTAATCACATGATGGATAAAGAATGAAATGATAAACGATATTGGAAGACCAATGGCCAAGCTTCGACCTCCATAGATTAAACACTCATAATTCAGCATTCTTTGGAAGCCCTTTTCAGACATACCAACCGATCGTAACATCGCAAATTCTTTTCTTCGAAGAATGATGTTTGTCGAAATGGTATTAAATACATTTGCAATCGATATAACTCCAATTAGAAGAATGAATCCATAGGAAAATACATTTATCACTAATATAAACATGCGATTATTTTGACGTTCACGGTCAAAGTCATAGATTCTATCCGCACTCCAACCATTGTCTTTTTGAATCTTTTCAAGTTGTTGAGCAACACTTGCATGGTTATCTGTCTGTATACCAATCTCTGGATTCGATAATCGTTGAATATAGCTCGTATCTGTATTTTCAAATAGTGTCGTCGCCATACTTCTTGGATAGATTAGCTGCATTGTATTACGACTTAATGTAAATAGATTCTCTTCAATTTGTGCTCCTGCCACAAGTGGAATATCAATATCAATTTCTTCAACTGGGTAGAGTTTGGCTTTACGCATGTCTAAGTTTTCGTAGCCTTTCATTTCTTCAATATACTCTATCGGATAGAAAAGATAATACTGCTTACCATCTTTAATATATGGCTCATGTAAACTTGCATACCCTTCTATCTGTTTGTATTCACGAACAAACATTGGTACATTGTTTGCGTTAGTATCTATCACGGATACATCACGCGTAATACCCTTGTCTTCTCTAATAAATTGTTGGATAACGTGATTATACAGTAAACCCTTTGGACTATTTTTATCAAATAACTGGAAGAATCTATCTTGTTTTGTTTACACAAATTCTTAAATGCATCATCATCCACAAAAACTAGTTCAACATTCACACCTACCGCATCCTTGATACGGCGAAGATACTGTTGGTTCTCTGCTGTCCAGTATTCAGACGCAATGTAATTACGTTGAATATAGGCTTCATCGAAAATTTTCTGCGTGATAGCGATATTTTGAATTTCTGGTATTGCCTTAATGACATTAAAACGCTGGGTAACATCTTCTTGTTCATCAGTGTATACATTGTACATGACATTCATCTTGTGGTCATTACTACTCTGAATCAGCAACATCTTATTTACATACTGTGTTAATGATGCGGCAGAGATAAATAGAATGACACTTAACGCTAATGAAAGAATCGTTGAACGATACTTACGTTTATTACGTTTGAAATTCTTCGTAGCCATGACACCAGCAAATCCAAACATTTCTGAGTAAGTTTGGATGTCTTCACTTCGTTTGGTTTAATGATAATTTCATCGCTTTGTCGAATTGCCTCTATCGCAGATTTATGAATTGCTTTATATGCAGGAATATATGCCGCAACAATCGTCGTCACTAGGCATATCAAAACTGCGATAAGAATTGGTAATGGACTAATCACTAAACGTAATCCTATGCCAACTTTATTTGCAATATTCACAATAAAGTTATTTTGAACCCAAGCAAGTGTCACACCAATTCCAACGCATCCAACAATGACACCCAAAACAATACCGATGATTGCGAGTAGAAATGCTTCAAAAAGAACCATGCGACGAATCTGACGATTGGAAGCACCAATTGACCTCATAATTCCAAACTGACGAATACGTTCACTGATGGAAATAGAAAATGAATTATAAATTAATGAGATAGAACCATACGCAATGAGTAGTACAAGCACTGTTGTTAAACCAATGAGTACCGAGCGTTCCCCACTTGCTTTAAATGCACCATAAAAACGTAATAAATCCGAATGTGGAACATAGGAATCTGAAATTGTTTGATGCATTAAGAAGTCCTGCATTTTACTTGGTGAATGAATTGTTAAGAATAGTTTCTGACTATCTGTATGAAAACCATTAGTAATGCATGTATATCCAGGACAAGAGAATTCTTCAATCTCAAATGGTAGACGTTCCATAATACCAACAATGGTAAATGTATGCTTTGTTGTATTCTTCAAACTCTCTTTTTCCTGGTATGGTGTATTTTCAGAGAGTTGTTCTTTCTCTATGAAACGTTGTCCTGATTCTAGAGTAATCGTATCACCTACTTGATACTTCTCTTTTGCGTTTGCGATAAAGTTTTCTGGCAATAGAATTTCATCTTGCTTTTCAGGCATTCGACCTGAAACTAAATTGATTGAGAATAATGCATGTTCCATATCTCCTAAAGATTGTACGAGGAGATATGGTTTATAATCATTCTCATTAGCAACTTTTGCCCAACCAAGCGTATATACATTTTCGTATTGATCAATCTGCTTGTTTGTCTTAGCTTCTTCTAAGCCTTCTTTATTTACATTATTCATGATAACTTGCCACTGACCTGTCACAGCAATCTCACGATTCTTTAAGAACTGATATCCACTGTATGCACCTTCAATAACGGCAGTAAACAAAGCCATAGATACAATAATACCTATCAAAGTCACAATCGTTCTTGTCTTATTCTTGGAAAGATAGCGCTGTGTAAGTTTTGTAAATATACTCATGATTACACCTCACGGATTCTTTCATCTCTTGTAATTTTTCCATCTTCGATTGAGATAATACGGTCTGCCTGTAAGGCAATACTTTCATCGTGGGTAATGATGATCATTGTCTGTTGGTATTTTTTATTTGATAACTTCAATAGTTCTACAATTTCTTGGCTATTTTTACTATCAAGGTTACCAGTTGGTTCATCCGCAAGTACAATTGCTGGAGCGTTCATAAGCGCTCTACCAATGGATACACGTTGTTGTTGACCACCAGAAAGTTGGTTTGGTAGATTTTTTCGTCTTTCTTGTAATCCTAACACATTCAATAACTCTTCAAGGCGTTCTTTGTTAACTTCTTTTCCATCCATTAGCACAGGTAATGTGATATTCTCCTCTGCACTTAGTACAGGAATCAAATTATAGAATTGGTAAATTAAACCGACTTTTCTACGGCGGAACACTGCAAGTTGTTCTTCATTTTGTGCATAGACATCTTGCCCACCTACAAATACTTCCCGCGTGTTGGTTTATCAACTCCTCCTAACATATGTAACAGAGTTGATTTCCCTGATCCTGATGGACCAATAATTGCCACAAACTCACCTTGTTCCACTGTAAATGAAACATTATCTAGGGCTTTTACTTCATTTTCCCCTTTTCCATAAATTTTTGTTAAGTGTTCGACGCGTAAGACTTCCATATCAAAGCCCTCCTTATACTTACAGTATAAAAAGCAAATGTGACACAATGATGACATTTTGTAAGATAAAAAATCCTGTTTTCACACGATCAAATAATTTGTTTATAGAAACGTACAGTAAAGCAAGCACCACCATCTGGATGATTCTTAACACTGATGGTTCCGTTTTGAGCAGTGATAATCATGCGGGCAAAAGCTAGCCCAATTCCTACACTTTCCGGTTTTGCGTTTTTACCCTTATAAAAGCGTTCAAACATGTATGGGATATCTTCCTCAGGAATACCTTCTCCATTATCTTGCACAATCACTTCTGTGTATAATGGATTTTCACTGACATTCAGTTGAATTGTACCTCCATCTGGTGTATGTTCCATTGCATTCTTGATAAGATTACTGAACGCTTCCATTGTCCATTGATCATCAACGAACATCTTTTCATCTGAACAGTTCAGATTACACTTTTGTTCTTTCAATTCCATTGGAATTGCAAAGGGTTCCATTGCCTTAGTTAAGATATCTTTTACAAGTATTTCTTGTCGATGGAAGATAGCAGTCTTCGCATCGATTTTGGACATCTTCAGTAATGTTTCAATAAGCCACTGTAACTTCTCTAACTGTTTCTTGATATCTCGACGATAATAAAGTGCTTTATCATCTGAAAGATGCTCATCATTTAAAACGGTTAACGATAAGTTAATCGATGTAAGTGGTGTGCGCATCTGATGAAAGATGTCTGCGATTGCGTTGGTTAATCGAACTTTATCTTTTTGTAGTAGTTCGGTTTGTTCGTTGAGTTTAATTATCATCTTAGATATCTCATCACTAAGGATAGATAATTCACCTTCATATTGCTCATCAATACGGATTGCACTGCCATGTAGCACCTTATCTAATGATAAACTTAACTGTGCAATCTGCTCATAACGCTTGATAGAGAAATAATAATGTATTCCTACAAGCACAAGCATCAAGAATAGAAATAGGAATGCATATCCACCAACAAATGGATATGTGATAACCATGCATACAATACCAATCACAAAAGAAATTAGTAACTCATGAAGAACATCTTGATTACGTAAATACTTCATATCAGTCCATCCTATATCCTAGTCCACGCACTGTTTTAATAATCTTGGGATTTGTAGGATCATTTTCAATTTTCTCACGCAAGCGTTTAATATATACCGTTACCGTATTGTCATTCACAAAATCACCAGCAATGTTCCATATCTCATCGAGGAGTTGATCTCTTGTAAGTAACTTGCCACGATGATCGATAAAGAGTGTGAGTAACTTATATTCAAGTGCAGATAAATTGATGATAGTATCCTTTTTCTTTACAATAGCCTTTTCTGTATCAACTTGTATGTCATCTAAAAGGATAATTGTTTGATGTCCTGCATGACGACGTAAGACATTTTTGATACGAGAGAGCAACTCCTTTGGACGAAATGGTTTGGTGATGTAATCATCTGCACCAATGTTCAACCCTCTCACCACTGTCTCTTCATCTGAAGACGCACTTAAAAAGATAACTGGTAATTGTATCTTCTGCGCCATATCACAAACCGCAAAGCCATCTCCATCTTTTAAAGAAACATCCAGCAACAACAATTGGTATTGTTTTGTCTTTAATAGTTCTTCCGCTTCCTTTTGTCCACTCGCATAATCTGAAGCAAATCCTTCTAAATTCAGATATTCCTGTAAGGAATGAACAATTGCGAAATCATCTTCCACAAGTAGTATTCTCGTCATAACGCTTCCTCTTTATCCATAGTATCACAAGCCTATCAAAAGAAAAACTCTTCCATACTAGGAAGAGTATTCATGCATGTTATTCGTTGATGATAGCGTTATGGTACACCTTATTTACATCATCTGCTTCATTGAGCATATCCATTAACTTATGGAACGCTTCAATTTCTTCAGGATCTGTAAGTGTTACATATTCATTTGGTAACATTGTTGTTTCACATGTTTCAAATTCAATGTTTGGTAATAGCTTTTCAATCGCATCCTGTGCCTTACCGAAATCAGTGAATGCTGTCTTAACAGTCATCACACCATCCTCAATTGTAAGGTCAGTAACATCAACCTCAGCTTCTAATAATGCCTCAAGCATTGCGTCTTCATCCGCATAGTTAAATACGAATAGACCAACTGATTCATAGTTGTAAGAAACACCACCAGCGTTAACCATCTTAGCACCCTTTGACTTATTGAATGCTGTCTTAACTTCTGTCATAGAACGATTTGTATTATCTGTTAAGCAATCTACAATGACAGTAGAGTTACCAGGACCAAATCCTTCATAGCGTGCTTCTGTATAGTTTTCGTCTGTTCCACCCTTTGCTTTGTCGATTGCTCTCTTAATAACATCGGCAGGTACTTGGTTGGATTTGCTTCAGCAATCTTTCTCTTTAAAGAAAGATTCATATCTGGATCAGGAACACCACTCTTGGCAGCGATATATAATTCCTTTCCAAAACGTGAATATAACTTTGATTTAATTGCAGCAGTCTTTGCCATTGAGGCTGCACGGACTTCATGCGCTCTTCCCATATTCAATACCTTCTTTCATAAAAATAGCCGTTGATATTATACCAAAACTGTGTCTTATTGTGAAGAAAAAACAATTGAAGTCTAACCATAATCCACATCCCTATATCCTGTTTGTGGTATGATATTTGCATTAGGAGTTAATACAGATGTCGATATATGTAATGAGTGATATACATGGTTGCTACGATGAATTTAAGCAGATGTTAGATCTGATTTCTTTTAGTGACTATGATGAACTATGGATTGTTGGTGATGTTTGTGACCGTGGTCCTAAGTCGATGGAGTTATTACAAAAGATTATCTCCAGCAAGAATATGCACCTCGTCATGGGCAATCATGACGTATGGCTATTAAAGTATGCGCAATACATGATTGACTGCAAACGAGATTTTCGTGCACAGCGTGCAGATGATGATTATCTACGATGGACATTGCGTAATGGAGGACTCATCACTTCTGACCAATTTATGGACTTAGATTACCATGAATGTTATGACATTAAACTTTATCTCGAAAACTGTCCGTATTACAAAGAATTAACTGTTCATGGCAAAAAATTCCTATTAGTTCACGCTGGCCTTAGCGAAGAATATATGAAACCTACTACTGTCATCGCATCTGTACCACATCACACCCTTGTATGGGAAAAGATAGGTTTAGATGCAAATCCCTTCAACGATACGACAATGATTGTAGGCCATACACCTACCTTCCGCTATGGCGATGAATACCGTGGAAAAATTGCCATAGGAAAGAATAAACAAATCTATCATATTGATTGTGGATGTGTATTTGGTAAGTCCTTAGGGTTGTTTACGCCTAGATGATTTAAAAAGAATTCTATATTCCAAGTTTTACAGCCGGATCGAACATAACACTTCTTCATAATAGAAAAAAATGCTGTATAGGTCATTTCACTTATACAGCATTTTCATTATATTACTTTGAAATTGTATTCTTGATCAGTTCTACAACTTCTGCTTCTGTAGAGGAAGCAACTGCCTTTTCAGCTAGTTCCTTCATCTTAGCATAACTTAAGGAGTTAATGATCTTACGTGCTGGTAAGATTGAAGTAGCACTCATAGAGAACTCATCTAATCCTAAACCAAGTAATACTGGTGCAGCTAACTCATCGCCAGCCATTTCACCACACATACCACACCATTTACCTTCTTTGTGCGCTCCATCAATTGCCATCTTGATTAAACGTAATACAGATGGGTTTAGTGGCTGATAGAGATAAGATACTGGTTGACTCATACGGTCAGCAGCCATGGAGTACTGAATCAAGTCGTTTGTACCGATGGAGAAGAAATCTGCTTCCTTCGCTAACTGATCAGCAAGTACTGCTGCAGCAGGAATTTCAATCATGATACCAACTTGTACATCACCGACAGTTACACCTTCTGCGATTAACTTCGCACGTTCTTCATCATATACAGACTTTGCTTCACGGAATTCTGCGACAGTCGCAATCATTGGGAACATGATACATAACTTACCAAATGCGGAAGCACGTAATAGTGCACGCAATTGAACACGGAAGATATCCTTACGTGATAAGCAGAAACGAACAGCACGAACACCTAAGAATGGGTTCATCTCTTCTTCAAACTGATAGTAGCTTAATTTCTTATCGCCACCGATATCCAGTGTACGGATAACAACTTGCTTGCCATTCATACCTTCAAGAACTGATTTATATGCCGCAAACTGCATGTCTTCGTTAGGGAAATCATTTTCACTCTTCATGTAGAGGAATTCTGTACGGAATAGACCTACACCTTCACCACCATTTGCGTTTACCGCATCAACATCAGCTGGTGAGCCAATATTACCAACAAGTTCAACCTTATGGCCATCAACAGATACGGATGGCTTATCCTTTAAAGCCTTTAGAGCTTCCTTATTGCACGGAACTCTTCAGCACGCTTTGTATATTCCTCAATCTGTTCTTCTGTTGGATTCGTGATTACTTCACCATTGATTGCATCTAAGATAACTAAATCACCAGATTTTAATGTATTTAAGATATCCGTTACACCAACGATTGCTGGAATCTCTAAGGAACGGGCCATGATGGCACTGTGGCTTGTACGTCCACCGATTTCAGTCGCAAAACCTTTTGCGAATTCCTTATTTAAGGAACCTGTATCAGATGGTGTTAAGTCCTTAGCAACTACAACTACTGGTTCACTTAGTGTACTTAGATTTGGAATTTCATTTCCTGTGATATTGCAGAGTAAGCGGAATGATACGTCTTTAATATCTGCTGCTCTTGCACGCATGTATTCATCATCCATGCTTTCAAACATAGAAATCATCATCTTTGATACACAATCAGCTGCGTATTCTGCGTTTACTGAATTCGATGTAATTTCATTTTCGATAGAACTACGGAATTCAGGATCACCTATCATCATAAGATGTGCATCGAAAATAGCCAATTCTTCTTCTGCTAATGTCTTTGATGCGACTTCTTTAATTTGTTCAATATCAGAGATTGTCTTTGCAAATGCACTATCCAACTTCTTTAATTCTTCCTCTGGATTTGCGCTTGTTTGTACAATCTTTAGAACTGGTTGTTCTAGCTTATATACTTTTGCAATTGCAATTCCCTGTGATGCTGCTATACCTTTCAACATGTCTTAGAACCTCCTCGTTGTATAGGATATATCTGTTTGCAAGAATGGAAACGGTTACATTTTATTTTAAAATAAAATGTACGAATTTCCGCATGAATACAGCCTTTTGAACATCTATATCTGTAGTCCATTTTAACATTTTTCAAATATCTAGGCAACGAACGAATTCTTCAACTGCTTCCTTTTTTAGTCGATAATATGATGATTTTGCATAGTAGTTACAGTACCAGTTTCTTGGTGATTGATTTAGAAAATCATGCTTGATGATACACACGGTATCCGACGAACAATTCTCCATGACATGTTCAATCATATGCCCTATTCCCTTTTGAACATAAGCAACTGTTCTTTCATGAACTTCATGACTATCGCAAATTAACTCTCGCGTTTTCTCCCGGCGATAGATTCTTCCTAAACTCTCTAATAGTTTAACTTTCTCATCGTATGGTAAACGTTGTAATTTCATGTGACATAGATCCCCTCAAACCTATATACACAGTATGAAGGAGTTTCCTACGACAGTGTTTAAATTTCCAGTATTCCTATTGTTCTTATTCTAAAGTTCTAGTTTGGCTGTAGTTTCTTTAAACAAAAAATCGGGATTTCTCCCGATCTTTGAAACTTGTTATTTACGGCACTTTAAAATCTCGTGGGGTTGGGGATAGGCTATAAACTTTTGTGGGCACGAAAAATCATCGTGCTCATTTTTTATGGGGAGACCAAAATATAATAAAACCTCCATGCTATTATCTTCTTGTCTGGAGAATCAAATAGAAATGGAGGTAGCCCTATATGGCTATTCATGATTTTATCACGTTAACCTATTGGCTATTTTATATTTGTACTTTATTAATGAATTACGGCATGTACCACTCATCAACGTCAGACACGCAGGATTATAATTTAACTCTAAAAATTAACTTAACATTTATACTCAAATATAAGTATAAAAGGCAATTCATAGATAATCATCCTATGGTATTGCCCGTTATTAAATCTATCACCCACGAGATTTTATTGCGTGTTTTTTGAAAACCCCACGCTATTTTAAATTACCTTATTTACTAACTTCTAGTAAGCCATATCCACCGCTGGAACGACGATATACAACAGATACAGTTTCTGTTTCATCATCTGTATAGATGTAGAAGTTATGTCCACTGAGTTCCATCTTCATGATGGCTGTATCAAGATCCATTTCTTCCGCATTTACCGTCTTTGTCTTAACAGGAATTGAGTTTTCTTCTTCCACAAGTTCTGTATCAATAAATGCATTTGCAAGATGCTCACGATGCTTCTTATTTAGTCTAGTCTTCTGACGACGAATTTGGTCTTCTAACTTATCAATTGCTAAATCTACTGCTGCGTAGAAGTCATCATTTACAACTTCTGCTCTTAAAATACCTACACGTGATGGAATTGTAACTTCTACCTTCTGAGAGTTTGGATAAACTCTGGCAAGGACACGAGCAATCGTATTTTCATCGATGAGTAAGTACTTATCTAAAGCTGATAATTTCTCCTCAATCTTTGTACGCATTGCTGGCGTAACAGCGATATTCTTACCTACAATTTCAAATCTCATACAATACCTTGTATGATAATTTCGTCCTGAGAAGACGAGATATCATACTCTCCTTTCTGGCCCTTTATTATAATGAAGCTGTCCTGAGTAAGTGTTTATATATCCTACAGCTCAGTTTCAACTGGGACTGTTTACATAGGAGACTACTCTCCACAGTCTGCTTCATAGTTAATTGGTTGGATGTTCCGATACACATGTATTGAGTTCTTATGTCTCGCAAGGATACTGAAGCAGATTACCCGTGGTGACTCAGGTCTAGAAAGGTAATCTGTTTTTTATGCACGTTTACGTCGGCGTTGATATCGCCAAAGAACTTCATTACGCTGCCATCATGGATTCCGATGGTGTCGTAACCAAACCTTTTTCTTTTGAGAATAACGATAAGGGCTTCAATCTGTTACTCTCTCATCTTGCTCCTTACAACAAGGAGTCTATCCTGATAGGCTATGAATCAACCGCTCATTATCAGGAGAATCTTGCTTACTTTCTTAAATCGCTTGGTTATCGAACTGCAGAAATCAATCCACTTCAAACCGCCGCTTTAAGAAAAGCCAATATACGCAACACTAAGACTGATAGTGTAGACGCTAGGTTGATATGCCTCGCTTTAATGAATCATCATATCCAAGGTGACCAGCGAGACTCGGCACGGTTGGATGATCTTTATCAACTTTGTAAGATGAGGATGGATACCATGAAGAAACGAACTACCTGTAAGATTCAATTTGTAGCTATCATGGATCGGATCTTCCCTGAACTGGCTTCCTTTTTTGATAATAACCTCCACACCAATACAATCTATCGCTTGATTGAGTCTTTTCCTCTACCTTCTCAAATAAAAGAAAACTCGAATTGATATTCTCACCAAGCTTCTCCACAAAAGCTTCTAGAGGCCATTTCAAGAAAGAAAAGGCTCAAAAAAACTGAAGGATTTGGCAGATATATCTGTAGGAATCCTTCTGACATATTTGCCTTCCAAGCTCAACAGTTGGTTCATCAAATCGAGTTCTATACAGATCAGATTCAAACAATCGAAGAAAGAATCAATACGAATCCGGATGTTATGAGCTCACCCCTCATGACAATCCCTGGAATCGGTACTTTCTGTGTTGCTTGTATTCTATCTGCTATAAAAAATATAAACGATTTTGGTGCACCCTGTAAAATACTTGCCTATGCTGGCTTGGATCCTGTCATTAGGCAGTCAGGAAAATTTAACGCAAGTCATACCAGAATGTCCAAAAGAGGAAATAGTCTACTCCGCTATGCACTAGTCTGGTCTGCTGGAAATGTGGTGAAGAATAATAATACGTTCGCTGAATACTACCGCCATAAGACGGAAGATCAGGGAAAGTCACACTATCAAGCACTTGGACACTGTGCCAAAAAGTTGGTCAAATCTATCTATCACATGCTCAAATATAACGAATCATTTAATCTTGACTAAACTTTTTTAAATTTCTCCTCCCCAGGAGATGTTTTCGTCATGCTCTGTCAATTCAATATATTTTTATTGACAGTTCATAGTTGGTCTCCTGTATGTGCTTGAGATACACTCAAAACAACTATGAATGTTTTCAATGATACCTTTTGCACTTCTTGTATTTATGTCTATATTATACAACATAAATACAATTATTTTTGTATTCGATGTGAATATTCCGTGATAAAAACTTCACCTTTTACAGTGAAGTTTTTTGAACCAATTCAAATAGCCATTTTAGTACAACTGTCATCGCATAGGTATCCATACCGCAATATGCCTTTAAGTCAGCGATACTCTTTTCTACATCTTCAGTATCAACATTCTTATCTAGATTACGCCATTCAAATACCGCATCCATACCTTGTTGGATATCTAGGTCATGATAGCCTGGATCATCCATCATTGCCATAATGGTTTTTAATGACCACTGCCCCTTCATCCGTGTATCGTAGATGACACCTGTTGAAAATGGCAACTGTAGATCTTCCATGCGTGCATTGATGTGTAATAGGTCCTTTGCGTATTCTGGATACATATCTGCTAACTCTTGAATACGAATCTTTTCAGCACCTTCAGCGTTATAAGCAAGTACCGTTCCTTCCTTAGGAATCGAATGAATTAAATGTTCTGCCATGTCCTTACGGTTATCATGGATATTGAGATAGACTTCATGCTCGATTCTACCATCTTCATGCATGATATGTAGAGAATATTCAAATGGCAATACATCATACGGGTGCATTCCTTCATATGGTGGGATTGCAAAACGCTCCCATTCAAAATCAATACAGGTAATCGGATAATGAATGTAACCTAACCAGTTTGCCAAGGCATTGTAGTCAACATATTGTCCACCATTTCGGTCTGCTTGGATTTGTGCAAACTGTTGAGAAGAACCTTCGATACGTTCTGGATCTGCATCTCTAAGATATAATCTTCCTTCTTCATACATCTGTCGCTTAAATCTTGAAGCAATCAGTGTCAAAATAGAATTATCCGGTAACTGTTTTTCGTGTGGGAAACAATCATCATAGTATAAGCATTTTTGACGTGTCATACATTGTGGTTCCGGATTGGTACTCCTACCGTTTCAAACGTACAAGATTCCATCTGCTGTAATAAATAATGCAAATCATGTATGTTATCATAGATGGCTTCTTTGATATCTACTGTTGGATTATTTTTATCATTATAGAAAGATGTACTGACGATAAATAATTCATGTGGATCTAATTCTTTTCCTCTACGGTAGTTTTTTTATTGAGATGGATCATATAAATATCTTTGATTTTAATATTTAATCCCTCTAATACCCATACCGTATCACAATAGAACTGCATATCATCCGCATGTGGAAATAAACCAACAAATAGAAAATACAGATCCCATCCATCTTGATTGCGATGTAAGAATGGTGCTTTAATACGTAGCTGCTCATATTCAAAACGAGCTTTAACAAGCCAGTCATACTCCTGTAAAGCATTCATGGCTAGGCTTGCCTCATCACCCTGTTTACCAAGAAAATGGTTAGTTACACCTAGCTTCACACAAGCCAGCTCACTAACCTCTTCATCCAATCTTACAAATGGCTGAAACTTTCTCTTTTCCGCTTGCATTTCATTTAGAAATAAGCGGGGACAGCGCGTATATTTCTTACAATCAGAAATATGAAACATAAAACTCCTCTATTAAATACCCTCACTCATCGGTAACATTGCTGCACCGATAATGCCAGGTTCATCTAGCGTTGCAATCACAAATGGTGTGTTATGCAAAGCTGTATGTGACATTGATTTATAATTCTCAATCACTGCTGGCAAGAACTTATCTGCAGATTTTGTCATACCACCACCGATAACAAAGATATCTGGATCACATACGCATGCAATAGTCGCAAACATTTGACCTAGATCTCTTGTGGCTTCATCAACAATCTTAATAGCTCTTTCATCTCCTGCATCAGCTAAATCAAATACACTACCTGCATGCAGGATTTCTTTATCTTTAATCACTTCTTTTGCCTTGCGTGTGATATGAGTACCACTTGCCTCATTTTCTACTGCACCAACATTTAAGTTATTAATCTTTTCACGGTTACGGTCGATGATGATATTTGCAATCTCACCACCAAAGCCATGCTTACCACTTACTGTCTTTCCATCAACGATTAATGCCCCACCAATACCAGTAGAAATCGTTACATAGTATACAACACTCTTATCTTTGCCAGCACCAACCAAGGCTTCCGCAAGTCCTGCTACGTTTGCGTCATTATCCACAAATGCTGGCATACCAAATTCCTTGGATAGTTCATCCGCAAACGGATAACCTGTAAATCCCTTTAGGTTTGTGCTTTAATACCATACTTCCAGACTTCTTATCAACCGGTCCTGGTACACCTACACCAATCGCAGAACAATCTTTCCATCCTGGAATCTCTCTTACCATTTCTTTGAGGTTAGACATGACCTTTGTTGGCCCTTCCATACCGTATGATGGTCCCTTTACTTGAGATAGTACTTCACCAAATTCAGTTACTTTCGCAACACGTACATTTGTACCACCTAAGTCAATTCCAATATATGTCTTCATACATCCTCCAGATCAAATAAAATTCATTATTTTTATTATACACTATGAATCGCTTATGAATGCACCAGAAAGAAAAAACCAGAAGAATTTCTTCTGGTCAATAATCATTCCGATAGAATTAGTCAGCTAATGTACCAAATGGATCCCATGGTAACAGTTCCTTTGGCTCTTCTAAAAGTGCCTTTTGAGAAGTTTCAGATAAGTACTTCTTATGTACAGCAACAACATATGTATATTCATCAAACCATGAATCAGATGCGATGAAGTAACCCTTGTTACCAATCTTTCTCCCCAAGAGTTTTCAATCTTCCAACGAGTTGGTTTTTCATCCACAAGATTTACACCAGTTAATACCATCGCATGGTTCATTGCGGATTCCTTATAGTCTAGCATCTCAGCCTTTGTCATATCCAATTGCATATCTAATGTATTGGCATAGTCATACTGTGCATTATCCCAAAGACCTGTATCACGATCAGCATCCTTACCACAATCACAACCAAACCATACTGGATAACCATCCTTCATCTGTGCAATCGCAGCTGCTTTTAATTCATCCATTGGTAAGTTCAGTAACTTTACCTGTTCTCCATCAACGACATTCCCTAAGTACTTAACAGTATATGTCTTATGGAATGGCTTATCTGCAGTAGGCCCATGAATCACACTGATATAATCAGATAAATCAATTCCTAAGTTTGCATAGAAATCTAATGGCTTACATGATATTCCGCATGATAGTTACCATCTTTATCATTGTATTCGAATGTAAATTCCTGTGGTGGTAAGCCAAAACAAGACGCAATCAAACCATAGATTTCCTTGAGTGCTGTTTCCTTTAATGCTGGAATTTCATCCTTCTTACCTGCTTGAGCTAACTTGCGACTATCCACCGCAAACTTACGTAAACGACGGTTAAGAATCGCATTCATCTTAGACGTATGAGAACCTTGGTAAGTATCAGGCATCGCACTCTTTGGTGCAATACCATACTTCTTGACAAGGCTTACTAACATGTTCCACTGGCCACCATCACCAACAGCCCACTCTAATAAGAAACGCATATTATCGCTTCCTACAGGACCATCAATTTCCTGTAGTGTACACTCCATAAACCAGTTTGCCTTTTCTAGTTTATCGTAGAAAGCAATATAGTTCTGTGATAATTCAAACTCAGCCATGTTATATTTCTTTGCAATAAGCTCTCTTAAAACATTCATGGAAGAGAAAATCCAACAACGCCCAGATTGGTATTGATTTGTGACTGGCATTGTTTTTAAATCAATTGAGAAGATATTAGGATTATTTCTTTCTGCATCAAAATTACGACTAATTGTACCGATATCATTCTTCACCAAGGCATTGCGAACAACTCTTGCCTTTTCATCTTTTAAATAATTCTCACGTAATGTATCAATTTTCTGTAATGTTACAGGATTCATATTAGACATTTTAATTACCTTCTTTCTATGTAGTATGTTATAACTAACTCACCTATTTTTCAATTGATAAACACTGAAAAATTCTTAACTTTTCGCAGAAAACTCCTGTTTACAATGTGGACAATGAATCACAACTTCTCCTTTCCCCCTTGGTATTCGAACAAGTTGATAGCAACGTTTACATACAAAGTACTTATAGTCTTTATTTGCGATATTATTTTTGACTGCTTTAAACTGTCTTGTCACAAAACGATTTGTGTCTTGATACTTTCGATTTTCAATACTGCGCTTGGTGATATTTCTTGATGTAAAGCGATATACAAATATGCCAAAGATCACAAATGCAAGTAACACCGGAATACTATTTTTTACAAATAAACCCAATACCAAGATTATTACCATCATGATGAGTAAATGTGTATTGAGACGATCCATACCGTAACTTCTTCTAAGACGATATTGTAATTGTTCAATCAAACGATTTCTTCTGTTCATATATACTTCCTGTTCTAATGACAGGATTATATCACTTCCTACGCACAATCGATACGATGTCGAAATACTTCTTCTAATAAAGACCGATAGTTTTGAAAACGTCTTTGTAATGTCCGTAAGGACATATGATACTGGTATGCAATATCTTTTTGTCTAACTCCATCAATGTAGTAAGACACAAACATATCCATTGCCATCTTCCCATGTACCACTTTCATGTAATGCATGATCTTCTCAACTTGTTCAACTTGTTTTAAAACTGCTTGATATTGTTTCTGAAGCATTTCATCTGATGATTGTTTCATCTTCATTTCTAGTGCTTGTTGTAATTGTTTTTGTAGTGGATATGCTTTGCATATATCCCTAAAATAATCTTTCCTTCTACACATACTGACCCTCCACTTTTTCTATACACGATTACATATAGATTCCCATAGAAAAAGCTGAGTTTCACTCAGCTAAAAAGTTAGGTCTTTACCCGTTAATAGATGGTACGCTTCCAAGTACTTCGCAATTGTCTTATCAATTACTTCTTGTGGTAAGCAGTAATCACTATTTGGATTTTGTTTTAACCAGTCTCTAACAAACTGTTTATCGAAGGATGGCTGTCCTTTCCCTGGTGCGTAACCTTCGACTGGCCAGAAACGGCTAGAATCCGGTGTTAACATTTCATCAGCTAGTACAACCTCGCCATGTTCATCAAGGCCAAATTCAAACTTGGTATCAGCGATGATAATGCCCTTTGTTCGTGCATATTCAGCACATTTCTTATATAGTGCAATCGTATAATCTCTTAACTTCTGTGCATACTCTTCACCACGTTCTGGGTATGCCTTCTTTAAGATTTCTACAGACTTTTCATAACTAATATTTTCATCATGTTCACCAATCTCTGCTTTAGTAGATGGAGTATAGATTGGCTCAGAAAGTTGATCGCATTCTCTTAGACCATCTGGTAATTTAATATTACATACCGTCTGATCCTTTTGATAACTTACCCAACCAGAACCTGTGATATATCCTCTTACGATACATTCAATTGGTAACATCTCCAACTTCTTACACATCATTGATCTACCTGCAAATTTCTCATTACGGAAAAATTCTGGCATCTGTTGTACATCAGTAGTAATCATATGGTTTTTTACAATATCTTTTGTTAAATCAAACCAAAAACGTGACATCTGTGTTAAAACAATTCCTTTGTTTACTACTTGGTTCTTCAAAATAACATCGAATGCAGAAATACGGTCGGTCGCTACCATAATTAAGGCATCATCAGCATCATAGATTTCACGTACTTTGCCTTCTTTGATTGGTGCATATTGTTTCATAATGTTCTCCTCCTTAATGAAACACGATTGATAAACAATTTAAACAGAAAAACGGCATTCAAAGAATACCGCTTTACATTTCAATATAGCCATTCTCATCAGCCGGCTTAGAAAGCGCGATGATGAATTTATAAATTCCATAGATTGCTGGGATACCTGTCCAGCAGAAAATAAGTGAAAGCATACCCGCACGCGTATTTCCTGCATAGAATTCTTGAGCGCCAAAAACACCTAAGAAGAACGCAAGAAGAGCGTACACAATTTTATTGACACCACGGCCATTCGTTTGGTTAGTAAAAATACTTTCAGCCTTAGTGATAATGATACTATCATCATTGCGATAGATATTAACATAATCACCAATTCTTGGTGAGAAGTTAAAGTATGCAATATCGAATTCTTCTAAGCTTCCATCAGTCTTACCAACGGATACAATACGATTTTCAATACGAATAATTTTATCCATATCTAACCCTCCAATGTCCATATTATACAATATCATGACTTGCTTGTCATAATTGTCATTGATTTTGGATGAATTTCAATAGTCACTGCGCGATGTTTACCACCATCCTCTCCATCCAATGTCCATGCAGTATCTTCTTCACAGATAAATTCAATCTTATCTGTTTTGAATGCGATGTACATATTTAGGATCAATATTGCCTGTCGCTACGCCAGTTAATACGTTATGTAATACTTCAAGATTATCTAAAGCAGCGACTAACAATACTTCAAACTTTCCATCATCTAGTGTGGAATCTTCATAGAATGGAAGCTTAAATCCACCAACAGATGGTGAATTAGAAATAGCGCCAAAGACAAATGTACCCTCTTCCTCAACTCCATCATGAATAAACTTCATCTTTGTATGATTCGAAAGACTTGCCGGAAGATTTCCTAACGCATTGAGTACATATGCGCCATATCCAAGTATCTTCTTGGATTCACGAGATGTTTCATAGCTCGTTGCGGTAAATGCTCCAAAAGCAGCTACGTAGTTAAAATATTTACCGTTAAAGCAACCTACATCATAAGAGAATGGCTTACCAAAGGCTATCGTACGACAATAGGATTCAATTGTGCCTTCTCCATCAATTGCTTTACTAAAGTCATTAGTTGTACCACCTGGAATATAACCAATTGGTAAGTGAATATCCTGATGCATCATAATATTCACAACACGGTTGAGTGTCCCATCTCCACCATATACAACAATTATTTCAAATTCAGCTGCGTGAGTAATTAATATCTCTTCAGAACCCAAGCCTTTATCTGGCATGATTGGAAACACCGTTACTTCACAATCAAAGATTGTTAGATTCTTGATAATATCAAAGACAATCTTTTCGATTGCATTGTTACCTGCTTCAGGATTGAATAAGAACATTACTTTTTTCTTCATAGCATCACCTACTTCATCTTTATTCTATCACTTTCATACAATGAAAAAGGAGATTTCTCTCCTTCATAGATTTGACTAAGCTTCTACCTTCCAAAGGCCGTGTAGGTTGCAGTATTCATAAGCTGCTACAACTTCATCACCTTCAGCTAATACGAAGTCAGCGACTGGTTGATCTGTAGGTAATAGTGCCTTACGCTGTACACCCTGCTTTGTTTCTAAAGCGATGAACTGAATAGAATGTTCTTCCGTCATTGGGTGAATGACAGAACCAACAACTACATGAACCTTGTTGCCATCAACTGTGATAACTGGTACATGCTTTTCACCTGCAGCATCTGTTGAATTAGCCTTTAATTCAACCATCTCGCTACCTTCAGATGTAAATGTTGTATCGTTTCCTAATACCACTTCGATAATTTCTTTTGTTGTTCTGTTAATAAAAAATTTCATGTTCACTCTTTCCTCCTAATATTTATTGGGCTGATGATTTATAGGAACGTGATGCGAATTCATGATCCAATAAGTATAGGGCTTTAGGATCACTTCCAAATAATTCCATCTTTTGAATTAAGTCAGCAGCGTTCTTTTCTTCTTCTGCTTGTTCAGAGATAAACCAATCTAAGAACTGTGTTGTACGATAATCATTTACCTTGCTTGCTTCAGCATAGATTGCATTGATAGATGCTGTAATGAACTTCTCATGAGCATAAGCAGCCTTTAACACATCAATATCTTCTTTTGACTTTGACTCTGGCTTAGCGATTGCTTCATAAGTAACCTTTTCATCATTGTCATGTAAATAAGCGATGAACTTTAACGCATGGTCCATTTCTTCCTTAGCTTGGATGTTATACCAGTTAGCGAAACCATCTAATCCCTTTTCAGTGAAATGGTTTGCAAATTCCAGGTATAAATAAGCACTGTACATTTCTTTGTTAATCTGGTCGTTGATTAGTTTTGAAACTTTCTTCTCCATAACGAGTTCCTCCTATGACTGTAGTCACCTATAAGATAGTTGAAATGTTTTCTATTTCAAGGAATATGCTCAAACCTGTCATCGTTAAATAAAAATGACACCTCTTCGTTAAATGATTTTGACACCTTGGATATGTGCATAATTTATTACCTTCTATGATAAGCATAGGAGGTGTTTTACTTTGAAAGAAAAGAAAAATAAAGAACTCGCAATCCGTCTGTTACGTGAAAAACTATCTAACGAAATGTTGTGGACATATGAAGAAATCTCTAATTTGACCCATCTGTCCAAGTCTTCTCTCATTCGTATCATGAAGGCCATTCTAGAGAAAAAGGATACCGTATCCATTCTCCTGCACGGTAATGCAGGTAAGAAATCTCATAAGGCTGCTTCCGACCAAGAAATCAACTTTATACGTAATCTTAAGCTACAGTATCCCGTCATCACGATAGCACAATTTAGAGATATCTTTATCGAAGATTTTTACATTAACCCAATTAAACAAGATATCGTCTCTTCATTTGGACTACATCTGCGTAGCCTTTCTTGGTTTCGCAATCTCTTTATCACTGAGGGCTGGTCATCTCCACATATGCGTCCTGCATTAAAAACAAATCATTCGATTCATCTGATGCGTGTACCTTCCGCAAAGTCTGGTTTTCTTGTGCAGATCGATGGCACTCCTTTTGACTGGTTTGGTAACGGTGAAATGTGGACATTACATTTAGCAGTCGATGACGCTACTTCTGATGTTCTATCAGGGTATTTCATGCCTACAGAGAGACAGCTCGGATATTGTCATATGATGAAATATCTGTTTGAAGAATACGGTGTTCCCTCAACGCTTTATTCAGATCGTCATACGATATTTCACAACAAGACTGGAGAACTGACTCAATTTGGTCAAATGATGAATGACCTAGGTATCAGAATGATATTTGCAGGGTCTCCACAAGCCAAAGGAAGAATCGAACGGTACAACGGGACCTGTCAGAGCAGATTACCAAATGATATTAAGCGTTTTGGAATCAAGGACTATGACGAATTGAATGTATGGTTTAATACTACATATCGCAAGTATCTCAATCAAAAATTCGCTAGAAACCCAATTGATCCACATTCTGCTTTCATGCCTATCGAAGTCAATCTTAGTGAGATATTTACTCTACGATATATACGTAAAATCAATAACGGAATATTTTCATTCCAGAAGAATTATTACGCACCTGTCGACGATGATGGAAAGCCATATTTCATAAAGTCAAATACAGAAGTAAATGTTCGTATTGATGTATTTACAGAAGATGTATTTATCATCAGATATGGGAAAGTCATTCATTGTAAGATCGTATCTTCTCGTACCTACAGACAAACCTCAACTGCTGAGAATCAAAAAGAATTATCGCTACTACTTCATGAAGAAGATGAAGACTAGTTTAATTTTTGGCTTTTTTCACTTAAGGTGTCAAAATCATTTAACGTTAACAGGAATATGCTCAAACCTATAAAATGAAATAAAAGAGTTTTTGATAAAAATGATCAATTACCCGTTGACATAAAACCCTTACATATAGTTGTAATACCTGTAAAATTTTTGTATTCATCCTTAGTAGGATAAATTAGATGTCATTTATGATTTCTAGATGAAGTAATCATATTCAACTAGTTTTTAGACAATCCTGATTCCATCTTTTAAATACACAAATATGAAATAATCCTATTATGATAGAAACAATAAATACAGTTATAAATGGAGTGACAGTAATTTCCTGTTGATGAAATAGAGTATCCGATACCCTTAATAACCAAGCCCATGGGATAAAAAAACCATATCTTATCACCCAGACTCGTTTCACATAATGCTGCTACAACAACGCCTACCATCGAAATGCCTAACGCTACTCCTGTGCTAAATAAATAACTGATAATATGATTCATCATATATACAACAAAAAGAAAAAAATAGTATAGAATAAGACATTTAAAATAATGAATCTAATAGATATATCTACTCCTACAGTTTTCAACAAAAAGCTCAAAACAGTAATTGAAACCGCCAATACTATACAGTAACAAATCCATAGAAATATCACTTCCACAAAAAAATGGCTTATAATTAGATTTCGAGTATCCTAATAAATATTTATATTTGCCAGCCGATTCCTCCAAATTTTTTTCAATTGAATACAGACAATACTAGAAGCAAATGGAAGAAGTACACCTACTATTTGAAAAATAAGAAAAATAATATTGTCCGGCTTTTGTAAATCTCCACGATGATTCCAATATAAGAATAACAGTAGAGGAAATAGTAATGCTGCTAAGACATGTATTAGTAAATAAGACGTATTTTTAATTCTCAAAAAAACTAGAACATATATTCGATTTCATAACTATTTCACCTGTTTCTTAAAAAGATATAGCAGAAATTTCTGACAGAATAATGAATAAAATAACTCCTAAGAATAATGAAATATAAATCATTGAATAATCAGGAACATATTCAGTCCCAAAAGGAATACCATTTATTTTTCATTTTCGTCATTGGTTCTAGCAACTTTAGCGACCAATCATAAGGAAAAAAATATACCAGTTATCTAAGAGAAAAAAACTTGTACCAATAATCAGTGGAGCTATAGTATTAATAATCATAGAAAAAAATAAAGATTAGTCTTTCTTGAAAGCCATAAAGTAAATGGAATCTGCCATAAAGTTGTAACCCAAATCAATAAAAACAGTTAGTAGAATTCTACTTAGACTTGTAAGACTTGGTGTCGGTAAAAATAAGCTAATTACAATAAGTATCAACCCCAGAATGATACTAATTACTAAACTCAAAAAGCTACTAGTATAATTCTTGAAAAATTCTGCCATCTTTAAATCAACATCTCTTGATAAGAAAAATAGAATACTTATTTGAATCTAATTCCAATTTATTTAGTAAACCAGAAACTACCGCAATAATAACATTAATCCAAATAACTCCCCACTGATTCACTGCTGTTTCTACAGTTAAACTTAGAACGCTTTCACCACCCAGCGACGAAAAATAATAAGGATATCAAAGCACAAATAAGGGGAAAAAAGAATAATCAATTTATTAATACTTGTATTTTTTTATTTTTTTAACAAGTTTGATAGAAATATTCGTTTTCATAATTCCTTTCTCCCCTTTTTCCAATAATATTTGATTATTGAATAACTCTTCAAGGTTCTCGGAACCATCATATTCTTTCTCTAGTACAATCTTTCCCTCATAGATAAAACCAATGAAGTCAGCTATATGTTCAATTTCCGATAGAATATGACTCGAAATCATGATTGTCATTCCTTCAGATTTAAATGACTCTATTATGTCTCTTAACTCTTGAATACCAATTGGGTCTAAAGCCATTAGTAGGCTCATCCAATATAAGTAATTTAGGTGAATTGATTAAAGAAATAGCTATACCTAATCTTTGTTTCATTCCTAGAGAGAAATGTTTTACTGGTCTCTTATCAATATTTCCTAAACCCACTTTATTTAACAATGGAAGTATAGTGCTTTCTGAAATCCCAAGCATTGTTGTTACTACTTTCATATTATCATAGGCACTCAAATTCTTATAAAGTGGCGGTTCTTCAATGATACTCCCAATTTTCTCAAGATCACGACGTGACCATTCTTTACCTTCAAAAATAATAGAACCGCTTGTCTTATTAATTAAACCAGTCAAAATCTTCATAATAGTAGATTTTCCAGCACCATTTGGGCCAATCAAACCATAAACTTTACCTTTCGGAATATTCATGTTGACATTATCTAATACTGTTCTCTTCCCATAGGATTTTTAAGTTTTTGTATTTTTTTAGCATATTAATTACTCCAATTTTGTATACTGTTAAACTTTTTATGTAACAAAGCAAACAATATACTTTCTTTTTCAAATTTTTCTAATAATTCTGTTTAATATGACTTTTTATCAGTAAAATTGATCTCAAACTAGCAACTAATCCTTCATCACTGCTATATTCATTGCGCAATAGCTATCAAAAATCCTTCAAATGAACTTTCAGTACTACTATTCAAAACCTATTATTGATTTTAGAGTGGGAGTTTACGAAACCACTATTTCATTTTATTTAGAAAAATTTCTTCTAAATCTCATAATCGATACAAGAGCGAGCTTGAATCTTATCTTTTAATAAAGCTTTTAGTTTTAAGTGTTCTGGATGAACCTGGTATGCATTTAATGCCTCAAAAGATACAAAGTCAAACACTAAGGCAAAATCATAATTTGTTGGATCTGCATCCTTGTGATTGCATACTACTTCACCACTAGCCACTTCTTTTAAACTTGTAAGTGTTTTAGCAAGAGTTACTGCCTCTTTTAAACTTTCTTCATGATTTAAAGCCTGAAGTTTAAACATTACAATATGTCGAATCATATATCATTACTCCAAATTTAGATGGTAACGTAGGATATATACGTTAGCCGCAAAGAAGATAACATTCATAATAATTGAATAAATTAATGTCATTGTTTGATAACTCATTTGGTTAAGAGCATTCATAAACTGCACTGCACCAAATGTCACCACAAAGATAGAAGGAACTTGGAATAGAGATGGAACCACAATACCTAGGATAATAAATGTAGCGATACCAACAAGTAAACGATGTTCTGGGAATAAGTTACCAACTGAATAACATAGATAAATCAGTAATAAGAACTGTGAAGCTGAGAATAGATACGTTGCACATAATTCTATAAATCCTAAATCTAATACAATCTTTAATGTACGAAGTAACCAATCAAAATTTAGACTGCGAATCAAATCGATAAATTGACCTGTGCCGATAATCATACCGGCTAGGCATGCTAGCTGTGCTAGTACAAATAGTATGACATAAATCATATATGTAATAACCTTACTTAATACAAGTTGCCAAGTGGTTACTGGTAATGTATGCATCAAATATCCTTGTCCAGATAATAGATTCTTGTGGAAACGCTGTACAGAAGAGCCAAAAATCATCATAAATGTTGCAAATACAATTCCTACTACCATCAAAACCAAAATGAACGAAACTGTCGAAGAGTTACTTGTGTAGAATGGATCATATGCCATTCTTTCCGACATGATTTTAAGATTGGTATTCACTGATACACCCAGTACGATGGATAATAAGAATTCAGCGCCAATCAAGATTAGAAATAATTTATACGTTGATTTAAATTCAAAATGAATTAATTTAGCTAGCATGCGAATACCTCTCTAAATAATGCGTCTACTGACTTACCTTCTTTTTCACGAATATCATCTACCGTGCGATGGAATACGATTTCTCCATCACGGATGAAGATTGCTTCATCTAATACAGGCTCTACATCCGCAATCAAGTGTGTAGAAATGACTACCAATGCATTCTCACTGTAATTACCGATAATCGTACGTAAGATATAATCTCTAGCAGCTGGGTCAACACCACCAATTGGTTCATCTAAGAAATAAACCTTTGCTTCACGACTCATTGCAAGTACAAGTTGTACTTTTTCTTTATTACCCTTTGATAAATTCTTAAGCTTATCTTTTAGTTGAATATGTAACTCATCTAACATCTTTAGTGCTCGGTCATAACGGAAGTCATCATAGAAACTCCTAAACATCTTTAACAGTTCACCGACATTCATCCAATCTAATAAATAATCCGCATCAGGTAGATAAGACACAACTGCCTTAGTTTCAATCCCTGGCTTTTTACCATCGATAAAAATACCACCCTCTGTTGGGGTTAATAAGCCATTTGCAAGCTTTAACATTGTTGTCTTACCACTACCGTTAGGACCAAGTAAACCAACGATACGTCCTGACTCCAATGAAAGGTCAACATGGTTTAACGCAACTTTATTACCGTATTTCTTTGTTAAACCTTTGCATTCAAACATTACACTCATCATTCTTCTCCTTGCATATTAATAAAATCAATCATCTGTGTTTTGGAATATCCTAGCTTTTTTAGCTTTGCGTAATATTCCGCGGTTAGCTTTTAGCCTCTTCACCCTTGATACCATCAAGCATGGATTTATCTTCACTAACAAAACGTCCTGCAGTACGTTGTGTATATACAAGCCCTTCTTGTTCAAGTCCTGTCAGTGCTCGTTGCATCGTATTTGGATTGACTCCAGATTCTTCTGCTAATTCACGAACAGATGGTAACTTGGAACCTGCTGGATATACACCCGTCACAATTCTTCGTTTGATAATACTGACTAGTTGTGGATAAATTGCTTGATCACTTCTAAATTCCCAACTCATCATTTCTCCTTCTGTATTACTGTCTTAATACAGTATTATATTAATACAGTAATATGTACCTGTCAATAATAATTATTTATTGTTTTTCGATAAATAATTATTGAATTACAGAAATATATATACTATGATACTTCCACAAGGAGGACTTGATTATGGAATCTAGTTCAAAACATATACGTAACAGCATATTACTTACACGCATATTGATATTACTCATTGCGCTTATCGCAATCTATATCATCATCAATAGTGTTTCAATCGCCAAGGAGTTTATTGACAGTCGAAATATCACGTCAATATCTACACAGAATCAAATTATTCTCGCCTGCGGGATTGGCTATATTGGCTTTATAGTATTACTTCGCCTTCTATACATTATCAATCAGCTTCTCGTAAATATCTCGAAAGAAAATGTGTTTATTATAGAGAATGTAAATCTATTAAGACATGCAAGTGTTTGTTGTTTGTTAGGAAGTGTCCTTGCTTTTATACTTGCAGCGATTTGGTCTAAGCTATTCTACAGTATTGTATTTGCGGCCATCTTCTTCGCCTTGATTATTCGTATTATTCAAAATATTTTCCAACAGGCGATTCGTATGAAAGACGAATTAGACCTGACAATATGAGGTGACTTATGCCTATCAATGTTAATTTAAATGTCATTATGGCAAAACGTCATATCAGTGCTGGTGAACTCGCTGAAAAGATTGATATTACACCAGCAAATCTATCAATTCTAAAAAACGGAAAAGCAAAGGCAATCCGCTTCTCTACGCTGGAAGCGTTATGTAAAACCCTAGATTGCCAACCAGGAGATATACTTAGCTATGAACCAGAATAAACAAACGATGATTGCACCTGATACACTCTTATTCTGTATCGCAATTGCAACTTATATATTTGGATATCTATATGCTTCACTTGTTGTAATGCACTTTGCCTTTGCAAAATTAGCAGCACTATACATTCTGATCGTAGAAGTTAGCGCAGCTTCCCTTCACAAAGAGCGCACAAAAGAATCTATCCTATGGGCATGTCTACTATTATTTCAAGGTATTCTTCTTGGATTTGATCGTTCTTTTGAATTCGAAAAGGTAGCGATACTACACGCGAATGTCATCTACTATACGTTATGTCGTTTTCAGAAATTATCACTTCCAAATACAAGCGAAACAATCCTATTGGATTTTTTTGAGGGGTGGATCATTCAGCCATTCTCACATCTATTTGCACGTATCATACATATCATCAAATACCTACGCACATACATTCATTCAAAGCAACTAAAAACAGTAGTATTTAGTTTGGTTATCTTAATTCCACTTGTACTTTTCGCATTAGGACAACTATCCGCAATCGACCAAAACTTTGCAAGCCTAACAACAAGTCTTTTTAGACTTATCTTCCATCCACTCAATTCAATATATTTCTTCCGTATCATTTGGAGTTTACCAGTTGGTGCCTATCTATTTGGACTTATCAGTAGTTGTATTCTGAGTGAGAAACCCTTTATATCCTATGATGGCTGTAGAGAGTTCTTCCTAAAGAAAAAAGTGATTCCGCTTATTTCTATTCGTATCACAAATTTGGTATTACTTATACTCTATCTTGTATTCTTTATGTTCCAGTTATCAGAGTTACCTACTGTATTAGCTGCACCTAGCGCAGAGAGTTCATGTGTATATGCAGTACGGGGCTTTTGGAATTTCTTCCGTATCATGGGATTAAACATCCTATTAATTTTGGCATTAAACTTCCTGGTCAGAAAAGAAAATACTTCAAACACAAAACTAGAAACATATATATTGTTATTTACAACATTATGTTTCAACTTGCTTGCATGTTTAAAACTAGGCCTGTACTTCTTTACCTACGGCTATACGGAACGTCGAGTGATTGCTTTATGGTTACTGGTTTCAATCTTAATTTCTCTTATACTGATTATCATTCGTATGCATAAGAAGTTTAATTTAATTCAGTTTATAACTGCATCATTTGTAATAAACTACATTCTCTTTCTTTACTTACTTCCACTCTTCTATCCAATAGCCTGGTTTTAAAAAAGTGGTCACTTCCCATTTTGAAGTGAACCACTTTTTTATTTCATCCAATCAACACTCATTACAGTATATTCGCCTAAGTCATTAACTGCCTTACGTAATACTGTTTCATCTACTTTAGACTTCATATGAACATGTGCCTTCTTTAAATCCGAGTCTACTACTGCGTATACACCTTCTATTGTGTTTAATGCATTTTCAACTTTTGAAGCGCAATGTCCACATGTCATACCATCCACAGTAAGTACTGCTTCAAATGGATAATGTGCAAGATTCTTATCTGTAACCTTTACATTTGCATGACAGCCACAGCCTCCTCCACACGATCCACCGGATGAACAACAACCAGAAGTTCCTCTTTTAATAACAGAGCGAATCGCAAATACAAGTACAACTACTAATACGCCACCTACTACTATTGTTCCCATACTACCTCTTTCTAAATGCAGTTAACCTGCACTATAAGTTTTACCTATTTCTTTTCCTTTTTCACAAAGGTATACAATGCCATAGTGTTCTTTGTTGATATATCCTTCATGTGCTAGTTTGGTTAACATGGCACATACACTTGGTCTAGAAACATTTAATTCTTTTGCCAGTGTTACGCTACGTACGCCTCTACCACTTGGATCTAAGCGAAGTAATGTAACTAAATATTTAATCTTCGCTGCTGTTAATTCGTGTATAGACATTATACATACACCTTTCTAAATAAGGTACAGGTTGCCCTGCACCTTATAGTAAATCATTATTTTTCTTTGTAACCTGGACGTACAAGTCCCCAAATGATAGCTGCAATTAATACAATCGCAACAACGAGTCCAATTGGGTGGATATTTCCTGTAACTGCAGAACCTACCTGGTAGATAATGAGTGAAATTACGTAAGCTAAACTACACTGATAAGCAATTGCAAACCATGTCCACTTACCATTATTCATCTCACGACGGATAGCACCAATTGCCGCAAAGCATGGAGCACATAGTAAGTTAAATGCTAAGAATGAGTAACCTGCAATCGGGTTATTGTTGAATGCATTTGCCATAGATGTAAAGATCTGCCATCCATTTTCAGCAACTTCACCAGCGCCATAGAGAACACCCATTGTACCTACAACGTTCTCCTTCGCAACTAGTCCAGTAATAGCAGCTACAGCTGCACGCCAATCACCCCAACCTAAAGGAATAAACATAAACTTGATTGCATTACCAATTACCGCAAGCATAGATTCAGACTGTTCTACAGCACCAAATCCATTTTCAGTAAAGCCATAGCTTTGCATGAACCAAACAAGTACAGTCGCTAGTAAGATGATTGTTCCTGCCTTCTTAACGAAGGAAGAACCACGCTCCCACATAGAATGTAAGATATTAGAAGGAGTTGGCCAGTGATATGCAGGCAATTCCATTACGAATGGTGCAGGATCACCAGCAAACATCTTTGTCTTCTTTAATGTAATACCTGAAATAACGATAGCCGCAATGCCTAAGAAGTAAGCACTTGTCGCAACTAATCCAGACTTCTGGAAGAAAGCACCAGCGATTAAAGCGATAACTGGTAACTTCGCAGAACATGGAATAAATGTTGTAGTCATAACTGTCATACGACGGTCACGCTCATTCTCGATTGTACGTGAAGCCATGACACCAGGAACACCACAACCTGTACCAATTAACATTGGGATAAAACTCTTACCAGATAAGCCAAACTTACGGAATACACGGTCCATAACGAACGCAATACGAGCCATATAACCGCAGCCTTCCAAGAATGCTAGGAAGAAGAATAATACTAACATCTGAGGTAAGAAACCAAGAACTGAGCCTACACCAGCAACAATACCATTTAGGATAAGACTCTGTAACCAATCAGCAACTTCAATAGACTTCAAGAAGTTACCAATGACTGTTGGTAAGCCATCCTGCCATGGTCCATATGTAGCAGCTTCAGGTTCTTCTTCTGCAGAATAAATTTCATAATCAGAGTAAGTTACTTCACGAGTTTCCTCAACATCACCTTCGTCATTATGAATATCAGCTGAAACAACCAAGTTCTCTAACTGCTCTGGTTTAAGAACTGTAATTTCTGTTTCACCTTCATCATTTTCACTAGAAGAGATATAACCCTTTTCAATTGCTTCATCAATGAAGGCTTGGTTTGCTTCTTGGTCCGCTTTATATGTACCAGAATCTTCATCAAATTCTGCACGTCCTAAGCCAAACCAGAACCAACCATCACCGAATAATCCATCATTTACCCAGTCAGTAGCACCTGTACCAAATGTCTGGATAGATACAAAGTATACAATAAACATAACTACCGCGAAGATAGGTAAACCTAACCAACGGTTGTAACGATGTTATCAATCTTATCAGAAACACTGAGCTTACCAGCATTCTGCTTTGTATAGATACCGTTTAGTGTTTCAGTAATAAATGTGTAACGAGCATTCGTGATGATAGATTCCGCATCATCATCCAAATCCTTCTCTACTGCAGAAACAATTTTCTCTACTTCAGCCATCTGGCTTTCATTGAGATTTAATCTTGCAAGTACTTTTTCATCTCTTTCAAATACTTTGATTGCATACCAACGCTTTTGATCAGCAGGTACATCTGTTAATACAGCATCTGTAATCTTAGAAAGAGCTGTTTCAATCTTATCTTCATACTTATGAATTGATATAGCTGATTTTGCTTCAGCAGCCGCAATCGCAGCTTCTGCAGCTTCCATAATACCTGTTTCTTTCAAAGCGGAGATTTCAACAATCTTACAGCCTAACTTCTCGCTTAAAGCATTGATATTAATCTTATCATCAGCCTTCTTAACAAGGTCCATCATGTTGACAGCTACTACAACTGGAACACCAATTTCAAGTAACTGTGTTGTTAGATATAAGTTACGCTCTAAGTTTGTACCATCTACAATATTTAAAATCGCATCAGGATGTTCACCAATCAAATAGTTACGAGAAACAACTTCCTCTAATGTATATGGTGATAATGAATAAATACCAGGTAAGTCCTCAATAATTACATCTGGATGTTTCTTGAGTTTACCCTCTTTCTTTTCTACAGTTACTCCTGGCCAGTTACCTACATACTGGTTGGAACCAGTCAAGGCATTAAATAAGGTCGTTTTACCACTGTTTGGATTACCCGCTAAGGCAATCTTTAATCTTTCGTTTGCCATTCTACTTTCTCCTTATCCCTCTATGAATTACTCAACTTCAATCATTGCGGCGTCATCCTTACGGATGGATAATTCATAGCCTCTTACAGTCACTTCAATTGGATCACCTAATGGAGCCACCTTACGAACGTAAACTTCAACTCCTTTCGTGATGCCCATGTCCATGATTCTACGCTTTACAGCACCTTCACCATGAAGCTTCACAACCTTTGCCGAACTGCCAATCGTAACTTCCTTTAATGTATTCATTCTTCCCTCCTTATATCATGACTTTCATAGCCATTTCTTTCCCAATCGCAATACGTGTTTCTTTCACGTTTACAATTAGGTTTCCACCGACTTCTGAGACAACTGTGGCAGAGCCACCAACGACAAAAACCGAGGTCTGCTAAGTGTTGTTTCACTTCTGCACTCCCCCCAATTTTAACAATCTTATATTCTTGACCGATTACTCCTAAAGCTAATGGTATCATCGTATGCCTCCTTACAAAAATGAACAAAAGTTAGAGCACTCTAACTAATGTTAGTTTAGACTCACTAACTAACATTGTCAATGTTTTCTGTAAAATTAATTGATATTTTTTTCATATAATTCTTTTGTGAAAATTTCACGACATTTTAATTATTTTGTCTTAATTCAATAGACAAAAAAATCTCTAATTATTTATAATACTTTTATGATACTTGGAGGCCCTTATGAATAAATATGTAATCGCAACATCCTCTACTTCGGATTTGCCAGCAGAGTACCTAAAAGAACACAATATCCCCTTTATCTCATACACATACACAATTGACGATAAAGTTTATATAGATGATTGCACAGAAGAAAGTCGTAAATTCTTAATGTCTTCCATGCGTGCAGGTAAACAACCAAATACATCTCAAATCACAGAATATGCATACTATGAATTCTTAAAAGAAATTCTTGAAGCAGGTAATGATGTTCTATTTGTTGATATGACTCGCGCTTTATCTTCTTCTATTAATAACGCAGAGCGCGCAATCAAGAGCCTAAGCGAAGAATTCCCTGATCGTAAGATTAGTCTATTAGATAGCTATTGCGTTACAGGTGGTCTAGCCCTTTTCCTAAAGCAATTAGTAAAACGTCATGAAGAAGGATGGGATTATGATCAACTTGTGGAATGGGGAAATGCACATAAGCTTGAGTACATTCATCGTTTCATGGTAGAAGACCTACAGTGGTTAAGACGTGGAGGTAGATTATCCAACGCATCTGCCCTGCTTGGAACAATTCTATCCATCAAGCCATTGATCTATATTCCAGATAGCGGTAAACTTGTTTCCTTTAAGCAAGTACGCGGTAGAAAGAAAGCACTGCATTCATTAATCGATTCATGTGCAGATGACATCGCAGATTATACAAAAGATGAAGAAATCTCAATCATCCACGCAGATGCATACGAAGATGCAGTCGCATTCCGTGATGACTTTATCAAAACCTATCCACAGTTCAAGGATACAGAGATTTCCATCATGCAATTAGGACCAGTCATCGGAAGCCATGTAGGTCCAGACTTCATGGCTATCACATACCATGGCAAACACAGATTAAATATTGAAAAGTAAAAAAACTCGGTTAATCCGAGTTTTTATTTTTCGTCTTTTGAATGTAATGCTTCTCTAAGTAAGTTGAATTCTACTTGTTCCTCCGGAGTTAATATAACTCCTTTTTTTACTACTACATCGTGATAAATAAATTCAATTTTACCAGAGGTGATTTACCAATATTTGGAATCACGGTAGTCCCTCCTATCCACTTTTATATTATTAGAGATTTGATTGTATTCCATCCCAAAATGTGTGAGCTGCACTAAAGAATATGTAATTTTATATTGGTAGTAACATAACTCATTACACTATGAGATTTTTAAATAGGTTGTAACCTAGCAAAAATTATGATGGTAGCAATTTTAATCCACGCTCTCCAAACGGAGAGCGACGTGCATTCGAAAGAGCAATTCCGATTTATTGTTTCATTTCAATCCACGCTCTCTAAGCGGAGAGCGACAACGAACCAGGCTTTGGTTCCGCATGGGATTACAAATTTCAATCCACGCTCACCAAGCGGAGAGCGACTGTAGAAGTTTCTGTGCTTGTTTCATGTCTTGCTATTTCAATCCACGCTCTCCAAGCGGAGAGCGACATTTCTGTAAAAAAATATAACTTGGTATGTTTTTTATTTCAATCCACGCTCTCCAAGCGGAGAGCGACTCTTTTGTAAACGTATTTCGTTTCATAAAACTTAAATTTCAATCCACGCTCTCCAAGCGGAGAGCGACTCCCTAATTGGCAGAACATGCAATCAAATATTTATATTTCAATCCACGCTCTCCAAGCGGAGAGCGACAGCAACCAATCCAACGAATGTTATTATCATTGTTTATTTTCAATCCACGCTCTCCAAGCGGAGAGCGACCTTTATAAGTCTGATTATATTCTTTCTTAATATTATTTCAATCCACGCTCTCCAAGCGGAGAGCGACCCTATTAGATGATAAAGGTAAAGAAAAAAACAGGTAATTTCAATCCACGCTCTCCAAGCGGAGAGCGACGATTGTTCTCTAAATGGTTTAGCTAGTCTTAAATATTTCAATCCACGCTCTCCAAGCGGAGAGCGACTCTCTTTTATGTCCAATAAGACTTTGACCATTATTTCAATCCACGCTCTCCAAGCGGAGAGCGACAGATGGAGATATTATGATATGAAAAAAACTATATAAAATTTCAATCCACGCTCTCCAAGCGGAGAGCGACTTTATAAAAAAATATGTTCTCATGAAAGGGTAATATTTTCAATCCACGCTCTCCAAGCGGAGAGCGACTCTATTTTTCGATAAGTCTGCGTCCGTATGCATGATTTCAATCCACGCTCTCCAAGCGGAGAGCGACCATACAATATACGTAATTATAATTAGTCTAATTAATTTCAATCCACGCTCTCCAAGCGGAGAGCGACATCAAAAGTTCCAGATCCAAAAATAACAGGAATTATTTCAATCCACGCTCTCCAAGCGGAGAGCGACATTTATAGGGGGTTTATGCTATGTGAAAGACAAATTTCAATCCACGCTCTCCAAGCGGAGAGCGACTGTTATTCCTGTTCTGACTCATTCTTCAAAAATTTTCAATCCACGCTCTCCAAGCGGAGAGCGACTTGTATTAACTTTATCAAGCGATACGTATTAATATTTTCAATCCACGCTCTCCAAGCGGAGAGCGACAGCAAAAATATGCATTTTCTTCCCGAATAATCCTTAAAATCACATATTTATTGTGAAATTTTTAGATTAGAGGAATAATTTATACTAAAAATTTATAAAAATATACAACAAAAATCGAGTGCGAATGATGAAGGTATACGATGTTAGCTTGACGTTCGCATTTCTATATTATGATTGGTTCATTGGAATAAAGACTTTTATTTTTTTTCCATAATGTTCAACTCTATTTTTGAAATTTATCACCTAGATAATAAAAAAACGAATACTGTCCTCTGTTTCATTAACAATCTTAAGCAATATCGCTTTTTACTTTTACGCCATGTTGCATAATCTATCTCGCACTCGAACACAGAATTTTGAACTCTTCTAGCATAATTTTGACATTCTTTAGCAATTTTTAGAAAGTCGCTTTTTTTCCTAGACTACTATTTGTAGCCACATCATAAGTAATTATTATAAGCATATTTTTTTATTTCCACAAAAAATGGTGGATATACATCTATATCACCTCTAATAGTTCGTGCAAGTAGTAGTGCCTGCACATATGGCACTATACCCCATTCCACTTTTTCTGCTAGAAATGGATGTGTAATTATTTCCAGTTTTCGTTTTTGCCATTCAGTAATAAAAGTCTTTCTTCCATTATCATTTAAAAATAACTGCACCATCCTCCTCTTTCAGAAAAATCTTTCTTCGTTATGATTTTCTTATTAATTAGTGTTATAACAAACCTATCGGCAAATACACTTCGTAGTTCTTCCATTAAATCCAAAGATAATGAATGTCTACCCGGACGAATTGTATGCATGAATCCTACGTATGGATCTAGACCAACAGTTTCTAGAGCAGATGTACACATAGATTCTAATAAAGAATATGCAAAGGATAGCATTGCATTTAATTCATCTTTAGGAGGTCTCCTACTTCTTGATACAAATTTAAAGTCTTCTTTTTGTTGTAGGATTAATTCATTAAAGGCACCAAAATACTGAACTGCAGTTTTCCCTTCAATCCCTCTCAGTGAATCAATGTTATCAATATCATTTTAGTAGTTCTTTTATAGATATATCCATCAAACTTGATACATATTTCAATTTATCTATATCAACTCGCAATGGATAGTCTCTAACCGCACGTTGTAAAACCCATTTAGAATTATAAATCTTCGCTATTATAAAAGATTTGGCATATGAGACACACAACGATTGATTCTCAGAATAGTTATATTGCTGTTTCCGCAGAATGACATTTCCATATAGTGGGCCTATGTATTTCCCCAAAAATTTCCCATTAGCTGATAAAAAAATACTAAGGAAATATTGTGTTCTGCACAATTTGCCATTAGTTTTGGACTAGCACCACGATATCCAATGGTTACAATCGAATCAATATTATGAAAAGGAAATCTTCCAAGCTCTTTTCCATCAGAAGAAACAACAATATTTTCTAGGTCATTAGATAGATACGCATTCGGATTAGTAATATACAATGTATTAAGTAGTTTTCTCATTTTTCTCACTCAACAAATCAATGATATATTGTTTCCCAGATTTTTACTTTTTGATAATACAGGTAAACATAATTCAGATAAAGAACAAGCTTTACATGATTTTCTTATTTTCACCTTAGGTGTAACTTGATTTTTAAAAAGCAAATGCATTTCTTTTAAATCACTTTGAACACGATTTCTTAACTCATTTGTAATTTCAACTGTCTCTCTATGTCGAATTTCTCCATAATAAATAAATCCCTTATTTATATCGCAGCATAGCATCTCCTCCAAACACATTGCTTGACATACAACCTGTAATTTATCTTCTAACCCCTTTTTAGGTCTTCCTCGTTTATATTCAACGGGAATAGGGATAAATTTGCCGTAATGGTTAAATAATTCAATTCCGTTGATTTCATCCTGCTGAAATTCTACAACATCACACTGCCCAACTACCCCCAGTTCCCTAGAAACAACCCTCATTGAACGTGTAGTTAAAACACCTTCTCTAAATTCTATAAATTTTTCATTATGAGCATTTTTATGCATCAATTCCCCATCTATTGTCAAGTAATTTTCTGTCCACAGTTTTTCAATATGAATAAGTGCCCACTGTCTTTTACAAAATTCAAAATGCTGTATACCTGAAATTGATAGATATTCATCCTCTTCTATAAAAATTACTACATTCCATCAATTATCTCTAAACTTAAGTCATTGTAGTTATTTACTACAACATCATAATCTTCAAATGATGTAGGATTTTTCAATATTATCTTTCAATTTAATAGATATGGTATTTTGTACTTTTGCAGAGGAATATTGCCCAGACTTACAATTGTGTCTCCACCAATAAACCTTTTTAACCTCCATACTTCCATCAGGTCGTGCTGATGATGCGTCATTTTCAAATAGTGTACGTAAAGCTTCTTTAATATTATCTGCATCTTTTTCGCAGAATCCTGTTTTTTCGGCTAATTGGCAATTAATACTGCCACGAATTACATATAGCCCAAACTCCACTCTAGATTTGGTTCCCATCGTATCAGATGCTTTTTCACCATCTTTAGCTTCACCATTAACACTCTTGGTAATTTGAATCTGATTTATCGAAATTGGATTTACACTTTCAGCTACTTGAATTGATACTGGTCCACGAATACCAACAGATAATGAGTCACCTTTAAATGCAAATACTTGTCCAAAAGTTCTCACATCTGTCCAAGTCTTACAAGCAACTTCCGCAAATAGTTCTTTATTCTTTTTACTAGTTGCTTCTTTTAGTTCCGTATTCCTATCAGCACGTTCTTTCAAACTCTTTGCACCATCGTCAGATCTATCTTGCGATTGAACAAAAATTCTTTCGCCCATATCTTGTAATCTATTTCTTATTTTACGTTTAATACATACATCTGAAATTTCGCCATGTCCTGCATAATCTTCACGTGGTCTATTCCCATTTAATGGATCACCATTTGGATTTGCCTTATGTACAGAAATAATTGCAGTAAAAATCAATTTTGTTATTTAAAAGTAGACATTATTTTTCCTCCTTTGAATAAGTGTCTAAACTATTTTTTTGATAATAATAACCTAAAAGATAATTCTCATTTAATGGAAAATTTGTAAAAATCATTACACTTTTCTAGTTGTAACATAATTTCTTCTATTTTCTTATCATAAAAAAATGACGTGATCCTGATTTAATCTTCTCAAAAATACGGCATTAATCTTTCATATAAAGTCATCCATGTCTTCGCAGGATACTTTGTATATGTACTCAATAGCGTTTTTGCATTTGTAATACGGTCACTTCCAGATTGGTAATTTGCTGATTGTTCAATTTTATCAGCAATCGCCAATAGCATACCAAACAGAAAAACTGCGATCATGAATATCTTTTATTGAATCCATTTTTATTTCATTCCTTCCTTCTTCTAAATGAACTTTTTTTATTTGTATGCATGTATTTATCAATAGTTTTTCCCAAACAGTTTCGCCCTTTTTTTAAAAAAATCTAATTGGATTTTGAACAATTTCTTACAGAACTTAACATAATGTCTTTAGGAAAAATTTGTGCCTTGTACAATACATGGTAGAAGTCTATCAATTGTCTTTTTTTGAAGATTACTATTTTGAACTTTTAAATATCCTCCTTCATCTATGCCGTATGCAGAAGAGACAATTTCTTCTAATGACGGAATACCGGACCATTCTTTCTGTTTTTTTGTTTAATTTAATGACTCCTGCTGTATACCATTTATTAATATTTTTGCAAATATCTTGAATAACTTAATCTGTTGTAGTATGTGATTGCTAATCTGCCTTGATATGATCCATCAGCAGTATCGAGAGAAATAATCGTTACACTATCATTGGGTTTTAAATTTCTATTATATCCAGATAGAGCTGATGCAAAGCTATTAGCATACGATTCTGCAGTATCTATGTCTTTATCTATATTTTCTGTACCAAATAAATTTAGTCGTTCATCAAATGCGTCGGGTATCGGTTGCCCAGTAGAAGACCAACAAACAATTCTCTCGCTACCATTTGAATACCCCTGTCTTGCAATTAACCATTGAAGAACATTAAATGCTTTTTGTACTGGATAATATCCTAATGTCACAGCATCTGTCGCTTTAAAAAATCTTCCTTGGAATTTATATTCATCATTAGATGAAATAATCTTGGCCTTATCACCGGAATTTCTTATTTTGGCTGGAAAAACCATTGAAATAGGTGCAATCATACCAGTAATAAAATCTATTTCCCTTTCTAACTTTGTTTCCTGTTCGCCATTATGTAATTTATCTGAATAGTAATTTATCCATGCCTTATACAAATCTAAATCTTGCCATGTTCTTGTTTCATCGCTCCCAAGACAGCCTAGGACCTCAAATTTAACAAACTCATTTTTTTCGATAATCAATATTTAACTTACTATTCTTTAAATCTGATATAACAGTTTCTTTTTATCAAATATTGATAAATTGCCACAATTCTATCATTTGAAAAATTTACTTTCGCACCAATCACTTAATTGTTTTAAATACTTTTCAAAGTACTTATGATATTTGTCACGATTTTTTTAAACTCCATCCAATAATCCCCAGCCACATATTGTAATTTATCATTTAGTGGCATTGGATAAATAGCTGTTCCTGTTCTATTTGAAGATTCAATTGTTGCAGGAATTATGGTTTCATTAGACTCCTTTGGGGTATATTGGGCTCTTAAAAAATCACCATTTTTATTGATTGTTATTTGAATTGGAGCATTAACTTTCACATGACTTATAGGTAATAAAGTTTTCCCCTTATCATCTGCTATTCCTACTTTTTCTTGAACATTGTCGTATGTTTCTACGAGATCGTTTATCCAACTCATCCTAATCACCTACATTCATCAAATCAACGGACTTAATATTTTTACCTATTTCAAATGACTTCATATCCATTTTCCGAAGTGGTTTTACGATGGTGCATTGATCAGGACGTTTAAACCTTATTATGCCACTTTCCATTCTTATATTATCCAATCTAACAATAAAGTCTTTCTTTGTTGATGACTCATCTGGATAAGTAAATCCATGAAACATAATTCCAAAAATCTAAATTAATCCCATCATAATATCCAGTCCCACTTCCATAATTGCATGGTTCTACATATCCTTGACATTCTCTTGTCCCTAGGAAAATATCTCTTCTACCACCTTTTTCAATCATCCTCTTAGCAATATCCCAATGCTTATTTTCATTTCTATCCATTTCCAATTCAGGTCGACTTAGATTCCATTCAAAATGTGCACGGACTTGGTATGCAACATTTGATAAATAAGTATAAATTGATAAGTCATTAGATAAATCATGATAATGTATTGGTCTTATGCCTTTTGATTGAAACTCGATTGGCATTAATATACGTACCTCATCAATTATCCATGTAAATGTCGGCTTCCAATAGATGCTCTCGGTAATACCCTTTAATGCTTCATATGTCGGAACTTGATAACTAAATTTTTTTCACCCCTGTTTTTTTGTTATAGGATCTGTAAATAAAAGCATTTTTTTCCCCTTACAATATATTCAATCGTATTCCTTGTTTTTCATATACCCTCCTTTCTCAGAACACCATTAATTTCAATTCAGTTGTTAAACCTATATCTTTATCATAGAAAAGTTCATCTAATACTTTGATATCTTCGTTAACTGTACTACCGCATATTGCATGCCTACTTAATAAGGTTTTATATAAAGTACTATTCATATTCATATTTACCGTATATCTTTGTAATTTCCTCAATAAAAGTTTGATTTCATTAATATCTGCTGCTTCATTTAATCTCTTAATAATCTCCTTTGATTCACCATATTGAACAATTATACCTATTTGATTTTGATCATCTATGGCATTAAATAACTTTCCGGACTCTTTAAATGATTGGCTAAGTATATGTGGATATGCCATTTGAGAAGTTTGAAAAATATAAATTTCTTAGTTTCTCATTATATGCTAGTAAATCAAACAGATTATTATTTATTGATTGAATATTAAAGTTCATTTGTCCTAAGTTTCTGAGAAAAAAATTTCTCATAATATTTTTTTATTACTTCAGCACTTAACAAATTATCTTTATTTTCATATAGTACGGAAAAACATACAATCTTTACCGTCACGTATTGTACCTAAGCTCGTCAAAAATCTCATCTTTATCATCTATTATATATACGCTTGAAAGACCATGCATTTCACCATTACGATTACATCTTCCTGCAGCTTGTATAATACTGTCATATCCCGCTAATGAACGAACAACTTTCTGAAAATGAGATATCTACACCAGCTTCTATTAATTGTGTGCTTATACAAAGAACTCTTTTCCTTTTTTTTGTAATAATTGCTTAATAGTTTGAAGGCATTCAAATCTATGCTGAGCGCACATAAATGTTGTTAACTGGAACACCCTAATATCTGAAAAATCTTTTTATACATTCTTCATAAAGTTTTCTAACAGCATGTTTTGTATTCAAAATAATCAATAAATTTCTATCGAAAAATTTTTTTCTATGAAATCTGTAATATCTCGTGAATCCATACAACCGCACTCACTTACACAATCTTTTAATATAACTCTCTTAAAAAGCATCATGATATTTAAGTTCATTCACAATGATACTTTCCTGATTTGAATAAATTAATTTCCTTTGAGTCCTCTCAAATAATGGTTGTGTAGCAGTACAAAGTATCACAGTTGTATTACAGCATTTATGTAGAAGTTAATCATTGTATTAAATAAGTTTATACAATGAACTGGTATTGACTGTACCTCATCTATAATAATAACTGCATCAGTCAATTGATGAAATCTTCTCAAATCTTGAGTTCCACCAGAAAATAGCAAATCAAGAAATCTAACCATTGTCGTCAAAATTACTGGTGAGTCCCATGTATCAATATTTACTTGATAATTAATCAATTCTTCTCCGTTTGAATCATCAATGAAGTAATTAGAATGGTGCTCCAGAATATTTTTTTATCATCGTTTAATATATTTCTAATAACATTCGCATTTTGTTCTAATATAGACAGAAAAGGTGCGATATATAGGATGTGCTTTTTATGGTATTTTTTTGCATGATTAACCGCATAGCGTAAACCAGAAATTGTTTTCCCTCCTCCAGTGGGTATAGATAGTTTGTATACACCAGGAATATTATCAGCAAAAGACTTGCACTGATTACTTATTTCTGCGCGCAATAGATTAATTTTCGATTTATCTCCACACAGACTTAATTTTTTTTGTAAATTGATCAACTTTATCTGAATATCTAGCCCACAGTATTTCTAATTCATTAGATGAGATTTCTTCCAATCTATTCTTAGTCATGAATTCATATGTATCACGTCGATCAGCATCAATTAGAATACTACAAACAAGTCTCTGAAGACATCCAATCATAAAATACTGTGTACCTTTTTTTATATTTGTATTTTCATTTTTGTTCAGTATGCATTAAATCCGAAATTTCATTGATTTGTTTAAAATATTTTTTTAATCTCGCTCTTAGCACAGTCAATATGTTCTTGTGTGATATTTTCACGGACAAATTTCTGGATTGTTTTATGAATATCTTTATCAAAATTTCTTTCAGTATTTGATAATCGCATTGAGAATTTATCTTCTCCATTTATAGAAATGCAATCATTAAGTCCATGATGAGAAATGATTGCATAACTAATTATTTCTTGCAGCAAAACTTCTATAGGAGTTGTTCCTTGAATTATTTCTTTACAGAAAATACCACCTGCACTTGAATGATTTACTTCTCCGCGATGAACTTGTTTCCCTTGTGCTGCTTTTTTTATATAGTTTTGAAATTCATTGCTGAATTTTCCAACATCATGAAGTAAACCGGCAATATAAGACACGTTTGCCAGTCCAATTTGCTTTCCAATATTAAAACAATATGCAGCAACATTTATACAATGTGATTCTATCGTCTGCAATCGACCATCACAATCAATATGTGCAATATCGTCGGTCATCTAATCACCTTCTATCATTGTGTTTATCTTAAAACATTACAGGAAAAAAACATTATCTTTCTAATAACAAAGTAAAAAAATAAAAACCAGAATTGTAATTTTATAATGTAATACTTAAATTAGTAACTAGACAAAGTATAATACATCATAAAAAGCTAATCAATCTCTCGTATATAGTTCGCTTATAAGCTTAAAAAAATGAGATGATATATATTTCTAAAATTCCTATAAAATTTTATACCATAATTAATTTTCCTCTCATTGAACAACTCGTTCTTTTTTTATATTTATAGTCTACTTATCCACCTATACAAAAAAACACGCCAGTGTTAAAAAGTTCACTTAAAAAAGAGCAATGATTTTATAATCATCACTCTTACTTTAAGTAAGCGCCTTGAGTTGAACAAGGTTCACCGCAGTGGTATTACCCATACATCACAGCATAGACCGAACTACCTCGACTTACTTAATTTAGAATTTAATATAGATTTTTTATTAGATTAAGTCAACTTATTTAGACTTTTATACAATGATATTACTTCCAGTTAATGATAATTTCGTATTCCGATTGCTCCGTGTTGCTTAACAACATCTTTACTTGACTCTTAACAACTTCTTCCATGCGTACTTTTGCTTTATCTAATAAACCATTCTTGATTGCAACTTCCTCAGCTTTAGCTGTTTCATTAGCTTGGAAATTCTTCACATCATTTACAGTAATCTGATTGATTGGATTAAAGCTTTGATCGTAAACTTCAATACTATTTACATCGATATATGTATCTAACACTTCAACATTTGGTAAGTCTACGATTATCTTTTTTTCTGCTTGATTGACTTCAATGTTGATTTCAGAGATATCCTTGATACCCGCTTTACACACACCACTATAAGTCATTAAGAATGACTTATCTGTAAATGGAATAGAAATTCCAAATGCAGACATATTTTTCTTGGCTAAACTTTCCGACATTTGTAAAGTTATATTCCTCTACTGCTAATTGGCCAATCTCTTTAAATGAATTTTTGATTTCTGTAGAAGTCATTGTAATCTTTCCATCTCGTGGTGAAAGTACAATTTTGTATCCTAGTACAAGTACTAAGATAGTTAATACAGATACGATGATTTTAGTAATTAAACCTTTTGTCATAATTATTCTCCCCTTGTTTCCTGAAGCAATTTCTTCAGATTCTCTTTTTGTATCTTAATTTTCTCTAGTTCTTTTTGTTAATCTGACATTTTGCTTTCTGCAATTGTTTGTATGCATGCTCTTTTGAATCATTCAAAATTTCCTTTATTTCTCGTAATAATAGACCAGCATTTTTGTACATTTGAATCTGTTGCAATTTATGGATTGCAGTTTTGTCATACATTTTTGTATGTTGCGAACCAATTCTTTTCTTTGGTAATAGCAAACCAATCTTATCGTAATAAAACAATGTTTTACGACTGATATTCGCAATTTTACATACTTCATTTACAGATAACACTTTTTCTTGGCTTTCTACAATCTCAACTGTAGTACTGTTCCCTAAGGGAACAGTCAATACCATTTCATCTATTTTGTTGTGCACAATTTTATCCTCCTGCACACAACACCCTGTTTTTCTCGCGAGGGTAGATTTTGATAATTTGGGTATATATACTACTGTTGAAAAATAGAAATCCTTAAAAAACTCATAAACCTCTAATTACTACAATTGATGTAATTTATTAGAAATAGATAAGATAGCAGATTTCTTAATTCGTTGTACAACGTTTTGATAGTTTCCTATGTTTATATCGAATAAAGACCTCCCTTCTATATTTCTGATTGTAAGAATATTTCTATACAAAAAACATGCCAAAGTCTATAAATGATTAAAACCGATCATTTTTCAGATCGGTTTCCTTTTTAATAGATATTATTTTCCAAAATTAATACTTATTTTACTGCATTAGCGATGAAATCCCATGCCTTTAAGCCATTTGCATCACATGTGTTATTGAAGAAATAAATCCAGCTCCAATGTCCCATATATTGGTATGGCTTTCCTGTGTTTTCTAATGTTGGTTGTCCATTTTCATCTGCGTAGTATGTTCCTGTTGTATCTACAACATGTTCAGTTACTGATGCATATGTGTGTTTTGCTCCAGCTGCTTCTAATCTTTGTAGAAGTGGTACTTCGTGAAGTTCTGGTACAACTGTTGTATCATCTTGAGAATAAACATAATACATCTTCAAGTCAGCTAATGTCTTCACTTGTTCATCAGTAATTAATGCATTTGGAAGTGCTTCACAAATTGGTACATATGCATCGTATTCTGTTGGATAGTTTAGCGCCATTAACATTGTCATATATCCACCATTTGAACAACCTGCAATTACAACCTTTGTAGAACCAGTTTCCTCTTTATACTTTGCAATAAGTTCATGTAAGGATTCTAAATAGTGTGATGTTCCATCTGCCTGAATACCACCACCACTAAAGTTTGTCATCTTACCATCATTATCCATCCAGTATGTTGGACATTGTGGCACAAGAACATTTGCACCACCTACTGTTGATTGGAATGATTCATCCCCTAGAACTGCCGCTTTATTTGCAAGCAGTGTTACATAAGGATCTGTATTTTCTGTTCCACCCTCACCAAGACCATGTAACCAAACAACCAATGTTTTACTTCCACCTTCTGGTTTATAGGAAGCGTATTGGTACGTTACACCATCTTTTGCCTTAAAGGTATCCAACTTAAATTTATCTGCAGAAGTTATTTTAGAAGCTGGATCAACGCTAATTGTAAAGTCCTTTACTTCTGTGCCTTTGCTAGTAAGCTTTGCATTATCTGCTTTTGTAACTGTTAATGTATATGGTTTTGACCATGTATTCATCAAACTCGGAAATGAGAATAGTAGTGGTGATCCATCATTTGGTGAAACGTAGAGTTCAAGCTTTACACGAGTTGATGGTTCTGTTGTCTTCTTTCCATTCTCATCTACAAGATAGGCATTTGTAACTTGACGTGGCACATCAACTTCCTCTACCGGGAACCCCTCTGCCATGAAATTTGTTGCTTGCTTATGTTCTGTTACTGTAAATGAATCTGTTGAAACTGCATCTAGTGGGTGGTCTAAATTCATTATGATACTATCTGTTCCACAACCCCAATCATATCCTGTAATTGTCATATCATATGCTCCTGTAATTACATCGCTTCCTGCTACGGAAGACTTCTTGTCTGCACCGCATCCTGCGATTGGTAACATCAATGCGCATGCAAGAATCATCTTAAAAGTATTATTCATTCAAATACCCTCCTGTAGTTAAGTGTATTGAATGTAAGCGATTACTTATAGTTGTTTTCTAACCATTATTAGGCATAAAATAACTACTGTGTTCTTGTTTCCATTTGGTTGGGCTACAATGATGTTTCTTTTTAAATTCTCTTTCCAAGGATTTTCATATTCGCAAATCCACAGATATCACTAATTTCTGAAATTGTATGTCTATTTCCTAATAATTCAGCTTCTGCTTTTTGTATACGAATTCTTGTCGCATACTCCCCTAACGAAAACCCTGATACTTCTTTGAACTTTCTTGAAAGATAACCATACGAGACATTCATCGCTTCTGCTGTCTTCTTTGCATTGAAGACTTCAAATACATGTATCGACATATAATGCATTGTATTTGTAATTAAATCTATAGCGTTAGGGATAATTGTATTTTCTTTTTTTGAATCATATATCGATTACATAAGATACTTAGAAAACGATTCAGGGCTGTCATAACAATTAATCTTCTATTCGCTAGGTTACTATCGTATGCCTTTATAAGTTGACACAATAGTTCTGTCATCTTCTTTCTATCTTCTTCTAAATATTCATGCGTGAATGTTATTTCTTCAAAATTCTCGATTAAATAACATAGATATGGATATGAAATCTGTATCGCGTATCCATGGTAGATATGATCTGCATCTGCTCTTTCAAGTTCATGAACACTAGCTGAATTAATTAGTGCAAAATCACCTGGATATACTTTTCTATTACCTTGATCTTCATGAATTTGTGTACCACCAGATTTCGGTAATAAGATTTCTATACTTCGATGCCAATGCCGTGGTACAGAAATATTTTTTGAAGTATTATCAATCTTCACCTCAATGATAGACAGTGGTATATCATCATCCATTTTAATAGGCTCATAGATTTCGTCATATGTATCAACTCCTTTACCAGGATAGTGAGACATAAATGTATCAATACGGAATTTACTCATTACTACGTCTCCTCATGTTTCAGAAAAATAAATATATAAAGTATATATTTATCATAACCTATAAACATCTGTTCATCCATGCATGAAAATTTCCATCTGATATAAAAAACAGTACATTTGAATCAATGTACTGTCATAACTAACTAATGAACAATGCGATAATATGCTCTTGATGTAAGACGGAATATAACAAAATAAACAATGAAGAAGATTCCGATTACCGCAAATAACATCTGTGCATACTCCATATAGGAATTTACCGCAAATAAACCAAGTAATTGAGAAACTATCTTTGAAGCTACTAGGCTATGTAAAGTAGCTACTGCTAGTGGTGCTAAAAACAGCCATAATACTTGTGAATTACTTGTTTGGTGAATTAATTGATCTGGTAATCCAACTTTTTTCATAATCTGGAATTTATCGCGATCTTCATATCCTTCATTTATTTGTTTATAATATGTAATCAACACAGTACCAACAATAAAGATAATACCAATTAATACACCTAAAATAAGAATCCACCATTTAACTCATACGCTTTTTTGATAGTTGCCTCTCTCGTTTCAAAATCGAATGAGTGTTCTTTTGCGTATGTTGTCTGTGTTGCAAAATATTTTGTTTTATCAACTACATTTGACTTAAGATTCCAATTTAGGTTTGCCGTAATATTTGGTGTATAATATTCACCTGTATCAATATTCTTCATCTGAAGAACTTCTCCAATTTTTTTCATAACTGTGAAATCTTTTGCGATAATCCCATAACTTTCTACAGCATATGTTGAAGGAATAAAATTTGGAACTTTATGAATCGTATATGTAATATCACCAATCTTAACTTGGTCTAAATCAAGCAGATTTTTTTGATTTGTACACATTAAGATTTCATTGTCTTTTAATTCGATTTGTTGATGTGTACGTTTATTGTAACTTGCAAGGTCACGAACAATCATAAAATATGGTTTTAGTGCTTGTTCTGATTTTAAAACTGTTAATTCATCCCCTACACGATTTGCTGCTGTTTCGTATCCGTAAGAAACATAATCATCCTCAAGACCATTAGAAACTTCTAGGCCTTGATTAGCTGCATTATATAAAACACGCTCAATTTCATCTTTGTTTTCTGTAGTAACGATTTCATCTGAGGATACTGAATAATCGCGTGGCATTACATAATCTACCGTTTTTTGAATTGTCGAGTAAATTGCGGCAGTTACAGATAATGTAATTAATACACCCGTGCTAAGAATAGATACACTTGCTAGTGACACTGCATTTGCCTTCATACGATACAACAGTCCACTAACACTTAGAAAATGCGTTGGCTTATAGTAAAATTTTTCATTTCTTCTTTGTAGTTTTAAGATAAAAATCGAGAATGATATGTATAAAAGATATGTTCCAAATAGTACTAATAAAGCGGCAGAGAAGAAATAAACTAATGAACTTAATATTCCTTGAACCGTTAAGGCAATTGCATATCCTGCACCAAGTAAAATAAAGCCTAATAATAAGAATAGATATCTATTTTTGGGCTCACCCTCACCTTTATGTTGATTTCCTAGAAGTTGTACAGGAGTCGCAAGATAGATCTTAATATTATTTCTGATAAGAGTAATCACAAATAATACGAAAGCTAATATTGCTGTCGATACACATGACTTTATACTAAATGGATAATCCATTAAGCTACCTGCTGTATCTTTCAACAGATAATTCAATGCAATGAAAGTAACTTTGCCAAAAATATATCCACCGATAACACCAATAATAAGTGCACAAATAAACAATACAAAATATTCAATGAATAGAATTTTTACGAATATGTTTCTTTTTCTAAACCAAGAATTCCATATAATGCAAATTCCTTGTTTCTACGCTTGATTAAGAAACCATTTGCATACATGACAAAGATAAACGTAAAGATAGCAATTATAACAACACCAAATTGAATTACAGATGGTAAATCCGCATGTCGCGTCAATACATATTGATTTGATAAGAGTGATACCATGATATTAAACAATAGAAACATGATTCCAATTGATAATACAAATGGTATTTCAAGCAATCTATTTGCATGCAGGTTACGCTTTTGCAAACCCAAATGCCATTCCCCACTTCATTAGTCTTCACCTCTTTTTGAAAGAACTAACTGTGCCTGATGAATACGTTCCATGAAGTTTGCTTGGTTCTCATTTGTTCCTCGGTACAATTCATGATAAACAATACCATCTTTAATAAATAAGACTCTCTTCGCATAAGAAGCTGCACGAAGTGAATGTGTAACCATCAAAATCGTTTGACCATTTCGATTAATACTATCAAATAGATTTAGGATCATTTCGGATGAAGCAGAATCTAAAGCACCTGTCGGTTCATCCGCCAACAACAATGATGGTTTTGTAATCACTGCTCTTGCGATAGCTACTCTTTGTTTTTGACCACCAGAAATTTCATAAGGGATATTTATTTAGCAATTCTTTGATTCCAAGGCGGTCCTGCATATTGGATAGTCTATCCTTCATCTCTTTTACCGGAACCTCAGAAAGGACAAGTGGAAGAAAGATATTATCCTGATTGGTGAATTGATCTAGTAGATTAAAATCTTGAAATACAAATCCAAGTTCATTTCTTCTAAAACTTGCAATTTCTGAATCTTTTAAATTACTAATATTTTTTTCCATTCAATAAGATATTTCCCTGACGTTGGTTTTATCTAGAGTCGCAATCAAGTTTAAAAAGTGTTGTTTTTTTCCTGCCCTAGATTCTCCCATAATCGATATAAATTCTCCCTGCTGTACAGAGAAGTGAATACCACTTAAGGCTTCTGTTTTAATATTTTTTGTTTGATATATTTTCTTAATATCTGTAAGTTCCAATACTGTTGTCATATTTGAAATCTCCTTTTGTATAGTCTTATTTTATAGTCGTAAAAGACTACTAGCATTTATCAAACATGACAAATCATGCCTGTATTCTTACATTTTTGTAAGGTTAGTAGGAAATACCAATCGAAAGATACTACCTTTCGATAGCTTTGATTCTACCTCGATTTGAATATTTAATCTTTCTGAAATCTTTCTAGCAAGATATAATCCTAATCCACTGGACTTCTCATTCATTCGGCCATTAAAACCTGAATATCCACGATCAAATATCTTAGGAATATCTTCACTGCGTATACCGATTCCTGTATCTCTGATTTCTAGTGCATGTTTATCTTCAAGATATTGAATCGCTATCTTTCCATTTTCTGTATACTTCAATGCATTCGATAAAATTTGTTCAATAAGAATCGTAAGCCACTGACTATCACTAATTACATATGCTAAATTACTTTGATATTCTAGAGAAATATGATTATGAATAAACAGCAACGAATATTTCTTCAATAGATTTCTTGATAATATCATCAAGATTCACCTGTGTAATATCCATATCAGTAGAATGATCAATCATCTTTAGATAATTCATTGCCATATTGATATATTGTTCTATATACATTAACTGCATTTTTTTAATTTTCGTATTGGTAGTTTCATCCGGTTTTTTTCTAACAGAAGTTTACTAACAGTCATAGGAGTTTTTAATTTGATGTAGCCACATTAAAAAAATATGCATTCAAATCATCCTTCTGGTTTAACATTTCACTTTTTCAAATTTTTTTATTTTTCATTTAATAGTCTTTTCATTATCATCCTTTTACATCACTTAATTTTTTTGATACTGAAACCAATGTACAATCAAATAGATGAATAATATAAAACCCCAATATCTCTATTCCTAGAAATACATATTCTATCTCTATTGTCGCTAGTACAGAAATAGTGATAAATACGATACAGACAAGAAGATATCCAAATAGGATGACACTTTGACTTTTTCATATAATCCAAGAACAATTTCATCGTATTATTTGCCTTCTTTCAGATAGTATCCAATTCCTTTTTGTCTGAATCAAATCATCAAACCCAATTTCTGATAATTTTTTTCTTAGACGCGTCATATTCACTGCTAAAAGTATTATCATCGATAAAAATTATCACTCTGCCAACAATGATCCATGATACTATCACGCTTTGCGATATCCCCTTTTGCTTTAAATAAAGTCTCTAGGATCAACAGTTCTGTATGTGTTAAATCAATCGATTTATCACTACTTTCTAATTTGGCAGCCGATAAATTCAACTTCAAATTACCAAAGATTAAATTATCTGTAGATAATGCATAATCATATGTTCTACGAAGTAATGCTTGAATCTTCACACGCACTAAGTGAATATTGATTGGTTTAGTTATATAATCATCTGCCCCACACTGCATTGCCATAACCATATCCATGTCATCACTATGTGAAGATATAAAAATAATCGGTACGCTAGACTCTTCACGAATCTTTTGAGTCCAATAATATCCATTGAAATATGGTAATGTAATATCCATTAAAATCAATTGAGGTGTATGTTCTCTAAACTCTTCTAATACTGCATTGAAGTCATGAATAGAACATGTTTCATATCCCCATTGTTTTAATTCTTCACTGATGACCGCAACTATATCTTTATCATCTTCTACTATTAATATCTTCATCATCATTACCCTACCTAGTTTCATGTATAAAAATACATAGAACTATCATAACACACAATAAAACAGTGAGCTTCCAGCTTATCATGCTAGATATTTATATAGTGATGTTATTATAATATCAATGAGAATGAGGATTCTATGGTTGATAGTAAAGCTGCTAAAGAACTAGCAATAAAACTCAGAAAATTGTGGGATAATGACAACTATGTCAAAGGAGTTATTGCATTTGCAAAAACAGAAAAAAATATTATCACGATATCTCAATTTCATTGATATGTCCTATCGTTTGAACAAAGAAATAACTGCAGATGATATTTCATACCTACTGGAAGTACTAGAGAACAAGTCATAATATTTGAATGACTTTTTCTTTCTACACTGGTATTTTTATGATTCCTATTGTATAGTCTGATTGCAAGCATGCTGTGGCAACCTTTTATCGCTTAAGTGCGTGTCAGCCAGAGTTTGCTTGCGTTTTTATATGCTTTTATATTCGTACGATAAACATAAATTAGCTTATCTATTCATCCTAAATAAAAGTGAACCTCTTTTTCGACGATAGGCTCACTTTTAGAATACAGATTATTTTATAGACACATCTGGTAAATCTTCTTTACATCTTCCACTGATAATGGAACATATGCATGCTTTAATCGATCATGCGAACATGCCGACTCTGCCATTGCTTGGAAGTGTTCTTCATTAATGTTGACTTCTGTTAGTGTCATTGGAATTCCATTGGACTTGAAGAAGTCATGTAATGCTTGAATACCTTGTTTTGCTAGAAGTGTTTCATCATCACCTTCTAGGCCCCATACATTTCTAGCAAACTTCGCTAGACGTGGTGTAATCGTTGGGTCTTTTGCAAGGATATACTCTAACCATCTAGGGGTAAGAATTGCTAGACCTACTCCGTGTGTGATGTCATAGTATGCACTCAATTCATGTTCCATCGCATGACATGGCCAGTATGTATCTAGCTTGCCATATTCTGGAATACCAGAACATGCAATCGATGAATCCCACATCAGATTTGCACGTGCAGAATAGTTTGTAGGTTCCTGTAATGCGATTGGAAGATTCTGAATCACTGATTTTAATACACCCTCTTGGATTGCTTCAGAGAGGTCTGAATCATCTGTTCTTGAGAAGTAACCTTCCATGATATGACTCATAATATCAGCAGAACCTGCAGCTGTTTGGTATGCAGATACAGAGTATGTATATGTTGGATCACAGATAGATACCTGTGGGAATGTAAAGGATCTACCAATCTTTTTGTTTAATGCCATGTTGGAGATAACGCCACCACCATCAAATTCAGATCCTGTTGCGGCGAGTGTCAAAATATCAACGAGTGGTAATGCTTTAGAAGTACCACGTGAATCGAGTACCATCTGCCAATAGTCATCACCTTCGTAATATGCTCCTACTGCGATTGCCTTTGAACAATCTAGCGTACTACCACCACCAACAGATAAAATTACATCGATATTGTGTTCTTTACATAATTTAGAACCGCGTTCTACTGTTTCAATACGTGGATTTGGTTCGACACCTGCACATTCTACAACCGTAAATCCACCTTCATTTAAAATCTTCATGACTTCATCGTATAGTCCGATTTTCTTAATAGAGCCTCCACCATAGGTAAGAAGTACGCGTTTACCATATTCGTTTAAGCTCTTGGCTAGATGTGAAATTGCTCCTTTGCCAAAATAGAGTTTGGTTGGAATGTAATGTTCAAAGTTTTCCATTGTATTTTCTCCTTGTTTATAGCGATACAAATCAATTATTCAAAGTTTACTTTGTTGTTGTCGAAACTTTTAATTTTTGCAAGGCTTTCGACACGATAGCCTTGTTTACGTAGCTTCTCGCCACCACCTTGGAAGAGTTTTTCTACACAGATGCCAAGTCCTACAATCTTTGCACCACTTTGATTTGCAATATCAATGAGTCCATCTGCTGCTAGCCCATTTGCTAAAAAGTCATCGACAATCAAGATATGATCATCCTCATTCAAGTAGTCTTTGGATACTGTTACTGTAAAGTCCTTGTTGTAAGTATAGGAATGTACATGCGAGGTATATACATGATCCCCAATATTCTTAGATTTTGCCTTCTTTGCGAAAACTACAGGTACATGGAAACGTTGGGCAATCGCTACTGCTACCGCAATACCAGAAGCCTCAATCGTTAAAGATACGTGTTATCTTTTTCATCTTTATATAGACGGTAAAATTCATCTGCCATCTGATCGAGCATCTCGACATCAATTTGATGATTCAGGAAACTATCTACCTTTAAGATGTTTCCTGGAAAAACCTTACCATCTTGTAATATCTTTTCTTCTAACTCTCTCATAGGTTATATAGTTTTGTATACTTCTCCTCAAGATAATCTAGGTAGTAATTCACATTGAATTCTTCCCCTGATACCATCTTCATTAGTTCTGGTGCTTCATATCTAAATCCATACTTATGGATATGTTCCTTGAGCCAATTCATGATGACATCATATTGGTTATTGCTTAGTAATGTATCTACATCTAAGTCTTTACGCATTGCATGCATGTATTGTGCCGCAAATGCAGTTCCAAGTGCATAAGTTGGGAAGTAACCAAAGCTTCCATCAGACCAGTGTACATCTTGTAAGATACCCACTTTATCATTTGGCACATCAACGCCTAAGTATTCCTTGTACATCTTGTTCCAAGTTTCATTTAGTCCTTCTGTGGAGATTGTTCCATTGAAGAGTCCCTTTTCAATTTCATAACGAACTAAGACATGTAATGGATATGTTAACTCATCTGCCTCCGTACGAACAAAGGATGGCTTTGCGACGTTGATGGCCTCATAGAATTCTTCAAAGGATACATTGCCTAATTGTGTTGGGAATGTTTCTTGAAGTTTTGGATAATGATATTTCCAGAAGGCTGTTGTACGTGCTAGGTAGTTCTCGCACAATCTAGATTGTGATTCATGCATACCTGATGAAATTCCTTCGGATAGAATCATGCCATCATACTTAGGATCTACATCATGTTCATAGTATGCATGTCCTACTTCATGAACGGTAGAAAGTACTGCTGAAACAACATCATTCTTTACGTACTTCGTAGTCGTACGGCAATCGTTTTCACATGTCCATGATGTAAATGGATGTTCAGATTCATTCTGATATCCCCATGATGAATCAAAGTGTAGATATTCAAGTAACTGTGTCATGAATTTCTTTTGGTCTTCAATTGGGAATTCTTGATGTAGGAATTCTTCATTTTTTTGTTTAGCCTTTGTAACCTTTTGAATGAGTGGTACAAGTCTTTCTTTTAGCGCCGCAAAGAATACATCATACTTTTCTTGTGTCATGCCTGGTTCATAGTCATCAAGCATTTGATCATATAGGTTCTTATCGCTATTACGATAGCGATACATCTTCTTACTGACTTCGATAATCTTCTTTAAGTATGGTTCAAAGATAGAATAGTCAGATTGTGACTTTGCCTGAATCCATGCATCAAAGGATTCATCACGTAACTTTTGATATGCGACAAACTCATCCTTTGGAATGCACATCGTATCCATTGCTTGTTTGTAGTAGAGTTCTACTGCACGCTTATTATCACCATCAATCTGCGGGTCATCCTTTAATTCCTTTAAAAGTTGAACCATTTCTGGATCTGTTTCAATCGAGAATAATTCTCCTGCAAGATACGCAGAACGTTCATCACGATAAGCAGCTCCTGCGGATGGTGCGACTGTCTGTTTGTCTATACTAATGATTGCTAATGCCATCTGATATGCAGAACGGCGAAATATCCAATCTTTATATTGTTGTAGTTTCTCTTCGTATGTCATGATATTTCCTCCTATTTTATTGCGTTTATCATACACCCAACAACTATCTTATGACACTTATAACGCAATGTTTGTTACTTACAGTATAGCCTAATCCTGTGATAAGTCTGTATTATTTTTTCTTTCCTAACAGAAAAGAAAAACAGGAGTTATAAACTCCTGCTTGGATTACTTTTGGAAGTACTGTTTTAGTTTAGAAATGATTTCATCTAACGCAACACCTGTACGCTCAGACATCTTTTCCACTGTAGCCTTTGGTAACATGATTCGTGCTAGTGGAGTATCAAGTGCTCTAAACTTATCACTGATTGTAAAGAGATACTGCTTTAGATTAGGATCTGCATCCAATAAATCCTTTAGTTTTGTCTCTTTTGTGATGCTTTCAGGATTGATTGTAGAAGAACTTGTAGACACTGGGTTTTCTTCTACTGGTTCTGGTTTTTCTTCTTCTATGCCATGTTCATTATTTGACCATGTAAGTAGAGTTTGGGAACCTGTTAATGCACGAATATGTGTACAATCTTGCATCATTTCTAAGATACCTCTAAACTTACCGTCTTCATCTCTTACCGCAACATACTTGATGTAGATGAAGATTTCAGGTTTGTTAATCCAGAATTCAGCTTCATTTTGTTCGCCACTTCTAAACTTCTCAATAATTTCTTCAACGATATGAACACTCTTCTTTGGGTGGCAGTTCTTTACATCACGACCGATAACGTTCTTAGAACGTGGGAATACACGGTGCTTTGTGTCTGTATAGAAACGAACGATTTCGTTTTCATCAACGTATGATAAGTCAACTGGCATATGTTGATATACCAAGTTGATTTGTTCAAGTGTCATCTTACCAGTCTTTACATCGAACTCTTGGTCGTTTCCGATGTGGTAGCCATACTTACCAAGTAGGTTTGCAAGTTCATTTGTAAATCCTTCTGTTGGTTTTGAAGATGCTGGTGTTTCTGTCTTTGTTGGTTCTACTGTGATATTCGCAAAACCAATTTCTTGATCACCCGACTTCATATGCTCAAATTCTTCTGCAGAAATTAAAGCTAGGGAGGTTGGATAAAGTACAGTTTCTTCCTTCTGCATTAAGTCTCTTACATCTGCTACAACTGTACTTTGTAGTTCGATGAATTCATCTTCCTTGCCCTCTTTAATTAAGTTATAAGCTTGTGTGATTTCATCACGGATAAAGTCATCTAATGTCCACATAGTTGTCGTAGGACGTGTGAACCCTTTCTTTTCAAGCACTGGATATAACTGATTTGCTTGCGTGAAAGATGTTTACGCCACTGGATAATCTGGTCGTATAATTCATACCACTGATTCTTGATAACTGGGTATTGTACAAGGTCTTCTACGGATAATAAAAGTTCCTTCATCTTTTCGTTTTCACGATAGTAACATGCGATAGGATGTTCCTTAGGTAAATTTGGTTTACTTGTATTTAAGATGCCATCAAATAAGTCTAACATCGCTTGGATGTCTTCCTTACGGCATTCATCATCGATTTCTTCTTTTAATTCTTGTTCAATAAGAGCTACTTCATATGGTTCTAAAGTGTGCACCTTCTCTTTGAGAATTGCACGTGCTTCTTCCATTGTGAGTTTTCCTGCATCATATGCATTACGTACTTCAAAAACTGTTTTTAGTTTTTCATCATTTACATTCTTTAAATATTCTTTCATGTTAGACACCTCTTGTTAGTTTTCACAAACTAACTTTATCAAGTATCACTCATTTTGTCATTTGAGATTATCATATTTTCTATACCTGTAAAAAAAGACCATAACTTTTCGCCATGGTCTTGTATGAAATAGATTGATTTATTCAGCACCTGTAATTGTCATGCCTTCTAGACGTGTTACAGATGGTACGACTAAGTTATTGTACTGTACTGTCTCTTTGGACATGTATAGTTCTTTTACGTAGTCGCTCATACTTCCAGATAAGGATCCACCAGAAACAACCGTCACCTTATCTCCATCATGTAAGTATCCTAGACGAATTTCACCAAAGACATTTCCTGTGACTGGATCAACTTGGAAATCGGAGAATTCAACAACTTCTAAATACTTCCCTGTACGAAGTGTTGTTTCATCCTTTTGTCCACCTGAGACAACGATGTTAGAAATCTTGAAGCTATCCTTTAGATTCATATAGCTAGCAAACATGCAGCCACCCCAGTATTGCATTGGAACGTTTGCGTCTAAGAGTGTTACTTCACGGATTGGTGCACCTTCATCATCGTAATTGAAGTTTTCAGAAGAATTTGGTAATTCCTTCACTGTCTTCAGTGTTACCTTGTCGCCCTTTACATCTTGAGCGATGGCTTCACCAATCTTCCAATCACTTAGCTTACGATAAACGCTACCTGCAGCTAACTTCTGAATGAAGTATTGATAGATGCTTGTAGAATCGCTTGTACTAAAGATAACAGCCATCTTAGGTAGTTTAGGTGTAGGTACTGCACTCAGACGGTCTTTACCATACTGTAATGTCTTCGTGACATCACGTGTTAAACCTTCTTTATCGCATCCACCAGAATTGTACATACGATAGAGTTCAATTTCATGACCATCTTTACGTGCATTGACAACTGCTTCTACCATGGAGTTTGGATAGGTCTCACAAAGGTCTACGCCTTCAGAGTTTATATAACGACGTTCTACTTCGTTAACGAAGATTTCATAGCTATTGATATCTTCTGTCTCTGTTTCATGAATTGAACGCATTGTTGTGATGAAGTCTTCTGCGACCTTTGCGATATCAACTTCCTTTTGATTAGATACTACATCCTGACTTGGCTTTACAAGAGAATATGACTTGTTTTTTACAAAGCCTGCAGTGTAGATGAGTTGGTCTACTTTACGCTTGATATCTTCAATGGAATCTGTTGGATTGATTTCATCACTTGCACTACCAAGTGCTTCACCGTTATCTAAAGAACGGTGTACTGTTAGTCTAATATGTTCTACATCTTTCGCACGGTTTTGGTCTAAGTCATGACGAATGAAGTAGAATTCCCAGCCACGTGTTTTTGTGTCTGTGATTTCCCAAGCATCAGCTTTAGATTCTTTTAGAATTTCAATAATCTTCTCTAACATTAGCCTAATCTTCCTTTCGTCTTTAAATATGGTCCACCATCACTGACTTTGACCCATTCCTTATGGCCTTACCACAAGCACCACAGCCATAGACACCACGATCACCAGATAGCATCGAAACATTACCTAATACTTCTGTCACATATCCTGTCATGATGACTGGTCCTACAACTTTGCCCGTTAACTTACCATCCTTGATTTCACGTCCAAGTTTGAGAATACATTGAATACCCCAGTGCTTTGGATCTTCCATACCAGAGGACATACCCTCTAGTAAGTATCCATGTTTTACAGACGCAATCATATCTTCAACCTTATCTGTACCTGAATCAAAGAGTGTATTTGTCATACGGGTATAAACTTTATGTTCATAGTTTTGACGCTTACCGTTACCAGTTGGTTTTACCCCTAAACGTAGTGCGCTTAAGGCATCACAAATACCGCTACGTAAGATACCGTTTTCGATTTCAATGACATCTCCTGCAAGTGTTCCTTCATCATCAAACGCAAAGGAAGTCACGTTATCTGCACAAAGTGCACCTTCATGCATGGTCACAAGATCACTACCTACTCGTTTGTTGATAAAGTCTTTACCAAGGGCACGGTTTTTAACGAACATATCCATCTCTACACCATGACCAAACGCTTCGTGTGCGATAAGACCAGATACTTCTGGTGTTGTGATAATGTCATATTCACCTGGTTCAATTGGGTCTGCAGTTAATACTTCTTTGGCAAATTTCACTGCGTAATCAATCTTATCCTTTAACTGTGTAAATACTTCAGGTCCACCTAAAGCAGATAATCCTTGGTAGCCAATTTCATTCTTGCCATCCATCACGATGATAGGTGCGACTACACCTTCACAATATACATAGCTCTGTCTTAAATCACGATTAGCAGTTAAGAATAACTTTGAAACGTGTGTGGATTGTGCAATCACCATACAGTCAACAACATGTTCATCTTTACCGATTGCCTCAAGAGAATAAGAATTCAAGTCATTTACCAACTTTTCAATATCTGTATTTTCAGGTAACTGTTCACATTCCTTTTCCACAAAGAGTGTTAATGGTTCATCTTCTAACTTCTCTGTGTTGTATACAGCTGTCTTTGTGAGTTTTAATACTGCAAGTTGCGCATCGAGTTCCTTTTTAATCTTGTGGTAAGTTTCCTCGATAGAATCCGCATCAAAGTGATTAAATGCATATTCGCTATATAACCCATCTTTATAGACACGCACAACACTACCGCGTTCTGTCGTTAGATTGGAAGAACTGATGACTTTCACCTGTTGAGAGATGCGAATCGCAAAGCCCTTAGAATCGGTTGAAAGAACACTGACATAATCATAATCGTCGCCTAGTTTAGAAACTAATTGTTTTAAACTTGGCGCAAGTGTATTTAAATATTCTGAAAATGGTGCTTTCATAATTTTTTCATCCTTTCATTTTACTATATTGTACATCAATTTATCTTGCTTGGATATTTCATTTTTGTAACATATCATTGCATTTTCATTGTTTTTTTAGTCAGAAATTATTAAAATTGATGACAAATGACAATTATAAGGCGTGGACATACACGGCTTTTTGCATTTTTAGACTTAGAGGAGGATCGACTATGCGTATTGGTATGGATATCGGATCAACAACCATCAAGTGCGTTGTACTGGATGAGAATGATCAAATCATCTATTCCGCATATGAAAGACATTACAGTCACATTCTTGAAAAGACACGTGAACTGTTAACGTCTTTAAATGATACATATTTAAAAGGTAAAAAAGCATACTTTGCGATTTCCGGTTCTGCCGGAATGGGCCTAGCTGATAGTTGTGGTGTTAGTTTCGTACAGGAAGTATTTGCGGACCGCGTTGCGGCGAACCGTTTAAACCCTGGTACTGACTGTATCATCGAACTTGGTGGTGAAGATGCTAAAATCTTATTCTTAACAAATGGTACCGAAGTTCGTATGAATGGTTCTTGTGCTGGTGGTACTGGTGCTTTTATTGACCAGATGGCTACCCTTCTAAAGATGAGTGCCGATGAGATGGATAAGTCTGCTCAACAAGCAACACGTAAGTATACGATTGCGGCTCGTTGCGGTGTATTCGCAAAGAGTGACGTTCAACCATTAATTAACCAAGGTGCTTTAGCCAGTGATATTGCGGCTTCTATTTACCAAGCGGTTGTAAACCAGACCATTGCTGGCCTTGCCCAAGGCCGTCCAATCTCTGGAAAAGATTTTATACTTAGGTGGCCCACTTACATTCTCTAAATGTTTACGTGATAGTTTCAACGAAACATTAAAGGTTGAAGGCATCTGTCCTGAAAACAGTCTTCTATACGTTGCCTTAGGTGCCGCATATTACGCAGATAAGGAAGTTGTCTTTGACGATGTTGTTAAGGGCTTAGCCAACTATGGTAAAACTGCGACATACGCAAGCTTACCACCACTCTTCAACAATGTTGAAGAGTATAACGAATTCAAGAAGCGTCATGCAAAGGCTAGCGTTCCACGCGTAGACTTTGATGAAAATACTGGACCCTGTTCATATTGGTATCGACTCTGGTTCGACTACCATCAAGGTTGCGGTTATCGATGATAACGCAAACCTACTTTATACAGACTATCAATCCAATAGTGGTAACCCACTACCTATCGTCATTGATGTGTTAAAGGGTCTATATGAAGCTCATCCAAACCTAAAGATTCAATCTGTAACAACAACTGGTTATGGCGAAGCCCTAATGACACATGCATTACATACTGACTTTGGTCTTGTAGAAACAGTTGCTCACTTTACAGCTGCGAAACACTTTATGCCAGATGTAGACTTCATCATCGATATTGGTGGTCAAGATATGAAATGCTTTAAGATTGAAAATGGCGCAATCTCTGACATCTTCTTAAATGAAGCTTGTTCATCTGGTTGTGGATCATTCTTACAAACATTCTCTGAGGCTCTTGGCTATAGTGTAAAGAACTTTGCACAAGAAGCCTCTTTGCCAAGCACCCAGTTGACCTTGGTAGCCGTTGTACCGTATTTATGAATTCTAGCGTTAAACAAGCACAGAAGGATGGCGCAGGCTTTGACTGTATCTCTGCTGGTCTATCCATTTCTGTCGTTAAAAATGCATTATATAAAGTTATTCGTACTTCCAGCCCTGAACAACTTGGTAAGAAGATCGTTGTACAAGGTGGTACATTCTATAACGAAGCTGTATTACGTGCATTTGAAAAAGAGATGGGTGTAGATGTCGTACGTCCTGATATTGCTGGTTTAATGGGTGCTTATGGTGCCGCATTACACGGTAAAGAACATAGTAAACCAGGTACAACTTCTTCCATCCTTACACTAGAAGAGCTCAACAACTTCACGCAGAAAGTTCAAAACGTTCAATGTGGACTTTGCGGTAACCACTGTCAGATGACTGTCAGTGTCTTCCAGGATGGCAAACGCTTTATCACTGGAAATCGTTGTGACCGTCCAATTACAGGTAAGTCCAATGATGATACACTTAACTTATATGCATACAAGCAACAACAACTCAGCCAACTAATGAAAAATCCAGGTCACTGGTACACGTGGTAAGATTGGTATTCCGATGGTTCTTAACATGTACGAACTATTACCATTCTGGCATGCTTTCTTTACAAACCTAGGTTTCCAGGTAATTGTCAGTCCATTTAGTAATCGTAAGTTATACCAAGCAGGTCAAGGCTCTATCCCTAGTGATACCGTATGTTTCCCTGCAAAATTAACACACGGTCACATCATGGCTTTACTCAAGAAAGATGTCGATGCCATCTTCTATCCATGTATGAGTTATAACGTTGATGAAGGCTTAGGTGATAATCACTATAACTGCCCTGTCGTTGCCTACTATCCTGAAGTTCTAGCTGGTAATATTCGTGAGTTAGAAGATACAAAGTTTATCTATGAGTATCTTAACCTTGAACAACGTAAAGACTTTGTTCGCTTAATGCCAAAGATCATGCAGAAGTACTACCCTGATTTAAAGACATCAGATATCCATAACGCGATTGAAGTAGCGTATACTGCATACCGCAAGCATATGGAAGATACTCGCAAAGAAGCAGAACGTATGATGACAGAAGCCCGCAACGAAGGTAAACGTATTATCGTTCTTGCTGGTCGTCCATACCATGTCGACCCAGAAGTGAACCACGGTATTGATAAAGTTGATTGTTCAACATGGTGCCTGCGTCATTACAGAAGATAGCATCTCTAACTTAGTTCAAAAGTTTGATACTTCTGTCTTAAATCAATGGTCCTACCACAGCCGTCTTTACGCCGCCGCAAAATACTGTGTCAATCACGCGGATATGGACTTAATTCAACTTGTGTCCTTCGGATGTGGTCTTGATGCTGTAACTTCCGATGAAACAAAGGAAATTCTTCAAGAAGGAAACAAACTTTATACACAGTTAAAGATTGATGAAATCACCAACCTTGGTGCCGTCAATATCCGTATTCGTTCATTATTCGCCGCTCTAGACGAAAGAAAGGAACAATCCTAATGGAATACATGACACCTAACTTTACAAAAGACATGTTAAAAACACATACGATTCTTGCACCTAACATGGCTCCAATGCAGTTCGCTGCAATCAAAGCTGCCATGGAAAGTGAGGGCTATCGTATTGTCATGCTAGAAAACTCTGGTGCAGAAGTTGCCCAATTGGGTTTGAAGTATGTACACAATGATACATGTTATCCCGCATTATTAATTATTGGTCAGTTCTTAGATGCTTTAAACAGTGGTAAGTATGACCTACAGCATACAGCCCTATTGATTTCACAATCAGGTGGAGGCTGTCGTGCTTCTAACTACATTAAGCTATTACGTAAGGCACTTGTAAAAGCAGGCTATGATTATATCCCTGTCGCATCACTAAATGCGTCAGGTCTTGAAAAAGGATCCTCGATGCCAATGACTTTACGTCTTCTGCTCAAGGTTCTAGCCGCTGCAGAATACGGTGACTTAATCGCCGCACTACACAACCAAGTAAAACCATATGAGGTTAATAAGGGAGATGCGGCTGCTTGTGTTACCAAATGGACAGCACAAAGTACAGGATTGGTTAAACCACAATAAGAACTACACTATCTTCTCTATGAAGCGTCGCTTCAAAGATATCGCAAATGACTTCGCTAAAATTCCAGTGAATCGTACACCGAAAGGTAAAAGTTGGTGTCGTAGGAGAAATCTATGTAAAGTTCTCCCCAATGGGAAACAATGACTTGGTCTCCTTCCTAGAATCACAAGATTGTGAAGTTAATATGCCAGGTCTTATGGGATATATCGAATACTGTGTTGCCAACGCTACATTAGACGTACAAATCTATGGTGGTCCATTTGTCAAGCGCAAAGTAGCTGACCTTCTACTAGCATTCTTAGATAGTATTGGTATCGCCATGGCCAAAGCTATGGAAAGCGCAGGCTTCCACGGTCCAATGTCCTTCAAGGAATTAATGAAGAAACCTGATGGTATCCTATCTCTTGGTGTGAAAATGGGTGAAGGATGGTTGTTAACCGCTGAGATGATTGAGTTAATTGAAACAGGATATGAAAATATTGTCTGTGCACAGCCATTTGGTTGTTTACCAAACCACATCGCTGGTAAAGGTGTCGTCAATCGAATTCGTGCGAAGTATCCAAACGCAAATATCACAGCTGTTGACTATGACCCTAGTGCTACGAAAGTTAATCAGGAAAACCGTATTAAGTTAATGTTATCGGTTGCGAAAGAACGTCTCAATCAGAAAAACAATTCAACAAAACTATAGAAAATGGGATTGGCCAATACGGTCAATCCCTTTTACATCTATCCATTACACTTTGCTAGTAAAGCTTTTACTCTTTGTACATCCGCAGAGTCATCCTGGTGCCATTCTTCTTTTAATAACTGTAATTCACGTTTGTATGCATGTTTCGCTTCATTCTTTTGATGCATACGTAAATACAGTTGCGCAATAGATTCAAGTTGATCGATATAACGTGGTTTTGGTTGTAGTTCGAAAGACTTCCCAAACAAAGAAATCGCTTCTTCATATTCACCATGACTTGCATATCTACCCGCAACCAAGAAGTATGCTTGCCACTCCTGATTTTCTTTTAGATAGACATCATATTCTTTGCATGTCGCTTGAAAACCATGTGTAGACTCGTGAATCAACAAGCGATAAAAAATCATTGAAACAATCTTGTATCACCGCACTTCTTCTTTCCAGTACTGTTTTTAGCTTCATCAAGTCTTCCATCATCAATCAAATTATCCAGATAGATATAAGTAGGCTCTGGTGATTGTTGGATGTTCTTGAATAAAGTTTTGGTAATATGCAATTAATTCACTGTGATTTGCGACATTCCAATCTAATCTTCCACCATGCATTGCATTATGAAATGTATTATGTAAAGACTTATCGTCTGGATTTAATGCAAGTGCTTGTTTGGTATAGCTAGCTGCTTTCTCGTCTAATTTAATTGCGTATGTATGATATAAATCACCAAGTAACGTTAATGCATGTAAATCATTTGGATTTATAGATAGTTGTTCTAACAAGAAATTTTCTGATTTACTAAAATCCGCATGTGTAAAGTAACGCTCATGGTCTAGCATATTTTCAATCTGTTGATACGCACTATCTTGGTTGTAATCAAAGAGTTCATCAATCTTGACACCAAATATCGCAGCGATTTTGGGCAAGAATAAAATATCTGGATAAGATTCTTCATTTTCCCATTTTGAAACTGCTTGTGCAGTGATGTTGAGTTTTGCGGCCAGTTGTTCTTGAGATAAGAATGTTTCTTTCCGCAATTGTTTAATTATTTTTCCTAGTGTCATACTACACCTCCTAGAAACATCTTATAGATTAATAGTACAACTGTTTCATTGATGATATCATTGATATTTTTCAACCAATCATTGAAAAAAGCAGGTTTCCCTGCTTTATTGATTCTCTGCGAAGAATACTGGCGCATCATCTACAGTTGGCTCTGTACTCCAGATAGATAGGTTGAGATTCTTACCACCCATACGAATCATATGTTCTTCCTTGGTTGGGAAGATACGAGCAGATAGTACATATTCTCCTTCGTTTAACGAAGATTTCTACTGTACTATGGTCCACTAAGATATCCATTGAAGTTAAACCATTCTCTAAGATAATTTGGCGTTCGGTACCATATTCTTCATTGAGTTGGTTTGTTAAATCGGAGCGATCAATACGTAAACGTTTTGCGTACTTATCATAGGAAATCGCAAAGCCTCTTGCGATAACATAGTTGCGTGAGAATAGATTTAAATCAAGTGATTCTGCGTCAGGATTTTCAATGCGAATAATCGCACTACTTGGCATTTGACCATGAAGTTTATCACTGATAATTTCACCATTCTTGGCACAGAAGAGTTCATCTTTCTTGATGGATTCAAATCCTCGAACTGGTGTTTGGTATAACTTGCCTTTGCGAATTGTTAATTCACGTGTAAAGGTTTGTAATCCTGACCAACCTTCTTCATCTGTTGGTGGATATGTATAATCTGGAACAGCAAACCATGCGGACATGATTGAACAGTCGGAATAAACATTCTGTGAAGCACACTGTGGTGCATAGAAATCAAATCCACGATCAAGATCATGCATTGGACCATCTGGTGTAAATGTGAGTGTTTCTAAATCTAAATCACCAATTAAATAGACACTGTTGAACTTATTGTGGAATTCATCTCCATTAGGTTCAATTCCCTGTGGACTAAAGATCAGTACATCATGTAATCCAATCTTTTGTACATCTGGACATTCTACCATGTATCCAAATCCATTCTCATATCCTTTGACTTTTAACTCACCAAGGAATTTCCAGTCTGTCAAAATAGAATCAGAACAATAAACTAAAATAACACCCTGTTCTTGTTTGTTTTGAGCACCTAAGAAGATATAGTACATATCATCAATACGCACAATCTTTGGATCACGTTGATGTTCTGTATAGTTCTCATTTGGAGTAATTAAAGGGCGCATTGCCTTTGTGTATTGTTCATCTCCTTCTAGAGTTGCTAGAAGTTGATGAGGTCTACGAATACGGTTTTCATCACGATAGTTTCCTGTATAGGCAAAATAGATAGTATCTCCTTCACTGATTGCAGTGCCGCTATAACAACCGCAATTTTCGTATTTTCCTGTTGGTAAGAGTGCTACACCACGATTTTCCCAATGAATTAAATCTGGACTTGTCACATGGTACCAATGTTTTAAGCCATGAACTGGTCCAAATGGAAACCATTGATAAAATAGATGCCATTTCTTATTACAGTACGTAAATCCGTTTGGATCATTCATTAAACCAGTGACTGGTTGTACGTGGTATGTTGCACGCCACATAGATGCGGCATTCTTTTCATGTACACGCACCAGTTCATCTGTATCTCTCTTCATTAACATCCGCTTTTTATCTAACTCATTGACTGTTGTCATGTTGTGCCTCCTATTACTACATACTTATTATAAGTCATTTTCTCTTTATTTCACATGTCAGAACCAAAAAAAGTCGATGCGATGTTTTTGCGTTTCACCAACACGAATAATAGGCTTTGGTTCAATATGAGGATAGTTGATTCCATTTGGTAGATATTCTGCCTCTAAACATACAGAACTTCTTTCTGGATAGTGATGTCCATACTTACCAATTGCGCCATCCAACCAGTTGGCTGTGTATAAATGAAAAACCTGGATAATCAGATGCCATTTCAAGTTCTAGCTTTTCCATCGGAGAGAATTGCCATTGTACGTAGCCCTTCTCCTGGAATTGGAAAGTGGTGGTCATAGCCTTTGCCATATACAAGTTGTATATCATCTTGGTTGATATCTTGACCAATCTTCTTTGCCTGACGGAAGTCAAAAGCAGTATTCTCTACTGCGTGAAATTCTGGTTTTGTTAAGCATGTTTCATCCAATAATGCATAGTGATCTGTTGGAATCATAAGCGTATGATCTAGGATAGAGTCACTTTCATCAAGATTGAAGTATGCATGGTTGGTATATGCAAATAAGGTATCTTGATCAGTTGTAGCTGTTGTTTCAATATGCAATCCCTTCTCAGATAAACGATAGGTAATTGCATAGTCTAAATTACCAGGATAACCCTCTTCACCGTCTAAAGATACACGAGAGAATGTAATAGAGTCTTCTGATGAACTTACCGCATACATCTTCTTATCAAAACCCTCTTTACCACCATGGTTACAGTTTCCATTATTATTGATAAATAAACTATACTCTTTTCCATTTAAGGAGAACTTTCCCTTACCAATACGATTCGCAGTTCTTCCTACTGAAGCACCTAAGAATGTAGTCTCTTTTTGGTATTGTTCAGCCGTCGGATATCCCTTTGCACAATATCCTTACCACTTTCTTTATCGATAAAGGAAACAAGCGTAGCACCGTAATCCGTTACCTGTACTTTGAACTTCTCATTTTTCCAACGTATAAAGATAGATATCCTCTCCACTTTGTTTCTTACCAAATAGTATCTTTTTCCATGATGATATAGCCTCCGATGATATTTATTTTTCAAAATTACTTATCATCAGTATAGCCTTTTCACCATGAAAATTCGATATGGTGATTCTTAATTTTCGTTTACTTGCGACTTTTCTTTAAAAAAGTTATTCTTATTCATATTAAGGAGCATACTATGTTTTTTAAAAAGACCTCTTCTTTAGAAGTGGAAGAAACTGATACACGTTCTGGTAAAAGATGCGATATGGATGATAACTTCCATACTGTTTACATTTCTATTAGGTGGATTTGTCTTCTGGAAATCAATGAACGCTGGCATTCAATATTTAACAACTTTAGTACCGTTATTGTTAGTCATTGCCTTCTCTGGCACGTATTTCTATAACAAATCTGCAGATATGCGTATGTTTGCGGCATTTACTGGACTTGCAGCGATTGGCATTGCATTACAAGTGATTATCGATGCACAATATCAAGTCATTTCACAGTTCAGTATGGTCAAATACTTTGCAGGACTAGCAATCGCAATCGTATTAATCCTTATGTATCGCATAATACGAAAAGCATTAAACTTTAACTATACAACCTACTTCTTATTGTTTGTGGCTGCCTGTCTATACATTGCCCTTCTTTTCTTTGGAAAAGATACTAATGGTTATGGCACAACCGCTTGGATTAAGATCGGCCCTGTATCATTACAGTTAACCGATTTTGCTAAGATTACCGCAATCCTATTCTATAGTTCTTTGTTTTCTGCCCGAAAGACCTATTCTAATCGTTCAATTTTAATTCTTTCTAGCATATTTTTTATCGTTAATTTTATTGGATCAGTTCTGATTCATGAACTAGGTTCATTCTATATTCTCTATTTCTTACATCTTTCTATGTTGTATATCTTTATGGAGAAAGGCAGAAAAAAAAGAATCTATCTTCTAACAATTGCGATTGCGACAATTTCTGTGATTGTAATTCTATTCTTACTGTATAAGATTCTTGCGCCTAGCGCTGCTGCAGGTACATTAAATGGCTTAACGAGAATTCTTTGGCCAATTGTCCGTAAAGTATATTTACGCTTCTCTATTACTGCAAATATTAACTCTGACCCTTATGGTGCAGGTTTCCAATTATTCCAAGGAAAACGAGCTTTGTGGATGTCAGGATTATTTGGAAATACTGTTAATTTTACTGCTATTCCAGTTCCTGAAAGTGATATGGCATTTGTGACATTAGTGAACTCATTTGGTATGCCTTTAGGCTTTATTGTAGTATTCCTATTATTACAGATAGGAATACGTGGTAGTGAATTAAGTAGACGTTTAATTCTAACAGATAAGCAGGATGCGGTTGTAGCCTATGGTGCGACAGTACTGCTATTTATGCAAGCAATGCTTGTTATCTTAGGCTCATGTAATATCATTCCGTTAGCCGGTTTACCTATTCCATTTTTATCGCGTGGTGGAACCTATCAAGCAATCGTCTTCTTTTTTGCGGGGATATTACTACAGATGTCAGAACGTCATGATGAATTCGATGATGAAGATTTAGAACAAGGAGGTGACGAGAACAATGACGACCAAGCGTTCACCAGAATCGATATCGATGAGTAGGATACGACTTGTAGAAGTCGTAGGTATCATCGTCAGTTTAGTCTTTACCTCATTTTTTGCCTATAAATATTTAATTAATCCACGTATCAACACAGACGCAAATAAAACAAAATATCAGATTATTTATGATGCGATCAAATCCTATGCGATTGAAGGAACAATTGTGGACCGGGATGAAAATACTATCCTTGGAAATGCGGCTGGTGATACAAGAGCGACTGCAGACTATCCACAGAATTTAAGTTATGCATGGTTACTTGGTTATTACTCCATAAATGAACATCAACAAAACAGTTATGGTCTAAGAGGAAATTTAAAAGACTATCTCCTATTTCAACTGGATAAAAATAATCAAGGAGCACTTGTAAAACTAACTACGAATACAGACTTACAAAACTATGCATACCAACTATTAGATGGTATGGAAGGAAGTATCACCGTGCTTGACAACCAAACTGGAGAAATTCTTTGTCTTAGTTCACAAAGCACAGTTGACTTTGATGTGAATGATCCAGATAGTATGCTTGCAAGTAACGTTGCGGAGTCACAATATCGTCGTGGCACCTTTGAGAAAGATCCTCCAGGCAGTACCTTTAAAGTCGTAACTGCAGCAGCAGCTTTAACCATGCAGGAAGATGAAAATCTTGATGATAGCTTCTTCCAGTTTAACGATACTGGCAGCTACATCCCAGCAGGAAGTGACTTTGTTATTACCAACTTTCAAAATCAAGTATTCGGTACAATCGATATGAACACCGCTCTAGCAAAATCCTGTAACTGTTACTTTGCGGATTTGGGAATCCGTGTTGGGGCAGATAAACTCACAAAGATGATGAATGCCTTCATGGTAGGAAAAGATATTACCATCCCATATCTAGATACCATTCATTCTAGCTACAATATCGGCAACAACGATAACGCCGAACTTGCACAAACTGCATTTGGACAAGGCAATACAACCATTACTCCCCTTCATATTGCGATGATGGCACAGGCAATCGCAAATGATGGTGTAATGTTACAACCACAAATTGTGAAATCTATTCAATCCGATGGAAGAACACTTTATCGTTCTTCAAAAAAATCCTTAAGCACAACCACAACACATAGTGTAAATGAAAAGCTTAAGGAATATATGCATAGTGCAGCCTTAGAGTATGGTTTATCAGAAAGTGGTTATGGTATGGTATATGCCAAAACTGGTACTGCTGAATGTGCAAATAATCGTATTCACAGCTACATGATGGGATTTACAGATCGTTATTCTTTCTGTATCAGCGCAAATAACAATGATGGCAGCGCTGAATTATATGGTATTGCACAACGACTTGTAAAATATTTAAACAACCTATATTAAAGGAAATCTTGCGATTTCCTTTTACTTTGTATAAGTTGTATGAAGGATTTTTGCATAACCAATTGCCTGTAAGAATGCATGCATGATTGGATTATTTGTTGGTACTTCAAATTGAAGTGGTTGTACTTCTTCTTTTTGAATCTCGCGAATGAGTTTACGAGCCACACCACTTCTACGTTTATCTTTGACAACGCATAAGTCTGTAATCGTCGTTACACTACCATGCATTCTAAAGATTGCCATTGCGATAAATCGACCATGGTCACTGAGTACATACATATCTTTTTCTTCAAGTGCTTCTTCTAGATAATCCTTTGCACGATCATAATCACTTGAAGAAGAAATACCTGCATACTGATCCAATTCCTGTAAATATGTATCACAGAGTGAAAGTGCACTCATATAGTTATCGTCATCAATGTGTACAAATCTTAGTGGTATCTGTATTTGTTTGATTGGTTCTTTCTCTTTAACAACATCTGCTTCACCCCAATCATCATCTACTTCTTCACTTTGTATTGATGTATCATAGACAATTCCATGTTGCTCACACCACGCGATTGCAAGTTCTCGGTGGCTTGTTTCTAGATAGTTATACCATTCTGTTTCCATGCCAAATCGCTCCAGCGTAGCTCGAAAGCGTCTAAAAGCACCTTTGCCACGGATTGCATTCTCAAACCAATCTCGTTTTTTATCATCTTCAATTGTCTCTGTAAAGTTGACCATAATTTGGTAATCATTTACTTCCTCTTTGGTTGGAAGTGGAATGAAGAATTCATCATCCTCATCATCCTCTAATACATATACAATTTCTTCATCCTGAATACTGTAAAAATAGGTTTCGTCTTCATTGATTGTATCAATTGCATCGACGACATCTGCTAAATTAACTTTCATAGTTAGCCTCTTTCAGTTTTTGATTCAGTTTTTTATAGATACGTTCTACCATCCATGGCTCATGAACAACATCAATCACTTGATCAATTGGAAACCAATTGACTGCACTATTTTCATCTTGCTTGATATGTAAACTCTCTGTATCATCAGCTTCTAATAGATAGGTTACATTTAAGTGTAGATGACTTGGGACATACTTCCCTTTTTTCTCATGTCCATTTACTTCAATCGTCTCTAGCGAAAAGATATCTTCTTTGATTGGTTTAACAGCATGAATTCCGCTTTCTTCTTGTACTTCTCTTAGGGCAACAGAAAGGAGGTCTTCTTCTCCATCTGCGTGTCCACCAAGCCATGCATAATTCTGATAGATATTATGAAATGCCATCAGTACATGTGTATGTGCTTTATTTAACACCCACGCAGATGCAGTAAAAGTGTGCTAGTAAATTAGTACGATAAAAAATATCTTCTGTTGTTTCAAGTAACTCTAACATTACTTTACGGTCAGTTTCTTCTTGTTCATTAAATGATTGATATATCTGTAATTGATGTATTAAATCCTGTCGGTTCATTTCTTTGTCCTTCTACTCTAGATGTAAATTATTGATATCAATGTTATAAATAACATCTTTTCTTTCTACTACAACACGCATACGCTTGCATAACTCTTCATCTTCTTGGATACGGTGTAATAATTCTCGTGTTGGATTGATTGCACAAGGATGACCTGTATTCTTAAACATTGTAAAGTCACCATTTGTATCACCATAGGAATAACATGCTTGCAGGTCTAAGTCGTACTTCTTCTGTAATGTCAGAATTGCCTTCTCTTTGGAAACACTATCCCACATTGGTACAACTTCTCCTGTATAAATTCCATTGTCATCCTTCAGATACTGTGTCCCACGGAAGTCATCAAACTTATACTTCTCAGCCATCTCCTTAACAAGCGGCTCTGGGGAGCCTGAAATCGCAATTAAGAGATGTCCTTGTTTACGATGGCGTTCAATCTCTTTTCTCGTGAACTGATAGACACGTTCCCCTTTTTGTTCGATAACCTTCTGGGCAATATGTTCAATATGTACAGCAGAGATTCCCTTTGTGGTTTCTTTAAATATCTCTACCATCTTTTGTAAGTAATTATCATAGTCACCCATACGACGATCCCAAAGCCATATAAGCAGGCTTCACTTCATCTGTCCAACGTGAACCAGAAACAATCTCATGTGTAACCATCTTTTTGAATACTTCTGTAATCAAACCTTCACGATAGATCGTTCCATCAATATCGAAAAACGCAGCAACTTTTTTCATGCAATTCACCTCCAAATTATTTACTTGTTTATATTATAAATCATATTAAATAAAAGTTTAAAAATTAGTGAAATTCATTATTGTAAATCCACTATGCATTTGATATCATACCTAACTAAAGGAGGAATTTCACATGAAATTGATTTATAAAGTTGAAGACAAACCACAGTTTCATCAATTAGTTATTTTTGCATTCCAGCAGTTGCTAGCAATTATGGCCGCAACAATCGCAGTACCTCTCATCATCAAAAACGGTATGAATACCGCTGCTGCTCTTTTTGGTGCCGGTGTTGGTACTCTTGTTTATGTTGCATTTACTCGTAAGAAGAGCCCGGTATTTTTGGGTTCTTCTTTTGCGTTTATTGGTTCGATGTCTGCTGCGTTTGCTGGTGCAACTACAGTAGCAGCTGGATATGTTGGACTCATTATTGGTGCAGCGTTTGCAGGACTTGTATATGTAGTGATTGCGCTATTTATTGAACGTATTGGTGTCGATTGGGTAAATCGTATCATGCCACCAGTTGTTATAGGCCCTACTGTCGCAATCATTGGTTTATCACTCGCAGCTAATGCAGTTAGCGATTTACAGACAAGTAGTTTAACAGGTGAAAGAACACAATTTGCTGTACTAGTTGGTATCATTGCCCTACTTGGTGTAATGATTGCAAGTACCTACGGTAAATCCCATGCCAAGATGATTCCATTCATCATCGGTATCTTAGCTGGTTATATTGTAGCCGCTATCCTAACATTTATCGGTGTACAGACAGGTTATGAACCAATGCAGATATTAAACTATCAACCTATCGTTGATTTATTCGCAAACGGTATTTCCTTCTCAACCTTCTTCAAGATTCCAGACTTCACATTTATAACAGCACTAGAAGGCATTAAGGATATTGACCTTGGCTATATTGGAACAATCGCAGTAGCGTACATCCTGTATCCTTCGTCGTATTCGCAGAACATATTGCGGACCACAAGAATATCTCAAGTATTATCGAAAGAGATTTATTAAAAGATCCAGGCCTTGATAGAACATTACTTGGTGATGGTGTTGGTTCTATGGTTGGTGCATTCTTCGGTGGATGCCCTAATACAACATATGGTGAATCAGTTGCTTGTGTAGCTATCACAAAGAACGCATCTGTATTAACAATTATCGGTGCTGCAATTGAATGCATCTTAATCTCATTCTTTACACCATTTGTTACATTTATCTCCACTATCCCAGCATGTGTTATGGGTGGTGTATGTATGGCGCTCTACGGATTTATTGCCGTGAGTGGATTAAAGATGGTACAAAAGATTGACTTAGACCACAACAAAAACCTATTCGTTATCTCAAGTATCTTAATCTCAGGTATCGGTGGATTATCATTAAGCTTCGGTAAGATTACAATCACTTCTGTAGCTTGTGCATTAATTCTCGGAATTATCGTAAACAAACTTTTATCAAAAGAACCAGAAAACACTGAAGAAAACCAGTAAAGTTGATTGCAGTTTTGATAAAAAATTGTTACACTATGCGTGTTGAAGGACAACGACGGAGATAGAACATATAGGGTATCTTACAGCGAGTTTCTGATGGTGAAAGTGAAACAGAGAGGATATATGTTGACAAGGACTCCCGAGTCATTCCGCGATCGCGTTAACAATCAAAAATGAGGCAGTATTAGATACTGTAAATTAGGGTGGTACCACGAACAAAGCTCTCGTCCCTTGACGTAGAGCTTTTTATATGAAAAGGAGGTCATCATATGGCAGAAGAAATGAACAACATTACTGAGCAACTCCAAAAGGAACTCGCTCAAAGACAAAAAGCATTAGAAGAAGCACAAGCTGCACTTGAAAGTACAAAACAAGCAATCAAGGAGAATGCAAAAAAACTTGTCAAAGCTGTTGAAGAAGTTCGTCTAACAGACCAACAAGAAGCACGTATTGCGAAGATGAACGCCTTACGTGAACAAGGTATTGACCCATTTGGTAAAGCATTCCATCGTACAAGTAACTCCCAACTTATCAAGGATGAATATAGCGAAAAGAGTGCCGAAGAATTGGAAAGCTTACACGCTGAAGTTTCCATCGCAGGTCGTATCATGCAAAAGAGAAGAATGGGTAAGTTAGGATTCATTCACCTCTTAGACCGTGAAGGAAAGATTCAGTTGTAATTAACAAGCGTATCATCGGCGATGAAATCTATGAATTATTTAAGGCAAGTGACTTAGGAGATATCATCGGTATTCGTGGTACAGTCATCAAGACACAGACTGGTGAATTATCCGTTGAAGCACATGAGTATACTCATCTTTCTAAGGCACTACGCCCTCTTCCAGATAAGTTCCATGGTTTACAGGATAAGGAAGAACGTTACCGTAGAAGATATGTTGATCTCATCATGAATGATGAATCCCGTAAGATTGCTATCTTACGTCCACGTATCGTAAGTGCAATTCGTCGTTATATGGACTCTCAAGGCTATCTTGAAGTAGAAACACCTATCTTACAGCCAATCCTAGGTGGAGCAAATGCTAGACCATTTATTACACATCACAATGCACTAGATAAGGACTTCTATTTACGTATCGCAACTGAGTTACCGCTAAAGAGATTAATCGTTGGTGGACTTGAGAAAGTATATGAAATTGGACGTATTTTCCGTAACGAAGGTATGGACCTCAAGCACAACCCTGAATTTACAACAATGGAAGCATATTGTGCATATACCGACCTTGAAGGCATGATGGAATTAAACGAAGGTTTATTTGAACATGTTGCATTAGAGGTTTGCGGTACAACAGACTTCAAGTTCATGGGTAAGGACATTTCATTAAAGGCTCCATTCAAGAGATGGAACATGGTAGACGCTGTTAAAGAAGTTACTGGTGTTGACTTCTGGCAACCAATGAGTGTGGAAGAAGCATACAAGCTTGCGCAAGAACACCACATCACAGTTGAACCACACCAGATGACAGTTGGACATATCATCTCCCTATTCTTCGAAGAATTCTGTGAAGATAAGATTGTACAACCAACATTCGTGTATGGTCACCCAATTGAAATTTCACCACTTGCAAAAAAGAACCCAGAAGATCCACGTTTCACAGATCGTTTTGAGTTATTAGTAAATGGTATTGAAATGGATAATGCCTTCACAGAGTTGAATGACCCTATCGACCAAAGAGAGCGTTTCGAAGCTCAGCTCAAGGCAAAAGAACTTGGTGATGATGAGGCCAACGAGATGGATACAGATTACGTAGAGGCACTTGAATACGGTCTACCTCCAACAGGTGGTATCGGCTTCGGTATCGACCGCTTCGTAATGTTGTTAACAGGAACAGATTCCATCCGTGATGTACTCTTATTCCCAACTATGAAAGATAGAAATAACTAACATAAAAAGCCAGCTAATCTGGCTTTTTTTAATGTGCTTATTTACTATTTTTTTAATTGCGTCATTTTTTGATAATAGATATACGCAATATTGATTCATACTAACACCCTCTTCTTTAGAGTGTTGCGCTAAAGATCGATGAAGACTCTTTGGAAGACGTAACTTAAATTGTCCAGAATACTCAGAAGTTGTTGGGTCCGGAATAGCAATATGATTTTCTAAAGCAGCAATGATCCATTCCCTTTTAGCATCTTCAGCATTCTTAACAACATCATCCAACGTTTTACCAACTGTAATACAACCACTTAGTTCAGGATAGCTTGCGACATATCCACCCTCATCTACATCAGGAACAATCTCTAAGCGATATGGATATTGTAAGTAATATTCAATTGTATTCATTAAGACCCTCCTTAATATGTTTATGAATTTGTTCGTATACACACATATATATTAAATTTAGTTGGTATCACATGTGGTGTCAATCCAACTATCACAATAAAGTCTAAATAATAAAAAAAGACAGGTTGTTTATTGTAAAGATATTATCTCTTTACGGCATCCTGTCTTCTGCATTTTAGAAACTTATTAACCTAATTCATCTAGCACTATCTAATATTTGTAATGAATTACTTCTTTATATTTATTAAATAGTTTTTATTGAACTCATCTCCATGATCCATATTTGCGCTTGCAAATATAGGGAATCATTTCACCATTAGTTGCTTCTGAGATTAACTTTGCTGCTTCAGATAAAAATACTATTTAGAATTGTAGCTCCAATAACCGTAGATGTAGGAGCCACTTTCTGAGAAGCATTTTCTAACGAAATACATGCATCACCAATTTCTCCATGATTATCAATAACAATATCACATAAGTCATACATTTTCTTTCCTGAAGGATGACGGGATGTAACCTTTTCAGAATAAGACATATTTGTTATTCCAATGACAGTTGCACCTCTCAATTTAGCCGTATTAGCTATCTCTATCGTTACTGGATTTCTACCTGATACAGAGTGAACAATCAATATGTCTCCCTCTTCAAAACCTACTGATTCAGCTATAGTTTCTCCATATCCAACCAGTCTTTCCATTTTACTTGTTAATGTAATTGGAGACCTATCTACACTTACTTCAGGCGCAAAAATTGGATTAATGTTTATTAAGCCACCCGCTCTGTAAAAGGCCTCTTGGCTTAAAATTCCAGCATGACTTGCACCAAAAATGTATATAGACTTATTTTTTAAAGTTGCATTACAAATTTTCGACGCTGCTTTCAATATGTTTTCACTCTCATGAGTTTCAACATCATTAATCAGTTTTACAATTTTTTCTATATATTCGATTCCCATTTTTAATAACCACCTTATTAAGGAATCAATCTAGCAATAATACCTTCAATAATTCCAAACAATGAGAAGTCTTGACCACCATATACTAACATCCATGGTTGAATTGTCTTATTAAAGAAATATGCACCAAATCCAACTAAGAGAACCATAATTACACCGTTTAACGCTGATGCAATAATTGTTCCTCTAATTCCACCTTTTGCATTTGCAATAATTGCTGCACATCCGTTTTCAAAGAAACACGTGAAGATCAATGGAATAATTACTGTCGGGAACATTCCTCTTGTCAATAAAATTGTAGCTGTTGAAGTAATTACTGCAACGATGAAACCAATTAATAATGAGTTAGGTCCATATCCAAATAATACTGGACAGTCTAATGCTGGAATGGCACCTGGAACTAACTTTTCAGCAATTCCCTTGAATGCTGGTACAATCTCAGCAATTAACATACGTACACCTTGTAACATAACAGTTACACCAACACCAAGTATACTGAGTGTGTAAATAAGTATGTAAAGAAACTACCAGTATATCCAAATACTTCAGCCGGAACTAATCCCTGTGAGCTTACAACACCAAATAGAATGAGATATACTAGCGCAATAGAAATTGAACCAGTAATAGATACTTCTCTTAAGAAACCTAAGGACGCAGGTAGTTTTAAATCTTCACAACTCTTTGATTTATCTCCAACTAAACCTGCTACAAATCCAGCAATAACAGATAATGTTGTTGTTGGATGTGCAATTGTAAAATCATCTTTGCCAGTTACTGATTTAACTAATGGACGCATTAAATTTGGTGCTATTACCATATATAGACCTGTAAATACAGCAGCAAAGCCAATTAACTTACCACCTGTTAAACCAGCATCAACACCAGCCGCAATAAATACAAATGGGAACCAATATAACATGTGACCTGTTAAGAATACCGATTTCCATTTTGTAAAGCGTGCAACTAAAATATTAAATGCAAAACCAATCAACATTACTACACCAATCTGTGTACCATATTCTGCACCAATATCAACTGAAGCTGGAGCGGCAGCATTACCAGGCATTAAAATGTTAAATGTTGCAATAATACCATCAATTGATTTCCCAGTAATTAAACCTGTACCAGTATTTAACACAAAGAAACCAATTGCAGTCATCAGAGTACCTCTGACAATTTCTGATGGCTTTTTCTTTTGTAGAATTAAACCCACCATCGCTACTAGAGCAAGGAAAAATAGCGCCTTGTCCAAAAATTTCTTTAATTATAAAATTCAAAACTGACATATTTTTTTCTATCTCCTTCCATTTGAATTTTTATTGCAGAGAATTCATGTAATCTAAAGTCTTCTCTTCAACTTCTTTACTATTCATAAAGTCTTCAATCACGATTACAGGTACATCTGCACGATCTTTAATTCTTTCTGCTAATTCTTTTGATATAAAGATTGAATCACAATGATTACTTAAGCAAGTTCCAACATCACCACAGAAAGTATCTGCTTCCAAACTATGTTTCTTTAAAATGTCATCAATTGCCATCCTTAACATCAAAGAAGAACCGCATCCAAATCCACATACACATTGAATCTTTGGTGTTTTCATTTTCCTTCCTCCTTTCTATCAATCATTTATCACTTGATATAACTCATCTAATGTTTTACATTTAGCAGCATTTTCTACAAAATTCTCTTGCATAAGTTTCTTTGCTGCTTTAGATAACAAGTCTAAGTGAGTTGCTTTATCTGTACATGCTAAACACATCAATACTTTTACTGGATCATTTGGGCTACCAAATTTAACAGGATTTTTTAAAGTAACTATAGCAAGTGAAGGTTCATGCACTGTTTCTGGGTTTGGTGCTGCATGTGCTAATGCAAACCCTTGTGACAGCACAATATATGGTCCTAGTTCTTTCACACTACTGATCATACTATTTATATAACCTTCTTCAATTTGTTTACTATTCATTAATAAATTACCTACGTTTTTTTAATAGCATCTTCCCAGTTATCAACATCAAGATTTACTTCAATATTTTTTTCTTTTGAATTAGTTCTTCCATATTTACCTCTCTCTAATTATGCAATTCCAAAATTGTATCTATATCTATATTCTTATCAGAAAGTAATAATCTATTCTTTTTCTTCCTGGAAAATGGATACTATATCTAATAAAGTCAATTTTTCTCTATTTTTTTACACCAAGAACTACAATATTTCTTACTAACTGCCCTTTCCATCCCCTAAAATAATCGGATGTTTTAATACAAGTAATGAACAACAGTCTTCAAATATTCCGCTATCTGTACCAGCATGAACAAATGCAGTTTCTGGCAATAACACCATATATGTTCCTAAAGTTCTTACTGCATCAATCATCGTTAATACATATCGCTGTTCTATCTTTCCAACATTTAATAATGGTGATGCCGCAACTTGTATTGCTTCTTCCCAAGAGTCGCATTTATCAAGTATCTGAATATCATCTCTCCCAATTAAATCTTTTATACTTACAATTTTTGACTTATTGTCGTCCTGGTTCAAATAGCTATCCATAAAACTTTCACACATTTTCTCATATGATAATTGGAATATGCGTGCATGAATATAATCTGCATCTTCTGGATTCAAAAGAGGATTAACAATCAAGGTTGGGAACCTATAATTTGTACCTTCATGAGTAGTTATAATCAAATCCACTTTTTCTTTTTCCAGATATTTTTTTGGTTTCTGCCATTGAAAATGGCCCCACAATTTCACATTCCGTTATTAACTGACGTATTCTAGAATCCAGAATTGCACTTGTAGTAGTCCCAAAAGAACACTCAATCAGGACTTTAATCTTCATATCAAATTGCAAGCTTGTCTCAAATGTACTTGCAAGATACATGGCAACATATGCAATTTCATTTTCATCAAATATTACATCGTACTTTTTCTTCCTGTGATAAAAAGTTGTTGTTTTAGTATAGAGATAAATTAATGCAATTCTTATTTTTAATTTGCTCAAGCAATTCATTTTGAATTGGAATATTATTTCTTATTCGATATAATGCGACAGTAAGATGAGAAGTCAATCCACTTAAGAATTGTTCTGTATTTTGTCTTCTAAATGGATGTAATAACTGCAGTTTTCTCATTAGAAATTTTGCAAGTTGTTCAGCATCACTATTGTTGTCATGTATTTTATTTAAATGTTTAATCTTCGTTTCTAATAATATCGTTATAAAATAATTTTTTTCGTAATCTGATAATGGGAATGTTTTTAATGACTTATAAAACAAATTACATTCACTACCTTTGATTGAAATACCCTTTTTAATATCTAAATCATATTCTGTAATTGTCTTCCCCATTGATATTCGATATAAACAATAACTTAATAAAAGTTCTAGCCTTCTTTGTTCATAAAAATGCACATTTGAATTATGTTCAATATCATTGATAATTTGTCTAGCAATTTTCAAAGATGATCCATTAAGAAAAAAATTTTTCTCAGTAATCGTTACAATATAACTACTTAATTCTGATTCATTAATTAACTGTTTCATGTATTCACGAATGTCAAAATTCAGTTCCTTGAATACTTAACCCTTTTCCTTTTTATTTTACATACAGTTATTTTTGTAATTTGCTAGAACTGTTTCAGCAACATCCATATACTTTATTAAAGTCTGCTTACTTATTTCTAAATATGAGGATAACTTATTATATGTTGTGCATTCAAAAACTTAATAAAAGAATACAGATTGCTTTTAACAATTTCTTCGTGAGATAAAGACTTTGCAGATTCAAGTTGTCCTAATATTTTATGTCTAGAATCAATATCAGCAAATATTTTGTATCCTTTATGTGGTTCCGATTTTAATTCTGCACCATAAGTATTTAAAAAAATAATTTTATTTGCGCTATATCATTACGGATTGTACGATTACTAACAGAAAATGCATCTTCAAGATCTTCAGCAATACACCAATCATCTTTCAATAACAATAAGGTTATAATTTCAATTTGTCTTTCTATCAAAGTAATCATTACTATACCTCTACCTAAAGGATATTAATATAAATTATTTATCTCAATACTAATCTATTTCCTAAATGCGGCAATTTATAAATTAGTAGGATAATATCACTCTTTGATTTTCAATTTAGCATACAATTACGATAATCATCAAATACTATAGAAAAAAACATGATTCTTAGAAGAATCATGCATGTTTTTACTACTACCATTGATATGCGTAATACTCAACACTATAATACTCCGATGTATTATATGCATACATGGAAAATGCAGTATTTGATTTCGCTTGAACATCTGAAATAAAGTCTGTTTCAACTTTAACTAAATTACCACTCCGCATCACGACATATTGCTACTACAATAACAGTATCATACGTATCCGAATTAGGATTATACACCTCTCCTACTATCTTATCTGAACGTACTGATGTATTAATGACTTGAAGCGGTTCAAAAGAGTCAAGCAATTTAATATTAACTCGATTTCTATCTTTAACATCCATCATCGTAAATTCAACTGAGGCTGGTACATCATCCACACTAAATGCCTGCGACCCATAGATAAACTCCTGTTCAGGATAAATAATGGAAAGAGTTTGATCATAAATCCCCAATAAGCTTCCATCACTACTACGTGCCTGTAATTTAAAGGATGGGTATCTGAAGTGAACCCAATTTCTTGGACACTGTAATTTACAGACATGATAAGGCTTGATTCCGTGCCTGGCAAGGAGTTAGGCCTTTTAATTTTGTCTGTATTCTTTCTTCGTTGTAATAGTGTATGTATTCATTCATGGCACTTTCTAGCTCGTCTAAGGTTTTGAATTCGTATTCATGTCCATAGAACATCTCATTCTTCATCTTTCCAAAGAAGTTCTCCATCACACAATTATCTAGACAGTTTCCCTTGCGTGACATCGATTGTATGATTCCATATTCATGTAGAGCCGTATGGTATTGATTCATTTGATATTGCCATCCTTGATCAGAATGGAATATCAGTCCTTCTATATTTGGATATTTATGAAATGCGATATCAAGCATATTGTCAATCTGCTCATAGTTTGGAGTCTTAGATATGTCCCAAGATACAATCTCTCTATTATGCATGTCTAGGATTGGTGATAGATACAACTTACCTGCAGCGATATGAAACTCTGATACATCTGTTGTCCATTTCTCATTTACTGTGTTTGTTGAGAAGTTACGTTGTAATATGTATTATGATTCTCTTCATCAATAATGACATCTAGTAAGTGGTTCTTTACTGTACCATTCATATTGCCTTTATATGATTTGTATTTAGCTTTAGGTGTATTCCCAAATAGACTCATCTTATGCATGAGTCTTTGTACTGTCTTATGATTGATTGTTGGATACAGCTTTCTGATTTCAAGATAAATGCGTCGATATCCATATCTTCCTTTATGGGTATAGTAAATACTGATGATATCATTCATTACGTCATCATATTTGAAATCATTATCTTGTTTGTCTTTCCAATAATAGTAGTCAGAACGGCTGATATGATAAGGCAAGTGTGTGCTGCCATTGATTGTTTGAATGATAAATCTAACAGGCACTTGTAGTTCTTGCCTTAGCTCCGATATCGCTCTAACTATTTCTTCTTTTCTCGTGCTTCTCTTTCCGTAACTAAGGCATCTAATTTTTTTATGAATTCGTTCTCTATTAATAGCCTCAAGTTCTGCTCGCGTAGGAACTTGTTTTCTTTCTCTAACTCCTCGATTGTTTTCTTCTTTGGCATGTCGTCCTCGCTTCCTTATAACGACATTATATCCATTTTCTTTATATTCTTTAATCCATCTAATCAGAATACTATTGGTAGATAACCCTAAATCTATTGATACGCTCGTAATTGACTCATGAAGTATAAATACTCTATAGATGGCGGCTTCTTTAAATTCAGCAGAGTAATCATGATGAATATGGCGCAGAATATCAATTCCATGTCTATCAACTAGCCTCACAATATATTCAATTTTAGATTGTGCTATATTCCATTTAAAAATGGAGTTGTGAAAGTGTGAATCTACGTTTACGTTCCTTATAGATCTGGACTTTGTCTTCAAATGTAAATTTCATAATAAAAGTGAACCTCCTAAGTTGTTGTCCAACTTTTTGGGGGTTCACTTCAATCTTACCGCAACATTTTTATTTGGATTATATATTTTACATAATAATATAAATATTTTCCATTAGAGAGATACCATCCATAATCTCGAATTTCCAATGGTTGAAAATCATTCTGCGTTGATTCTGTTGTCTGTTTATTTTCTGAAGTATGTTTTGTATCTTGCGAAGAACTGAATGCATCACTTGGAATATTTTTCGTCTCCCAATCTCCTCTTACCAAATTTACATTTACAGTTTGACCTTGGATTGTATAAGAAAAAAACTTATTTTTCCATCTTTATAACTAAACTCTTTGTCTTTATCGTTAGATGCCATCAAACCATTACCAGTATATGTATTCTTTGATGTCCATTTGTATTCTTCTTTACTGTCTTTTGGAGCATCATATGTACCAACCCAGTATGTCCATGGAATCTCATCATTCTTTAAAATGATGAATACACCCTATCTGTCCATCCTTACGAATTTCCGCAGCCATATATCCTTCATCTTTTTGTTTCTTGAATCCATTTTCCACTTAAATCTAATAATTGTTTTGTTTCAGTAGTTTTTGTTGATGTATCATTTGTTGGTTGCTTACCACTGCAAGCTGTCATTGAACTGATAATAAAAATACTAGCGATTAATCGTATAATTTTTTTCATAAACCCTCCTGTCCTCGTTGTATTGTATTTCTGGAATTACGTGTATTTTGTGAATTCTCATGCATGCAAGTACAGATTATTCTATAGGATGGTTAAATTAAATACCCTAAAAAACGACATGAATTTAATCCATGTCATTTTTCTATTTCTTTTTCTATTTTTAATGGCTTTTTTTGTAGCAATTCTGTATCAAATTTTTGTATTTGATGATCATATCCTCTTTATTCATATAGATTTCTTCATCACCAATGATATTTAAATAACCATATTTTTCTACATTGCCATACTGGCAAATAATCATTGAATCCTGTTGTTCATTTAAATGATCAATACATTCATCACAATACCACTCTATTCCAGGATATCGTTTATCCATGTCATCTCCAACATAATATGGTGTATACTCTTCCGGATTCTTTAAATAGTTCAATTTGTCTAATAATGTTTCTGATTCCCCAGGTGTTTTTATATAATGGAACAAATGAACTATCGTACGCGCGTGTGATACGTCCACATTCATTTCTTAGCAAACTACCAAGTAATAGCCAAAGATAAGCATTGATTAAACTATTAGGTTCCTTTAATTGTAATTGATAAAATGAATTATAAATAATCTGATCAAATACTTCATCATCAAATGAAAAAGTTCATTTTCTCTTATATACTCATCTTTTTCATAATACTTCAAAGCAGTTTCCAATATAAATTCTTCTAGTTTTTTTACGAAAGATTTTCTGTTGTTTTTGATCTAAATTATTTATCATCTCTTCAATATGTTGAAATATTTTAATCATAACTTGATTCCCATTTAACATAGTTTTTAGAGATTTTCTTTTGAATTAATTCTGCACTTTTTCTCTTTTTTTCTTGATTACTAGATGTCGTTCCAACTAATTTACCAATGATATGTGTTACTCGAACATTACCAGTACCATAAAAAGTATGTTGGTATTTTTGTCACATATATTATCCGTTTTAGATCATTGTATGTTGGGGCCTCTTTTTACACCTTTTATTATTCCTTTCTTGAACAATCAACGAGGGAAACCATTCATTTAATAAATCTAACTGTTTAGGCATTGATTCATTTTTAATTGTATAGAATATGTTTTACAACGTAACCAAAGCGTAGTTCAAAATAATTTGTATGATTATCGATTACTGTATTCATCAAAGTTCTCCTTTTGTTGAGTTATATTACTAAAATTACTATCTGTATTTTTACAATGGATAATTCTTGTATTCAATTTCCCATACATTTAGCGTTAAAAATGTTAAAAATTCAGTCATGGATAAACTTTCAAAAATATACTTAACAAAAGCATTAACTCGATTAGAGAAATATTTACCAGATGATACAGATACTCTTTTTAGATTGGTATGAAGATCACACTGACTATTACTCTGTTTTTACCTATTGGTAGTATGTATACTGTATATTTGCTTTACCAGTGATTTCATCAAATGGTAGAGAGATTAAGCACATTAGTGAGATTGATAGTAATGTATTAGAACGTATCACAATATTAGTATATGAGAGTGATACGATTATTTCAGATATATCGGGATTACATGCATCCATGGATACACTTTTAACCAATGAGAAGGTATTTACCTTTTGTGCAGATGAATCTGATTGGACTTATCTTGAACATTATTGCCTATGTGGTAATTACTTCCCTGAGATTGCTTATCCACCAAATAAAGAAAGCTCCTCCCTACTAGTTTCAGGAGAAACTTTGTTAATTACAAATGCATATGTAACTACTGCTTATCGTAGACAATCAATATTCCGTAACATGGTACAGATGATTAAAGACCATGCATTACGTTATTCGTATGAGAATACAGATTTATATACTGCTATTGCACTAGACCCTGATATTGCACAGTATGGGCCTGATACAAAGCCTGAGCCTTATTACTATTCTTTCGAGGTTGATGAACCTCGTCGTCTAGTAAATGCAAGTATCATGGAGAAGTTAAACTTTACACCCATACGTTTAGAAGCTGATGAGATTGGTGATGGAACAAAACTTTGGTTTGCTTTACGACATGAAAAGGAAATCTGTAAGTCTGAAGATTTCTCATAAAAAACTGGCTTGTGACCAGTTTTTTACTTTTCGATATCTCCTTGCCAACTTTGGATACCACCAAAGTCTACAACATTTGTATAGCCTAGTTCAGCTAGTTTCTGTGCTGCTTGACGACTACGGTTACCACTACGGCAATATACCATAATGAGCTGTTTCTTATCCTTTAAGCTATCCACCTTACCTGCTTGAATATCTTCATTGGAAAGATTGATAGCGTTAGGGATATGTCCACTTGCATACTCGTCTGCTGTTCGAACATCAAGAATGACTACATCCTTGTTTTCTTCAATCATCTTTTGAGCCTCTGTTGATGTAATTGTTTGATAGCTACTGGATGTTTCACTTGTCTTAGTAACCATACATCCAGCTAAAAACAATGATAAAGCAAGAACTAATATTTTTTTCATATTCTTTTACTCCTTACTTTGATGATAATCAAAGTAAGCATAAAATACAAAGAATATGCCTAGTTTACTCTAGATTTACATGTTCCTGTTGTAATCACTTCAACTGCAGCATTTAAAGCACCTTCTACAAGGTTCTTGATTGCCTCATCTGTAAAGTAAGCAATATGCGGTGAATACATCACACGTGGATGATGTACTAGACGTGCAAAGACCTCATCTTCAATTGCCTTGTCTTGATAATCCTTTTGAATATACGGCATTTCATATTCGTAGGTATCAATACCTGCACCAGATAGAATTCCTTCATCTAATGCCTTTAATAACCCTTCTGTATCAACAATAGAACCTCTTGCCATATTTAGTAAGATAGCACCTGGCTTAAACTTCTTAAACATTTCATAGTTAAAGCAATGACGATTCTCTGCTGTTGCAGGCATATGGATGGAAACAATATCCGCATCCTTAACTGCTTCTTCAATCGAGTCTTTATATGTCAGGATGCTCTTAATACCTTCATTCTGATATAGATCAAATCCAACAAGTTCACATCCAAATCCATGGAATAATCTCGCTGTGATTTGTCCGATTCTTCCTGTTCCTATAATCGCCACTTTCATATCACCCATAACTCTTCCACAGATGGATGGTTGCCAACGGAAGTCATTTTTCGCGACGTTAGCGATGATTGTATTGTTATTACGTACAAGATTTAAACCAGTTAATACAGTATATTCGGCGATAGATTCTGGCGAGTAACTAGGAACATTTGTAATCACTAAGTTGTTTTCTGTTGCAAGTTTTAAATCATATAATTCATATCCTGCACTAACTAACGCAATCTGGCGAATACCATACTCACGTAATGTGCTATAGATTTCTTTATCGATAGTACCTGCAGCTTGTGAGTTGATGATTCCATCATAGCCCTTCGCAAGTTTTACAGTTTCAGCAGTTAATAATTCAGATAATACAGTTACTTCAACTTGATTTTCTTTGCCCAATTTTCGGCAATCTCTTTCATCATTGCATTAGCATGATACAGAATTAATTTCATGGTTTTCTTTCTCCTTCTTATGGATAGCATGAATCATATAAATAAGTAATAATATTGTAGGTAGGAAACTGATCTCTTCGATACGTGAGATAAGTAAGTAGTTAGAAGTTGTATCAAGTGCTGGTGGTAATGTAGATGTAAAGTTATTCAAGATATGCATACCAATTGGCACCCATAGAGAACCGCTGTATTCATATACCACTGCTAGGGCGATACCGAAGAAAGTTGTATATACAGACTGTACAAATTCACCATGCCAGATACCAAACATCAAACCAGATAAAATGATAGCGACAAATGGATTACATACCTTCTTAATCGAGTTATGAATAATACCACGGAATAACAACTCCTCTGCGATTGGGCCAAAGATAACAACGGATAAGCATACCCAAATATATGGATCTTCTCCTATTGTAGACCAGGCAGAGTCAAAGCTTTCAACGCTCTGTGCTACAAATGGAACATTTGCAAGCTGATTGTATGCAAAGTCTAACCAGAGTGTACTCACTAAACCCATACCAAGCGTAATTATAATTGCAAATGGAACGATCAACCATTTAGGCATCTTAGAATTCACTAATACAAGGCCTGTCTTCTTTCTAGAGGTAAAATAATACACAGCAAATAACAAGATACATGTTAGTACGCAGATAACTGTATCAAAGAAATAATAGCTGAGTGCTTCAATTTGTTCATCCGTAAAGAAACTATTTCCAAGATTAACTACGACGTCTGAAACAACATAATAGATAGCAAGCGCCAGTATAATTAGTCCTATTGATCTTAGAATATTACGGCTGTTATTTTTTTAATTTATCAAAATTCATAGAATGAACCTCCGTCCTTTATTATATATGAATCAAGAAGTATGATAAAAATCATATAATCTTAAAGTTATATGAAGTATAATCTGATTATGTGGAGGTTGTTTCTATGGCAAAAGATATGAACTATTATCTTGATACCTATCAAAAAGTAGTAAATCAAGGTGATATACAGATTGCATATATCGAAATCATGAACTATTTTACGAAGTTACATAATTCCATCCCTTCTATGTTCACTGTCAGTGAGATTACACCTGGGTTTATGGATTTCAGTTACTTCTCTATTCATGATGCGTTTTTATATGACCGCTATCTAAAGTTTATCATTGCATTAGACCACCGCACACTTGGCATTGAACTTTGGCTAGTATCCCAAAATGAAAAAGGTAAACATGCATACAGTGTACTTCTAGCCGATTCAGAATGGCATGACAAAATCATGCATAACCCAACTTTCGGTATGATTGAAGTTCCTATTGTCGAACGTATTCAACCAGATAACGCAGATGAGCAAATGCCTAGAATTCTAGATACAATCCAACAATATACTTCACGTATCGAAAGTTTTATCTACGCGGATGAAATACACTTTCCTATCACATCTACAAAGGATACAAGTGAGACGAAATAGTTTTGCTTGTATAGAAGATAAATATCTTCTATGATATCTTCAACCTAAAAGGAGAAATTAAAATGTCAGATATTAATGTACAAGAATTAGCTAATAAAGCGATTGAAGAATTAAAGAAGAGTCCTGAAAAGTTAAAGACTTTCGCAGCAAACAATGAAGTATTAAAGGGAATCTTAGGCGATGATGGAAAGTTAACAAAGGAAGACTTTGACCGTATCGCTGCTGAAGTGAAGAAGAACGACATCGTAAAGGGTCTTCTTGGCGAAGATGGTAAGCTCGGTCTTGATGATTTACAGAAAGTAGCTAACGCAGCGAAGGTAGCTGGTGAAAACTTAATCGACAAGGCTAAAGATCTATTCAGTAAATAAAATCTTAAGAAACCATCAGTGATAAAAACTGGTGGTTTTTTTCTTTTTATTGTTATTGATGTTAGAATAGATGGTGAGGTATTTATATGAATAAAAAGACAATCCAAAAACCATTAACAAAGTTTTTGATTTTCGTTACTGTCTTATTTTTATTTAGTGCAAGTCTTGTACTATTGTTAAATAAATGGGAAGTCGTAATTAATGTTAATGGCGATCAAACAACGCTAGTAGAATATAAATCAAACTATGAAGATCAAGGTGCTGTAGCCTATAAACAAGGTACGATTCTTAGCTTCCTTCGTGAAAAAATAGATGTCGAAACAAAAGGTACAGTTGATACGAGTAAATTAGGTTCTTATAAAATTGAGTACACAGCTGAAAAAGATGGATTAAAGGCATCTCAAGAACGTACAGTCGTTGTACAAGATACGACTCCACCAAAGATTACACTTACATCTAATCCTGATAGTTATACCCTCTTCAATCATCCATATGAAGAAGAAGGATATACTGCAGTTGATAATTTTGATGGTGATTTAACTGATAAAGTTGTACGTGAAGAAAAAGATGGTGTCGTAACTTATAAAGTTATTGACTCTCACGGTAATAAAGCTACAGTAGAACGCAAGATTGTTTATGATGATCGTAAAGGTCCAGTTATTACACTTGTGGGTGGTAATGATATCACATGGATACGTGGAAATGAATTTGCGGATTCTTATACAGCTATCGATGATCTTGATGGAGATATTACCGCAAACACAGTCGTTAGTGGTAGTGTGGATGTCAATACTCCTGGTGATTATACTCTTACTTATACATGTAAGGATGCACATAATAATGAAACAACTGTTCAACGAATCGTGCATGTACAAGATCTTCCTGCAAATCAAATTCAAGCAGAAGACAATAAAACAATCTACTTAACATTTGATGATGGACCAAGTGCACATACACAACGTCTATTAGATGTTCTTGCAAAGTACAACATCCCAGCAACCTTCTTCGTAACTGCTTTACAACCGGATTATATCTATATGATTCAAAAGGAAGCACAAGCAGGTCACGTTGTTGCGGAGCATTCATACACGCATGATTACTCAAATGTATATTCCAGTACTGATGCATTCTGGAATGACTTTAACGCAATGAATAATATCATTTATCAACAAACAGGAACATACGCAAATCTATTCCGTTTCCCAGGTGGTTCTTCTAATACAGTCAGTCGTAACTATACTTCTGGTATCATGACGGCATTAGTAAGACAAGCTGCTTTAAAGGGCTATACTTACTTTGACTGGAATGTATCCAGTGGTGATGCGGGTGGAGCTTCCACTGCAGATGAAGTATTTGAGAATGTAACAACTCAAGTCCAAAATGTTTCCGCAAACAATCGCCCTTCTGTTGTGTTACAGCATGATTCTAAAGGTTTCTCAGTTGATGCGGTAGAACGTATTATTATCTGGGGTCTACAGAATGGATATCATTTCTCTTCCCTAACGTCAGGTAGCTATACTGCACATCATGGTGTCGCAAATTAATGAGGGTAATCCCGAATAAAGGGATTACCTTTTTGTATAGAGAAATTATAAAAACTGTCACCTTCCATCTTTAGAAAGTGACAGTTTTTTATTTCATATCTTTACTTAAGCTAATGCTTCGCCTAATGCTTTGCACTGTGCTAATGCACCATCATCAGGTTCATAGTTTGCCATAACACCATCTTGTACTAATACAGCTCCATCTGCTGCTACACGATCCTGCCATGTACGCATCCATTCGCCATCACCCCAACCATAGGAGCCAAATAGTCCAACCTTCTTACCAGCTAGGCTACCTTCAACATCTGCGAACATTGGTTCGAAAGTACTCTCTTCAAGCTGTTCAACACCCATCGCTGGACTACCAAATGCGATTGCATCATAATTAGCTACTTCACCAGCGTTGAATGCATCTGCTGTTAAAACAACAACTTCTGCTCCCTTGCTCTTTGCACCTTCAGCGACAGCCTCTGCCATCTTTTCTGTGTTACCTGTTGTACTTGTGTACACAACTGCTACTTTACTCATGATTTTTTCCTCCTTTAATTTAGACAAATCTAACTAACTGCTCTAAAGACATTCCTTTTTCAAAATGTTCCAAATATGCATATGTGCATTTCTCATATATTTGGAATAGATGTTTTGCCATCTCTTCATTGCCATAAACTTTCCAAGTTCCGACAAGTTTACAAGGTTTACTATCCTCAATAAAACCTCGAACATCTTCTGCTGGATACCCCAAGAAACATCCAATTTCATGCGGGAATGCACGCTGCCCTGATGATTGAATGCGTTGACTTAATACATCAATACATGCAGACATATCTTCAATAGGATACCCTCTTTCTTTCAGAATCGAAATAACATCTTCTTTAGATAAATCTGTCGCCAACCATGTTGGTCGATACAGATATATAAGTGCTCGATCCTTTGGATAACTAAGGACAGTCATTCTAAGATCACAATTTCTGAAACGATGATTGATTTCCGCAATCTGTTTCATTAACTGTTCTTTACAAGAATAACCACAGTTAAAAAGGTTCCCTGTCTTGACACCGGCTAATGTCGGTGCACAATGTTCTACAATGAGTTCTTCCGGCATAATTTTCAGTAGTTAGTTACACTAAACTAACTAAGTTAAATATAATACTTTTCGTTTTACTCGTCAACTAATATTATTCGCTTTCAAAACGCCTTATAAAAAGGAAATACAAGATGTGTATCCCCCTTCAAATTTAGCTTTCTTTTTTCGCTCCAACTGGTATGACAAGTAGAATAACAGATACAAGGACAAGTACAATTCCAATCCATTGACGTACAGTTAATAACTCATGAAACACAATCATACCAACAAATAAACTTGTGAGTGGTTCAAATGTACTAAGTAGTGAAGCCTTTAGACCACCTGTAATTAATACACCATGTTGGAATAGTAAGACCGCAATAACAGACACCACTAACGCAAGGATAAACATAGATACCTGTCCCATCGGTTCTGTAACAATCATCAGCTGACCACTAGCGATGCCAATGACACCTACCGCAATGGACGCAAATAAGTTAATCCAGAAGGATAGTACAGTTGGATCGATTTCATCAATCCCCTTTTGATCACAAGCAATTACATAGACGCTATAGATAAATCCTGCAAGAATTGCGGTAGCTACACCAACAATCTTAACTTCCCCTTGAATTGCGTTTAATAGGATAATACCTGCTAAACATAAAACCATACATAGTATTTGTTTCTTAGATGGAAATGCATGGTACATCAGAATTGACAATAACATAACAAAGATTGGATGTGTATAAAACAGAATCGTTGCCATACCCGAATCCAAATGTGTATAGGCATTAAATAGCGCAACAGGAATTAATCCAAATGGAATCGCAATTTCAACATTGGAATTATTTGTGCACGCTCAATCGAGAAGATATTTTTCTTCATGAGTGGCAAAATTAGCGCAAGAATGATTGTCGCGTAGAAACAACGACAGAACGCAACTGTAATTGGGGTTGCGCCATAGCTATATGCCATCTTTGTAATCAACGGCATTAAGCCAAACAGTGATGAGGACACGATAATCTGTAAATGTCCTAAGATGTTCTTATTCTTCATAATCTACTCCTCTTTCTTTAGAATGCGATATTTCGTTGTCCTTTGAAAGATGCGCCGTGTTCTTGAACATAGATAACCATCAAAGAATACTGCTATTTTATCTACATTATCTAGATAAAATCCTTTTATATTTTATTTCCAAATACAACATTTTAGTACATACATGGCGAATATATCTAATCTTTTACGGCCATGCAATCATTACTATACCATGTAAAAAAAGAGAATGGAATTCTTTTTCCACTCTCATTCAATTAGTAGTACAACCTTTCCCCTCTTTGCGGGTTTTCTTAAGATCAATACACGTTGATTTTTCTGAGCCACGATACATCAGACGAAGATTCTTCTTCTGCACATAAATGGTCCATCAATCAAAACATCTAATAAGTCCAACATTTCATCAGTAACTTCAGTATGTCTTCTTCCACCCTTTACAAGGTCACGTTCATAGACAAAGCCTGTATAGCTCCATAAATCTTTTTCTGGATAGCGCTGTTTTACTTTACGAAGAAGTTTGACAAGCTCTATCTGATTCTCTGGTTCAAATGGTTCTCCACCAAGAAGTGTTAGTCCTTGTATATACTCTCTTCCTAGAGCATCTAGAATACGATTTTCAACTTCTTCGGTATATAAATTACCATAACAGAAACTCCATGTCTGTGGTTGAAAACACCCTTTACAACGATTTGTACAACCCGATACAAAGAGTGATACACGCACCCCCGGACCATCCGCAATGTCATATTCTTTTATATTTCCGTAATACATAAATACCTCCTAGGATGCAGGGTCACGTGTAAAGTCTTTAATATATTCGCCCTTTAAAATACGACGAATACATAGAATAATTTTGAAAATAATATCGAAGCGCAAGAAGAAATATACATACGTAACAGGTAATTTCCAAACAAAGGCCGCAAGTAATCCCATTGGTAAGCCAATAAACCACATACAACCCGGCATCAATACGGAATGCATAATGCATATCCCCTGCACCACGTAAAATCCCTACAATTGACGTATTTTCAATTCCTGTAAATAACATAATACCAGCGATAACAGTCATAAACTGATACGCAAGATTCTTAGTCTCAACTGTTACATTTGGGTAAAGAGATAATACTGGTGTGCGTATGAAAAGTACAACTCCACACGCAAGGATGCCTACAAACGCAGATAACACCAAAAAGGTTCTACCGATTTGTTTAACACGCTCATAATTACCTTGTCCAACTGCTTTTCCTGTAGTAATCGTAGCACTTTTCGCCATAGAATAGACAAGAATCATTACAAATTGTTGAGCAACACTTGCGATAGAAGCAGCCGCAACATAATCACTACTCATCCTACCGATGATGGCTAACTGTGTAGATACCGCCAAACTCCAAATCAAATCATCCCCAATCACAGGCAAACTTAAATGGAAATAAGTAGGAATCATTGTTTTATCAAAATCGAAAATATCACGCAAGCCAAATCGAATATCCTTTTCATGATATCGCGCATATATACTTGCACATACAAGTTGGAAGGCTCTTGCGACAATCGTACCAATTGCGGCTCCAACAACGCCTAACTTTGGAAAACCAAAGTTTCCATAAATCAAAAGATAATTACAGATTAGATTAACAAAGAAAGATCCCGTATATACAGCTGCACTGATTTTAACATTTTCCTTTGCGGATAATGATGAGAAATACCACATGGATAATCCATTCAATAGATATGAAACAACAACTACTTGAAGATAGGATACACCAAGTTCTACTAACTTTTCATCACTTGCAAATATATGAATGATTTGTCGTGGAAATAACCAACAAGCTCCCATATATAGTACAGATACGACGATAACTGACCATAACATAACACTCATGATATGTTTAATCTTTTCGATATTCTTCTGTCCCCAATATTGAGAAATCATAACTGCACCAGCAGAAGTCAAGCCAAACGCAAAGACATTAAATATAAAATATGGCTGTCCTGCCAAGGTGACTGCTGATACTGCCGCATCCCCCAAAGATCCAACCATGACTGTATCTAGCATTTGTACACAGAAATTTATAATCTCTTGAATCACAAGAGGTATCATCATCGCTATTAAGTGTAGATAAAATTGGCGCTCTTTAATCATAGAATCCCCCTCTCATTTGGCTTTCATTATAGCATACCCATACATGCGTATCTTCTTCAGAAAATAAAATATGTTCCTACATTTCTGTAAGAACATATCTTCTTTAACGTTTTGTCATTTCATTATATGCACGTTGATTTTCATTTGTATAACCTAATAGAACAGAAGGATTCTTCATTGCAATTGTATTTAAGATTTCCTCAATCGCACCCTTCTTACCAAAGCCTGGAGGCGTTAGTTCCATCTTGTCACCATCAACCAAACGACATAATGCGTATTGATTTACAACTACGAAGTTTCTTCTCATAACATAACGATATGCCCAAAGAATATCTTCATACGGTCTCATCATACCATTCTGTTTCGAAACGACATAGTTATCTAGAATGACACAATAGCTATCCTTATGTGTTTGTAAGTATGTCTGTAATTCATTCCATGCTTCATATAGTCTACCTGTACTTTCAAGGTATGCGATTGTCTTTTCAATATTCTTGTTTTTCTTATTGCATTCAAATGCGGGAAACTGCTCCACCAATCGTAAATACAATACCTACTAAGAATAATACTCTGACTGTATCCTTATTGGATTCAACCCCATTAGAGAGAAGTAGTAAGAACCTACATACTTACGCATCTCTGCATTCGTTTTATTGTAAGCACCCGCAATAGCGTTGATATGTTCATCTGACAAATACTTCTGTACACCATATAAGCGATATGGCTTTGGTGCTAACTCTCCAGTTGTATCATCACCACGTGTTGACCAGTAGGCTTGTTGTTCCTTCATCTGATTGTAGATGCTTTGATCAATCTTAACGACGTTTAATAAACGATCTGAATCAACTGCTACATAGTAATAATCTGAACCTTGATAAGCACTATAATCATCAATTGCGATAATATCGATGTAAGTATATTTACCATCCTGCTTACTATCATCAGCGTTAAACATCAATGCGCTGTTTTTATTTGCCAACAACTTTGGCATTACTCTTGGTAATGTCATCAAACCAATACCAATAATGCAAGCAATCAAAGAAAGAATAATTCCTTGGTTTCCTGCTTTAAAATACCTTCTAAATCCCTGCTTGATATCGTCCATAAAATCTCCTCTTTAAACTATAATACTTATCTATTTTACCATTAAATAATGATGTCTTCCTCAACATTTTTATGATGGTCTCCATGAATATACAGATATATCTTTTTCTGTAACGATAATTATGACACTTATGAGTACAGAAAGTATAAAGAATAACTGTATTGGCATAAAAATCAAAGGGAAACATTTTTGGTAAAAGCTTTTTAGATAACCATAGTTACTCCCCATAAAATGATTCACAAAAGAAATCACAAGATTCATCGTTACTGTATATAAGAAAATATCTTTTCATATTTCAGTTCAGTTTTCTCTTGACATAAAATGATGACTGCAGACATCCCCTAGTAAACATATGACTGCCAATATACGTAATATTGGTGATATGTAGCCATAGGAATGGAGATGGATCTGGAAATGAGAATGCAATGATTGCGCCAAGTAAACCCAGCCATGCAAAGTATCGCATCCACTTTTTCTTTCTTCAAGAAGTAAGATGCCGCAAGCATGATTGCGGATAATCGACAATGATACATTGGTAGTCCTTCTTTCATAAATAAAACTGGGTTTCCAGAATACCAGAAAAAAACAAAACTACTTGTAAGAATAATCCAAGTGTTAAAGAAATCTTTAACAATTTTTTTATTATGTTTTTGCGTATGCGCAAATAACAAAACCGCTATAAATACAATTCGTATGATGAAAGATAGACATGTTATGAACCCCATCTGGTTCATAGCGAAAAAAATATGTCATGTAGTTAACCCTCTGCAATCTATTATAACAAAGATATCATCATAATAGGAAACAGGTTTTTTATACATGCATGTATGTATAAAAACGTTATCACATGGATAACGTTTACTTGATATCTTCAGCTGCTTGTTCTCCTGCAGAGTCTTCCAGATGTGTATGCAAATCCTAAAAGTACCACCTTCAAAATCTACATATGCCTTTCCATCCCACATTCCACCAGCATCTGCAGCAGCGTATAAACCTTTAATGACATTGAAGTGCTTTGTCTAGTACTTGCATGTTTTCGTTGATACGAATACCACCTAAAAGTGTAGATTTCTAGCAACATACTTCCACAGCATAGTATGGGCCTTCTTTCACCTCGACAAGACGAGCATGTGTTAGCGTACGCATCATCATGTCCAGTCGCAATTGCTTGGTTGTGATGATTTACAGATGCTTGTAAGATGCTCGGATCGACAGTCCATTGCCTTGTAGAGTTCTTCAGTGTATTTTCCCTTTATATATGCAACCTTTGTGTCTACAAAGTTTTATCTAATGTCGTTGTAAAAGTCAACCGGTGTATGTTGTTGGGCATACATTGCGTCCGTGCTATTTGGTTCATTGAATTCCATATAAATTGTTCATTACCAACCCATGATGCATGCGATCTTCAGTCACTGCTACACCACTTTTGCTGAATCTTCTTGAGAATAGAACTATCAATGATAGCGTACTCATACTGTCCTGGTTGTTGATGCGATTTTCTCCACCATGTTCACCGAATGAAGTTACCTTTGTTTTCATCAGAATAGCGTTGTCCCAGTGCATTCCACGTAAGAATGGAAACATTATAAACGCAGTCATTGAGAACAATCATCACCGATATTTGAGCCATTTGACGATTTCTTCTGTTTTTAAAAGTCTCCCAAATATTGTGTTTACACCTAGAGCGGATCTTCCAGCCCCAAGGCTATAAGCCATATGATACCATCACCAGTATTCTGTGCAACTTCACCCATCGTATGATTGATCGCAATATGCTTTTCTAACTATCTCCTTATTGCCACCATATCCACCAGTTGCGATGATAGCTGCCTTTGTGTTGATTTTTCAGTGTTGAGCCATCTTCCTTCTTAGCTAATGCTGCTTTACACCATTATCATCGTCTTGAATTTTCACATGCTGGTGTTAACAACGTACTTCACCTCCAGCATTTTCAAATTCTTGAACAAGTTTCTTTAGCGCAACACTTCCACCTTCATTGTAGCCGTGTCAAAAGTAGCTGGCATACCACATGATTATACGCAGAGACCTGAACCTGCATCTACTAAATTTAGTTCCATGCCGTTATCTAATAACAGTTCACTGTGCCAGCTTCATCAATAATATGGTCGACTAAAGTGAATTCATATATATCCATTCAAGAAGCTTTGTAATATTGTTCATATAACCGTTTTTATCTACTGTTTTGCCTTGTTCCTGTTGTAGACGGCTATCAGCTGCAAAACCTACCACCAGCCAGTGTACTAACGCCATTGGAGTCGCAGTCTTTTCTGCTAACATAACTTTCTTGCCTTCTATGCTGCGCGTAAAAGCTGCTGCAGTACCTGCTCCACCTGCACCTATGACAACGATATCTGCTTCCACTTCTTCTGCGATTATTTTGTCGAAGACAGTCTTTTTGCGTTAACTTATCCATATCTACACCAGAGGAGGATAACGCATCCTTAACCGCATCTAAATTCCTTGACTTGCAATTGTTACGCAGCGTGATCAATGGCTGAACTTTGCTCCTTTACAATATTTGCGTGGAATCTTCTACTTGCATCCTTTGCAATCGAAGGTGTCTCATTTTGTTCAGAATATCCACCTTTTTATACTGTCATTTGTTACTTCTACACTGATACTAATGGAACCATTTTTACCAGTACCGCTACCCTCATATGTTCCAGCCTTAGTTATAGCCTTTTGAACTACCACCACAAGCTGTTAAGAACAACGAAAAAACGATGGCTCTAATAATGCTTTTTCATACTTTCCTCCAAAACTATATGTTAAATATATAACAAGTTCATTTTTAAAAATTTCTAAAAAGGAAATGAAAATCTCATTAGAAAGACCCGTTTCTAATTTATGTTACATTGAACGAACATAAATTAATACTATCTGGTTTATCCAAAATCGTTGTATTGAGACGATGTCCGATATGGTTAAATATAAACCCATCACAAAGGTCACTCTCATTGTGATCCCCTTCGATATAGATTGGTAAATCAATATTTTTAATATACGATGCTAATTTTGATGTATAGATAACTGCAGATTTATATTGATGATTTATAACATCCTTCATCATGTTTGAAAAAGATAGAACTATCCATTAAATACTGAATACCAATAATCAGTGTATTCGGCTTTTGCATGTAGAATGGCTGATGTTGGTTTTCAGGATTTAGAAATACCGATGTTTTCTTTTTAACATCACAAGTTCCATCTGTAATCTCCATACAAATGAAAGGTATTGGCATTCAACAAATATGATTTCATCCGCAGATAGTATCATCTCTATCAGTTGTTCTACTTACATATGAATATTCTTTCTTTTTATACATGTATCTTTTCAAGCATGTAGTCAATATAGTTATCAAAAGTGATGAATCATCGCATTCTTTGAAATATATCTTCCTGTAGATAATAATTTTCTAAGAATGTGATTTGTCCAGCTTTTCATTTGATTATGGTTTTCATATCCCATCATCTTGATAAAGCGATGAATCGTGAGACTGTGAAACAAATAAAATTCTGATAGTTCAGAGTGACATTTCTGAAACAACGAGAAATTCTCTAACATTTTCTCTGCTATTTTGCATAGATTTCATCTGTTTCATATGTATTATACAAAAATTCAAGCAAGCATAATAAATCAATCATAAAAGGTACTCCTTATTACTAGTATAAGACAAAAATATCAGAGTAGTTAAGAGTTAACTACTCTGATCGTTTTACTAATATCAATTGCGGAATAATCAGCGTCTTGTGTTAGGTTGGTTCTTGCTAGCGGATTCAGCTGCTTGACTTGCATATCCAGTAAAGAATCTACTACCAACTAGATTAATCATATTCCTGTATACATAGATTCTCCATGAGCTACAGAATATTCACCACTACTGTTCTTTCTAAGTACTACATTTTTAAAGTATGTAGAAAGATAATACGAAAGCATTTGTACCATCCTGTAACGTATAGTTAATTTCAGGAAATCACATAGACTGTACTATTTTGGTCACTAGACATGACGATGAGTTTTTGGCTTTTATGGAGTTGAAATGTAGCACCAGATGAATTCTTAGTAACATCAGGTTGTTTTAGCTAGAGCTTTGAAACAAATAAATCAATATTATCTTGACTCAGTTCATCTACATTTTTTCAGATATTCATCAAGACCACTAACGGTAAACACTTTTGATTTTTCTGTCAGTTGATATGTATCACTTTCTGCTGTCTGTAAATGTATCATCATTTGAGAATTCATCAGTTTTAGAAATTTGATATTTAATTTTTAGCTGTATTGATAAGTTCCCCTTTATCATCTTTGGTATCTCCTAATTTCATTTGACATTTTCCTTACCATCGATACCAGAACATTCAATAGTTACGTTAGAAAATGGATCAACCTTTGGACGATTCATCTTTTCAACGAAAATTAAAAATAATCACTGCACATAATAATATACTAATCGAAAATTCCGATTCTCTTGCGAGTACGTCTCTTCTAATCTCTTCAATTTCATCGTTTGCACGTAGTATCCTTTTTCTTTTTGCATAGACGATGTTTTCTTCATATTCCATCTGCTCTGCAGTGGACTTTCTCTTTGGTTCAATTCTCTTGTAGTCACAATACGGACATACGATTTGACTCGTAATTATCGTTATAAGCCTCCAATCTTTAAGTTCGACCCTTCTTTGGACAAACCATGCTTGCATTCTTTTCTGTATCTGTCATCTTTTGAATTTCCCCTATTACTTACAATTTAATCATATAGATATTTTGACCAATAGTCAAATATTTTTAAAAAGAATTGCTATCTTTTGATAGCAGTTCTCTCTCAATTATTTTCCTTGTAGATATGTTTTTATATACTTCTTTATCCATACTATGATGAGAAGCTTTGATTTGTTCGATTAACTCTGGTTTCTCCAATAAATCAATCGATACATCCACATACAATTTTTGCCGGTTCTATAAATGCTTTATATGAGTCTCACAATCTTAAAATCCACCCCGTGGGATTGCACCACTAAAAAACCATTATATCCAAAACTGAATCATCGGATAGAAACAGGATACATCACCAACATCACCACCAGCAATACTTCTTTCATTTGCAATGATTTTATCTTCTGTTGTGTAATCCAAGATATTCGTGATGCAACTTCACTAAGTACTGGATTTGGTGTAAATGGTGAGATAACCTATCATATCCGTAAAACCTCACGCTTTCCGCCTAATGCGGCACAATGTTGTTACCTCGATGTAATCTGATGATCAATTTCTAATAACTTTATCTTGATTTAAGGTACGAATATAACATTCATAGGATTGCTTCTGAAGGAACACTGTTAATCGTATCTCCACCCTTTGTAAGAATACCATGTACACGTACACATATCTTTTTCTTCAAAAGTTTCGCTGTAACATTCCTAGAGCCGCATTGAATAACGTAAATTCACTGGAGTGCATTGATACCCTAAATGTGGTAATATCCCCTGCATGTGACGCTTTCCTTTGAAGATAATTTTCTTTTGTATTTAAATCCAGCAGGTGAAGAACCATAACCATACGCATACGTAGAACCCATCGCATGCAAGTGGATAATGCAGTCACAGCCATCATACACCAGCTTCCAGCATGTTCATCTTTCCACCGATGTATTGAATTTTTCCTTCTTGCATGAGTTTGCGTCGATAGTCTAAACTCGGTATATTCTTCACGCTCGTGTAAAGAACAATGTTACTTTTTCCTTTTTCTCTAATAAACCCGATTTCTTTATGCAAATGATTGCATTCACCATAATTGTGACTTGTGTACTATGTCCGCATGCATGTGCTGCATGGCCTTTGGATTTGAACATGGATGTCTTCACAGGTATCGCATCTAGTTCCGCAATTAGTCCAATATGTGGTCTTTCCTTCTCCAATGCTACTTGAAAATCCAGTCTCCAAAATATTCCGCTTCGCATGAATACTACATTTAGTAGTTCTTCTTGAACCATCTTTTTGTTTCAAATTCTCTATAGCAAGTTCTGATGCATAAACAACTCTTTACCTAATGCAATCATCTCATCCTGTTGTGCTCAATGATTTTAGTAATCTCTGTTTTTCATATAGCCTCATTCCTAATCCATCGCATTCCAATATTCAATCTCATCGATCCATGCAAGTTCTTCATTCTTCACACGATTACGAACATCTGCAGATAGTTTGATTTCTTTCAAGAATCCTGCTTTGCGTAAGATAAACTCTGGTTTATATTCATGTTCTTTATCTTTGCGAGAAAACTTGCTACAACCATTGCTGAACTTCTCTTCCATGCAAAAGAAATCATCATGATATCTCTTGGTTGAATTGATGTATCTTCGCTTTGAAACAGTAGTGCGTTTATGCAATGATTTCTGTATACTTTTTACATAAATCGGTTTCTTACTAAAACATGATTTATCCTCATAAAAAAGCTACACATTCATTATAATTCATGTAGCTGATACTCATCAAACCATATATTCATCTGCGTCATGTACCCTAAAAGGCGAAGTCTTATCTGATTCGTTCTCTTGATGAAACCTCATGACTTTTTCTTTGTAGTGATATCGTCTAATCCTTTTGAGTGGTTCGTCAAAGAATAGGACTATCTGCCTTTGCGTACACTAGCATCGTAAATTGCAACTCTACGCTTCATACCACCAGATAAAGTAGATACTGAAACATATCATCTAGTCTACTTGATAAAAATCTTGTTTTAATTGGTCAAGTAAATCTTTCTGAGATTGATCGTACAACCATCAAAACATTCTCGCATGGCACTAAATTCTCACAGAGTCTATCTTCTTGAAACACCGCTGACTTTACGATAGTTCCGTAGTAATGTGATTGTGCCTGAATCTGTATTTCGAAACCCATTAACATTCTTAACAGTGTTGTCTTACCACAACCAGATGGACCTTTCAGGACATGTACCATCCCTATTTTAAAGTTTTGATTCCAATTTATAAAAACAGGATGTTGATCAAATGTTTTTACAAATATCTGTAATTGAATTGTATCCACTCATAAACACTCCGTTTCTATATACTTAATCAACATACGTATTAAAGTCATCTCAAGTTTTTCCAGTACTGTACTTAAAATAATAATGACAAGTGTCCAAATGCAAATAATCAACTGTATCAAAATATACCTTTGCTCTGTTGTAAGTGTTCACCAATCGAAAACTTTGGTAAACCGATAATCTCGGCTGCATGCCTGATTTCCATGCAAGTCTAATGCTAAGGAACAGGCACTTTTGAGTATGGAAGAATAGCTGAGTATAAATGTAACGAATACGCGTAAAATTGGATAGTTCAAAATACATCTGCCATCTCTAGTAACTGACGGTCACACATCTCAATCCCTTTTCGCACGTTCTCGCAGAAAATCGGAAAGACCATCAAGAAGAAATCACAATCGATAGTTGTGCAGACGTACCCAAATTAACAGCAAGAATAATAAAGGGCGACAGGAATCGACTTTACTGTGAAAGACAAGTGGAGCTAGTAACTGTTTTAAACCAGTTATGCTTTGCAGTAAAAGATAGCCATCAAATTCCTGCAATCATCGCTAGTATAAAAGCCTAAACTAATATTCATGAGTGAACGTAAAATAGATTGATGAAATCTACTGTTTTCAGTAATTCTGTTAGTCGTAAAATAACGGTAAAAGGAGATACCAGTAGTATCTCCTGATTTAATATCATACTGATAGCTTGCCATACAAAAAGCAAATGAAAATAGTATAGTCCAATTTTAATCTTTGATTTAGTTAGCTCCATAATAGAAACTCATCTTCGGTAAGCTGCCACCGACTGACTTTTGGATTCTGTTCATTTAATACGCTGAGATACCCTGAAAGTTTTCTCTTCATCTCCTTACCAGCAGATGTATGTAATGTTGCAGAACGGTAATGCTTTTTATGCAGCTGCCACAATAATATCATACGATTCAATCATTGTCGCTGCTTCATCGTTATTTTTCATTTACAAAACTTAATAGATGCTTTCATACTTCTCTAAGAAATCATCACTGCTTCTGGGTGTGCTTCCACAAATCTTTACGTGCTACCTACAACATCCAGTAATCAATGAACTCTTATTCTTTTCATCTTTTTGGATTGCATCCCATTCCTTTAGTTAAGTCTAATGCCGCATGGATCTTATCATTCTTAGCTGCAGCTGCAGTAACAAATGGTTGTGGTAACATTGCAATAGCGTTTGGATCTTGTGCTAAATGCCTGAACACATTCTGCGTGTTCCTCTTCCATTCAATCAACATCAGTTCCTACTTGAAGACCATTTTTCTGAGATGTAATTAAGTACATACTCTGGGTAGCACCCTTACCACTTGCATAAATCGTCTTACCCTTTAAGTCCGCTACAGAGTGGATAGAATCACCTGTTTCACAGATATATAGAACACCCAATGTATTGATAGCTAATACCTGTAAATTCTTTTCCATCTTGTTATAGTACAGACGCAAGATTTGCAGGAACTGCCGCAATATCAACATCTCCTTTACAATCTTTTGGTGTAACTTCATCTACTGCAGATAAGATTTCAAACTTATAATTGTTGGATGTAATCTTACCTTCGTCATTTTCCTTCATCATTGAACCATACCCATTGATGTTGGTCCCTTCAAGGGCTGCTACGTTTACATCAACTGGCTCAACTATCTTTTGGTGTTTCTTTCGGTGTGGATGATTCTTTCTTTGTTGTTGGTGCATCCTGCCAAAAAGTGCTACAGATAATATAGTAGTCAACAGTTTCTTTGCGATATTTTTCATATTCTCTCCTATGCTTGTAAATCACACAACATGTGTAATTTCCTCTTATGTAAGTAGAATCATTTAGTCATGATTCCTCTACTATTTTCCAATTGTAACATGAATCTAGTAAACATACCACTAAAGTGTTCACACTATATTTGATCACGACTGATCTCCTAAATCATCATCAAATACCAAACTAAAAGCGATGATTACACCCATTTTCATCTATCAAAAAATACCGATGTATATCAGATATACCGGTATTCATACAAAATTATCTTTACAGAGCTCTTGTACCATTTGGTAATGGATGTTCTGGGAATAATAATAATGTCCGCAATTCCATCATGCATAACCAGTGTCACTAACATACCATGAGTTCAATTCCCATGATTTTTCTTGGTGCATAAGATTCACTAAGAAATAACGCCTGTTTTTCCTTCAACAGTCTTGTAGTCTTCACGTACTTCTACGAAGGCTACATACAATTGTGCGGTTCTTCTCACCAGAGATCAACTGTTAACTTTCGTCAGTTTTGTAGATTTCTCTACATCTTCCACTTTTAGATTGTGCCTACACGAAAAGTCTAATTGTCCAAATACATCAAATAAAACTTCCTTCTTTACTTCTGCTGCCATGTTCTCTCCTTTTCTTTATTTTTGGGTGCTGTAATACCAATCATCATTCCTATTAACATGCCTAGGCCAATCCCTAATGTGACTGATCCTGTCAGATACATCCCACTAAAATTCAATTACGGCACCAATCAAGCATCCTACAAGCATGTGTCTTTTCTCATCTATACAGTTTGCCCATTGGATCGATGTTTATGTTTTGCATAATAGACTAATAGCCTTTTAACTAAAGAATGATTAGTATAATCGATAGGCTATGAATTACTATACTCATTACTCACCATCTTCCGCCCGCAAGACTTTTACGATTTCTCCAACGAAGAAACGATGAAAATCTTTATTCGGATAACAATCCTCTACAATTGCAGGAACATTGAATCCTTCTTCTTTCAAATCACCTGTATACAACTACTTACATACAAGATATACGTAGACTCTTCGATATAAGTAGTATGATCTGTAAATCCTGGTGTTAGATTTGCCTCTTTGAAATTTATCACAATCACGACCTGATTTTTGAACCAAATATCGCTAAAGCTCTCTTTCGTGATTGTGGTAAAAAGAGTTTTACTATAAAGTATTCTTCCTTCTCCATAAATCCAAGCGTATAGCGAAGGTCGATACATATACAAGTATCGTAGGAAGATTATGTTTTCCATCATATCCCATATGGACCAAAATGTCCCCAGAAACTGTCATACCATTGTATCCCGTATCTTGGTTACCAGCACCTACAATCATCCATTCATTTGCAGAGCATATTTGTGGGATGAAATTCTAGGTCTGCATAATTTTACTTTCCTTCATATCACCTTCTTTCTTAGTTCATTATAATGTAGAATCCATCATTATTTTATAGGTGTTTCATGAAAGATTCCATAATGATACAGTGCATTTACAATACCATCTTCATCAATATCATCCGTTACATAGTCTGCCACAGCTTTCACATTCTCATTTCCATTGCCCATCGCAACAGCGACACCTGCAATCTCCAACATCTTTACATCATTATCTCCATCACCAAAAAGCCATGATTTGAGAGAGGTCTAAATTGTAGTACTGTAGGATCTCCTGAATACCAATATCCTTGCCACCTTCTTTGACGATAATATCCCTTGCACGCTTGTGCCAAGAAGTCGCCTTACAATGCGGCATATAATCTAATACGGTGCTAATTTCTATCATCTAAACCATATGGAATTACTTGTAGAATTTCTTCTTGTTGTACATTTGATACATCTTTAGTGTTTGATACATCAGAACTAATATCTCGCTGTACTTCCTCCACCAAATCATTTGCGTAGTTCATATACATTTCATTCTGTGTAATGAATGTACATGGAAAATGGATTCACATCTAATATCTTCAACAGTCCTTTTATGTCCTCTTGGGGAATTGGCTTTGTACTAATGACTTCATGATGATTAAAAGCAATACATTCCATTCAAACAGAGGTATGCATCAAATTCCAAACTTTCCGGTAATAACTTCTTTAGTTCAATCGGATGTCTACCGGTAGCTACAAATGTTAATATCCCCTGCTTGCGCAAATGTGCAATCGCATGAATTGTAAAAACAGGTACTGCATGTTTACGATGTGAAATCAGTGTACCATCCACATCGAGAAAACAGCTTTGATATCATGTTGTGTCATAGGCATCCTCCCGTGTTTATCTTATCTTACCACAACAAAAGACCATACGGCTCTCTTGTTTTTATTAGTATTCACTGATGCATTGTATCCTGCTAGCCGTCAGAGGTTAATGCATATCCTTGTGCAACACCACCATATGTCACATATGCTTTCTTAGACGCAAATAACACACCCATGGAGTCATTTCCAACCGCATATACATTTGAAATAGGTTCTTGTTCCTTTGTTAATACGTTGAAGTTTTCATCTACATCCAATCCACCTGTTGTGGAATAGATATATGCTGCTCCTTTAATGGCATAGAACTTTCCATTTGTTTTGCCATGTACATCAGAAATCGATAGTTTAAAGCCCAATTTATCTCCTAATTCAGAAATCGATTCAGCTGTAATTACATCATCATACTTTTCACCGATTGCTAGAATATTTTCGATATTTGGAATCGGTGTATTCACTTCATAACTACCACCCTGTGATAAAAATGTTGGCTTATGGAAGGAAGACATACCACTTGTCTTCATTTTTGTAATCTCTTCCGCATTATAAATGGTATAAAATTCTTTTCCTGCTAACCATGCATTAAACGATAAATTATTTCCAGCATTTTCATTAAATAAATTCCTAAGAATCCACCATCACTGCATTCGTATCTAAAAAAGTAAGGAAGTAAGAATTGCTTATCATCTGCCTCACATCATCAGAGCGAATAATATTGGCAATCTGTGCAATATGTGTTTCAACCCCTGCATCAGGGGTTTAATAGTGATCCACCTACTCCTTGTGCCATTTGAATTCCTGCACCATTACACTGGGTCATCCCATAGGTATGCCAAACACTTCCTGTATATTTCTGACACATCTCTTCATTTCCAGAGAAAGCCACCAGTCGCTAGGATCACAGATTTTCCATAAATTTTCATAGGTTGTACCATCATATGAAACAGCTTTTACACCAAATCACTTTTCCATCAGTATCTTTTAGTAACTCTTTTGCGGTCAACTCTGTCATGTATTCGTTTTTAGAATTTAGAACAGTTGCTTGATTCATAGAGTTTATAAACGCAGTATCTTTTATCCGTTCCTGATTTATCCGTGTGGTTGTCCATAATGGCCATAATTTTTGGGATGGTGAAAGCAAACATTTTTCACCAAAATGAAAATCATAATTCGTCTCTAACTAATCAAATGTCTTACCTGATTCTTGAATGATTTTGCGAATAATTTCTTCTTTGGCATCACCATTCGTATAGGAAAGCCAATCTTCAATCATATCTTCTTCATTTACAAAAAGTTTCCATCATTCAATGCAACCTGTGTTTGTGGATTCACAGCCATAGCACCTGCATGACATCACCATTACCACCGATCTTGCAGCTGAATCCATGCCAAATACAGTCGCGCCATTACTAGCAGCACTTAAATATGAGAAATACCAGAAGAACCTGACGACCACAATTACATCATAGCCATCTTTTTAACAACATCAGTCGACTTTGGACTCTCCATCTTCCATTCATCCGCGTTACCACCATTTCATTAATGATATTCTGTATGATATATTTTTGCGGAGATACTAGAATATTGTCGCACCAGTTATGTCATCAATATTGATAGATTGACTATTGATGATACGTGGAAATAATCGTTCCTCAATTCCTCTATAGATACTTTCGGTACTACCTGAATTGATTGTCTTAATCGATATAATTTTATTATCTTGAAATGTAACGCTGAGATTCATCTCACCATCAACTGCATACGCTTCTGCTTTACCCTCATATGACCATCAGCTACCTTTGCAGTCTTTTATCCCCGGTTTGATGCGGGTCGTAAATAAACAGCACATCACTCAAAAGAACAGATGAGGCAGCCACCACATTCAATATTCTATGATTCGCTATATCCTCCGATAAACGAAATGTCTCGCTCACCATCAAACACACAGCTCTTATAATTTACTATATTATCAATTTGAATATTAAACATGCAAGTATGTTTTCATAATAATTGTATAAAATATGTAGAATGTAAAGAAAACATGCATTTGTTTATGCATGTCTTCTATCTTCTCGTGATGAATGTAGTTGTGCAATAATCATATCATGATAGATAAATTTCACTGTACATAGAATTGAATCTTTAAAACTCTGATAGATATACCCTGCAGAGTGTGTTCCTTTCATAACACTATTAACAGAGTTTGCAACATGACCAATTAGAATTTCATTCTTATCTTCTACAGGATAACTTCCATATCATATGCATTCTCTGGTTCTTTCTTTAGATGTAATACTTCACCTATTTTTATCATTCCCATCTCAATATATTCTTTAATATTGGTAATAGTTATAAAATCATTCTCTTTCATATGTTCGCTCCTTTTGTTGTTGATTCTAGTATAGATAAACATCAGGTACAAAAACTGCCTGATAGAAAAACTCCATATCATTTTCGATATGGAGTAAACATTATTCATTCCGTACTGCCTTTGCCAGTTGCGTATCCATCTTTAAGGTAATATCAAAGTTAGCACCAAAGCTACCATTGGCGTTATGCCAGAGACGATGTTCGAGTAGGAACCATAGAACAGACGATTCATGATTCACTATCTGGTTGACCAAACTGCTGACTAGCGATCATAAGAGAATGAACCATCTGTAACTGATTGCGTTAAATTCATCTAATTTGACTTTTTCATTATGGTTTTACCAAACTAAAACCCAGAATAGCCTTTTCTGTTGCTAGATTGTTCACGTAGGAGACTATAAAACTAGCAATTCCCTTTTAGGGATGAATCATGCCATGTCACAAACATTGATTGTGTATCACCATAGCTATTCGTATTTACTGAATCTGGTTCCCCTAAGACTGCCTTAACTATCTTTCAAAAGATGTTTCCACCCTCACCGTCATCCATTGGATCTCCTAATACTAATTTGTTGATACTTTTGTGCGGAGCTCAGATACCTTTTCTTCTTTTTGAATCATTTTAGGTGTTTCTTTTCTGAATTTGGAGTTGTTGTAGATGTTGTTTCTGCCTGTAGTTGTAACGAGTTGTTGTTTCTTCACTTTGTTTTGGTCATCATGTTTTACCAAAAACTTTGGTGATACCAAATAATACAATTACTACAAAATGAATTTTATAATTTTCTTCATCTTCATTTCGGATTATATCTTGTTACAATGTCACCTCCTGTCTATGGTTATAGATTAAAATAGACAGTGTACAAAAATATACCAGTTATGATAAAATTTAATAAACAGGAGAAAAGTATGGCGAGAAGAAATTTTTACCCAGTTCATTGTGCTACAAATTCTCGAAGAACTTTCCGATGAGATCTCATATTCTTTTCAACTAACGAACTCATTGATCATATCGAAATGCGCTCAGGTATTAGTATGAACGTCATGCCCTTGTTCAAACATCGAGATTTTTAGAGCAGGCGGGCTATATCATTAATAAGTTTTTCAGATAATGGGAAAAGGCCTATTATCTTGAAAAGCGTCAATTTAGTAAGGGTGAAGTCTTACTTTTATGTAATGCTATTCACGCTTCTCATTTTATCTCTAACAAACAAAGCAATGCCTTGATTTATCAAACTTGTGAAAACTCTCAATAAATGCAATCAGAAGATTACCATGATGCAGTATATATGCCAAATCTACAAAATCTCCAAACGATCTTTTGTTCGATAATATTGCGAAGCTTTCTGAAACGATTCAAAGAAAAGTCATCTAATTTGTACACATGCATTACGATTCAGATGAAAGTTAGTTCCAAAAGCGAGAAATGGTGTATACGGTCAGAACCTCGTTTCATTGTATATCAAGATAGTCGTCCTTGTTTAGTGCAACAAGTACAAAACACATCCTGGCCGCACATTATCGATGTGATAAAATCTGTAAACTTTCAATAACGACAGAGAAAGTGAATCCATTCATGAAGGAAAGTGAACAGACGCATGTCGCTATACGAATAAATCATTCATGTATTCCCGATGAGACAACTTCATGTTCGTTTCGTTGTGAAAAATCGCATTATGGATCAGATGATTGATATCTTGGTACCCAGAGATGAAAATTTTTAAAACGAGATGATGAATCATTTTATTACTGAGTGTTCTTGTAAATAAACAAGGTATTCTCTTCCTGGCTCAACATTTATGAAGCCATTGAAATAATTGAGCCAGAAAACTTTCCGCGAACAATGAAAGAACAATTAAACTCACACTCCAAAAATACAGCAGATAAACTAATCTGCTGTGTATTAAACCCTCTAACACCTTTTTAGATATCTTCCATCCCTTGTAATGCATGGATAGTTATTCTTAATTTTCTGATAACAAAGTGCAGTCTTTATCATGAATCATTGATCATGCTGCAAGCCTATAAATATGAATATACAATATGGGTCAACATACTTAAACCCACGTTTCTTTAAAATCATTACTAATAAGTGTAGATAAATCGTTCTGAGAAAGTATTAATTCCTGTTCGTGATCCTTTATACTTAACAATTGTTTTTACCGTTACTGTAAGACCGTAGATATTTATCAAAACACCAAATTCCTTTTGAACATCTATAAATGCCTTCGCATTTTGATATCAGTGCATTCACTTTTCTTAAAAGATTTGATCATGTCGTCTGGCGTGCGCCAGTACGCTCAATGTCATCAGTATCAAAAGACGCAATTTTTCAACATCAAAAGTTACAAAAACACTTTCGGTATCACTTCTCTTTTACGAATAATCAATTCCCAACAACCCTGCTTGTAGAGTTCAATACAAACATACCAAATAACTTTTGATCATCATGTGGAATACCCCACTCTGTATCATGATGTAGCTTGCATTTGTTTACTGCTATCTTTTCAATTACATGCCATGATAAAAGTCTCACCCTATTTATATCCATACAATCAAATTGATTAAATAAAAGTTGAAAAAGCCGGAAACAGTTAATATACTCTCGACTTATTTTAAAGTAGTCAATTGCAGAACAGATAATTGAAATAGCAATTGTTGCGACAATTAAGATAACCAGTGATACCTGTTTCTTCTTTAAGAAGTAAGCATAAGTGAGTATATGCCAGTGTCGTAACAGTTTAGGAAGATTGTATCAGCTTCCTGTACTCCTACTAAAATATCTCCACTCACTGTAATAACGGGTAATAATTCAATATTTTGCATAACTTGCGATTAATGCTGACAACAGTGATACAGAATCGTTGCAGAGTTTGCAATGATAGATGAATTCTCCTGTAACTTTTCTCAAAATGACTTATGCCAGATTGTATCCCCATATGTGTCCAAACAATACCTGTAACCAAATAACAAGATAACATGTAAAGAAGATAATTGGTACAAGATCAATCCTTGCGAAGCAAAGAACATGAGATACCAACGATAATTGGTAGATAGTGTAAACAAAAATCCATCACTGTGCGGCGATAGGACCAAATAGTGCGAGTTTTAAACCTTTGATGGTATCACGATTTTCATGTTGTTCTTCTAATGGAGCTAATACACCTTCATTAGAAATCACAACCTAAGTTAGGATGTATTGATAAACTCCATAGTTTATCTACCATTGCGGCAGATGGCCTGCTTTATCATCTTCTCAAATCTTCTCCACAACAGGAGAGTTTGTTGCATATAGCCAACCTGCGAAACGTGCTTTCATAGCTTGAAACCAGCATGTAATAATGAGCGAGGCAATTGCAGAGTTTGTAATATCCTTCTTTGTTAGTACGTTTGGAGTCCGACATGGTCGTCACCTCCATCCACCTTTCAAATTCTTAACTTTTAACCTTTTAATCTCTTCTTGACGTTGCTAGCCGCATTATAGAAATCAATGATAATGCAAAGGCTGTACCCGTGTAAAGCGACTGGAAGTGAAATTCTTCATGTCGATAAAGCATGCTGCTAGAAAACCTGCAATAAAGTATGGAATGTACTTTGGCTTCATCATAGCATGTTAACAACATACCGAAAAGCGATGGCTGGTAAGATTTCCACCCGCACACGCAGTTAAGCCGTAGTGTCCAGAATTCATGGCATATGAGTTTGCCTAATGCACTCATCGCATCCTGCGCTAGAGATATGCACGTGCATACAGCTTCACCACCAAAGTAGTGCTACGATCAGTCATCAAAAGATTCATCCTGTGCAATCTTCTTTGTGTCGCCATTTTCTGCCAGCTTTGTCGCATACTCCATAAAGAAACGAGAATAGAAGAATAGCAGGAATAGCACAACATATTGCATCAAGGAAGTAGAAAATGAGTAAGCAAAGTCCAGGGTGCAACTTGCCCATCAGCATTAGTTAGTTATTATAGCAATCACCATGTACACATAACCTGCCAGCTAAAATAAAGGGTTTGGTGGTTGTGTTTCACCTGCAGGTGTTAATCACTGCAAATGCGAGTGCATTAGTGCACCTGTTGTTAGTACCACGGTTTCCTCCCCAAGAACCAAACCTGTATTGTGAGAAACGATTGGTGGTCGGAAGATAAAGGAATGATTCCAGCAAGAAATCGATGCCGAAGATCATTACAGGCGATTGATAGTAACAATCCCTGCATAATATTACTCCAATTGTTCCTCTATTATTTTATTTCTTTCTGTGTTCCTGGAACATCTTGTATAAACCATTTGTTCCTGTTGAGACTATAAATTTCAATCGATCCATATTGTCATCAACATATACTTTCTTAAATTCTCTTACGGTGCAAAGTGCTGTACCGAC